>Ga0268299_1001304_pt1 | contig 47133 bp, 37 predicted proteins | sample NOBtaG_FD_193484 | JGI IMG/M metagenome (GOLD analysis project Ga0268299, IMG submission 193484) | Activated sludge microbial communities from bioreactor in Nijmegen, Gelderland, Netherland - NOB reactor | ecosystem: Engineered > Bioreactor > Aerobic > Activated sludge | place: Netherlands... | reverse complement strand
ACCCAACAATTTTGAAAAAAGATTGAAGGAGCAAAATCAAATTACGATAAACTGTGATCCCCCCTCACAGGTCGAGGTACTCTCGGCTCAGTGAAAAAACTGTCCGTCAAAAGGGGACAACTCCATACAGCTTTTCTTCAATTGTTCACTTATGAACGAATCATAGCTCCGTTACTATCAAACTCGATATGAAGCGCAACAGGATATATTGAATTACATTTCCATGTTCTATAACAGCTATAGACTACATTCTTATCTGGATTATAGAAGCCCAATCCAATTTGAGGCCGATATGGCAAAATTGAAAAAGGTCGCTGAACTGGGTTGTCACAAAACATTTGACCAGGTCAGGTAAAGTCGAAAGATGAACTTAAAACACGCATCCTTAAGGAGGTTGCTGAGTTCAATGCATCACCCGTCGTGTTCCGATGGAATAAGTTTCATCTCGGCGTGGCTTGATTTGTAATTGTTTTGGAGAAACTTATTATTAGCCCGGTTCCGGCGGCAGTGAATTTGCTTTGAATCTTTGAAGATCTTTTATGCGTACACTGGAATAACGGTATGACGCCGAAGGCTATTTCACAAAACGAAAAACCGCCGGGTTTTTGCCTGCTTTCAGTACATTGATGGCTTCTTCTTTGGTTCTGACAGGATGTTTGTCCGGACACAGGAGGTTTTTGGATAATTCGCGGTGCGCATAGAATTGTCTGACGAAATCCAGAGACTGCCATTCCGATACTTTGGGTTTGGACCAGGTTTTGTCGTCACGCCCGATGGCATAGAGCTTTCTTTCATTGGTTGCACAACGGATGCCTTCGTAACTGATATTCATGGCGCCGGCCGATGAACGGGACATCAGCGTAAATCGGACGACGCCATCATCACCGATACTGATGGATTCGGGATCGACAGCGTGCTGATAATCGGCGCTGGTTTGTACGTTCAGTGGAATCAGGTTGTTGAAGTCAGGATAGGGTGGTAGCTGTGCAAGTTGTTCGGTCCAGGGTTTTTCGGTATCGAATGCTTCCTTGAACTCCTTTTTGGCTGCACAAGCGGCAATCAGCAGGCAGAACAGTGGCGTGATTGCCATTAGTGATGATTTGTTGAACATGATGTGATTACCTCTATAGTGTGACGAGGCTGATGCGCACAATTCCTGGTTTTTAGCGACGCTCATCATGCCCGGGTGGTTCTGCAATAATTGCTAAACAAGATCATTGGTCAGGGAAACGCGACGTTGTTCATCGACGGCGTCAATCGATGCCTGATAGCTGGGATGATCAACGCCGATAGACAATTGACGCTGTTTTTTCAGCGCCTGAATCATATCCTGTGTCAGTTCAAAGCGCAGAAAATGAACCGCAGATGTTTTTTCGCTGTTTTCACGGTCGAGATCTTCATCGGCAATCGCATATATCGGTGGAAAGCCGTCGACTTTGACCCAGACCTTATCCTCAATGCCGACCATTTGCGTGAGCCGTACAGCGCGTTCAGCGGGATCGGGATACTCAATCATCATTGTCGCCTTCCAGTTTGTGCCATCGGGGAGCAGGGGCAGATAAGTTTCCATTTCATGGGCGATTTCATTTTCCTGAAAAATGCGTTCGATATGCAGCATCTCCTGAATCTGATACCGGATAGTCATTTCATCTTCAAAAATCAGTGTAATGTGCTCACCCAGCTGGATTTTGCGTGATTTTTTGTGCGCGATGATTTCAGCGCGCTTCTGTTGGCGTACCTTGGCGTAATTTTCGAGTGTCAACAGACTGTCGCGGGTTATTTTGGCCATCGTTTTTAATCACTCTTTTCGTTATTGGCTGAGACCGGTGTGCTGGTTTCCTGTCCGCTGACGGTATGCATGCGGCCTTCGTAGGCAAAACGCAGAAGTGTCAGCGGATGTAATTTCTGTGCCGTGTTTTCTTTGCCCATGCCCTGTTCGATATGGCGCGCAGCGATAGCACAGTCGGAACTGATGTAGTCGGGCTTGTTGGCGGCCATTTGCCGGAAAACAGGACGACCGATTTTCATTGAATCTGCAAAAAATTCGCTTTTCACACCCCAGGTGCCATCGTGGCCGGAACAGCGTTCGACAACGGTGATTTCAGTGCCTGGAATGAGCTGCAAAACATCACGTGTTTTTTTGCCGATATTCTGTACCCGTTGATGGCACGGTATATGGTAAGCCACTTTGCCCAGCGAAGCCATGAAATCGGTTTTCAGCAATTTGTCCTGATGGCGCAGCAGCAGATATTCGAACGGATCGAACATCGCAGCGGCGACAGTTTGTACCGCCGGGTCATCGGGAAACAGCAATGGCAGTTCCTGCTTAAACATCAGTGTGCACGATGGTACAGCAGACAGGATAGCGTAACCTTCTTCAGCCAGTCTCAGTAAATGTGGAATATTGACATTTTTGTTTTTCTCGACGGTGTCAAGGTCGCCCAGCTCCAGTTTTGGCATACCGCAACAGGTTTCTTTTGCAACAAGCGTGGTCGGAATTTCGTTATGCGCAAGTATCTTGAGCAAATCCCGTCCGATGTCGGGTTCGTTGTAATTAATATAGCAGGTGGCGTAAATCGCGACTTTCCCTGGAGTGCGCTCTCCATCTTTGACAGGATAGCTATCATTCGTCTGCGCGGTCGGACGGAATTTGTTCGGCGCGTATTCCGGTAAAACCCGGTCGGCGTGTATACCCAGTCTGTTGTCCATGAGCTTACGGACAACGGGTGTCTTGTTCAGTGCATTGACGGTTTGCACGACGACCGGAATCGTTGCCAGCTTGCCGACAGCATCGGTGCTTGATAATAATTTGTCGCGGAAACTGGTGCCGCGGGTTTTAAATTTGACTGCTTTGGCGCGCAGCATCAAGTGCGGAAAATCAATATTCCATTCATGCGGCGGGACATATGGACACTTGGTCATGAAGCACATATCGCACAGGAAGCAATGGTCGACGACTTCCCAGAATTTTTGTTTTTCCACACTGTCAATTTCGCCCGTTGCACCATTGTCAATCAGGTCGAAGAGACGCGGGAATGCAGTGCATAGATTGACGCAGCGTCGACACCCATGACAGATATCGAATACGCGCTCCATTTCATCCATCAGGCTGGTTTCGTTATGGAATTCGATGTTTTTCCAGTCGATGGGGTGGCGTTTTGGCGCTTCCAGACTGCCTTCACGAGTAGTCATAGAATTTCGTAAGATAAAACGACATTGAAGTAAATAAGCAACTCAATAACGGGGTTTATGCAGCTTCGTCATAAACCCCGTTATTTACTCACTGGTCCGGCTAAGTCGGTCAGTCCGACGGATTCCCGGTGGTTTGATCAGTCGACCAGACTATCCAGCGCGCGTTGAAAGCGATTGGCGTGTGAACGTTCGGCTTTGGCAAGTGTTTCAAACCAGTCGGCTATTTCATCAAAGCCTTCATCGCGTGCGGTTTTTGCCATGCCGGGATACATGTCAGTATATTCGTGCGTTTCACCGGCAATCGCGGTTTTCAGATTGTCTCGGGTTGCGCCGAAAGTCAGACCGGTGGCAGGGTCGCCGCAGGACTCCAGGTATTCCAGGTGACCATGCGCGTGACCGGTTTCGCCTTCGGCAGTGGAGCGAAAAACTGCAGCAACATCGTTTTGACCTTCAACATCCGCTTTTGCAGCAAAATACAGATAACGGCGGTTGGCTTGGGATTCTCCGGCAAATGCGGCTTTGAGATTGTTTTCAGTTTTGGATCCTTTAAGTTCCATTGTTTACTCCTTTGATATCTATATGACGAAATTAAAAAAACGAAATAATTCCTATTGTTTTTATTGTGATTAACCATGCAGTCTGCAACAGACATAGTATAAATTATATATGGCACACGCGCCTGTTGTATTCGTTGTATTGCTGATGAATTACACGAGAAAAACAGTATCGATTCATGCTGTCCGGGCTGCTTTATTGAGTGCCGATTTGCCCGCTGAGACTAGCGAAGCACTTCCAGCTTGTCAAGAGAGAGACCTTTGCAAAGTCCTATTTTGTAGAATTCCAGAATAGTAAAAACAATGAGTTATAAACTCCAATACGGATTTCTGCAAAAGTCTCAAGATAATATATCGTCACTCGATTGATCAGCCCGGTTTGCCATCGATTCGAGGACGCCAGTATATCGGTACAAAGTGTACAGCCCATAAAAAGAAACAGGCCAGCCAGATCAGTCCCGCAAGCAGATAGAGCATCGGCGTGAACGATCCAAATACAGGCATGACTTCAGGCAGGATTCTGACCGCGGTGCTGGCCTGAAAACCGATGAACAGTTGCCAGGTGAAGCGATCCAGTTCCAGAGGCAAGCCGGAATGACCAAGCGTAACGCGTGATGCCATGCCAAGAACCATGCTGGCGAAATAACCGATGACAAGTGCGTGTAAAGGCGCAAGACCCAGCACCAGTATGTTTTCCGGATTCTGCATGTAAAAATAGCTTTGCAGGCCGTAGAGCAGCATGGCAATGCCGAGCCAGGCAAACGAAATATGCAGTACGGCCAGCAGGCTGACCTGAAAACTGCGTACAAAACCCCAGCGGATCGATAGATAAAGTGCACATGCTGCCAGCAGAAAATCAGCTGCCCATAAATACTGGATCTGACCGGATAATTGCAGAATGCCATGTGCTGCGGTACACGCGAGCATAACCCAGAGCAACCAGTACGGTCTGACGATGACGTAATTTTGCAGTACGCGGCTGGAGAAAAATGGAATCATGCGGTGTGAAACCGCAAGCAGAATCGGCATCAGAAAAAACCAGACGCCAGCGTGTCGTGAGAAGCTTAACAGAAAATTCATGTCGGTGATCAGCCAGAACAGATAGCCAGCGATTCCCAGACAGCCCATTAGAAGCGCCGTGCTGGTGACGATCGCGTGGCGTCTGTCCTGGCCTTCGGCAGCCAGAAGCACGCGCAGTAAGGCGTTAAATGCAATGCCGAAGCCGGCCAGCATCGCAAGAACACCGAGAATGACCATGTTCTGGCTATAAACCAATCCTGCATAAAAAAACGCAATGCCGACAGTCATTAAAAAGACGGTAGTCATATAGACGCGTGGTGGAATTTTGGCGCCATTCATCCAGTTCGGGTATGTCGTAAACAAAAAACCGAAAATAAAAAAGGGAAAAAAGCCATAAACCATCAAAAAAGCATGCGCCCATGTCGGTGGCGTGCTCCATACGGTAAATGCGCCTGCAACCGCATAACGCCCGGCAAGATCATAGAGCCACCAGGCCAGGGTAAAAACACCCTGCAATGCGCCGACCAGAAAAAGACTGCGATGCGGTGCTGCTGAAAGGTGATGCCAGAGACCTGAATTATTCTGCATTTAAAAATTCCTTTTGCGTTCTTTGTTTTAGCATTTGATATAATTGATTTGCGATGTCTGTTTTTCTAAATCCGGTTAATTTGTTATGATGCGTGTCCTTGTCAAGTGATGTACCGCCAAAGTTCTTCATGCTTAATATTGATTTGCATTGCCATTCTACTGTTTCTGACGGAATTCTGACGCCAACGCAGCTTGTCGAGCGCGCGCATCGGCGCGGCGTCAGGGTGCTGGCGCTGACCGATCACGATGATGTCGCCGGACTTGAGGAAGCAAGCCGTGCTGCTGCAGAGAAAAATATCACATTTATAAACGGCGTGGAAATATCCGTCACGTGGCGGGGAAGGACGATACATATCCTGGGCTTGAACGTTGACCCTGTCTACCAGCCGCTTTTTGATGGTTTGACAGGTATTCGCGATGGACGCACGCAGCGTGCACACACTATTGCGACTGAGCTGGAAAAAATTGGCATCAGGGGAAGTTTTGAAGGCGCCTTTGCCTATGTGGGTGAGCGCGGCTTGATCGGCCGCACGCATTTTGCCCGGTTTCTGATCGAGAAAGGCTACGCCAAAGATATGAGAACCGTTTTCAAAAAATATCTGGTCAAGGGCAAGCCTGGCTATGCGCATCACGAATGGGCAAGACTCAGCGACGCAGTTGACTGGATTACCGGCAGCGGCGGCAGGGCTGTGATTGCACATCCGGCCAGATATAATCTGGGCAGGAATGTTCTGCTTGATTTGCTCGATGAATTTTGCTCGCTGGGCGGCGCCGGGATCGAGGTGGTAAGCGCGAGTCATACACAGGAGCAGGTTCAGGTTTTTGCCAATCATGCCCGGATAAAAATGTTGCTGACTTCCTGCGGTTCGGATTTTCATGGGCCCGGCGAGAGTTTTTACGATCTCGGCCAATTGCCCGATTTGCCGGCAGGATGCGTTCCGGTATGGCATGACTGGAAGATACCGCCACTTTCTTAAAAATAGATTTGTATAAGCCTATCTAACCAAAGAAGCTACTCTAATGGCTCAGTTTTTTACGATTCATACCGACAACCCGCATTCCAGATTGATCAGGCAGGCCGTCAATATTCTGCATAACGGCGGTGTAATCGTATATCCGACCGATTCCTGCTATGCGCTGGGCTGCCGGATCGGCGATAAAGATGCGATGACACGGATACGCGCCATCCGTCAGGTCGATGACAAGCATCATTTTACGCTGGTGTGCAGAAATCTTGCCGAAATCTCGCTATATGCACGCGTGGATAACGCCCAGTATCGTTTGCTCAAGGCCAATACACCTGGCAGTTATACATTTATTCTGCAGGCCAGCCGCGAGGTGCCGCGCCGGTTGCAACATCCCAAACGCTATACGATAGGTCTGCGTATACCGGATCATCCTGTCGCACTGGCGCTACTGGAAGAGCTGAATGAACCACTGTTGAGCTCGACACTGATTCTTCCCGATGATGAATTTCCAATGAATGATGCCGAAGAAGTTCGCGAACGGCTTGAACATCAGGTTGATCTGGTTATGGATGCGGGTTCCTGCGGACTGGAAATGACCACGGTAATCGACCTGACCAGCGATGCGCCGGAGCTTGTGCGGGCAGGAAAAGGGGATCTTACGCCTTTCGGGCTGACACATGGATTTTGACAGTATCATTCAAGGCATCGCGATTTATGCATTGCCGGTTATTCTGGCAATCACGCTGCATGAGGCGGCGCATGGTTACGTAGCCAAACATTTTGGCGACTTTACCGCGTTCAATGCAGGGCGTATCAGCCTTAATCCGGCCAGGCATATTGATCCTGTCGGCACCATACTGGTACCCGCAGCTTTATTTATCATCAGCAAAATGACGATGGGCGCCGGTTTTCTGTTTGGCTGGGCAAAACCGGTTCCGGTGAATTTCTCAAATCTTCGCCACCCGAAACAGGATATGCTGTGGGTCGCCGCCGCAGGACCGGGAGCGAATCTGTTGATGGCTTTTTTCTGGGCGTTACTCATCAAGCTGGCAATGATTCTACCCATCACTGAATACACTAAACCGGTAATTTTGATGGGTATTGCCGGAATCGAGATCAACGTCATTCTGATGGTTCTGAATCTGTTGCCTTTGCCGCCGCTCGACGGCGGCCGCATGGCAGTGAGTCTGTTACCGCATCGGATAGCTTATCCATTTTCCAGAATTGAGCCTTATGGCTTCATGATTCTGCTGGTTTTACTGATCAGCGGGGTGCTGGGTGTGATTGTCTGGCCGATGATTAACTTGATCAAATTGATGATCGTTTCTTTTTTCGGGTTATATGTCTAGGTTGCATCCGGAAATAACTGAAAATTCATTTATAACGATTAACTTTTAGGATTTAAAACATGTTTGCTGATCGCGTCTTGTCAGGTATGCGTCCTACCGGGAATCTGCATTTGGGGCATTATCATGGCGTACTGAAAAACTGGGTGGCGTTGCAACAGCAATACGAATGTCTGTTCTTTGTGGCGGATTGGCATGCATTGACGACACATTACGACGCGCCTGAAATCATTGAGAGAAACGCCTGGAATATGGTGATCGACTGGCTTGCCGCAGGCGTGGATCCTGCAAAAGCTGTTTTGTTTATCCAATCCAAAGTTCCAGCGCATGCCGAACTTTATCTGCTGCTGTCGATGATGACACCGTTGGGCTGGCTTGAACGTGTGCCGACGTACAAGGATCAGCAGGAAAAACTCAGTGAAAAGGATCTCAGCACTTACGGTTTTCTGGGTTATCCGTTGTTGCAAAGCGCGGATATTCTGATTTACCGTGCAAACCGTGTGCCTGTCGGGGAAGACCAGGCGCCGCATATTGAATTCACGCGCGAAATCTGCCGGCGCTTTAATCATATTTATGGCAAGGAGGTCGGATTTGAAGAAAAAGCGCAGGCCGCAATCAAAAAACTCGGTTCAAAGAAATCCAGGCTGTATATCGAACTGCGCACACGCTATCAGGAGCAGGGCGATGAGCATGCACTGGCGGAAGCCAGGTCGTTGCTGGAAGAACAGCAGAATCTGAGCATGGGTGATCAGGAGCGGCTGTACGGTTATCTTGAGGGCGGCGGCAAAATGATACTGTGCGAACCGGAAACGCTGCTGACCAAAGCATCGCGCATGCCAGGACTGGACGGTCAGAAAATGTCAAAATCATATAACAATACCATCAGTCTGCGCGAGGATGCGGACAGCGTGCGCAAAAAAATACGCACCATGCCGACCGATCCCGCCCGTGTGCGGCGCACCGACCCCGGTAACCCCGAAGTCTGTCCAGTGTGGCAGTTTCATCTGGTTTACTCCGATGACGAAATCCGTGACTGGGTGCAACAGGGCTGCCGCAGCGCGTCTATCGGTTGCCTTGATTGCAAGTCGCCGGTCATTGATAGAGTGCTGGCCGAACAGGAGCCGATGCACGACCGGGCCCGCATGTACGAAGAAGATCCTGTTCTGGTGCATAACATCATTGCTGACGGTTGCGAAAAGGCCAGCCAGCTGGCTGAAGAAACCATGCGCGATATCCGTGCAGCGATGGGGCTGGATTATTCGTAATGCACAGCATTCATCCGGATTGTCCATCATCTTTGCTCGATTGAGCCGAGCGGGGTTTAACGGCAAAAAAGCAGGGTATCCGTTGTGACCGTAACCACCGGGGCGCTGGAAAAAAAACCATATGCAAGAATCTGCGGCGAACCCTTGATGGAAATTCCGCAGGACTTGTACATCCCACCCGATGCATTGGAAGTGTTTCTGGATACTTTTCAGGGTCCGCTGGACTTGCTGCTTTATCTGATACGCAGGCACAATATCGATATTCTCGACATACCCATGGCACAACTCACTCAGCAATACATGGCCTACGTGGAAATGATGAATGTGGAACAGTTTGAACTGGCGGCCGAATATCTGCTCATGACGGCATTGCTGATTGAAATCAAGTCACGCATGCTGCTGCCCGCGCCAGTCAGTGAGCTGACGGAAGAAAGCGATCCCAGAGCGGAACTCGTGCAACGGTTATTGAAATACGAGCAGATTAAACTGGCCGCCGTGCGGCTCAACGAGCTGCCTCAGGTCGATCGCGATTTCATGATTGCCAGGGTATGGATGGATGCGCAACTGTCCGAACAGTTGCCGGATGTCACGGTTGACGATCTGCGCCAGGTCTGGTTGGCGCTGCTGGCCCGCGCCAGAATCAACCGCAATCATCAAATCAGCCGCGAGTCATTGTCTGTGCGTGCTTATATGAGCCGGGTGCTGCGGGCATTGCAGCAGCACGGACAGATCGCATTTTATGATCTGTTCAGCCCGGCGGCAACGACAGCTGAAGTGATTGTGACTTTTCTGGCCATACTTGAACTCGCCAAGGAAACATTGCTGGAAATCCTGCAACCGGAAGTGCTGGGCGCCATTTATGTCCGACCCGTTGATGCAGCAGTCTGAACAGCTTTCTCGAATCACTGTAACCGATGCGGTGGATACGATGAATGCAGGGACGGAAACACTGACGGAATCTTCGATACGCGACGAACCGAAACAGATCAAACGCGTACTGGAGGCCGCGCTGTTGACAGCGCAGGAGCCGTTGCCCATGGCCGCGCTGAAGAAGTTATTCGACAATGTGATAAACGCCCGGCAGATTTCCGGCGTGATAGACGAAATCGCCGGAGACTGGCTCGACAGCGGCGTAGAGCTTGTGCAGGTGGCAAGCGGCTGGCGTTTTCAGGTCAGAAAAGAAATGCAGCCTTTTCTTGATCGCCTTGATTTGCCCAAGGCACCGCGTTATTCCCGCGCCGTACTGGAAACGCTTGCGATCATTGCCTACCATCAACCGGTTACCCGTGGCGATATCGAAGAGATACGCGGTGTCAGCGTATCGTCATCGGTGCTGAAAACACTGACATCACGCGGTTGGGTTGATCAGGTTGGATACCGCAATATTCCCGGGAAACCGGCGTTGCTCGCGACTACGCAGCAGTTCCTTGATGACCTGGGGTTGCAGTCGCTGGAAGCGCTCCCGCCATTACAGGAACTTGGTGCGCTGGTAGAAGCAGACGTTGGGTGCGTGCAGTCTACCGAAGCAGAAACAACGGCCGATCCCGAAAACGAGAAATGAGCCTGAATGGCTGCAAGCGAATGTTGCGGCTATGTCGTTTTGATTTTTTTACCGGTTATTTTTTTGGCTGAGCGGTGGTTGGCTTTCAGTACTTCGGTCAGGTGCGGTGAAATAATCTGTAGTAACTGGGAAAAAATCTTTGGATTTCCCGCCAGAATCTGACCGCTTTCAAGATAAGTATCGTCGCCTTCCAGATCACCGACCAGTCCGCCGGCTTCCTTGATCATCAAAACACCGGCAGCCATATCCCAAGGCGCCAGACCGATTTCCCAAAAGCCATCGTAGCGTCCCGCCGCGACATAAGACAAATCGAGCGCCGCGGATCCGGGGCGGCGAATACCGGCAACGCGCGGAATAATATCTTTGAAAATATTCAAATAGGCATCCATGTGCGTTAGATCCCGGAATGGTATGCCCGTACCGATCAGACAATCTTCAAGACGAATGCGTTTGCTCACGCGGAGGCGCTGATTGTTCAGATATGCGCCGCCGCCTTTGCTGGCGGTGAAAAGCTCGTTGTTATTGGGATTGTAAACAACCGCTTTGCTCAGGATGCCCTTGTGTTTCAGCGCGATCGAAACCGAGTATTGCGGGAAACCATGCAGAAAATTCGTCGTGCCATCGAGTGGGTCGATAATCCATTGAAATTCGGCATTCAGGGCATCACCGCTTGCGCCGCTTTCCTCCGCCAGAATCGCGTGGTCCGGAAAGGAATCACGCAAAATTCTGATGATGGCGTCTTCCGCCGCGCGATCAACTTCGCTGACAAAATCACTGTGCGATTTTTTTGAGACATTGAGTAAATCCAGATTCCGGGAGGCTTGGACAATGATATCACCAGCCCGGCGTGCGGCTTTAACCGCGATGTTCAACATGGGGTGCATAATTTGATTCAAGGTTAAGAAAACATTAAAAAATGTGCGTATTTTGTTTTTGTCTTTCCTGGTAACGCGGAAACTTGAAGTTTCGCGCAGTGACGTGATTGCTCTATTACAATGACTGCATAGCGGTGATCAAATCGGCGGCGGAAATTATACTTTTCGTGCCTCAAGCTTCGTTTCTTTGTAATCCCTCATGTGCCTTATTTCGGCGGGTGAAGGTGCAGATACCGAATTTGAAGCGCGATGAATATACGGATTACGATGCATTATTTGATTGATTGCGAAGCAATCAAAAAGAAGAAAGCAGCCAAAAAGCGTAATTTTAATATGAATCCGGATTGCTTGCGCGTGTATATGCGTCAAGACATTTTAGCGGCTTGCAAAAGGATTCCCATTGCGTGGGTCAAATTGCTTTATTCGTGCTTTTGCGTGCTTCCAGAGCGGCGTAATCATGCGATATACTGCATAATCGGTGAACCGGAAACCTGTCGGGCGTAGCGGAACGCGATATGACAATAGAAATAAAATAACAAATGACCTATCTCTTTAATCAACCAGAAGCATTTGTAGCCGAAATGATCCAGGGATTCGCTGCAGCGCACCGGAATCATATTCTTCCGGTCGATGGCGGCGTGATTCGTTGTCACAAAGCAAAACCGGGACAGGTCGTCGTCATCATCGGCGGCGGTTCCGGGCATTATCCGGCGTTCGGCGGACTGGTTGGGCAGGGACTGGCGCACGGCGCAGCGATGGGCAATGTGTTTGCCTCGCCATCGGCGCAGCAAATCTGCAATGTGGCACTGGCCGCAGATGCGGGCGGCGGCATTGTGTTCTGTTATGGCAACTATGCCGGCGATGTGCTCAATTTCAACCAGGCGCAGGAACGTTTGCGTGCACAGGGTATCGATGTGCGTGCCGTGGTGGTGACCGATGATATCGCTTCCGCATCGGCAGTGGAACGTCATCTGCGCCGCGGCATTGCCGGAACGTTGCCGGTGTTCAAGGCTGCCGGTGCGGCGGCTGACGCCGGCAAATCGCTGGATGAAGTCTGCCGCATTGCGACTGAAGCCAATGTGCGCGTCCGCACACTGGGCGTCGCTTTTTCAGGCTGCACATTACCAGGTGCTCGGCAACCGCTGTTTGGCGTGGCGTATGGGAAGATGGCCGTCGGCATGGGCATACATGGCGAACCCGGCCTGCATCAGATGGATGCGCTTGATGCCGATGGACTGGCGGAAATGCTCGTCGACAAACTGCTACAGGATATTCCGTCAGTTGCCGGCAATCCGGAGGGTGCGCGCGTCGGTGTGATATTGAACAGTCTGGGCAGCGTGGCGCAGGAGGAATTGTTTGTCGTCTATCGCAGAGTTGATCAATTGCTTCGCGAGCGCGGACTGGCTGTTGTCGAACCGGTTGTCGACCGCGTGATTACCAGTTTTGACATGGCCGGTGTTTCGCTGACGCTGTTCTGGTTGAATGATGAACTCGAGCACTATTGGCTGGCTTCGGCGGATACGCCGGCATTCAGGCGGGGCAGTGTATCAGGGTCGTTGGATAACTCTGAACAGATTGCTGCTATACCTTCTGCAATCGCTCAACAGCATGTGACAGCCGGTTCCGGTGATTCGCAAAAAGCCGCAGCAATTATTCTGGCAGCGTTCGAATTGGCAGCACACACCATTGATGCACAGCGGGAAGAACTCGGACGTCTCGATGCCGTTGCGGGTGATGGCGATCATGGTATCGGTATGCAGCGCGGATTGGCGGCGGCTGTTGATGCCGCCGGAAAAGCCCGTGACGCGCAGACAGGCGCGGGAACATTGCTGACGGTAGCCGGGGATGCCTGGGCCGCCCGCGCGGGCGGTACATCCGGCGCGCTGTGGGGCGTCATGCTGCGCAGTCTTGGTCATGAACTGGGTGACGTAAACACACCCGGCACCGCAACTGTTGCAGCAGGCGTAGCCGCCGCTCTGCGTGAAGTCATGCAACGCGGCAATGCACAACCGGGTGACAAGACGCTGGTCGATGTATTGCAACCCTTCTCCGTCGTACTCGATCAGGCGGTAGCGCGCGGCGCTTCGATAGCCGATGCCTGGAAAGAAGCCGCCGATATCGCGCATGACGCCGCACAAAAAACCCGTGACCTGTTACCCAGAATCGGCCGCGCACGTCCGCACGCGGAAAAAAGCATCGGCACCGCGGATCCAGGCGCTGTTTCGCTGGCGCTGATTATTGGCGCGGTGGGCGAGGTGATACGCAGGCAGTGTGTCTGAAGCGCGTCAATAGTCAGAAATTCATCCACGCTGCATTCAATCGTTTTTTCCAGCAAGAATCCGGTAAATCCGCCGGTAGGCTGCCGCGCTGCTGCGCCAGCTGAAGTCTTTGGTCATGCCGTTCTGTTGCAGGATGCGCCATGTTGCCGTGTCCTGGAACAGTTTTGCGGCGCGCCGGATGGTGGCGAGCAATTGTTCCGCGGTCATCGGGTAAAAAACAAATCCGGTTGCGCTGCCGTCTTTCAGCGTGTCCGGTGTGCAATCCACGACGGTGTCGACGAGTCCGCCGGTGGCGTGCACCAGTGGTGGCGTGCCGTAGCGCTGGCTGTACATCTGATTCAGGCCGCAGGGTTCGAAGCGCGAAGGCATCAGGAAACAGTCGGCGCCGGCTTCGATCAGGTGTGACAAGGCTTCGGTATAGCCGATGTGGACGGCGATCCTGCCGGGGTACGTCCGGGCAAGCGCAGTAAGGCTTTTTTCCATTTCTGTGTTGCCACTGCCCAGGATCGCCAGTTGCGCGGGTAACTCGACGAGTTGCGGCGCGATCTGCGGCAGCAGATCAAACCCTTTCTGGTGAGTGATGCGGCTGATCGCGGCGAATAGCGGAATGGTGTCGTCTTGTGTTAGCGCCATGGCTTTCTGCAATGCCCATTTGTTGGCTGTTTTGGCCTGCAGATCGGCGCGGGTGTAATGGCTGGCGATATACGGATCGGTGGCGGGATCCCAGACGTTCCCGTCGATGCCGTTGATGATGCCGGTCATCTGACCGCGCCGCGCCGACAGCAATCCCTGCAGGCCGAAGCCCAGCGGTTCGGATTGAATTTCCCGGGCGTAATTGGGGCTGACCGTGGTGATATGGTCGGCATAATAAAGTCCTGCTTTCAAAAAGGACAGTTGGCCGTGAAATTCAACACCGTGCATATCGAAACTGCGGACGGGCAATCCCAGACGGGCGACATTTTCCGGCGGGAAATTGCCCTGAAACGCAAGGTTGTGGATCGTCATCACCGACGCTGTCTTGCGCTCCGGGTGATGGCCCGGATGAAAGTGCAGATAAGCCGGTGTCAGACCGCTTTGCCAGTCGTTGCAGTGCACGATATGCGGTTGCCATTTCAGCGGGCTGGCGTCGCTGCTCAGGATAGCGCCGATTTTGCCGAGCAGTCCGAACCGCAGGACATTATCCGACCAATCCCGTCCCGCCGTGTTCTGGTAGGGACCGCCTTCCCTCGAGTACAATTCCGGGCAATCGATGATGAATACCGGAATACTGTCGGCATCATTGACCGGCAGTTTTGCCGCGCGTAGTACGCAGGGCGGGAAATGTTCAAGATTTTCGAATCCGGCAACTTTGCGTTTTGGTTTCAGACCGGCCAGTACCTGCGGATAGCCCGGGATCAGCAATCTGACATCCAGACCCAGGGCGCGTAACGCGGCGGGAAGCGCCGCGCTGACATCGCCGAGTCCGCCGGTTTTGCACAGTGGATAAACTTCGGGCGTGATAAAGAGCACACGCGGTTCTTTTTTCGAAGGAACAGGTGAGGGGATGGATGCAGTGTCGGTCATGCCTAACGGTATCGCTTGTAAAAATTGATCAGTCCATTCGTCGAACCGTCATGCGATGTGGTTAATTGATCGTGTTCCAGTTCCGGCAGTATTTTACCGGTCAGTTGCTTGCCGAGCTCAACGCCCCACTGATCGAATGGATTGATATTCCAGATAACGCTTTGCACAAAGACCTTGTGTTCATAAAGCGCGATCAGCATGCCCAGCGTTGCAGGGTCCAGTTTTCTGAACAGCATTGTGGTAACGGGGTGGTTTCCGGGATGAATTTTATGCGGAATCAGTTTTTCCCGCAGTGCGGCGGATAGAACACTGGATTCGAGCTCTTTCCTGACTTCATGTTCATTTTTTCCGCACATCAGCGCCTGTGTCTGGGCAAAACAGTTGGCGAGCAGCAGCTCATGGTGTTTGCCGATCGGATGCTGGCTCTGACAGGGCGCGAGGAAATCGGCAGAAATCGAAGCTGTACCCTGATGCAGCAGTTGATAGAACGCATGCTGGCCATTGGTTCCGGGTTCTCCCCAGACGACAGTTCCGGTTGCGTAGTCGACTTCGTTGCCGTCGCGATCGATCCGTTTGCCGTTGCTCTCCATTTCGAGCTGCTGCAGATACGCCGGAAGGCGGTGCAGGTACTGGTCGTACGGCAGGACGGCATGCGATGTGACGCCAAGAAAGTTGATCTGCCAGACGGCGATCAGACCGAGCATGACCGGTATGTTTTTTTCCAGCGGCGTATTGAGAAAATGTTGATCCATGGCGTTGGCGCCATCCAGCAATGCGCGGAAATGACCCATTCCAATCGTCAGCGCGATGGGTAGTCCAATGGCCGACCAGAGTGAGTAACGCCCGCCTACCCAGTCCCAGAATTCAAACATGTTATCCGGATCGATGCCGAATTCCTCAACAGCCGCGCGATTGGTGGAAACAGCGACGAAGTGACGCGCGATATCCTGCTCACGTCCGCCTTGCGCAAGAAACCAGTTCCGCGCGGAATGCGCGTTGGTCAGGGTTTCCTGTGTCGTGAACGTTTTCGACGCGATAACGAACAGCGTCGTCGCCGGATTAAGTGGTTGCAGCGTTTCATACAGCTGAGTGCCGTCGACGTTTGAAACAAAATGTGGCCTGATGCCGGAAGCCTGGTAAGGCTTGAGCGCCTCGGTCACCATGCAGGGACCGAGATCGGAGCCGCCGATACCGATATTGACGATGTCGGTGATGGGTTGGCCATCATAGCCTTGGTGATCGCCGCTGCGGACTTTGTCGGTGAATACCGCCATCTGTTCGAGCACGGCGTTGACTTTCAGCGTCACATTTTCGCCTTCAAGCATGACGGGCGCTTTGCTGCGCAAAGCGATGTGCAGTGCGGCGCGGTCTTCCGTGTTGTTTATGCGCGCGCCGTGAAACAGGCGGGCTATCCAGTTCTCCATCTCCTGTTGCCGGGCCAATGCCAGCAGCAGCCCGATGGTCTCGCCGGTCACGGGTTGTTTGGAGAAATCGACCAGCATGTCATGGAAGCCCAGCGAAAACTGCTCAAAACGCTGTGCGTTCTGTCTGAACAAGTCGCATACGGACTGTTTTGTTATGGCGGGTCGATGTGCTTGTAATGCCAGCCAGGCGGGCGATTGCGTTAACAGTGTCATGGTTTTGTTCGAAAGTTGAAACGGATCACAGTATGCGTCTCTGTTTATTGGTGACGGATGGTCAACGAGAGGATGGCTTCATTGGTTTCAATGGGCCACGTTAATAACAGCGTAACCGCCTGCATGATTTTTTCAAACCCCTGTTCGGATTGCGATACCGTAAAAAGCGGTTGCGCGGAAAACTGGACAGACAGGGACGTCTTGAGCAGGATGCTGCCTTGCAGGGTATCATCGTCGAGTATGATTTCGTTCAAATTTGCCAATGCAAGCGGCTGGCCGAAACCGCTGACCGGTTCTCCCTGAACAATGAAGCGTCCGCCCGGCCCATCGCAGCTGGGCATGGCGAGATTGATCTCGGTACTGAAGCTGTTTTTCAAATCACCTGAGAAATGGTAAGTGACCTGTAACCGGTTGTCCAGGAGTTGCAGTTGTTTATTGACCAGCAGCGATTCATGCCGGGCTTGAAAGTGGATATCGTTTGCTTCGTTATCCGTATCACTATATTGATATGCGATCCGTGCGCCATTGATCCGGTCAATGAACAACGCGCGGGCATTGTCATCAGGTTCCAGATCGGCTGCATAAATCCGGTGTCTGCTGATGATGCGGTCATGCGCCGAGGCGATGCCGCTGCCGGTTCCGGCGGAGTTGTGCGGGTTGCCCGAGTTGTCTGGATTTTCCTGGCTATGGGAAACGGCGTCATCATCCGATGAATGTTGATCGCACAACTGCACTTTATCAAAATAATCTTCCTTATGGCGGCGCAGGGTGTCGCCAAAATTATGTTTCAGGCCATAGGTATCGAATTCGATGATACCGGCAGATTGATCGTGCCTGACAATGATCTGCAGATTGCCATTCTGCACACAGGTTTCGTCGATGCCGTCAAAGTCGATATCCTGAGTCACCCGGTTTTCGCGTGCAGCGCAATGATCCAGCATCGCTTCCAGATCGATCAGGTTATTGTAAATGGCGCGGCGCAGGTGCGGCAGGTACAGGCCGCCGAACAAGCCGTGCCAGTAAGCGTCATTGGCCTGAGCGGCGTACAGTTTTTGTTGCATTTCGCCGGTATGCGGGCTTTGCGGCAGTGTGGCGAGGCGGGCGGACAGACCGAGCATGCGCTTGTGCATCCAGTTGGATTCCGGGTAGCGCGTCAGGAAATTTTTCCAGATGCCGCCGCGTAAAAAAGCTTTATTGCGCTCAAACCCGCCGGATGCCTTGGATTGTTTTACCAGATCGGCGTATACCCGAGCGGATTCCGCTGGCAACGTCCACTCATTCATTTCGATGTACGACGTGGTGGGTAGATAGGCGATGCCTTTTGTTTTTCCGGCAGCGTGATAATCGCGGTAATGCCGCGGCGTTATCCCGGGCGAAGACAGCACGCCTTGTACAAACTGTTCAAGCCAGCCTTTTTCATACACCCATTGGTAGGTTTCCGGCCATATGCCGAATTTTTCAATATCGTCGAAGTAAATCGCGGCAACCGGTTGATCGCTCGCATTTTCGACTGCCAGCGATTCGATATACGCGATTGCATCGTTTGCGGGGGAGAAAGGCAATTTGTAGCGTAATGCTTCGGATATCGGGAAAATGTCCAGCCTGCAGGCGTCTTCTTCGGTTGTAAAAAAACCGTTGAGTTGTTCGGTGGTTTTGCCGGTGCACAGAAAATGGTAGTCATCAACAATCACGTACCGGATGCCGCATTCCGTCAGCGCAGGGACGACAGTTGAATCCCATACCCGTTCCGTCAGCCAGGCGCCACTCGGCCGCTGGCCGAATTTCGCGGCCAGTTTTGTGGAAAAAGTTTCGATTTGTCCGATACGGTCGCGAGCGGGGATAGCTGCCAGTACAGGCTCGGTTTCACCGGCGCCGAAGAGTTCAATCTGACCGCGGCGAACCATTTCGGTCAGCATGGCCATGTCCTGCGGAAAATGCGCGAAAAGATAGTCGAGCAGCCATCCTGAAAAATGAACGGCAAAATGAAACTCAGGATAGCGGAACAGCACTTCCAGAAATGGCTTGTAACAACGCATATGGGCGTCTGTCAGAACTTCGGGAAAATTACCGATGGGCTGGTGCGCATGAACACCAAAAAGCAGCGATACGGGGCGAGACATATGGAAACTCCTATTGGATGTGCGTTCTGGGCATCTCTAAAAATCCAGATTTTGTCACAACACTTTGTTGTTCAAAAAAAATGTTTCCTTACATATCAGTTATATGCGGCGTCAATATTTTTTGTTCGCGCCGCGTTTTGCTCATTTTTTGTTTAAAACGCTAAATTTTTAGAGACGCTCTTCTGCAACGATCAGGATGTTGAAAAACTATCTGTGTTGCCGCTGCGACGTTAAAAGCAGGTTCAAAATGCTCATTTATCACGTATAAACGGTGTTTTCTCGCCTGTTTTTGCCTTGCATATCGGCTTGCTTCGATTACGTTTTTAAACACCTTCTATACATCTGAACGTTCGAATCAGCCATGCAAAGCGAGCGACGATCAAGCCTGAGGTTATTGACGGACGTAGCGGCGCAGTGGTGATTGCGTTTCATGATGACCGCCGCATCGTGCCGCTTTCTTCGGTGATCTCATTACCTTTGCTGATCGGTTCGGTCAACGCTGCGGGTGCGGGCAGTTTCAGCAGACGATAAAGATTCGCCAGATTGTCCCGGTAGAGCTGATCAAACCGGATTACCGTACAGGCCTGATTATAGTCGCCAAACCACCAGAACCAGTCAGAACTTTCACACGAGGCGAGTTGCAGTTCGGCTTCGGTTTTTTCGGCTTCGGTCAACCGTTCGCTTTGCATGACCAGATCATAACTGTGCTTGGCCGCGCAGAGCAGATCCCACGCATGGTTTTTTTCCGGGTCGCCAATCCATGTCGAAAATGATCCGTATACCCAGCTGCCTGCCGTCAGTACGGGGAGCGGTGCAATATCCGCACGTTCTATTGCGGCGATATAATCGCTGTAGGTTGTGGTGCCGATATCGGCGTGATTTTCCAGCAGCGTGTACAGATCGTCGAGAAAGAAAAAACCGTTATAAGGATAATATTCCCAGGCATTTTCGCCGTCCAGAATAACGCTGACGATGTTGTTTTCAGGTCCGGCCTGCAAGGCTGCCTGCTCGAGCAAATCGACGAAATGCTCGGCGGCATCCCGTCCATACCACTTGGCGTACTCAAAGCCGATGAGATCGGATAGCGTATCATCGCGAAAAAAACAGATAACATCGTTCGTTTTGGCCGGGATGCGGTAGGGGCGGTATAGATAGTGATTACGGCCGGGCAATACGCCATTCGGGGTGGCGTTGCGCAGACTGTTGGCGAGAACGGTTTCACTACTGGCGCACCACTGGCAGCCGTATTCCGCCATAATCGGTATCAGCGCGGAGGAGACGGCGCCTTCAGCGGGCCAGATACCGGCGGGTTTAACCGTAAAACGCCGGGCGTGACTGGTCATCGCCTTATCCAGATGAAACGCCACGCGGTTAGGCCCGCCGGGGTAAATAGTGCTGGCCGGCAGGCTGGCGTCGGGAATGCTTTCACGCGTAGAGGCGAAATCGATCAATAGCGGCGAAAGCGGATGATAATGCGGCGTTGTCGACAGTTCGATCTGTTTTTTCTCGGCAAGCCTGCGGTAGCGGGGTATCAGTTCCTTGATCAGTGCGCCGATCAAACTGAAAAGCTGCATTCTTTCGGCATAACTGAAGTTCTCGCTTTTTGTCATTAATTGCAGGATTGTTTCGTTGTTGCGCCGCACACTCTCGCCTGCCCAGGCGAGGTGATACCATACCAGCAAATCGGCGAGATAGCGCGCTGAAAAATGAACCAGACCTGCCGCGTGTTTTTGTTGCAGCGTATCGTACAGATCGTGCAAATGCGCATAAGCCGGGTAGGGCTTGAGCATGGTATTGTGGTTGGCTTTGAAGCAATTGGTCAGGATGCGTTCCTGATCCTCGCTGGAAATTCTTTCCAGATCCGGCGTGGCCAGCAGGCGCAGTAACGGATCGCGTATCTGTCCCGAAGAAAATTGTTCAACATAATCTTCCAGTTGGTCGAGAAGCACCGGTACAAAGTTGACGACCGCTTTGATGCCAGGATGCGATTCCAGGTGATAGGCCATATCGGTATAGTCTTTAATGGCATGCAGATATACCCAGGGCATTTCAAATTCCCGGCTATCGTAGTGACGATAATCGGGTTGATGCATGTGCCATAACAGGACCAGCTGAATTTTTTCCATGCGATAAAGCTACCCCAGGTAATGTATTTTCTGTCCGAGCATTTCGGGTGTAATCAGTGTGATGCCTTTATCGGTGACATGGAACTGTTTGCTGTCTTCATCCCGATTGAAGCCGACTTCAAGACCTTCCGGGATTTTGCAGTTTTTTTCGACCACGACACGCCTCAAGCGCGCATGCCGTCCGATATCAACATTGGGCAGAATGACCGAGTCGTCAACCCTGCTGTAACTGCGCACTTGAACATTGGAGAACAGCAGTGAACGGCGCACTGTGCCGCCACTGATGATGCACCCTCCCGATACCATGGAATCAAGCGCCTGTCCGCGCCGGTCTGCATCGTCGAAAACGAATTTTGCTGACGGCAATTGTTCCTGATAGGTCCAGATAGGCCAACTGTCGTCATACAGATTCAATTCCGGGGTTACCGTCGTCAAGTCGATGTTGGCCTCCCAATAGGCGTCTACTGTGCCGACATCGCGCCAGTACGGTACTCCGGCAACTATGTTGACGCAGCTGTCGCGGAATCGGTGCGCGAAAACGCGATAGCGCGGCACCAGATAGGGGATTAAATCCTTGCCGAAATCATGCGATGAAGATTCGGTTTTATGGTCACGGATCAGTTGTTCGAATAAAAATGCTGTATTAAAGACATAAATACCCATGCTGACAAGCGCCTTGTCCGGATGACCGGGCATGGGCTCCGGGTTTTTCGGTTTCTCGGCAAAACTGGTTACGCGCCAGTCATCGTCAACGCCCATGATACCGAATGCACTTGCTTCTTCCAGTGGCACTTCGATACAGGCGACGGTAAGGTCGGCTTGCTTGTCGATATGCTCGGCCAGCAGTTTGCCATAGTCCATTTTGTAGACATGGTCTCCGCCGAGAATCAAAACATGATCGGTATTGTGATGGTGCAGTATGCTGAGATTCTGAAATACCGCGTCCGCTGTTCCTTGATACCAGGATTCCTTGATCTGCTGCTGTGCCGGTACCAGTTCGACAAATTCGTTGAAGCGTCCGTCCAGAAAACTCCATCCGCGCTGAATATGCTGGATCAGGCTTTGCGCTTTGTATTGTGTCAAAACACTGATTTGACGCACGCCGGAGTTGACGCAATTTGACAGCGGAAAATCGATGATGCGGAACTTGCCGCCAAAAGGTACAGCCGGCTTGGCGCGCCAGTCGGTCATCTGCTTCAGGCGCGTGCCGCGGCCGCCGGCAAGTATCAGCGCGATGGTGTTACTGGTGATTTTGTTGCGAACATTGCTTAGCGCGTACTGCTGTTCCATCAATGACCTCCTGATCAAATAGGGGTAAATTCTTTATCGTTTCCGGTTCAACGGAGATCGCAAGGCATTACAGTGCTATGATAGCAGTAATCAGGCAAATCCAAGAATGGTTATATAATTTCCGCATGTCTCCCATGACCTTAAAACACTCAGCACCGACAGTTTCTCAGGATCCGCTTCATGATGCACTTCTGAGCGCGCGGTTACATGATCCTTTCGCTTATCTTGGCGTGCACAAGACAACAACGCATGAATACCGGGCGCGGGTTTTTCAGCCACACGCCCATGCGGTCTGGATTAAAACAGCGCTGGACTTTGAACCGATGACGCGCATTCATGCCGGTGGTATTTATGCGTGGCGCGGCGTGGAATCGCCACCGATGCCGCTACGGCTGCGCATTGAAACACAGGATTCCACGACGCAGTTAAAGCATGCTTATGACGTTTATGATGCCTATTCATTTTCACTGCAGATGACTGATCATGATCTTTATCTGTTTAATGAAGGCAAGCTGAACCAGACTTATCGCATGCTGGGTGCGCACCGCGTGCGTAACGCCGGGATAGAAGGCGTGCGTTTTGCGGTGTGGGCGCCGAATGCCGAGCGCGTCAGCGTCGTCGGCGATTTTAACCGCTGGGATGGCCGCGTGCACCCGATGAGCGTACACCACAACAGCGGTGTGTGGGAACTGTTCATCCCGGAACTGTCGTCCGGTGCACTGTACAAATTTGAAATACGCAACCGGCATAGCGGCGAAATACTGCTGAAAACCGATCCTTATGCGACGCGCTTTGAATTGCGCCCCAATACGGCGGCGCTGACACCCGCGAATCATGCTTATCGATGGTCTGATGCGGTATGGATGGAAAAGCGCGCCAGCTGGGACTGGCTGCATGCGCCGCTGAATATTCTGGAAATTCATCCAGGGTCATGGAAACGGCATCCCGACGGCCGCTTTTACAATTACCGTGAAATCGCTCAGCACCTGATTCCCTATGTGCTGGAAATGGGCTATACCCATCTTGAATTGATGCCCGTTTCAGAACATCCGCTTGACGAATCCTGGGGCTATCAGACCACCGGCTATTTTGCCGCGACAAGCCGCTATGGTTCTCCCGACGATTTCAAATATTTCGTTGACGCCTGTCATCAGGCGCAGATCGGTGTGATTCTTGACTGGGTGCCGGGCCATTTTCCACTGGATGCGTTTGCATTGGCGCGTTTTGACGGTACCGCGCTGTACGAACACGAAGACCCGCGCCTGGGTTACCATCAGGACTGGGGCACGTACATTTTCAACTACGGCCGCAACGAAGTGAAATCCTTTCTGTTATCCAGCGCGCATTTCTGGTTGTCAGAATTTCATCTTGACGGATTGCGGGTTGATGCGGTTGCTTCCATGCTTTATCTGGATTATTCACGCAATGAAGGCGAATGGCTGCCCAATCCGTTCGGCGGACGGGAAAATCTGGATGCCATCGCGTTTCTGCGCGAACTGAATATCATGGTGCATGACGAATTTCCAGGCGCATTGACGCTGGCGGAAGAATCGACTGCCTGGCCGGCGGTATCGCGGCCAACGTATCTGGGCGGACTGGGTTTTTCGATGAAATGGAATATGGGCTGGATGCACGATACGCTGGTGTACATGCAGCAGGATCCTATCTACCGGCGTTATCATCATGATCAACTCACCTTCAGCCAGCTTTATGCCTATACCGAAAATTTTGTACTGCCTTTTTCTCACGACGAAGTTGTGCATGGCAAGGGCGCATTGATCAATAAGATGCCCGGCGATGACTGGCAGAAATTTGCCAATCTGCGACTGTTGTTCACTTACCAGTTGACGTGCCCGGGCAAAAAACTGAATTTCATGGGCAATGAGTTTGCACAGGGGCGCGAATGGGATGTCAGCCGGGAACTCGACTGGCCACTGCTTGCGAACAAGGCCAATTCAGGCGTACAGGCTGCGCTGAAGGATCTGAATCACCTGTATAAAAACACGCCGGCGCTGTACCAGCTCGATTTTTCCGGCGAAGGTTTTTCCTGGATCGATTGTCACGATTCCGATCAGTCGATTATCAGCTACATGCGCAAATCGCGTGACGGACAGTTTATTATTGTGGTGTTTAATTTTACCCCGATTCCGCGCGAGAACTATCGGATCGGCGTGCCCGAAAAAGGCATTTATCTGGAAAGATTCAACAGCGACTCGTTTTATTACGGCGGCAGCAACCTGGGCAATGCTGGACATCTCAGCGCCAGCAGTGAATCATGGATGGGGCTGCCGTATTCACTGGTGATTACATTACCGCCGCTGGCAGGCGTTATTTTTTCATTGCAGGATTAGGCGGTCTGGGTTGCGGGCGATTGGTGCACAAGTTTAAGTTCAACCGATTAAGCTGATGATTTTAGAGCTCGGTATATTTCTTCGCCGATCCTTTTGATTTCGCCACCGGATATTTCAGCGCGTTTTTTTTCAGCTTTTCCTGAATGATCCGCCGAACATCCAGCTCGTATTTGTCGGCCAGCAGGAAAGCGAAGGTAAACACATCGGCGAGTTCCTCCTTCACCCTGTCGGTATCCGCTTCATCCGCTGCTTTCCACAGAAAAACTTCGAGCAGTTCGGCAGCTTCGATATTGAGCGCGAGCGCCAAATCCTTGGCATTATGAAACTGCGCCCAATCCCGTTGATCGCGGAATTTGAGCAGGAGTCGGTGATGTGTCGGATGTCGTTCACTAAAATTATGGGGAATAATTGGCTATTCGGGTTTTTAGAAGCAGCATGACATTGTTTCGTTTTATTTGGTAGGTATCTTGAGTATTCGCGCGAGCCTAATAAAATTGCAATTAGTCAGAAAGCCAGTTTATTAGTATTTGGCTTGCGCAACCACTTCATATTGAGTTTGCTAATTTTTCAAGGCGTTTCAACCAATTATCAAATATCAGGCATTCTGATCGAATTGTTTTAAGACCAATTTCTATTGCAGCAAGTGAGCCATGAATTGGCTTATCATACTCAGGAAATAATGCTTCTATTCGTTTACTTGGTGCTTTTTGGGGATTATTGTTTATCTCTTCAGGGGTAGTAAACTCATTACGGATTTCTTGAAACTTTAGTTTTAAGTTGGGCTTATCTATAGCCTGCGCTAATCTGTCTGGTGCACTAAAGAGCAAACCTTCAAACTCATACATTTGGATGTATGGAATAAAACGTCTCAATGGCACATCGCCAAGCTTTTCCCTTAATTTTTCGAGCATAATATGTGACACGCGCTCCGCTTTGTCTTGAAAGGTTGGGCAGCCAAGAGCTTCTCGCTTACCTGGAAAGCTTTCTGGCAAACCATAAAAATCAAAAAAAGTTGTGCAATACGATGTTTTATCATTCAATAACCGTTCCCGTACATCAATAAACAGTCTGTCAAATTTAATGTTGCCGCCTTTATGCCCGGGTTTTCCAATCAATGTCGGAACCAGAGAGATACCTTGTGAAGAAAAAAAGCCTGAAAGTATTTCCTTGATAAACATTTCTTCCGTCTGTCCTTCGCAAATAACATGCACACGAATCATTTGCTTGGCCGTCCACCCAGAATATTCTTCTCCCACAGTTCTCCGACTGAATACTCTTCCAGCCAAGTTTTGAAATCCTTCTCTTCACATCGCTTAAAAATGGTTCCACCTTGTTCACGCTCTACAATTATCAAATCGGCTATAGAAAATTCATTCACTAATGCAACCGATTGTGTGGAGATAATTACTTGCATGCGATTAGATGCTGAACGGAGTAAAGATCCAAGCAAGGTAATGGCATAGGGATGCAAGCCAAGTTCTGGTTCATCGATAATGATGGTCGATGGAGGGTTAGGTTGTAACAAAGCAGTGACTAAGCAAATAAAACGAATCGAGCCATCTGAGAGTTGGCTAGGCCACAAGGAATAGTCACTATCTTTTTGCCTCCAAAGTAGTCTAATTTGTTCTTCTTCAGTTGGAAGTTTCAGTGGTTTCAAAACAAAATCGTCAAAAAATGGTATTGCTAAACATATTGTTTTTCGAATTTGTTTATAAACATCCTCGTATTCGCCGGACAATCGATATAAAAATGCAGCCAAATTAGAAGCATCTGGGCGAAGATATTCATTATGATGTAGGGAGCCTAGCCTTTTTACGCCAGCCGTGTCGCTGGTATCATGAAAATGAAATACCTTCCAGTTAGCAATTGAACTATAACAATAGTCTTCAACACCGCACGGTTTTGCTGTTTTAAAAGCTTCTTTTAGCTTAGCCTCGGTCTGCCCAGAGCCAAGTGAAATCCATTTCTCACCATAAATTGGGCCATCAAAGAAAAGTTTTTCTTCAGAAAAAGAAAAACCCCCATCTAATGTCGGTTCAAGTGCAAATTTATAGCCATTTAGCCCAAACTCAATAAAGGACTCGACTTTATCTGTTTCCTTTATTCCAAAGCTAACTATGCGATCGGCGGAACCTTGATTGCGTGTCCAGCTCTGAAGGCGTGATTCAATCATTTCGCTTAACATACGAAAATACGAAACAAAATTACTTTTGCCGGCGCCGTTCGCACCGATCATTATATTAAGTTGACCCAGGTGGAATTTATCAAGTTGCTGAATCGACTTGAATCCTCTAATCGTCAATTTCCGAATGCTATTTTTCGCGCTCATTTTTTAAAGAGTCCGAAAATTAAATATTGAGCCATTACACGATATGGCTTTAGCCTCCAATCATCACCGACTGATCGGCTTATACCGTATCCGCTTCGGTTTCGCGCCTTCTTCACCCAGGCGCTTGATCTTGTCGGCTTCGTATTCGTGGTAGTTGCCGTTGAAGAACATCCATTGCGAGTCGCCTTCGGCGGCGAGAATATGCGTAGCGATACGGTCGAGGAACCAGCGGTCGTGCGAGATGACCAGCACGCAGCCGGCGAATTCGAGCAGCGCGTCTTCAAGCGCGCGTAGCGTTTCGACGTCGAGGTCATTTGATGGTTCGTCGAGCAACAGGACGTTGCCGCCGGCGATGAGGGTTTGCGCGAGATGCAGGCGTCCGCGTTCGCCGCCGGAAAGCTGGCCGATAATTTTCTGCTGGTCGCCGCCCTTGAAGTTGAAACGGCCGAGGTAGGCGCGGGCAGGGGTGGTGTACTTACCGACTGTCAGCAGGTCGTTGCCGCCGGAAATCGCGTCGAATACGGTTTTATCGTTTTCCAGTGAATCGCGCGCCTGATCGACATGCGCGATGTTGACGGTCGGGCCGATTTTGACTGTGCCGGAATCCGGTTGCTCCTTGCCGGTGATGAGCTTGAACAGTGTCGATTTGCCCGCGCCGTTCGGGCCGATGATGCCGACAATCGCGCCGGGTGGAATCTGAAAACTCAGACTGTCAATCAGCAGCCGGTCGCCATATGCCTTGGATACATTGTTGAATTCGATAACTTCATTGCCGAGGCGTTCACCGACCGGGATGAAGATTTCCTGCGTTTCGTTGCGTTTCTGGTATTCCTGCGAATTGAGTTCATCAAAACGCGCCAGACGCGCCTTGGATTTCGCCTGACGGCCTTTCGGATTCTGTCGCACCCATTCGAGTTCCTTTTTCATCGCTTTCATATGCGCGTCGACCTGTTTGTTTTCCTGCTCCAGCCGTGCTTCTTTCTGCTCCAGCCAGCTGGAATAATTGCCTTTCCACGGAATGCCATGCCCGCGGTCGAGTTCCAGTATCCATTCGGCGGCATTGTCCAGAAAGTAGCGGTCATGGGTGACGGCGACCACGGTGCCGGGAAAACGCACCAGGAATTGTTCGAGCCATTCGACCGATTCGGCGTCGAGGTGGTTGGTCGGTTCGTCGAGCAACAGCATATCGGGTTTTTCCAGCAGCAGCTTGCATAGCGCCACGCGGCGTTTTTCACCGCCGGACAGGTTTTTGATGATGGCATCCCACGGCGGCAGGCGCAAGGCGTCGGCGGCGATTTCCATCTGGTTCTCGGTGTCGCTGCCTGCGGTGGCCAGAATGGCTTCCAGTCGCGCCTGTTCTTCGGCCAGCGCGTCAAAATCCGCGCCTTCTTCGGCATACGCGGCGTACACTGCATCGAGTTTTTGCTGTGCTTCGATGATTTCGCCCATGCCGGTCTCGACTTCCCGGCGCACGGTATGTTCAGGATTGAGTTGCGGTTCCTGCGGCAGATAGCCAACGCGAATATTCGACAACCGTTGCACTTCACCGTCAAATTCGGTATCCACGCCGGCCATGATGCGCAGCACGGTGGATTTGCCGGAGCCGTTCAAGCCGAGCAGGCCGATTTTCGCACCGGGAAAGAAACTCAACGATATATCCTTGATGATTTGACGCTTGGGTGGAACAATTTTGCTCACACGGAGCATGGACATGACGTATTGGGCCATTGATCTGATCTTATAGAATGAGTTTGAAAAATTCGAAATGGTGATACATGTAAGGCTCAAAGTTTAACCCAGCTGTTCCAGCATTGAAAGCGGGCGGCGTGTGCGTGCGTGCGTGCAAAGACGAATAGCGGGTTTTTATACGTCCGGCAAACGCTTGATGGAGACAAACTTACGGTTTTCATCGAGAACCAGTTCGAAGATACCGTGCACACCGTTTGTCTGTACGACGGAGCGCAGTATATTGGCGGAAAAGCGAATGGTGCGGCCATCCGTCGTCCGGGCCACCGCCGCGCTTACACTGCCTTCGTAATAGTGAATGAGCTGTTGCGGCGGTATGTTAAGCGCAACAAGTAAACATTGGTGCATGGTATCGATGTTTTAGCGGTTCTTTTTAAACCATTCTGGACGGCAAACGTAATGATGACTTATGCACGCGGATGATGCGGTTCGCTGACGATGGCTCGAGTCGCTGGCAGGATACCATCAGCAGACCATAGCCGGAAAATTGCAACAAGATACAAACGCCGCCATAACGACATAAAACATGACTTAATACAACTGAATGCAGTGGTGTAAGTCCGTCCAAGCGCGAGTGCGAGACACAACCCGCCAAGAAATCAGCAGCAGCCATGCGCTTTTACTTTGCGTGCGCCGGAAATAGGAAAAACAGCAATTCGGAACGGAATTGTCGCAATCGAGGTAATCACACTGTAATAGGTTTTGGATAACCAGCACGATACGGACCGATAGTGCGCAATAAATTTTAATCCTGATTCAATTGGTATTTCTTGATGGCAAGCTGCGCCACCTGCCTGCCCATTTGCGAACCGACTTCTCCCGAGTTACGGTAGTGAACGCCATCATAAATACGGGCATTTACTACTTCCTGCATAAATTCATCAATGCTTTGCCAGCTTCTGGAAAGATTACCCGCAGCTTGACTGATGGTTGTTAATTCAGGCGTGGCATTGTCGCCGATCTCCGCTTGCAGCACCGTGCCTACCGCTGCTGAAACAATGCAATGCGCGCAAGGATACTCCGGATGCATCGGCGTATTGATCAGCGGTGTCCAGGAATCATCGCTTTCGGTTGCGTCATTGTCATCAATATCACCATTGCGGATTGCAGTGACGGGGCGCCAGAAAGCATAATGATATTTTGCATCGAATACGGCGATCAAACCATCATCAACGGCCTGTGTGACAGCGGCAAACAAGCGGGCGTTCTGCGTAATTTCCCTGCCTGGTTGCATTGTAATGGAGCGGACAATGCCATGATAAATGGGCGGCATCACTTCTTCCCAGAAAAGGGCAATTGCGGTTTGCTCCGCTGTTCGCGTCTGACTGTCTGAGCGGCCAAGCATTTTTACTTCATTGAAGTCGCGCGCCCAGTGCTCGCTTGTCAAGTCGGGCGGCGGTGCTGGCCTGAATTGTGCGGCAATGGTCATAAGCCAAGGTTTTCGCTTTGCCCACTGCGGTGCTTCCGGGATAACGGTTGGAACGTATACGCCCGCGCGCGTAAACGGGCGATAAGATATCTTTTCCGATGCGCCGTCATCAGCGCGCATCGCCAGAACAGCATGCGCCGCCTTTTCTCCTACCGCAATGCCTGCCTGTTTGGCCGATTCCTCGCTGACGGCATTAAGCGCATCACGATATGCTTGTTCAATGGCCGTTTCTTGATTTGGAACCAGTTGGGTCAACGCAATACGGTTAGCTGCGGCAATCGCAGCGTCAATGGATGCTCCCGCTGCGGCTTGGAGATTGAGATCAGTGACAGGATAACGTCGCGTAATGGCGTTTACCGCTTCATAAACCGAAGTTTGTACAATCGCCAGCGCGCGTTCGGCAGGCAACGGGCCGATATTGGCATCGACAACGATATCTCCGGCACGCTTATTCCAGTCTGAAACGGCATCGGCTTTTGCCACCGGAGTTTGTATAGATAGAAAAACGAGCGTGAGTAAGCATGAATTGCGTATTGTCAGAAAGATTTTCATTGCAATTGTTCTCCGAAGGAATAAGCAGTGAAAGAATTGATTTTGTCGATCAAGGGCATCGCTAAAAATCCAGATTTTGTCACAACATTTTGTTACTCGCAAAAAAGTTTCCTTACATATCCATCATATGCTGCGTCAACATTTCTTGATTTTATCGCGCCTTTTTTAAGATTCTCGGTAATAGTTAAAGTCGCAAAGTCGCCTGTTGTTTATTATTTTTTAATGGCATGACCAGCAAGCGTTTTTCCAAGATTCCAGATTGAGCCCGGTACTTTGTGCGTTTCGGCTATTGTATGATCGAATGCCGCGAGTATTTTTTGACAATCCTTGCCGGTCAGATTCAGTGGCGGCAGTAATTTCACAACGTTCATGCCGTGCCCGGCGACCTGGCTCAGAATACGGTGTTCCTTGAACAGGGGAATGGTGATCATCTGGCAGAACAAGCCTTTATTGGCCGCTTCCAGCATCGCCCAGGCGGCTTTAAGCGACAGACTCCTGGGCGCGTGAAATTCGATTGCGATCATCAATCCTTTGCCGCGCGCTTCCTGAAGAAATTCGTACTTGCCGGTCATCGCGTTGATGCCGTCGATAAGCATCTTCCCTTTTTCAGCGCTGTTTTCAATCAATTTTTCATCTTCGATCACCTGTAATGTCGCCAGACCGGCGGCCATGGCCATATTATTCTTGGAAAAAGTCGAGCCGTGCACGACTGCGCGGTCCATGCGATTAAACACTGCATCCATGACTTTTTCAGTCATGGCAACTCCGCCCACTGGAATGAATCCACCGGATAACGCCTTGGCCATCAGTATCATATCCGGTTTGACGCTCCAGTGGTCAATCGCCCAGAATCTGCCGGTCCTGCCGATGCCGGTCTGGATTTCGTCGGCGACAAATAATGTGCCGTATTTACGGCAGAGCTGTTCAACGCCGGACAGATAATCATCGTCGGGTACATTGACGCCTTTGCCCTGAATCGGTTCCACGATGAATGCGGCAACATTTTTATGGCGCAATGCATTCTCCAGTGCAGTGAGATCATTGAATGGAACCGATTCGCAATCAGGTAATAGCGCGCCAAAACCGTCGCGGAAAATTTTTTCACCATTGAGCGATAACGAGCCCAGTGTCAGACCATGGAAGCTGTGCTCGCAATACAGAATCTGCGGTCGCCGTGTGGCATAGCGTGCAAATTTGATCGCGGCTTCGACGGCTTCAGAACCCGAATTGCAGAAAAACATGCGATTCAGATTGTCCGGCACGGTCTGCAGAAGTTTTTTTGCGAGCAGACCGCTTAATAGCGATACATCCATTTGCACCAGATTCGGCAGTTCCGATGTCAGCGTTTCCTGCAGTGCCTTGATGACCGTCGGATGATTGCGGCCGACTGCAAAAACGCCAAACCCGCTCAGCAGATCGAGATACTCATTGCCTTCGTAATCATATAAGTATTGCCCGACAGCTTTTTTGTAGTTTCGATCATAGCCGATGGTTTTCAGTACTTTAACCATCTGGTTATTGAGATGCTTTTCATGAAGCTCAAATTTTTCAGTGTGATGATTTTCTAATAATGCGGAAATACTAAAGGACATAAATGAAACTCGCTTAATGGAATAAAACAGCTCCGGGGATTGCGGAAATTATGTTGGTCGCGCGGCGCTGCTGAGTAATAGGAAATACGTGCGAAAGTGTTTTTTATGAAATTCAATCGATTGCAGGATATCGGCTGGCGGAACGGAAACATGGTAATTATTATGCTGGTTTGTACAATAGTACTAAATGCGCCTGAACGCAAGTCGGGGTTAAAAAAATTAACGAGAAGCTTGCCGGACAATTTAAGAATTCTGATTAAAGCCAGAGTTACATGGGAAAAAGTGTCGATTTATTTTACACAAGCTCCTGCTTGCAAATATTAACTGACAATAACTAATTGATATTTATGATTAAAAATATCTGGCACAGATATTGCTTGAATTAATTATAAGTGAGTAGTGTTTTGTTGCTCCGTGCGTTTTGCCATCTGGCCATCCGCTATGGTTTATCGAAATGCTTAAATGTTAGGCTATCTATGTTTAAGGAAAGGTTATGCATACATTTTTAATGGAAAAAATCTTCGCTTTTCGTGTTCTTCCATCTCTTGCTGGAAAGAGAATGTATTTCAAAAAGCTGATAGCAAGTTTTATTATTTTGCTGACGGTAGGGATAGGTGCAGGTGGGTTGACAGGAACACTTGCAGTGGCGGCACCTTTCATCGTATTACTGGAGACAGATGCCGATACCATTACCAACCAGGAGATATTTATCGTTTCCTACGATTCGTATGCGGACTTGATCAGCAATAACCAGGCCAGCGGTGTCTTTTCGCAGTTAAACATCAATCCACTTTACAGCGTTGGCGGTATGACCTACGACGGGAGTCAGTTTCATGTGCTACTGGAGACAGATGCCGATACCATTACCAACCAGGAGATATTTATCGTTTCCTACAATTCGTACGCGGATTTGATCAGCAATAACCAGGCCAGCGGTGTCTTTTCGCAGTTAAACATCAATCCGCTTTACAGCGTTGGCGGTATGACTTACGACGGGAGTCAGTTTCATGTGCTACTGGAGACAGATGCCGATACCATTACCAACCAGGAGATATTTATCGTTTCCTACGATTCGTATGCGGATTTGATCAGCAATAATCAGGCCAGTGGCGTCTTTTCGCAGTTAAACATCAATCCGCTTTACAGCGTTGGCGGTATGACTTACGACGGGAGTCAGTTTCATGTGCTACTGGAGACAGATGCCGATACCATTACCAATCAGGAGATATTTATCGTTTCCTACGATTCGTATGCGGATTTGATCAGCAATAATCAGGCCAGTGGCGTCTTTTCGCAGTTAAACATCAATCCGCTTTATAGCGTTGGCGGCATGGCTGCGCTTTACACTGCAAACGGCGGAAATGGAAATGGAAATGGAAATGTTGTTTCTGAACCTGCCACCATGATGCTGGTAATAATTGGTCTAAGTTTTTTGAATGTATTTGTTCGACGAAAAGATGCCGTATGCTGTCAAGCGCGCATTTAAAATGAAGTGGCTACAAGCTGTTGGACTAAATCATCATGGCGACGAGCCATTGGCGCAGAATGACTGTCAGTCCGGAAGATTCCCGGGTATAACGATAGCGCTGACATAAGCGTCTGAGAAATTACCCGGGGTTTATATTCTGGTGCCGAGGGGGGGAATCGAACCCCCATGATGTTACCATCGCTGGATTTTGAATCCAGTGCGTCTACCAATTCCGCCACCTCGGCAAGCAGACCAGTATGCAGGGTTGCGGTTTTTGTTTTTCCCTGATACTGGTCTTGAAAGAGCGCCATTATCACTGAATTTGATAGCTTCATCAAGTTGCTTTGAAAAAAAACGCATCCGCCAGTATATAATGCTGCCTCTTTAAGTTTTGAGTTGCATATAACGGGAATGCATGAAAACGCAGGATTTTGATTTTGACCTGCCCGCCGAATTGATTGCGCAGCATCCTGCGCAACACCGCACCAGCAGCCGGTTGCTCTATCTGAACAGTTCTCTGGGGCAATTGTATGATCAGCAGTTTGTTAACTTGAAAAATCATCTGCGGTCCGGGGATGTGATGGTTTTTAATGATACGCGTGTCGTCAAAGCGCGATTATTTGGCCAAAAGGAGAGCGGCGGCAAAGTCGAGGTGATGGTGGAGCGAGTGCTTGATGAGCATCATGTACTGGCGGTGATTCGCGCCAGCCATGCGCCTAAACCCGGCGGAAAACTCTGGCTTGCAGATTGTATTCCGGTTACAGTAGTGGATCGCGGTGAAGCATTCTACACGCTGCGGTTTATGCATGAAAAACCGGTTCATGCATTGCTTGACAGTCACGGACATCTGCCTCTGCCGCCGTATATCGGGCGTCAGGCATCGTCTGTGGATGAATCGCGCTATCAGACGGTTTATGCAAAAAATGCCGGTGCTGTCGCGGCGCCAACGGCGGGACTGCATTTTGACCAAATACTGCTGGATCAGTTGAGTGCAAACGGTATTGCCATCGCTTATGTGACTTTGCATGTCGGCGCAGGCACATTTCAGCCGGTGCGTGTTGAAAACATTGCTGATCATGCGATGCACCATGAATGGTTTAACATTCCGTTAGAAACCGTGACTGCGATAGAACAGGCACAAGCCAGGGGAGGGCGTGTTTTTGCAATAGGCACGACAACGTTGCGTGCTTTGGAAGCGTCGGCAGCACAGCATCAGGGGCGACTGGTTTCCGGTTTTGGCGAAACCGATATTTTTATCACGCCAGGTTACCATTTCCAGGTGGTCGAGTGCCTGTTGACTAATTTTCATTTGCCGCGCTCAACGCTGTTGATGCTCGTTTCCGCGTTTGGCGGTCTGGAAGCGATACGTACCGCTTACCGGCACGCCATCGCCGAAAAATACCGCTTTTTCAGTTATGGTGACGCCATGTTGATTGAGAGAAATTAATGAAATTCGAATTACAACGCACCGATCAATCAGCACGGCGGGGTACCCTGACTTTAGCGCACGGCAACGTTGAAACACCGGCTTTTATGCCTGTGGGCACGTATGGTGCGGTCAAAGGCATATCTCCGCAGATGCTGAAGACAATTCAGGCGCAGATTATTCTTGGCAATACGTTTCATCTCTGGCTGCGTCCCGGACTCGAAGTGATTGAAATACATGGCGGTTTGCATGGTTTCATGGGCTGGCAGGGGCCGATTCTGACCGATTCGGGCGGATTTCAGGTTTACAGTCTCGGTGATCTGCGCAAGATTACCGAAGAAGGTGTGAAATTCAGTTCACCGGTGAATGGTGACCGGTGTTTTCTGACACCCGAAGAATCGATGCGTATTCAGCGTGTGTTGAATTCCGATATCGTGATGATCTTTGATGAATGTACGCCATATCCGGCAGATGAAATTGCAACACGTATTTCCATGCAACTGAGTTTACGTTGGGCTGAACGTTCCAAACGGGCGCATGGCGACAATCCAAATGCATTATTTGGTATCGTTCAGGGCGGTATGCATGAACATTTACGCGAGGAATCGCTCGCCGGATTGCTGTCGATCGGTTTTGACGGTTATGCAATCGGCGGTTTGTCAGTCGGTGAACCGAAAGACGATATGCGCCGGATACTCGAGCATACTGCGCCACTGTTACCCACCGATAAGCCGCGCTACCTGATGGGTGTCGGCACACCGATGGATATCGTTCATGCGGTAGCGCAGGGAATTGACATGTTCGACTGTGTTTTGCCGACTCGCAATGCCCGCAATGGCTGGCTGTATACTCGCAATGGAATCATCAAATTGCGCAACAGCCGTTACCGGCTGGATACCGCATCACCTGATGAAACATGCAACTGCTACACCTGCCGGAATTTCACCCGCGCGTATCTGCATCACCTGCAACGCATCAATGAAATGCTCGGCGCGCAGCTGAATACCGTGCACAATCTGTTTTATTACCAGCAATTAATGGCGGAAATACGGGGCGCAATCGAAATGGAACAATTCAATGAATTTGCGCAAAAATGTGCAAGTCAGTTTCAGGCATAAGTCTGCATCATGTTAATATATGAACTTTTATTCATTGTTTCTGGAGGAATAGCATGCTGATTAGTGAAGCTTTCGCACAAACCGCCGGATCCGGCCAAGCCGAAGCAGGTTGGGCGAATCTCATTCTGTTGGTAGGTATTTTTGTCATTTTCTGGCTGCTGCTGATTCGTCCGCAGGCTAAACGCGCCAAGGAACATAAGAAAATGGTCGAAAATCTGCAAAGAGGCGACGAAATCATCACGGGCGGCGGTATTATCGGATTAGTTCTGAATGTCAGTGAGAACTATGTGGTGATTGAAATTTCACCCGGTGTCGAAATATTGTCGATCAAATCCTCGGTGCAGACATTACTGCCGAAAGGCACACTGAAAAGCATAGAACCGTCTAAAGGTGGAAAGCAGCCGAAGAAGGCTGCTAAGGGAAGCACTCCTGCGCAGGATGATAAATCCGCCGCGGACAAGGAAACAGCTGCAACAGACGAATCAGAAGGCAGTGGTAACGCGGAAACGCCGAAGGCCGGTGAGAAGAATTAACTGACTGCGCATCAATCGAGATGGCCGGGTTGCAACAGGCCATCTACCTGCATATTGTTGGTATCCATTTATCCATTTATTTAATCATTTTCTGAATAATCATGAACCGCTACGCGCTTTGGAAATACCTGATTATTGCGGTTTCCTTGCTTCTTGGACTGCTCTACACATTACCGAATTTTTTCGGTGAGTCGCCTGCTGTACAGATCTCGCCGCTTAGAATAACCAATCAGGCAGACACCGCTCTGCTGCAACAGGTTGAAGATAGCCTGAAAAGAGCAAATATCCAGAATGACGGTCTCTTTCTTGAAGAAGGCAGTATTAAAGTCAGGTTTGTCGATACGGATACACAGATCAAGGCTAAGGATGTATTGCAGTCATCGCTGGGTGATGACTATATGATTGCGCTCAATCTGCTGCCGAATTCTCCGCAGTGGCTGGCGAATCTGGGTGCGCTGCCGATGTACCTCGGGCTGGATTTGCGCGGCGGTGTACATTTCATGCTGGAAGTCGATATGGAAGGTGCGGTCAGCACAGCGCTTGATCGCCATAGCGCGGATATCCGCGCCGCGCTGCGCGAAAAACGCATTTCTTACGCTGGTGTTGAGCGGCTGGGCGAAACGCTGACAATCAAATTTCGCGATGCGGAATCGCGTGAGCAGGCGTTGAGCATGCTCAAGTCGGATTATGACGATCTGCAGTTCAGGGAAGAGCGCGCCGACAATCGCTTCCATCTTTTAGCGACAATCAAACAGGAAGCGCTGGTGCAAATGCAGGATTCCACGGTGCAGCAGAATATCACTACGCTGCGTAACCGCGTTAACGAACTGGGTGTGGCTGAACCGATTATTCAGAAAGCCGGTGCTGATCGTGTCATCGTGCAATTGCCGGGTGTTCAGGATACGGCTAAAGCCAAGGAAATCCTGGGTCGTACCGCGACACTGGAAATTCGCATGGTTGACGAGGAACGCGATCTGGATGCGGCGGTGCGCGGACAGATTCCGTTCGGTTCCGAACTGTATGAAGAGCGCGGCGGCGGGCCGATTCTGGTCAAAAAACAGGTTCTGCTGACCGGCGACCGGATAACCGACGCGCAGCCGGGTTTCACCGAGGACAATCAGCCTGCGGTGCATATCCGGCTGGATAATAATGGTGCGCAGATATTCAAAAAACTGACGCGCGAAAATGTCGGCAGGCGCATGGCAATTTTGCTGATTGAGCGCAACCGGACGGAAGTCGTTACCGCACCCGTGATTCGCGAGGAAATCGGCGGCGGTCGCGTGCAGATCAGCGGCAGCATGACAACACTGGAAGCGCGCGATGTCGCATTGCTGCTGCGCGCCGGGGCGCTGGCCGCGCCGATGGATATCATTGAGGAACGTACGGTTGGCCCCAGTCTTGGCGCCGATAATATTGAGCGAGGATTCAATTCGACGCTGTACGGCTTTCTTGCGATTGCAATTTTCATTATCCTTTATTACATGTCGTTTGGCGTGATTTCGGTATTGGCGCTCAGCATGAATCTGCTGCTGCTGGTCGGTTTGTTATCGATTCTGCAGGCTACATTGACGTTGCCGGGGATGGCTGCGCTGGCGTTGACGATCGGTATGGCCATTGACGCCAATGTGTTGATTAACGAACGGATACGTGATGAATTGCGTGAGGGCCTGTCGCCGCAGATGGCGATCAATGCCGGATACGAGCGGGCAAGCGGTACTATTCTGGATTCAAATGTTACGACCCTGATTGCGGGCATAGCGCTGTTCGCCTTTGGTTCCGGGCCGGTCAAGGGTTTTGCCGTGGTGCTTTGTCTGGGCATTCTGACTTCGGTGTTCACTGCCGTATTTGTATCGCGCGGCTTGGTGAACTTTATGTATGGCAGCCGCCGCAAACTGGAGACTGTTCCGATCGGCAAAATCTGGATACCTGAAGCCAGCCGGACTAAAAAGAAATTCAACTATGAAGCATTGGAAAAACCGGCAGATAAATCAGCCGCTGGCGCGCAATTCACGGAAAGAGCAACTTCTGGCAGCACTGAAGTGCATGAAAAAAACAGTCAACCGGAAGAAGAGACATCTGTCGTGGCCAGCATCGCAGCGCCGGAATCCATAAAAGCGTCTGAAACACCGCTTGCAGATTCGAGCAGTCCACGTGCTAAAACGCAAGGTGGGAAAAGGGCGATCGCCGGCAGCGGGCGCAAATCCAGAAAAAAATAATTCACCCGAAAGCCTGATCAAAGTATTCAGCAAAGGAATCAACCATGGAATTTTTTAGAGTTAGCCGAGATATCCCTTTTATGAGCTGGCGGCGGAGCGCGGCTGTTATTTCAATCGTGACGTTTATTCTGTCCGCATTTTTTCTGTCCACGCGCGGATTGAATCTGGGTGTCGACTTTACGGGCGGAACAGTGCTTGAGGTCAGTTACGAACAGGCTGCGGACTTGAATACTATCCGATCGGTTTTGGCCGGCCTGAATATGACTGACGTTACCGTGCTGAATTTCGGCACATCGCGCGATGTTATGATTCGTTTGCCGGTCATGCCCGATTTTTCCAGCGCGCAACTGTCGGAAACCGTGCTCAAGGCATTGCATCAGGCCGACAATACCGTTGAAATGCGACGGGTAGAGTTTGTCGGTCCGCAGGTCGGCAAGGAGTTGCTCGAGAACGGCGCACTGGCGTTACTGTTTGTTTCGATCGGTATCGTGGCGTATCTGGCTGTACGGTTTGAATGGAAATTCGGCGTTGCGGGTATCATTGCCAATCTGCATGACGTGATTATCATTCTTGGTTTTTTTGCATTCTTTCAGTGGGAGTTTTCATTGACTGTGCTGGCCGCGGTACTCGCCGTGCTGGGTTATTCAGTCAACGAATCCGTGGTTATCTTTGACCGGATACGTGAAAACTTCCGCAAACTGCGTAAGGTAGAGGTGACTACAGTCATCGACAACGCGATTACGCGCACCATGGCGCGAACAATCATTACCCATGGCAGCACGCAGATGGTGGTGATTGCCATGCTGCTGTTCGGCGGGGAGGTGTTATATTACTTCGCGCTTGCGCTGACGATCGGTATCCTGTTCGGTATTTACTCATCGATCATGGTTGCCAGTCAGATTCTGTTGTTGCTTGGCGTCAAGCGCGAGGATCTGGTAAGACTGGAAGAAAAGAAACCTGAAAACGACGGCGCTGTCGTCTGATTTCTCTGGCAGAATAAAAGCCAGTGCGTCGTATATGGAACTTCATATAGGGTGAAGTAATGTGATTGCAGAAATCATTGCATGGATTGTCAGCACCGTCGGCAGTCTTGGATATCCCGGTATTTTTCTCCTGATGATGCTGGAATCCAGCTTCGTGCCGTTTCCGAGCGAGGTTATCATGATCCCGGCCGGATATCTCGCGTCAAAAGGCGAAATGCATATTCTGATTGCTGTGTTATGCGGTCTTTTCGGCAGTCTGGTCGGCGCGCTGATCAATTATTATCTGGCGGTATGGCTGGGTCGTCCGTTATTGCTGCGCTACGGAAAATATGTCATGTTTAAAGATATACATCTGCAAAAGATGGAAATCTTTTTTCAACGTCATGGCCATATTTCAACGTTTACCGGCCGGTTGATCCCGATGATACGCCAGTATATTTCGATTCCCGCCGGTCTTGCGCGCATGAATATTCCAATGTTCTGCTTCTATACCAGTCTGGGCGCAGGCATCTGGGTTATTATCCTGACCTTGCTGGGTTATTTCATCGGTGAAAATGAAGCATTGATAACGGAATATTTGCGCGACATCATTGTGGTGTTGTTCATCGCCTGTGTGATCGGCGTAGGCGTATACTGGCAGCGACAACGTCGCTCCAGGTAGTTTCCATGGATTGATCCGACGATGAAACCCGCGCAACCCAAATCCATCATCAATAAAAATTCCGGCCGACTGGCCATACGCAATGCTGTTCTGAAAGATGTTCCAGCGCTGGTTGCACTGGTTAAACGGGTTTACCAGGGAACCGACATACCAGTTTATTCTGAAGGCGCGTTGATGGGACAGATTAATAATTTTTCCGGCGGCCAGCTGGTGGCGGTATATGACCAGGATATTGTCGGTTACTGCGCCAGTTTTCGCATTGCAGGAAAAACAGCCTTAAAACCGCACACCTGGGTGGAAATAACCGGAAATGGTTACGCTTCAAGACACAATGCGGACGGAGAATACCTGTATGGCATGGAAGTGTGCGTCGATCCGGCTTTCCGGGGTTATCGAATAGGTCAGCGATTTTATAATGCGCGCAAACAGCTGTGCCAGGAATTGAGTCTGAAAGGCATTATTTTCGCAGGTCGGTTACCCAGCTATGCCAGAAAAGCCAAACGTTATCCTGATGTTGATGACTATGTCGCGCAGATTGTGCAGAAAAAAATGCGTGATCCGGTGCTTTCGTTTCAACTGCACAACGGTTTCGAAGTACTAGGCGTCATCAGGAATTATCTGCCCGGCGATCGCGAATCACTGGGATGCGGCGTACACCTGATATGGCGTAATCCCGGCGTGCCAGAAGAAGACGAAATAAAACGGCACAAGAACTATGGCGGACGCGTGCAGGAAACGGTGCGCGTGGGTACTGTGCAATATATGATGCGCAAAGTGAGTTCGTTTGAAGAATTTACCCGTTTGGTCGAATATTTTGTCGATGTTATCGCGGATTACAGCGGTGATTTTGTCGTTTTTCCCGAATTGTTTACGTTGCAGTTATTGTCAATCGAAGATCAGCGCCTCTCGCCGGCTGAATCAATTGAAGCATTAACCAAATATACGGAACGTTTTACCCAATCAATGCGTGATCTGGCGTTACGCTACAATATCAATATTATTGGCGGTTCGCATCCGACGCACATGCCTTCCGGGCGCGTGGAAAATATTTCCTATATTTTTCTCCGCGATGGCTCTATTCACAAACAACCCAAAATACATCCGACGCCGGACGAAGTTTACTGGTGGAATATCGAAGGCGGCGATACACTGAATGTCATTGAAACCGATTGTGGTCCTATCGGCGTATTGATTTGCTACGATGCCGAGTTTCCTGAATTGTCCCGTCATCTCGTCGATCAAGGCGCCTGCATCATTTTTGTGCCTTTTTGCACTGCTGTCCGCCAGGGCTATTTGCGGGTACGGTATTGCAGCCAGGCGCGCGCCGTTGAAAATCAGGTTTATGTGGTCATGTCGGGTAATGTGGGTAATCTGCCTAATGTCGCCAATATGGACGTTCAGTACGCGCAAAGCTGCATTCTGACACCATGTGATTTTCCATTTGACCGGGATGGCATCGCTGCCGACACCACGCCGAACGTTGAAACCGTTGCAATTGCCGATCTCCGCTTCGATTCACTGCGTACTGCGCGCAATGCAGGTACAGTTCAGAATCTGAAAGACCGGCGCCATGACTTGTATTCCGTGCACTGGCGCGGCAAATAGGCATCAAAACAGCAAGGCTACGAAGAATATGATCAGTTCTGAAAAAATCAGTATCCGGCTGGCGCTGTTCGGCGGGTTGACGGCAGTGTCGGCTGTTGCCGCATACCGCCTGGATTGGGTCGGTTTTCAGATCGCCGTGCCGGGATTGGCGTTAGCGGCGCTGTCCGGATTGCTGGCCGCTTTGTCGGGCGTAATCGCCTTGTTCGGTGCAATACGTCGGCGCGAAAGCGCCATGTCGGCTTTGATCGGCATGTTGCTGGGGCTGATTGTCACTATGCCGTTTCTGTTTTCCGTACTTGCAGGTTCCGGTGTGCCGCGTATTCACGATATTTCCACCGACCTTGATCATCCGCCGGACTTCAATGTCATCAAAGGCTTGCGGACTGCAACGGATAATCCGCTCGATCGAAAATCACCGGATAACCTCGACCAGTTACAGCGGGAAGGCTATCCCGATCTGAAAGCGTTAACGCTCAACCGTTCGCCGGAAATTGTATTCGAACAGGCGCTGAAAATCGTCGAATCACGTGGATGGCGTGTTGCCGGCGTCTCTGCGGCAAATGGAATCATCGAAGCGACCGCGATAACGCCCATCATGGCGTTCAAGGATGACGTGATCATTCGCATTCAAGGCACGGAGCAGGTAACGCAAGTCGATATGCGCTCAGTATCAAGAGTGGGGATCAGTGATCTAGGCGTGAATGCGAAGCGAATCAGACGATTTCAGGCTGACTTAAAACAATCAACAAAATGAAGCACTAATTGTATTCGAACAAACAGCCAGTGTACGTTGCTTTATCTCATTAAGCGATGTGAGTTCCGTCCGTCGTATTTCAAAGCTCAGGATTTGTCCGATTCCGGGTTTTTATGTGTTGAGATTTTTGAAAAATCCCATATTTGGTTTTATAACGCATTGTTTCTATTATTCTTGAGTTTCATGAAATAGGGTTTTTCAAAGGTCTTGTATTGATAAATTCGATCTATACCCAGGTCATCATGCCCATCTCCAGCGGATGGGTCAACAACGGATGATTGGGATACATACGAATGTAATATTCCTGTTTGCCGCAGAGATCCGGCGCGAGCTTGAGTTCAAAAATATGTTCGTCCTGCTCGGTGATGCCGGTGAATGTGAAGGAGAAATGGTTGAAATTGTTGAAACGGGTTTTCTTGTATTGACGGCAAATCAGCAGTTCCACGATAACGTCTTCGGGTTTCAGGCCGTTCAGTCTGACAGCTACTTTAAAATCCAGCGCATCATTAAAATCCGCGCGGTTGCGCGGTTCGTCAATGCGACGGATTTGAACGCCGCCCCAAGTTGCCCGGACACGGGTTTTCCAGGCGGCGATTTCCCTGGCTCCTGCATAATGATCGGCCGTGTACCGTTCACCTTGCTTACTTGCCGGCAGATAGAATTTTTTCAGGTATTCGCTGACCATGCGCGCAGCGCTGAAGCGCGGCAACAGTGATACCATCGAATGCTTGGCCATACGGACCCAGTCAGGCGAATAGCCGAATTTGCTGCGATTGTAATACAGCGGAATGACCTGATCCTGCAGGATCTCGTAGAGCGCCTGGCTTTCTTCCTGATCGCGCACAACGGCTTCCATATTTTCCGGTCCGGGTTTAATCGCCCAGCCATTATGGCCGTCATAGCCTTCTCCCCACCAGCCATCAAGAATACTTAGATTGATTGAGCCGTTAATGCCGGCTTTTATACCCGATGTGCCGCTGGCTTCCAGTGGGTAGATCGGATTATTAAGCCACACATCCACGCCGGAAACCAGCCGCCTTGCCAGGCGTAGATCATAGCCTTCAACGAGCAGAAGCCGCCCTTCAAATTCCGGTGTGCGTGCAATCTGACTGATACGCCGAATCAGATCCTGTCCCGGCACATCAGCCGGATGCGCTTTGCCGGCAAAAATAAATAATATGGGACGTTCCTGATCCAGGATGATTTTGCGCAACCAGGTGAGATTCTCAAAGAGTAACGCCGCGCGTTTATAAGTTGCGAAACGGCGCGCGAAACCAATTGTCAGGACATTCGGATTGAGCGGGTCGGTGTACTTAAGCAGCCGGTCCAGGTGCGCATCGGAACCGTGATTACGGGTATTCTGTTCAGCCAACCGATCGCGGACACCGAAAAGCATCTGCGATTTCAGCGATTGCCGTATGCTCCAGAACTGGTGATCGGGTATTTCATAAATACGTTGCCAGAATGCCGTGTCGCACATTTTGTTACGCCACGCATAGCCCAGATGACGGTCAAACAGATCCGACCATTCCTGGGCCAGGAAAGTAGGTACGTGTACGCCGTTAGTGATATAGTTCATGGGATTTTCTTCCGCTTCAACCTGCGGCCATAAATCCCTGCATATTTTACTGGACACCTCGCCGTGTATTTTGCTCACGCCATTATGCGTGCGTGAGCCGCGAATGGCGAGCGCGGTCATGTTGAATTCAGGACTGCCTGCCGTGCGGCCAAGCGCCATGAATGCCTCATGCGTGATGCCAAGGTCGTGATAAAAAGGCTTGAAGTAAGTCTGAATCATTTCTTCGCTGAAAAGATCATGCCCGGCGGGAACTGCGGTATGGGTCGTAAAGATTGTACTGGCTGCCACGGCTTCCAGCGCTTCGGCAAAATTCAAACCTTCATGCATCAGGAAGCGCGCGCGTTCCAGAATCATAAATGCTGCATGTCCTTCGTTGATATGCCACGCGGTCGGCTTAATTCCAACGGCATGCAGAGCGCGCACGCCACCCGCACCAAGAATAATCTCCTGTTCGATACGCATGGTCTTGTCGCCGCCGTACAGCTTGTGGGTAATGTCGCGATCGTGCAACGAATTTTCAGGTAAATCGGTATCAAGCAAATAGAGGGAAACTCGGCCGATTTTGACAGTCCATATTTTTAACCAGACGGTGCGGCCTGGTAATGCAACATCGATGCGGACTTCCGTACCGTCATCGTGCAGAACGGGTGCCGTCGGCAGATCATCAAAATCAGAATCAGTATAAATCGTCTGTTGATTACCCTGGTTGTCAATGGTTTGGGAAAAATAGCCCTGGCGGTAAAGCAGTCCCACACCGATAAATGGCAGGTGCAAATCGCTTGCCGCCTTACAGTGATCGCCGGCCAGAATGCCAAGGCCGCCGGAGTAGATAGGCAGGCTTTCATGAAAACCGAATTCAAAGCAGAAATAAGCGATCTGGTCATTCGGGCGCAGGTCGTTGATTTTATTCTTGCGGGACGGTTCATAATGATAGGAATCGTAAGCGGCCAGAATGCTGTCAAATGTGGTCAGGAACATGGCATCCTCAGCGGCTTTCAACAGAATGGACTCATCTGCGCGCTTCAGAAATGCTTTGGGATTATGGCCTACCGCGCCCCATAGAGCTGGATCAAGGCGGGAAAAAAGCGCTCGCGTACCGCGATCCCAGCTATACCATAAATTATTGGCCAGTTCTTCCAGACGCTTGAGGCGATCGGGTATTTTTGGATTGATTGTTATGGTGAATGTGGTTTTTGAAGACATAAACTAAACCTTTGAAGAAGACTGAAAGACTGTAGCATTTTGTTATGCGTCACGTAAGCTTTTTACTGTGAAACGTCGCATTAATTCCTGCGCTTTTCTTCTGGCGCCCAGGAGGCTGGCTGCAGGGTGGATAATGACTTTTACCGGGATTTCGTTCAACAACACCGAGAAACGGCCTTTGTCGGAGAATGCGCGCATGAAGTATCCGGCCTGAAGCGTGTCAAGGATTTTTGGGGCTATGCCGCCGGCAATAAACACACCGTTGCGGCATAGCCCCGCAAGCGCCAGATTACCGGCAAATGCACCATAAATCTCAGTGAATAGCTCGATCGATTTGATTGCAACGGGATGCTTCTGTTCATGAGCCAGTTTAGTTATGGTTGCGCCGCTGTCTTCATCCAGCGCTATGTGGCTGATATTTTCGAATTCCACCAGATTTTCCTGCAGAAAGTTGAATATTTGCGTTAATCCGCTGCCGGATAACAGTCTTTCCACCGAAACATGATGGAATCTTTTTTGCAGTGACTCCAGTAACCGCAGTTGAAGCGTGTTCACCGGCGCGAAGTCTATATGACCGGCTTCGGTGGATAACGGCTGATACCTGCCATCTTGCCAGACCAGCCATGCCACACCCATTCCAGTGCCTGCACCAAGAATCACACGCGTTGCTTCGGGGCGCGCACGGCCTTCCTGCAGAGTAACCAGATCGACAGGGGAAAGTTCATCAACAGCCAGCGCCGCCGCCTCGAAATCGTTCAGCAGCCTGACTTCAGGAATGGCAAACGTACGCGCAATTTCGGCGGCGTCGATTTGCCAGGGCAGGTTGGTTAAACTTGCGTGTTGATTGGCGACCGGCCCGGCCACAGCAAAACAGGCGGCTTCCGCTTTATCCGGGCTGTTTTTAATTTCGGAGCGATTCAAAAAATCGCTGAGGATATCGGAAAAACAGGCATATTCACCGCTTTGATAGCGGTGCGTGATCAGTTCGTGCACAATTCCATTTTCCAGCCGGGCTGCCTGCAACAGTGTTTTGGTGCCGCCAATATCGCCATAAAGCATGTACACGTTCATGATTTCTGTTTCTGTAATGTTTTATAGAGAAATATCATTAGAACGATTTTACGCCCGCCTCGAGAGGCGACAATGGTGGTCGCTTTGGAATGTAGTTGGTCTGGATCAGACCCTAATCTGGCGGAGAAGGCGG
>Ga0268299_1001303_pt1 | contig 47184 bp, 41 predicted proteins | sample NOBtaG_FD_193484 | JGI IMG/M metagenome (GOLD analysis project Ga0268299, IMG submission 193484) | Activated sludge microbial communities from bioreactor in Nijmegen, Gelderland, Netherland - NOB reactor | ecosystem: Engineered > Bioreactor > Aerobic > Activated sludge | place: Netherlands... | reverse complement strand
GGGCGGGTGCGGGCAGGTGCCGGTGCGGACAGGTGCGGACAGGTGCCGGGGCGGACAGGTGCGGACAGGTGCGGGGGCGGACAGGTGCGGACAGGTGCGGGGCGTCCCGTCGAACCTAACCAGCTGACAGCAAATGGGTTACGTCCCGATCGAAGACGGCAGCCATCTCCGTTGCCAGGCGGACTGCCACCTCGGCCGTGTCCTGGGGACGTCCGGTGATCCGCTCCAGAGAGGTGACCCCGCGGTCGCTGATGCCGCAGGGAATGATGAGGTCGAAAAAACCAAGGTCCGTGCTGACATTGAAGGCAAAGCCGTGGCTGGTAATCCAGCGGGAGATTCGGACGCCGATGGCGCCAATCTTCTCGGGGCCACGGGTCGCGTGGGTGGTCCAGGCGCCCGTCAGTCCCGCCAGGCGCCCGGCTTCGACGCCGTAACTGCCGCAGACACGGATCATCACATCCTCGAGGTCGCGCACGTAGCGATGCACGTCCCGGCGATCGGGATTGAGGTCGAGGATGGGGTAGCCGACGATCTGGCCCGGGCCGTGGTAGGTGACGTCTCCGCCCCGGCCTGTGTCGAAAACCTCCACACCGAGCTCCCCCAGGCGCTCCGGTGGGACCAGGATGTGCGCGCGGCCGTCCTTCTTCACCCCCACGGTCAGCACGTGCGGGTGCTGCAGCAGGAGCAGCGTATCGGGGATGGCCCCGGCGCGCCGCTGCTGTACCAGCTCGGCCTGCAGCGCCAGCCCGTCCGCATACGACACGACGCCGAGGTGACGCACTTCAAGCGGCCGCATGGCGAGTCTCAAAGGCAAACACGAAGGTCACGAAGAGCACGAAGCAAGCCTATGGAACGCCCGCTGGGGGCCTCCAGCAGCTTCGGGCAGGTTGCGCGAGTTTCGCTGAACGTAGCGTTCCTCGTGTCCGTCGTGTTCTTCGTGTTCTTCGTGTTTCGTATCGTCACACCTGCGCGGGATCGAAGTGCTCGATCGTCTGCTTCAGGTCCGCCATGAACTGGTCGGCCACGGCGCCGTCCACGAGGCGGTGGTCGTAGCCGAGCGTCAGATAGCCCATCAGCCGGATGCCGATCATGTCGTCGATCACCACGGGGCGCTTCTCGATCGTGCCCACGCCGAGAATGGCCACCTGGGGCTGGTTGATGACGGGCAGGCCGAACTGCGCGCCGAAGGTGCCGGGGTTGGTGAGGGTGAAGGTGCCGCCCTGCACCTCGTCCGGGCTCAACTTCTTCGCACGCGCGCGATCGGCGATGTCCTGGACGGCCCTGGACAAGCCGAGGATGTTCTTCTCGTCCGCCCCCTTCACCACCGGGACGATGAGGCCGTTGTCGAGCGCGACGGCGATGCCGAGGTTCACCGAGCCGCGGTAGATGACCTGCTCGCCATCGATCGAGGCATTGATGGTGGGGTGACGGCGCAGGCAGTCCACGGCCGCCTTCGCGATGAACGAGGTGAACGTGAGCTTGGCGCCCATGCGCTCGTAGTCGTCCTTCTTCGCCTTGCGGATCTGGTCGACGCGGCTGTAGTTCACCTCGAACACCGAGTAGACGTGGGCCGACGTGTGCTTGCTGAGCACCATGTGCTCGGCAATCTTCCGGCGCATCACCGACATCGGCTCGACACGATCCGTGGCGAGACGGAACACGCCGGGTGCCGCCGCGAGGGGTGCCGCCGGGCCGGCATGCGCCGCGCGGGCCGCGCTCCCGCCCCCGGGCCCTGAGCGTGCCGAAGGGTGCCCTTCCGCCAACGGGACGCTGGCGATGAACGTGAGGATGTCGTGCTTCGTCACGCGTCCACCGATGCCCGATCCGGGAACCCGCGAGACGTCCACGTTGTGTTCCTTCGCGATCCGGCGGACCAGCGGCGACGACCGCAACCGTTCGGCCGATGACGCAGGGGCCGCGGATGGCGCCGGGGCAGGGAGCGCAGCAGCCGCCGCCTGTGGCGCGGCTGCCGCGGCAGGCGGCGCCGGGGCCTGGGCGTCCGCGCCGTTCCCGCCCGCCGGAGCCGAAACCGATCCGGCCGCGCCAATCACCGCCACCACGCTGTTGACGGGGACGGTCTCGCCTTCCTTCACCGAGATGTCGAGCAGCACGCCGGCCGCGGGCGACGGGATCTCGGCGTCCACCTTGTCGGTGGAGATCTCGAATAGCGGCTCGTCGCGATCGACGGCATCGCCGACCTTCTTGATCCACCGGACGATCGTGCCCTCGGCAATCGACTCGCCCATCTGCGGCATGACAACGGGAGTAGACATAAATCGTTCTCGGTCCAGGTCAGGCTTCAGCCTTCAAGGCTTCAGGCGCCAGGCTTCAGGCTTCAGGCTCGCCAGCTGTCCCGCGGCGTGACACACCCGACGACGGCTGCGCGACAGCAAGCACTTCCCGAAGCCTGGAGCCTGTAGCCTGGAGCCTGAAGCCTAGACATGAATGGCGGCCCCATGCGCGGCATGGGCAGCCTCACCTACCGCCTCCGACATCGTCGGATGCGCGTGAATGGTCTTCACCAGTTCCTCCACCGTGCACTCCATGCGCAGCATCATCACGGCCTCGGCCACGAGCTCCGTGGCGCGTGGACCGATGATGTGGACGCCGAGCACCTCGTCGTACCGCTTCTCGGCCACCACCTTGACGAAGCCGTCCGTCTCCCCGGCCATACGCGCGCGTGCCAGGGCCCTGAACGGAAACACCCCCGTCCGCACATCGTAGCCCTTCGCCTTCGCCTGCGACTCCGTGAGGCCCACGCTGCCGATCTCGGGCTCGCAGTACGTGCAGCGGGGCACGTGGTCGTAGTTGATGGGGACGACAGGCTGGCCCGCAATCCGCTCCGCCAGGAGGATGCCCTCCATCGACGAGACGTGAGCGAGCTGGTAGTGGGGACCGCCCATCGTGATCACGTCGCCGATGGCCGAGATGTTCGGGACGTTCGTCCGAAACAGCTCGTCGACGACGATGTAGCCGCGGTCCAGGGTGAGGCCGGCCTCCTCGGCACCGAGGCCGTCGGTAACTGGCCCGCGGCCGGTGGCCACGAGCAGGATGTCGAAGGCTGCCTTCTGGGTCTTGGCCGGCGCCGCGCCAGCCGACGGGACCTCCGCCGCCACCATCTCGACGTCCACGCCCTTCGCGCCGGCCTTCGCGCTCGTCACCTTCGTGCCGGTGTGCACCTTGATGCCGCGCCGCTTGAACGTGCGCTCCAGCTCGGCCGACACCTGCTCGTCTTCGCCGGGCACCAGCCGCGGCAGCAGCTCGATGATCGTCACCTCGCTGCCGTAGCTCCTGAAGATGGACGCGAACTCGACACCCACGGCGCCGCTGCCCATGATCGCAATCGACTTCGGCACCTCGGGCAGGTGGATGGCTTCGTCGCTGAAGATGATGCGCGTACGGTCCACCTCGATGCCGGGCACGCTGCGCGCGGTGGAGCCGGTGGCGACGATGATCTCCTTCTTCGCGGTCAGGGCCTGCGTCGTCCCGTCGTGCAGCGTGACCTCCACGCCGAGCCGGCCCGAGAGCCGGGCGGTGCCCTTGATCCAGTCGATCTTGTTCTTCTTGAAGAGCATCTCGATGCCGCCGGTCAGCCCGGCGATCATCTTGTCCTTGCGTGCGTGCACGGCGGGCATGCTGATGCCGACGCCCTTGCCCTCCACGCCGGTGAGGCCCCACTCGGCGGCTCCCTGCGCGATCTTGAGCGCGTGCGCGTGCTCGAGCAACGCCTTCGTGGGGATGCAGCCCCAGATGAGGCAGGTGCCGCCGAGGGCTTTCTGCTTCTCGACGACCGCCACCTTCAGGCCGAGCTGGGCGGCGCGAATGGCCGCCACGTAGCCGCCAGTGCCCGCGCCAATCACGATCGCGTCGTACTCATTCGCCAAGACCGCGCTCCTTATGAGTGCCATCCGCTCCGGACATAAAAGAAATCGCCAACCCTTAACTGTGGCTTGGAACGCGGGACAGCGTCAACAGACCGGCCTCAGGACGAGTTGCGCTTGACTGCCCCGATTGGCACGAAGGCCGACGACGGGGCTGGAGGCGGCTCGCCCGGCGGCAGCAGGGTGGCCTTCAACTCGCCGTGCTCGTACTTGAGCTGCCAGTACATGTCGGTCAGTTGCGCCAGCTGACGGGCCGCCCGCCGCGCCTGGAGGAACGCGGCGAGAGCCATCACACACGCGATGAGAGCGATGACGGACGTCATGATTCACCTAGAGCCGTTGGAGGGCCCGCACCTCTGCACCCCTGCACCCCTGCACCCCTGCACCCCTGCACCCCTGCACCCCTGCACCCGTGAGGCTATACTGCCCCCCGATGTCACTGCGCCGCAAGACCATCCTCGTCGTCGATCCCGACGAAGACGCGCGCGAGGCAATCGTCACGCCGCTGAAGCGTGACTACCGCGTGCTGCGGGCCGCGGCCGGCGGCCCGGCGGCCGAGGTGCTGATGAAGGAGGAAGTGGACGTCGTCATCACCGACATCACGCTGCCGGACATGGCGGGCGTGCAGCTGCTGCAGTTGTCCCGCGTCAACTTCCCGCTGACGGAAGTGATCCTCACCTCGTCACAGACCAACGTGGACGAGGCCGTCCAGGCCATCAAGCTGGGCGCTTATCACTTCCTGACCAAGCCGGTGCCGATCGAGACGCTGCGCGCGATTGTCGGCCACGCGGAGGAACGGGCCGAGCTCAATCGCCGCGTGCTGCGCCTCGAGGACCAGGTGGGCGACGCGGGCCAGCGCGAGTTCGTGGCCGGCCCGAGCGTGGCCCTGCGCGAGGTGCTCGAGACCGCGCAGAAGGTGGCCCGTACCGATGCCACGGTCCTCATTCTCGGCGAGAGCGGCACCGGCAAGGAACTGCTCGCCCGGCGGGTCCATCGCGAGTCGGAGCATGCGGACGGCCCGTTCATCGCCGTGAACATGGCCGCCATCCCGCGCGACCTGGTCGAGAGCCACCTGTTCGGGCACGAGAAGGGATCGTTCACCGGCGCCATCCAGCAGCGCATCGGCAAGTTCGAGCTGGCCAGCGGTGGCACGTTGTTCCTCGACGAGATCGGCGATCTGCCGCTGGACCTCCAGGCCAAGCTGCTGCGCGCCATCCAGGAGCAGGAAATCGAGCGCGTGGGCGGTGACCGCCCGATTCCCACGACGTTCCGCCTCATCGCCGCCACCAACGTCGACCTCGAGCAGGCGGTGAAGCAGGGCGCGTTCCGGGCGGACCTGTACTACCGGCTGAACGTGGTGCCGCTGCGCCTGCCCCCGCTCCGCGAGCGGATCGAGGACCTGCCGGCCCTCGTGGACTTCTTCATCAAGCGCTACAGCACGCGGTTCAAGAAGCCCGTGGCGGGCATGGCCGCCTCCACGCTCAAGATGCTGACCAACTACTGGTGGCCGGGGAACATCCGGGAACTCGAGAACCTGATCGAGCGGCTGGTCGCCATCGTGCCGCACCAGTGGATCACCGACGAGGACCTGCCGTTCGAGTTCCACGTCGCGGAGCTCGATCGCACCAGCTCGGACCGGAGCCTGCTGGACCGTGCCCTCTGGACCTTCGAGCGGAACTTCCTGGTGCGCGCGCTCGAGCGCAGCGGCTGGAACGTCACGCACACCGCACGCTACCTCGGCGTGCCCCTCAGCACGCTCAAGTTCAAGATGGAGCGGCTCGAGATCCGGGAGCTGGCGAGGAAACTGAAGGGGAATTGAGACGGCCCCGCCCGGATGGCGGCGCCTGGAGATCTGCGGGGATCAGATCTCCAGGGGATCGACGCGGGACTACTTCTTCGGCAGGACCGAGTCCTTGAGCTGCTTGATGATCCGCGCCTTGACGACCGTCTTGGCCGGGATCTTGATCTCCTCGCCCGTCGCGGGGTTGCGACCAAGCCGCGCCTTCCGCTTCTGCACCACGAGCTTCACCATGCCGGGCAGCACGAACTCGCCCGTTCGCTTGAGTTCCTTCTCGCAGAGCATCGCGAGCTCGTCGAAGTAGTCGCGGGCCTGCGTCCGCTTCATGTCGAATCGCTCGGCGAAGTGAGAGAAGAGTTCCGACTTGCCCATCCTGCGGGCTTCTGCCATCGTGTCCTCCGGTTCGAGTGGCGCGCGCTATCCGTGACGAAATCGACGCCGGCGGAGCCTTCGCACGCGAAATGGCGGGCCGACGAAAAATGGCGGAAAAACGACGTGAATCCTAACGCCCTCTGCACGAGGTGTCAAACGGGCCGCGGACCAGGTGCACCCGCGATGCCGGCACGACCGTGGCCCTGGCCAGGTGACACCGGCGCGCGCTCGGTGCCATGATCGTCACGTGGCTGACTCACCTGCGGCTCTGCTGGAGACCTTTCCCAACCCGCGTCCGGAGCGCGAGTACGAGATCGCGATCGACTGCCCGGAGTTCACCTCGATGTGCCCCAAGACGGGGCTGCCGGACTTCGGCACCATCCGGATCCGGTACACGCCGGATGGCACCTGTGTCGAACTCAAGTCGCTGAAGTACTACCTGCTCGCGTACCGCAATCGCGGCATCTTCTACGAGGCCGCCACGAACCAGATCCTGGACGACCTGGTTGCGGCGTGCCAGCCGCGGCGCATGACCGTCGAGGGTGACTTCAGCGCGCGCGGCGGTATAACGACGCGCGTCACGGCCGCATACGAGGCGTGACGCGCGCGCGTCCATTGCCAAATTGCCCATTGCCAATCGGGCAATTCATCGGGCGATCGCGGATTGGAGCATCGCGCATGCAGATTGGGGATTGAGGATTGGGAATTGACGATTCGCGCGACTGGCCGAATCGCCAGATCCGAATGCCTCAATGCCCAATCAGCAATCGCCCGATGAATCGCCCAATCCTCAATCCCCGATTGGCAATGGACGTGGAGGCGCCGCTGACAGGTCTGGCGGAGGCGGCGCCTCGTACGGGTCACCCCCGATGGCGCGCGCCACAGCCTCGACGTGGCGCACCAGTTCACCGCCGCGGACGGACCGCACAGGCACGCCGGAGGTAATCGCCGCCGAGACCGAGCGATAGTCGCTCGGGATGCGCCAGTCCAGGGTCAACCCCAGGACGCTTTCGATCTGCGTCACCGAGAGCGCGTCGTGGTCGGACGCCCGGTTGAGCAGGACGCGGAGCTGGTCCGCCGACACTCCGGACAACCGCACCGCGTCGAGCAGCCGCTGCAGGTTCCTCAGGCACGGGACGTCCGGATTGGCCACCAGCACGACCAGGTCCGACGACTGGAGCGCCACGGCAGTCGCCGGCGTCAGCGTGGACCCCACGTCCAGAACCACCCACTCGTGGGTGGCTCGCAGGCAGGACAACGTGGCGTCCACGCCCTCGGCATCGCGCGCGGCGGGGCGGCCCCATTCCTCGCCGGCCGCCATCACGTCCACGCCGCAGGCATGCGGGGTCAGCAGGCCGTGCAGCACCCCGACGTCTCGCCATGCCTGCTTGTCGAGCACATGGGTCAGCGTGAAGCGCGGCCGGAGGCCCAGGAAGAGCGCCAGGTCGCCCGGCGCCGGCTTGAGGTCGACGAGCACCGTCGTCCGATTGGTGAGCCGCCGGATCTCGGCGCCGAGGTTCACGGCCATGGTCGTCGTGCCCGTGCCGCCCTTGGTGCCGAGAAAGGAAACCGTCATGCGATGCGCAAAGGGCAACCCGTGTGCCAGCCTGCTCCCAGGCAATCGGTCGCGGATTCGCGCTGGATCCGGCCGCATGACCCCTCCGACGAACTTGCAGAAACGTAAGGCCAGACGCGAACTTGGCTGACACATTGTGTCGCGGACACCCTCGATGGTCCTCGAGCGGGCATTTTCGGGCCTGATTACGCACGCACGCCAGAGCGGTCCAACGGTACGAGGCTTGCTGCGTCTCACCCCGCTGTCACCCCCCCGGAGCTCCTGACGCGCATGCCGATGACACCCTCGTCCACCGCCGTTCGACGTCCTACCGTTGACGAATGGGGCGTCTACGATCCGCAGCAGGCGGGCCTCGCCGCGCTGTTCACGCGCCTCACGACCACGCCCGGACCCCGGCCCGACGCCGGTGTCCCCACCGGCCACCCGGAGCCACTGTCGCCGCCGAAGCCGACGACACGCTGACCACACCTTCCGTCCCGACCTGACCATCACTCGCGCCGCGCCAGCTTCCGGCTGACGCGGCGCGCTTTTTCCCTCCACCCTCTCCACCCGGGCGCGGCCTTCGGCTGGCACCTGCCTTGCCCTGATCGCCCCATCCGGGTGCCGAGGTCTGCGATCTCCGCAGTTTCTGCGCGTCCCGGCAGGTTCGCGCCTTGCAGGAACTGACGCACGCGGTCATCGTCCCGGGTACCGTCGTACGCGCACGCGGCGAGCGCTGGCACGTCCGACAGGCGCGTCACTTCGTGGACGCCGCCATCCTCACGCTCGAAGGCGCGGACGAGGCGAATCGGACGCGGCAGACCACCCTGCTGCTGCCCTTCGACCGCGTCGAGCCCGTCGCGGATCGTGCCGTCGCCCGTCGGCGGCGGGACAGCGTCGTCCGCAGCGTCCTGCACGGCGCGGGATGCCTACGGCCGGCCCACGGGCTGTGGTCTGCCCGTTCGGCGCGGATGGACATCCTGCCCTGGCAGCTGGCGCCCGCAATGGCGGTGGTCGAAGGGGCCACGCGCCTGCTGCTGGCCGATGCGGTGGGCCTGGGCAAGACCGTGCAGGCCGGCCTGGTGATCGCCGAGCTCCGCGCGCGCGGACTGGCAGACCGCGCGCTGGTGCTCGCGCCTGCCGCCATCCGCGGGCACTGGGCCGAGGAGCTCAGCCGGCGGTTCGACCTCCCGGTGCGCGTGATGGACATGCCCGCCCTGCTGGACCTGGAGCGGTCCGGCCCGGTTGGCGCCAACCCGTGGAGCCGGACACCTGTGGTGGTCTCCTCGATCGATCTGGTCAAGCGACCGGAGGTGTGCGCCGCGGTCGAGCGCGAGCCAGTGGACGTCCTGGTCGTCGACGAGGCGCACCACGCGACGCCCGGCACGGATCGGCATGCCCTGGTCCGCCGTCTCGCGCGGCAGGTCCCGTGGGTGGTGCTGGCGTCAGCCACACCACACAGCGGTGATGCCGCCGCCTACGATGCGCTCCTCGCACTGGGCGAGGCGCCTCCGGCCCGGTCCCCGATGCGCGTGTTCCGTCGCTCGCACCGGGACGTCCACTTCCAGGTGCCCCGGCAGACCTGTGTGCTGCGCGTGCGCCCGACGCCGGAGGAGGTTGCCCTTCAGTCTGGTGTGCTTACGTACGCGCGGGCCCTGTGCCGTGCCCCCTCGGGCGCCACACCAGGCGTCCGGTTGCTGGCGAGCGTCCTTGCGCGCCGTGCCACCTCCTCGCCGTGGGCCGCGCGGCTCACGCTGGTGCGCCGCCTGGCCGGGCTGGCGTCGGCACCCTCGGACGACATCGTTCCGCTTCCGCAACTTCCATGGGAAGAATCAGAATCCGACGAGGGCGCCGAGCCGTGGCTGGCCGCGCCCGGGTTCGCCAATCGAGCGGACGAGCGGGCGTGCCTGCGAGCGCTGATCGCGTCCGCCGACGCGGCGCTCCCCGGCTGGTCCAAGTTGGTGCGGCTGCAGCGGCTCCTGCGCCGCGTGCGGGAGCCCGTCATCGTCTTCAGCGAGTTCCGCGACACCCTCGAGGCCTGCGGCCCCGGCATCGACGGCGTGGCACCTTTCGCGCTGCTCCACGGCGGCCTCGATGGGGTGGAACGCCATCGCCGTCTGCGGAGCTTTCTCGAAGGGCGGGCCCAGGTGCTCCTCACCACCGACGTGGCGGGAGAGGGCCTGAACCTCCAGCAGCCCTCCAGACTGGTGATCACGATCGAGTGGCCGTGGAACCCGCTGCGCATCGAGCAGCGCATCGGTCGCGTCCACCGCCTCGGCCAGTCGCGCGTCGTGCACGCCGTGCACTTCACCGCGCGTGATTCGTACGAGGAAACCGTCGTGGCCCGCGTGATGCGGCGGGCGGCCCGCGCGGCCGACGCCATGGCTGGTTTCGGGGCCGGGGCCGAACAGCAGGTGTCCGCGCAGGTGCTGGGCGTGCCGCCGGACGACCGGGACCGGGGATCCGGCGGCGGGGCGACGCCGACCGCCGTGGTTGATGCCGCTGTCAGCGCGGAAGCCCGGCGACTCGAGCGCGCGAGGTGCCTGACGGCCGCGCGGAGGCCCCTTCGGTCCGCTGCGTGGACGCCGCCTCGCCGCGGCGGCGGCACACGCGCCCTCGTGGTCGTGGAGGTCACGGATCATCTGCCCTCGGGCTGGCTGCGCGCGTCACGCCTGGTGACGGTGGTCGTGACGCTTCGAGAAGTGCCCGAGACACGTCGGGCCTGGCGGCAGATCTGCCGGCGACTGTGCGCAGACCCCCGCGTCCGGCAGGTCGCCATCGACACGGGTCCGGCCTCGCCTGTCGAGGGCCAATGGGCGGCGGTGCGCGCGCGCCTCGTCGGTCTCCGGCGCCTCAGGCATGCGCAACCCCAGGCGTCGCTCCAGCCTTCGCTGTTCGATCGGCGCGCGGTCCGCGAGTCCGAACAACTGGATGCCGTGAAAGCACGATGGGACGACTGGCAGTCGCGACTGGCAGCCCGGCTGGCACCGGGTCCTGTGATCCACACGACGCGGGTGCTCGCGCTACTTCCGATGGATCCGGGGGTGCCATGATCCCGGGCGTGTCCGGCGATCTCCTCTCGAGCGCCTATCTGGCGGCGCAGGTGGACGCCGCGTCGGCGACAGGCCCTCCGGGTGGGACGGGCTGGATGCGGGCCGTCCTCCGGTGGTGGCGTCGCGCCGCGCACGCACTTGGACCGGCCACGGCCCACCGGGCCATGCTCGACGTGGGCGCGCGGCCACTGATGGGCCTGCTCGATCTCCGGCTGGCGCACGTCGAGGGCCATCCGTGGGGCCACGCCGCCGTGCTGGTCCACGGCGACGAGCCGGTCGCCACGCTCATCTGCGCACGGTGGGGCACGACGCCGGCCACGGCGTGGCGACAAGCGCTTCGCTGCTCGCTGTCCACGCGGCTGCCGTGGGCGCTCGTGTTCAGCGGCGGCTCGTTGTCGCTCGTCGATGCGACGCGGCCGTGGGCGCGCCGTTTCATCGCGTTCGATCTTGCCGCCGCTTCCCGGCATCCTCGGGCACTGGCAACGCTGTGGATGCTCGGTGGCGGACACGCCCTTCGTGGAGGCGCCGACGGGGGGCTCGGGCGAGCGGTCGCGGGCTCGGACGCCGCCGGCTCGGCGGTGTGCTCGGCCCTTGGCCGCGGCGTTCTCGACGCCCTGCAGGCGCTGATGACAGAACTGGGCTCGGGCGCCCAGCACAGGCCAAACCGGCCCGTGCGTGACTGGGTGGTGTTCGACCAGTGCCTCACGATCGTCTACCGTCTCCTGTTCCTGCTGTTTGCCGAGGCACGTCAGCTCGTCCCGATGTGGCACCGCGTCTACCGCAACGCCTACAGCATGGGGGGCCTGTGCGATCGACTGATCGACGATCCGGCAGCCCCGGGCGTGTGGGACGCCCTCCAGGCCATGGCGCGGTTGTCGCACGCCGGGTGCGATGTGGAGGACCTGCGCGTGACCGCCTTCAACGGGCGGCTGTTCGCGCCTGCGCGCACGCCGCTTGCCGAGCATGGGCGCGTCGGGAACGGCGTGGCGGCCGGCGCGGTGCTCGCCCTCGGCACCGCGCCAACCCCCTGCGGCCGCCGCCCGGTGGCGTTTCACGACCTCGGCGTGGAGCAGCTCGGCGCGGTCTACGAGCGCGTGCTGGAGTACGAGCCCGTTCGGCTGCATCGAACGCTGACACTGCGGCGAACCTCCGCCGAGCGCAAGGCGACTGGCAGCTTTTACACACCGCGGGCGATGACCGACTTCCTCGTGCGGCGGACGCTGGGCCCGCTGGTGGAGGGGCGCTCGGCCGATGCCATCCTGTCGCTGAAGGTGCTCGACCCCGCGATGGGGAGCGGCGCCTTCCTCGTGGCCGCGTGCCGGTACCTCGCCGACCGCGTGGAACAGGCGCGGGTTGCCGACGGCTCGTGGGTCGACGGGGAGGTCACGGCAACCGATCGGGCACAGCTGGCTCGAACCGTTGCCGAGCGCTGCCTCTACGGAATCGACCGGAACCCGACCGCGGTGCAGCTCGCCCGGTTGTCGCTCTGGCTCACCACGCTCGCCGCCGATCGTCCGCTCACCTTTCTCGACCATCACCTCGCCGTGGGCAACAGCCTCATCGGCGCCCGCCTCTCGGATCTCACGCGGCCCCCCGGCGCTGCGCCCTCGCCAGACTCGACGGGTCAGCGCACGCTGTTCGGCGACCTGGCGCGGCAGGCGTGGGGCCGCGTGGTCGTGCCGGGGCGACATCGCCTGGCGCAGGATCCGTCCAACACGCCCTCGGACGTGCGGGACAAGGAGCGTCTGCTGGATCGTATCGGCGGGCCGCAGGGATTGTCGAGCCGATGGTCGCGCGCGGCCGACGTGTGGTGTGGCCTCGCCCTCCAGCCAGGCCGGATCTCACCCGGCCTCTACGCGGACCTGCAGCAGCACGTCGCCGGGGAACCCACGGCGCTGCCGTCCCGAGACCTCGCGCCTCGCGCCGAACAGGCCATCGCGCAGGCCCGGGCCCACGCCGCCGTCCACTGGGAACTGCTCTTCCCCGAGGTCTTCCTGGACGAGGACGGCGCGCCCCGTGTCGATGCCGGATTCGACGCGGTGCTCGGCAACCCGCCCTGGGACGTGATGCGCGCCGACACGGGAGACGGAGGCCGGCGTGCCGCCGCCCGCGACGAAGCGGCCGCGGCGTTGCGGTTCGTCCGTACGTCGGGCCAGTACCCGCTCCACGCGACCGGGCACGTCAACCAGTACCAGTTGTTCCTCGAGCGGGCGCTCCAGGCGCTCGCCCCCCGGGGACGGTTCGGCCTGGTCCTGCCCGCGGGCCTGCAATGCGACGTGGGCAGCGCGGGGCTCCGGCGCGCCCTCCTGGATCGGTGTCGCGTGGACACCTGGATGGCCTTCGACAACCGTCGGGCTCTCTTCCCCATTCACCGCAGCGTGCGGTTCCTCCTGCTGGCCGGGACGAGCGGCGATCGCACGACGACAGTGCCGATGATGGACGGGGGCTCGGATGTCACCTGCCTCACCACCCTGCCCGACGACGCCCGTTCCCGCTGGAGCGGGGCGCCGGGAGTGACGATCTCACGCGCGTTCCTGGATCGGTGGGACCCGGTCCACCTCACGGTGCCCGACGTCGTGACGCCTCTCGCGATGGCCGTGGCCGCACGGGCGCTGGCCATGCCGAGGCTGGCGGCGCCGGACGGATGGGGCGTGGCCTTCGGGCGTGAGCTGAACGCCACCGACGACCGGAAGGACTTCGTCGCACGCACCCCCCACACGTCTGCGTCGCTCGTTCCGGTCATCGAGGGCAAGCACGTGCGCCCCTTCGCGGTGGACAAGGGGGCGGCCACGAGTGCCCTTCCCGCGGCGCGCGCATCGGCATTGCTCGGCACGCGCTGGACGCGCCCGCGGATCTGCTACCGCGACGTGGCCTCCTCGACCAATCGGCTGACCTTGATCGCCGCGGTGTTGCCGTCAGGTGTGGTGTCCACCCATACCCTGTTCTGTGCGCGGACCGCGATGGAGGCGGGGGATACCTGGTGCCTCACGGCGCTGCTCAACAGCCTGGTGGCCAACTACCTCGTGCGCCTGCAGATGACCACGCACGTCACCACCTCGTTGATGGCGCGGTTACCAGTGCCGCGCCCGGCGTCGGGCACCGCGCCACACCACGCGCTCGTTGGATGCGCGCAGGAACTGTCTGCCTCCGCGTCGATCGAGGCAAGTGCCGGCACCTACGCGCGCCTCAACGCGCTCGCCGCGGCGCTCTACGGGCTGACACAGGCCGAATACGCCCACATCGTCTCCACGTTTCCGCTGCTGCCCGAGTCGGTTCGCTCGCGCTGCGTCGAGGCGTGGGGAGGGTGAGGGCTTGCGGCTTGCGGCTTGCGGCTTGCGGCTTGCGGCTTGCGGCTTGCGGACCTGGGATTTCCTACTTCCTACTTCCTACTTCCTACTTCCTATTTCCTATTTCCTATTTCCTGTCTCCTGTCTCCTGTCTCCTACCACGCCGCCCAGCCGCTGATGGCAATGACGACGAGGATGCCGATCGTGAGGAGCGCGGAGCCGAAGTCGCCGGCCCTCAGGTAGCGGACGCACGCCACCACCACGCGCGTCACCGGTGTGAGCATCAGCACGAGCAGGCCGGCGTACACCACGGCAGCAGCCCACCGGGAGGCCGGGGACAGCCACAAGGCCGCGACGCCAATCGCCATCAGGGCAGCGCTCAGGTGCCCGCTCACCAGGAAGAACCGCTCGATCATGGCAACCGTCGCAGCATCATCCCTGACACGATCAGCAGCACGATCGCCAGCACGATCTTGAGGCGGCGCGGCGGCTGCTGCTGGCCAAGCCGCAGCCCGACGCCCGATCCGACGCGGACCCCGAGGACGGCGGCGGCCGCGAGCGCCGGCAGCAGCAGGCCCCGGCCGAGGTAGATCAGTGCGCCCGAGGTGGCGGTCACGCCGATCATGAACGCGCTCGTCGCCGAGGCCACGCGCATCGGCACGCCGCACCACGCGTTCAGGATGGGCACCTTCACCACGCCGCCGCCGAGGCCCAGCAGCGTGGACAACGTGCCCGCGACGAACGACGTCGCGATGGCCAGCGGCATCCGTCGCACGCGATAGGTGACCAGCGTGCCGGTCCGCTCGTCGACGAAACGGCTGCCCCACGGGCCGGGATCGGCCGTTTCCGGAAGATCGTTCCGCTGGTCGCGACGCAGGAACGTGAGCAGGCTCATCGACGCCATCACGACGCTGAAGGTGATCATCAGGGTCCGCGCCGAGACGGCGGTGGCGACCAGGCCCCCGATGAGCCCCCCTGCCGCCGTGAACAACTCGAGCATGAAGCCCAGGCGGAGGTTGATGGCCGATCGGCTCTGCACGGAGCCCGAGATGGCATTGGAGGTGGCAATCACGGTCGTGAGGCTCACCGCCACGGCCTGCGGCATCGGCACGCCGAGGCCCTGCACCAGCACGGGCACCAGGAACACGCCCCCGCCGAGGCCGAGCATTCCTCCCAGCGCACCCGCCAGCGCGCCGGCGACCGCCGTGACCAGCGCGAGCGACAGCGAGACCTCGGTGAGCACGTTCTCGGCGCCGCTAGGTTCGTGGGTTGCCGGCCGCCCAGGGTGTGAGCAGCGCGTAGAGTGTCGCCACGATGGGGACCGGCACGCCGTGCGCGGCCGCGCGGCGGATCGCGGCGCCCTGCAGCGCCTCCACCTCGATGCGCTTCCCCTGTTCGAGGTCGATGAGCAGCGACGATCGCGTCGTCGGCGGGATGTGGTCCATGTACTCCTGCAGCGTCGCGAAGCGGTCGGCAGACAGCGCGACGCCCTCGGCCGCCGCGATCGCCGCGACTTCGCGTGCCGCCGTGTAGAACATGTCGCGGATGTGCGCGTGCTGCCAGAGGTAGCCGATGGGAAGCCGTGCTGACCCGGTGAACCCCGAGAAGGGCACGAGGTAGACGAACTTGTCCCACAGCGGCGTGCGGGCGTCGGGCACGTGCGTCACCTGGATGTCGGCCGGCGCCAGGGCGGCGGCGATGGCCTGCACCCGCGGCGTCACGCCCCGCGCACCGAAGACCTCGCCGAAGATGATGGATCGGTGCACGCCAGTCTGTACGATCAACCCAGGCGCCTCGAGCGCGGTGGCCACATAGGTGGTGCCACCGAGGACACGCTCGGGACCGACGATCCGCGCCAGCTGATCCACGTTGTCCACCCCGTTCTGCACGGTCAGCACCGTCGTCTCCGGTCCCAGCATGGGCAGAATCAGCGGATATGCGGAGTCATTGTCGTACGCCTTGACAGCCACCACGACCACGTCCACGGGGCCCACGCGGGCCGGATCGGACTCGGCCGGGGCGGCGACGGTGAAGTCGCCCAGCGCCTGGCTCCGGATCTCGAGCCCGCGGCTCCGGATCGCCGCGAGGTGCGCGCCCCGCGCGATGAACGTGACGTCGTGCCCGGCCCGGGCCAGCCTCGCGCCGAAGTAGCCGCCCACGGCTCCCGAGCCCAGCATCGCGAATCGCATACGGGGTAGAGCATACCCCGCCCGCCCGCGCTAGAATCCGGACATGGCGGCCCGCCTCACGGCCTACCTCGTCGCGTGCATCGTCGCGGTCACCTTCATCGCGGGCCTCATCGTCGGGGCGCAGCGCGACGACGATGGGCCGGTGGACCTGATCATCGTGAACGGCAAGGTGTTCACGGGCGAGGACTCCGGCGCCCAGGCGCTGGCCGTGCAGGGCAACAAGGTGCTGCGCGTCGGGTCGAATCGCGAGATCCAGCGGCTGGCTCGTGCGCAGACGAGGGTGATCGACGCGCGCGGCGGGAGCGTGCTGCCGGGCTTCAACGACGCGCACGTCCACCTGCTGAGCGGCGGGCTGGCGCTGGACCAGGTGAGCCTGAGCGACGCGCCGACGCTCGAAGGCGTGCGCGAGACCGTCAAGGCCTGGGCCGAGGCCAACCCGTCGCACCCGTGGATTCGCGGGCGCGGCTGGCTGTACGGCGCGTTCCCGGGCGGGCTGCCCACGCGCCAGCTCCTCGACCAGCTGGTACCCGATCGACCGGCGTACCTCGTCTCGTACGACGGCCACACGGGCTGGGCCAACTCCGCGGCCCTCGAGGCGGCGGGCATCACGCGACGCACACCGCCCCCGGCCAACGGCTCGATCGTCAAGGACTCGCGCGGTGAGCCGACGGGTGTCCTGAAGGAAGCGGCGATGGCGCTGATGAGCCCGGCCCTGCCCGTGCCCACGCGTGCGGAGAAGCTGTCGGCGCTCAGGGCCGCGCAGGTCGAAGCCAACCGCGTGGGCATCACCAGCGTGCAGAACGCCGGCGGCACGACCGATGACGTGGAGCTGTTCGACACGCTGCGGCGTGCCGGCGATCTGACGGTCCGCGTGTACCACGCGATCACGGTGGACCGAACGGTCACCCCGGAGCAGCTCGACGCGATGGACGCGGTCCACCGGCGGCTCGAGGACGACCCGCTGTTGAAGATCGGGGCCGCGAAGGTGATGGCCGACGGGGTCGTCGAGACGCACACGGCCGCGATGCTCGCACCCTACGAAGGCACCACGGATCGCGGCACGGCGCGACTGACGCCAGAGGAGATGATCGACCTGGTGGCCGAGCTCGACCGGCGCGGCTGGCAGGTGATGACCCACGCCATTGGGGATGCGGCCGTACGCGAGACGCTGGACGCCTACGAGACGGTGCAGCAGGGCATGGCTGAATCCGAGGCCGCGCGAAGGCACCGGGTGGAGCACCTCGAGACACCCGATCCGACGGACCTCGCACGTTTTGCCAGGCTTGGTGTCGTCGCAAGCATCCAGCCCGTGCACGGCCAGCCGCAGGAGCCCACGGACCCGTGGGCCGCCAGCCTTGGGCCGGAGCGTGCCGCCCGCGGCTGGATGTCGGCGAGCCTCGTGAAAAGCGGAGCGCCGCTCGCCTACGGATCCGACTGGCCCGTGGCGCCGCTGGACCCGCTGCGCGGCATCTTCGCCGCGGTCAATCGCACCGATGCCGGGGGAGAGCCGCCGGGTGGCTGGACCCCCGATGAGAAGGTGTCGCTGGCCAGCGCCGTCCGTGCCTACACGAGCGGATCGGCCTGGGCCTCCTTCGACGAGCAGCGCAAGGGCACGCTCGCCCCGGACATGCTGGCCGACATCGTCATCCTGTCCGAGGACCTGTTCGCGCTGCCACCGGAGCGCCTGCTCGAGGCGGAAGTGGTGATGACCATCATGGACGGCAAAGTCGTCTACCAGCGGGACCTGACCGAGACGGACAGATAGACGCTGCGGACACGCCTGCCCACGACGAGTCCCGCCCGTGGCCGGGCCGCCCTGCGGCCGGAACACCGGAGCCGTGCCGTTCGTCACATCTGGATCGACCATGCGATTCGTCCTTTCGGCCCTGCTGGCCCTGGTGACCGCGGCCGCCGCGCTGCCGGCGGCGCAATCGAGCGACCTGGACCGGCTGATGGAGCGGGTGCTGGCCCGGCGGGACGAGAACTGGAAGAAGCTGCAGCAGTACGTGCTCGACGAGCGTGAAACGCTCGACATCACCGGCCCGGGCGGCGTGCGGCTCTTCGGCTTCCGCCGGGACTACACGTGGTTCCTGCGGGAGGGTGTGTTCATCCGGAGCCCGCTCCGTGCCGATGGCGTGACGATCTCCGAAAGCGACCGGCGCAAGGCCGAAGACAGCTGGCTGCGCCGCGAACGGCGCCGCGAGGAACGGCGCGCCGAGCGTGCACGCACGGCCGCGGGACCTGCCGATGCCGCACCCGCGGAGCCCGGCCAACCGGCTCCCGAGCCCGTGACGACCGCCACCGACGCGTCATCCGCCGAGGTGCTGCCCTCGACGGCGACCGTCACGTCGATCGAGCCCGCGTTCGTGTCGTACGCCTACTTCCTGCGCTTCCGCTTCGAGCCCAACCACTATGGCCTGGTCGGCCGCGAGGTGCTCGATGGCCGCTCGGTGCTGCGCATCGAGTACTACCCGGCGGAGCTGTTCCGTGAGGGCCGCGCGCGCCCGAACCGCAAGGTGCGCGATCGCGAAGAGGACGTCGAGGAGAAGATGAACAAGGTGTCGCTGGTGACGCTCTGGGTGGATCCCGACGCGCTGCAGATCCTGCAGTACACCTTCGACGATATCGACATGGACTTCCTGCCGGGCCGGGCGCTCGCGCGCGTGGACGACATGAAGGCGACGATGCGGATGGGACAGCCGTTTCCAGGCGTGTGGCTGCCGCGGGACATCGAGATGCGGTTCCGGATGGCGCTGGCCGCCGGCGCCTTCGACGCGCGCTACCGGGTGGCGTATCACGACTACCGCCAGGCCGACGTCACCTACAAGGTCCGATGATACCGCTCGCGCCACTGGTCCTGGCGCTCGCACTGGCCAGCCTGCCCGCCGCACAGCCGGTGGAGGTGGTCGAATCCGTCGTCGTCCACGGCAACCACACGACGCCCACCGATGACGTGCTGGCCATCGCCGGCGCGGTGGTGGGCCAGCCCGCCACGCCGGCGTTGATCGACGGCGTGCGTGCACGCATCGAGCAGAGCGGCCGGTTCGCCGGCGTGGACGTCCGCAAGCGCTATCTGTCCATCGACGATCCCACGCGCGTGCTGCTGGTCATCGTCGTGGACGAGCACGCCGGTGTATCCGGGGACGATCTCACGCCCGGTCCCATGAAGCGGTTCAAGGCCAGCGGCATGTGGCTCCCGGTGCTGCAATACCAGGAAGGGTACGGCTTCACCTACGGCGCGCGCATCAGCTTCATGGATCGCCTCGGCCCGCGGAGCCGCATCTCGGTGCCGCTCACGTGGGGCGGCGAGCGGCAGGCGCAGGTGGAGGTCGAGCGCACGTGGGACGGGCCGGTCGCGCGGGTGGCGGGCGGCGGCGGCGTGTTCCGCCGTGAGAACCCGTTCTACGAGATCGGGGACCTGCGGCAGACCGCCTGGGGCCGCGTGGAGACGGCGCCGCGCACGTGGTTCCGGGCCGGCGCCGGCGGACGGTTCTCGCAGGTGTCGTTCGGCGAGCTCGACGAACCGGTCAGCTTCGTCGGGGCCGACGTCGTGCTCGACACTCGCCGCGATCCCGCGCTGCCAAGGAACGCGGTGTACGCGCTGTTCGGGGTGGAGCGCCTCGGCTTCGAGTCGAGCGCGCTGGGCGTTCCCGACGTGACTGCGGACAGTCTCTCCGCGCGACGGATCACGTTCGACGGGCGTGGGTACGTCGGTGTGTTCCGGCAGATCGTGCTCGCCGTCCGCGCGCAGTCGATCACCGCCTCCGATCCGCTGCCGCCGTTCGAGAAGGCGATTCTCGGCGGGATCCCCTCGCTCCGCGGCTGGGACGTCGGGAGCGCCGTGGGCGACAACCTCGCGGCTGCGTCGGTGGAGGTGCTGATGCCGCTCACGTCCCCGCTGCAGCAGTTCGCGCGGCTGGGCGTGAAGGTGTTCGCCGACACCGGCGCCACCTACGAGGCCGGCCAGGAGATGGCCGACCAGGTGTTCCGCTGGGGCTACGGCGGCGGCGTCTTCCTGAACGCGACGGTCTTCAGTTTCGGCCTGGATCTCGGCTGGCGCGACGGGCGCAGCACGCCCAACGCCCACGTGCAGTTCGGCGTCCGGCTCAGGTGAGGCTTCAGGCTTCAGGCTTCAGGCTCCAGGCTTCAGGCTTCAGGCTTCAGGAAGGGCTCGCTGTCGCGCTGCCGTCGTCGGGTGCGTCACACAGCGGGACAGCAAGCGTGCCTTAGCCTGTAGCCTGAAGCCTGAAGCCTGTAGCCTGAAGCCTTACTTGATCCGCTTCAGGAACGCCTCGTACGCCGGCTCGCCGTGGCTCTTCATGTACGCCGCGAACTCGGTCCCCACCGTCTCGAGGTTCTTCAGGTAGTTCGGGTCCTTGTAGGCCTCGCGCAGCGACGGCAGGAAGTCCCGCACGCGTTCCCAGACCAGCAGCAGCTCGCGCCCGCTCTGGAAGAACAGCTCCCGGTGCAGGATGCCGTTGACGATGAACGAAGCGACCAGGTCCCAGTAGGTCACGACCTGCCGGTACGATGCGTTCTCGTCGCTACCGGGCGGCGCGATCTTCATCAGGTCCTCGAAGCTCTGCACACCCTTGCATTTCGCGGTGAACCACGCGCGGGCCTGGCGCATGCGGTCCTCGCGGCGCATCTCGTACAGCCGCAGGATGAGGTTGGCGTCGTCGTAGGTGGGTCTGGGATGCATAACCGTGATGGATAGTATGTGCACTATGGGTGAATGGGCCACATGCCTTCGTTAAGATAGGAAGGTTATGAACCCGTGGGACCAGTTTACCGGGGCCAACGCCGGATACGTGCAGGAGCTCTACGACCGTTACCGGCACGACCCGGGCTCCGTGGACGAGGTCACGCGCCAGGCCTTCGCCACGTGGGCCCCGCCGGTGCAGATGGCGCAGGTGCCGGTGGCCGGCGAGACGGGGGCCGCGACGCTCGACGCACGCGCCGCGCTTGGCGCCTTCCAGCTGGCCGAGTCGATCCGCCGCTTCGGGCACCTCGCGGCACGCCTCGACCCGCTGGGGATGCACCAGCCGGTCGGCGACCCGTCGCTGAACCCGCAGGCCCATGGCCTGATCGAGGACGCCCTGCGCCAGCTGCCGGCGGACGTCGTGGGCGGACCGGCCGCCGCGGGCGCCGCGAGCGCCCACGAGGCCGTCGCGCGGCTGCGCGCGATCTACTGCGGCCCGACCGGCCACGATTACAACCAGGTGTTCGTGCCCGCGGAGCGCGAGTGGCTGCGCCAGGCGGTGGAGTCGGGCCAGTTCCGGCCGCCGCACGACCCGATCGACGGCCGTGAGCTGCTGGATCGGATTACCCAGGTGGAGAGTTTCGAGCGCTTCCTGCACCGGACGTTCCCGGGCAAGACGCGCTTCTCGATCGAGGGCCTGGACATGATGGTCCCGGTCCTCGACGAGATCATCAGCGACGCCGCGGCCGGCGGCGTGAAGCACGTGATGATAGCGATGGCCCACCGTGGCCGTCTGAACGTGCTCGCGCACATCCTGCAGAAACCGTACGCGCAGATCCTCGCAGAGTTCAAGGATCCGCTCTTCTCACGATCGTGGCGGATCGACCTGGGCTGGATGGGCGACGTCAAGTACCACGCCGGGGCGCGGGTCGAGCGGCGCGACGACCTGCCGGCGACGCTCGTCGTCTCGATGCCGCCCAACCCCAGCCACCTCGAGGCGGTGGATCCGGTGCTGAACGGCATGGCGCGGGCCGCGCTCACGGACGTGGACCAGCCCGGCCCCCCGCGGTTCCGCAAGGAGCAGGTGCTCGCCATCCTGATTCACGGCGACTCGGCCTTCCCGGGCCAGGGCGTGGTGGCGGAGACGCTCAATCTCTCGCGCCTGGCCGGGTACGATGTCGGCGGGATGATTCACATCATCGCCAACAACCAGCTCGGTTTCACGGCCGAACCGCACGAGTCCTTCAGCACCAGCTACGCGAGCGGCCTTGCGCGGGGTTTCAAGATCCCGATCGCGCACGTCAATGCCGATGATGCGGTGGCGTGCATCGAGGCGGCGCGGCTGTCGTGGGCGTACCGGCAGCGGTTCCACCTCGACTTCATCATCGACCTCGTCGGCTATCGTCGCTACGGCCACAACGAGGGCGACGAGCCGTCCTTCACGCAGCCGAGGATCTACCAGGTCGTCAACGGGCACCCCACGGTGCGCGAGCAGTACGCGAGGACGCTGGCCGAGTCCGGCGTCGTGACGGCTGCGGATGCCGACGCGATGGTGCAGCACCATTTCGGCGTGATGGAGCGCGCCTATGCGGCGCTCAAGCCCGAGCAGGACTTCGTGCCGCCGCTGCCGGAGATTCCGCCGAGCGGCGCGGCGCAGCGCGCCGTGACAGCCGTCCCGCTGGATCGGCTGCGTGCGCTCAACACCGAGCTGATGCAGGTGCCCGAAGGCTTCACGGTGCACAAGAAGCTCGAACGCGGGCGCGAGCGCCGGAAGGCGATGCTCGACCAGGCCACCGAGCGCACCGTGGACTGGGCTACGGCCGAGGAGCTGGCCTATGCGTCCATCCTCGCGGACGGCATCGCCATCCGCCTCACGGGCGAGGACGTCGAGCGCGGCACGTTCTCCCACCGCCACGCGGTCTACCACGACGCCGTGACGGGTGCCGAGTTCGTGCCCCTGCAGGCCATCCCCAGCGCGAGGGCCGCCTTCGAGATCCACAACAGCCCGCTCACCGAGAACGCCACGGTGGGGTTCGAGTTCGGCTACAACATCCAGGAGCCGAACCGTCTGGTGCTGTGGGAGGGCCAGTACGGCGACTTCATCAACGGCGCGCAGGTGATCCTCGACGAGTTCGTCACCTCGGGGCGGGCCAAGTGGGGCCTGGCGCCCTCGCTGGTGCTCCTGTTGCCGCACGGCTACGAGGGCCAGGGACCGGATCATTCCAGCGCGCGGCTCGAACGGTTCCTCAACGCCGCCGCTGACACCAACATGCGCATCGCCAACTGCACGACGGCGGCGCAGTACTTCCACCTGCTGCGCCGCCAGGCGCAACTGCTGGTCACCGACCCGCTGCCACTCGTCGTCATGACGCCGAAGAGCCTGCTGCGCCACCCGGCGACGGCGTCCACGCCGGCGGAGCTGGCCGACGGCCGCTTCCAGCTCGTCATCGACGATGCCGGCATCGCGCAGCCGGCGAAGGTCCGGCGGCTCGCGCTGTGCAGCGGCAAGATCCACGTCGACCTGGCCACGGCGGAGGCGCGCAGGGACAACCAGTCCGTGGCCCTCACGCGGGTGGAGCAGCTGTACCCATTCCCGACCGATCAGATTCGCGGGATACTCGACCGGTACCCAAAGCTGCGTGAGGTCTGCTGGGTGCAGGAGGAGCCGGAGAACATGGGGGCGTGGGAGTTCGTGCGCCCGCTGCTCGAGCAGATCATCGACGGCCGGTGGCCACTCCGCTACATCGGCCGGGTGCGCAACTCGAGCCCATCGGAGGGGTCCTCTGCCTGGCACGCCGCGAACCAGCGCGCCATCATCGAGCAGGTGTTCGAGCAGAAGGCGGACACGAAGGACCTGGATCGCGTGCTGTCGAAGCAAGTGTGACATCGAGTGCGGGTGCAGGGGTGCAGGGGTGCAGGGGTGCAGGGGTGCAGGGGTGCAGGGGTGCAGGGGTGCACGGGGTGCACGGGTGCACGGGTGCACGGGTGCACGGGTGCACAGGTGCACAGGTGCTGCTGCCTCCTGCCTCCTACTTCCTGACTCCTACTTCCTGATTCCTGTTTCCTGATTCCTGTCTTTATGCAGAACATCATCGTCCCTGAGCTGGGTGAGTCGGTCGTCGAAGCGCGCGTGGCGAAGTGGCTGAAGAAGGCCGGCGATCGCGTGGCCGCCGGTGATGCGCTCGTGGAGCTCGAGACGGAGAAGATCGACCTCGAGGTGAGCGCCGATCGGGCCGGGGTGCTGGCCTCGATTGCGCACCCGGAAGGCGCGGACGTCAAGGTGGGCGAAGTGCTCGCGGTGCTGGACGACACGGCGACGCCGCACGCGCCCGCACCTGCCAGCACCCGCCCGCACCCGCCCGCACCCGCACCTGGCAGCACCTCGCACCCGCCCGCACCCGCACCTGGCAGCACCTCGCACCCGCCCGCACCCGCACCTGCCAGCACCTCGCACCCGCCCGCACCTGACAGCACCCGTCCGCACCCGTCCGCACCAGCCGAGGATGTCAGGGCCACTCCGACAGCCAGGAATGTGGCGAAGGCACACGACGTGAAGCTGGAGGCCGTGCCCGCCAGTGGTCCCCGCGTGACCAAGCAGGACGTGCTGCGGGCGGCGGCGCCGGCCGGCCGGAGCGACGGGACTCCAGTCCCGTCGTCGGGCGTGGCCGGGGCTGAGGCCCCGTCGCTCCGTGCGCCTTCCATGGGCGCGGGCGCGCGCACCGAGACACGCGAGCGGATGTCGAAGCGGCGCGCGACCATCGCCCGCCGCCTCGTCGAGGCGCAGCGGACCGCCGCGATGCTCACCACGTTCAACGAGGTGGACATGACGGCGGTGATGGCGCTCCGCGCGCGCCGCAAGGAGGCGTTCCAGAAGGCGCACGGCGTGGGCCTGGGTATCGCCTCGTTCTTCGTCAAGGCCGCCGTGGGCGCGCTGAAGGCCTTCCCCGCCATCAACGCGGAGATCCAGGGCGACGAGGTCGTCTACAAGCACTACTACGACATCGGGATGGCCGTCGGCGCCGAAGGCGGGCTGGTCGTGCCCGTGCTCCGGGATGCGGATCGGATGTCGTTCGCGCAGATCGAGCTCGCGATCCGCGACGTCGCCGCGCGCGCCAACAACGGGACGCTGACGCTTGAAGACCTCAAGGGCGGGACGTTCACGATCACCAACGGCGGCGTCTTCGGATCGCTGATGAGCACGCCGATCCTGAACCCGCCGCAGGTGGGCATCCTCGGCCTTCACAAGATCGCCGATCGTCCCACGGTCGTGAACGGGCAGGTCGTGGTGCGCCCGATGATGTACCTCGCGCTCAGCTACGACCATCGCCTCGTGGACGGCCGGGAGGCCGTGCAGTTCCTCGTCAGGATCAAGGATCTCATCGAGGATCCCGCGCTGATGGTCGTCGAGGGCTGAGCCCGCGCGCGGCCTGCGGCGTGCGGTTCCGCTATAGTGGCGCCGTGCCCGGTGCTCCACCTCCTGCCGAGGGCCTTGCCGCCGCCATTGCCGCGCGCGATCGGACGCGTGGGCTCCTCATCGCCTTCGAGGGGCCCGAAGGCTCGGGCAAGACCACGCAGCGGCGGCTGCTCCGAACGTGGCTCGAGAGCGAGGGCCACGACGTGGTCACCTCGCGCTGGGCCTCGTCGCGCCTGGTGAAGCCGCTGATCCGGGCGCGCAAGCGCCTGCGGGCGCTGTCGGCCACGGAGTACTCGTTGCTGCACGCGGTGGACTTCCGCCACCGGCTCGAGACGCGCATCCTGCCGGCGCTGTGGTCGGGCAAGACCGTGATTGCGGATCGCTATCTCTTCACCGCCCTTGCGCGTGACGCGGCGCGGGGACTGGATCTCGACTGGCTGCTCCACGTGTACGCCCCGCTCGTCTGGCCCGACCTCGTGGTCTACTTCGCGCTCGACCCGCAGGGCTCGAGCCGGCGCGTGGCCGCGACGCGCGCGCCGCGCTTCTACGAATCGGGGATGGACGTCACGGGGCTGGATGACCCGTTGACGAGCTACCGGCAGTTCATCAACCGCGTGATCAGGGAATACGAGAATCTCGCCGTCATCTTCCAGTTCGTGACGGTGCACGCCGATCAGGCGGTGTACCGCCAGCACCAGGAGGTGCGGCGCATCGTGCAGGCCGCACGTCGGCGTCCGTGGCCCGAGTTCAGCAGCGAGGCCCTCGGCGAATGGCTGACCAGACGCCCCGTCCTGGCCGGTTGATCGCCGTCGACGGTTCACGCGGCGCCGACGTGGCCGCCGAGGCCGACGCGCTGGCCGAACGGCTGCGGCGCCGGGGCGTGGCCTGCGGCATCAGCCGATGGGACGCCTCGGGGCTGTTCGCGGACCTCCTCGTGGCCGGGCCGGACTCGGTGGTGGTATCTCCCAGGATGCTGGCGCTGCTCTACGCGGCGGATCTCGCCTTCAGGCTGCGCTGGGAGATCGAGCCGGCACTGGCGGAGGGCCGCACCGTGATCGCCGCGCCGTACGTCAACACGGCCACGGGGGTCGGCGTGGGCCTGGGCCTTCCGGAGGCATGGCTGCGCGAGGTGCTGCGCAGTGCGCCCGCCGCCGACGCGCTGCGCTGCGCGCGGGAGCGGAAGCCGGCGCGCGGATGGCGCCGGCGGCCTGCCCGCGGCTATGGCGAGTTCTGCGCGACGGTGCTCGACCTCGCGCCAGCAGGGCTGACGCGCCGCACATCCCGGGCGCGGGCGGTGGCATGGCTCGCCGCTGTCGCGGAGACCACCGGTGCGGAGCGGCGCAGGGTCATCGTCGATCGGCTTGTCGCCGAAAGGCGCCGATCACCCGTTTAGAACACAATCTGCAGGCGGAACACGCCGGACCAGAAGGCGGTCTCCCCCGACAGCGGCGTCCGCGCGGCATCCTCGAAGTCCTCGTGAATCGCGTTGGCCACCACCTTGACGTGCGGCATGACGTACCAGTTCACGCCGGCCGTCCAGAGGCGGTCGCGGTTCTCCAGCAGGTGATCGGCCCGTGGGTTGCGCAGGGGCGTGCCCTCCTTGCTGGCGCTGCCGAAGCCCAGTTCCTCGTAGCGCGCGGCGAGCTCGATCGCGCCCGGACCACCGCGCAGCACCGATCGCCGCATGCTGATGTTGTCGTCCTTGTCCTGGCCCGTGACGATCCAAGTGCCGTAGACGTACCAGCCGGTGCCGAGGAAGTCCGACAGGTCGCGGTCGCCGAGCCCCTGCCCCTGCCGTTCCTCGCGCGACTGGATCCACTCGGCGCGCAGCCCGAACGGTCCCGGTGTCCAGTCCAGTTCCAGCCCGAGGCGCTGCCGTCGGCCTTTCACGTACACGGGCTCGAAGTAGTCGTAGCCGTAGGGAGTCTCGCCCCGGAGGCTGTTGAGGCCCTCCGGGAGGTTTCCGGTGGTGTAGGCGGCGCCCACGCGCAACGATCGCAGCGCCGCCTCTTCGCCGACGAACGGCCTGAAGACGGCGGCGGTCACGCGCGCGGCGTAGGTGGGGCCGAGATCGTCCTCGGCGCCCGGCTCGAACTGGGGCTCCTCGAGCTTGCCGATGTCGCCATCCGTGTTGAAGACGCCGACCTCGTAGGTCAGCCCGCGCCCGAATGCGCGACCGTACACCGTGACGCCCTTGTCGCGCGCCGGCGTGAGCTGCGTGGAGATCCGCGCGCGGTAGATGAAGTCGATCTCCGTGCGCCCCAGGTTCTGCTCGAAGCCGAACGGGATCTTGTAGCGGCCGGCACGCACCTGGAACGGGTCGAACGTGTCCCAGTTGATGTACACGTCCTTCCAGTCCTCCCAGTTGCCGTCTTCGTCGATCTCGCGCTCAATCTCGTAGTCGAGGTGCCGCGTGATCTCGCCCTTGACGCCGAGACGCGCCACGTTCAGGTCGTAGGTGTCCTCGTCCACGTCGGGATCGAAGCCCCGCCAGTCGAAGACGATGCGTGCGCGCAGGCTCACGTACACGTCCTCGCCGAAGATGATCGCGGGGCGCTCGTTGCGCCAGCCGAAGCCCCGTTCGTCCGGCGCGGGAGCGGCTGGCGGGTCCTGCGCGCCGGCCTCGGCGACGCCCCACGGCAGCGCGGTGACCAGCACGACGATCAGGATTCTCATGGACATCACACGCGATCTCCCGGCAGGCGATGCACGAGCGGGCCCGCGAGGGCACTCAGTTCCTGGTAGGCCAGGTTCAACCGGCTCACGGCCGCCTCGTCCTCGACCACCAACGCCACCTCGCGACGGAAGTCGAGGCTGAGGGTCGACAGGGCCAGGCTGCCAAGCACGGCGCGCGTCTCGTCGATGATCATCAGCTTGCCGTGGGGCTCCAGGGGCCCGGCGAAGGCTGACCCGAGCACCGAGACTGCGACACCCGCCGCCCGCCGCTCCCGCAGCAGGGCGACGACGTCCGGATCCGACAGCTTGTGGTCCAGGATGCGGATGCTGCGCCGGGCGCCGGCGATGAGCGCGTGCACGTCCGGTCGGGCCTGCTCGGGCCCGACGATGAGCCGGCGGCTGAATTGGCGCCGGAGCGACGGCGGACGGCCGGCCGCATCGGCATCGAAGAGGTGCAACAGGCTGCGCACGACCGCTTCGTCATGGGTCACGAGCACCGCGTCCCACGTGCGGGTGAAGCACTTGCGCGTGGGGTTCAGGGTGGTCACCACCGCAGGGCCCTCGTCCGCCACCAGGTACTTCGCATGGTACTTCACGACCGGATCCCCGTACCAGCTCACGACGGCGCCCATCTCCTCCAGCGCCTCCCACAGCTTCCTCAGGCGCCGGCGGCCGCCCTTGGCGCGCTTGGTCAGCAGCGCGTGCACGGCGACGCCCCGCTCCAGCGCCCCCGCGAGCGCGTCGAGCACCTCGAAGTCGTCGCACCGGAACAGTGACAGCACCAGGCGCCGGCGCGCGGCGCCGATGACGCGCAGCATGGCCTGTCGCCGCTCGCCGGGGTCGAGGACGACCATCTCGCGCGGCCCGCGACGCGCCTCAGACGCGCTTGGGCGCCGACCAGGAGACATGCTTGATGCCGATCTTGCCGTCGCCCATCAACTGCGCGCTGAGATCCTCCAGCGAGTCGTCCGGGCGGAGCGTGGTGAGGTAGCGGACCGTGGCTTCGTCGCCCTGGGAGACCTCCCGGGGCTCGAAGACGATCCCGTTGATGGCGAAGACCTGGTGGATATGCGCCATGGGCAGGTCCCGCCCGTCGGCCACGATCTCCACGTTCATCGTCCGCGGGCGGTTGGCGCTGAAGAGATTGAGCGCCGGCAGCATCGCGCAGAGGAAGAGCGTCCCGAGGCCGGCCACGGCGAAGGCGCCGAGGCCAGCCGCCATGCCCAGGCTCATCAGGATGAACAGGATCGTGATGTCGCGCGCGTCCTCCACGGGCGTGCGAAACCGGATGATGCTGGCCGCGCCGGCGATGCCGAAGGCCCGCGCGAGGCTGTTGCCGATGATGATCATCATCAGCGCGCCGGACACGCACAGGAGGACCTGCGCCTGATCCATGGTGGGATTCGCCAGCCGGTCGCTGCGGTTCTGCCGGTGCACGACGGTGACGAGCATGCCGATGACCGCGGCCGCGACCAGCTTGGCCAGCTCGAACAGCGGGTGGCTGAAGTCCGCCGCAGGCGTCGGCCCGAAGGGCGCCGCGCTGGAGCCGGGGCTGACCGTCGGCAGCCCCAGTGTCGGCCAGACCAGGCCGGCGCCAACCAGCACGACGCTCACGACCACCACGCCCACGATCGTCAGCAGCCGGTCCCAGCGCACCTCGTTGCCGCTGGCGTCCGCGATCGAGTCCTTGATCTCGAGGACCCGGTCCAGCAGTGACAGCCTGATCAGCTCCATCACCCGCACGTTGGGCCCGATCACCGTGAAGCGCCGGTTGAGCCGCTGCGCCGTGGTGTGCCCGCGGACGAGCGCCCGGATGCCGGCACTGTCGGCCGAGGGCACGGCCCGGAGGTCGAGGACCACGTGCCGGTAGCCCTGTCGGAACAGATCCTGGATGCGGTGCTCGAGCTCCTCGGCAGGCCCACCCGAGACCAGGGCCTCCTGCGGCGACAGCACGAGCCGCGATCCAGGTGCGGAATGTGAATTGGCGGGCATCGCGGAGAGTTGTGGCGGAACGGTAGCACGTCTGATTAAGCTGAACCAATACCCCATGCCGCTGGTCACTCCGGTGTCCTTCCGCTCGTGTGCGCCGTGGGTGCTGACCGCGGCTGCCGCGGTTGCCGTGGGATGTGGCGGCGGTGGTGGGACAAGGGGGCCAGCCGGGCCCAGCGCGGGACCCGGGCGCGGCCCCGGCCAGACGGCCGAGATCATCGCCGTCGGTGACATCGGCTGGTGCGGTTCCACCGGCACCACGGCCACGGCTCAGCTCGTGGACAGCCTGCCGGGGCGACTGCTGCTGGCGGGCGACATCGCCTACCCGGACGGCTCCGCCAGGGATTTCGCGCAGTGCTTCGATCCGGCCTGGGGCCGCTTTCGCAGCCGGTGGCACGCCGTCCCCGGCAATCACGACTACCTCACCCCGAACGCCAGCGCCTACTTCGACTACTTCGGCTCGGCCGCCGGCCCCGATCGGTCCGGCTATTACAGCCTCTCGCTCGGTGACTGGCAGGTCCTCATGCTCGACTCGAACATCCCGACGGCGCGCGGCAGCCCGCAGTGGGAGTTCGTCCGGCGCGAACTGGACCTCCAGCACCGCTCGTGCACGCTGGCGATGTGGCACCATCCGCTGTTCACCTCCGGCCAGAACGGCCCCAATGCGTATATGCGGGACATCTACGGCCTGCTCGAGGCGAGCGGCGCGGATGTCGTGGTGAACGGCCACGATCACGTGTACGAGCGCTTTGCCAGGCAGACGGTGGACGGCCGGGCGTCCGAGGCGGGGGTCCGGCAGTTCGTCGCGGGCACCGGGGGTGCCCAGCTGTACCGCTTCGTCACCACGGCGCCCAACTCAGAAGTCCGGATCGCGCAGTTCGGCGTCCTGCGCCTGGTGCTGCAGCCGGATGCGTACCGCTGGGAGTTCGTGCTGGCGAGCGGGGGCCTTGGCGATTCGGGGACGGACACGTGCCGATGAGGTCTTGAGGTCTGGAGCCTGAAGCCTGCCCCGCGTTACGATATCGGGATGCGACTGCTTGTCTCCGCTCTCCTGCTGGCCACACTCGGCGTCGCCGCCAGCGCCCAACAGCCACGGGCCCCGCAGTTCGAGCCCATCCCCGCGCCATCCGACGTTGCCAAGCCGCCGGCCGACGCCCAGAAGGCCACGTCGGGCCTGGCCTCCAAGGTGCTGCAGGCTGGCAGCGGTACGGCTAGGCCGACGGCAGACGACTTCGTCACCGTGCAGTACACGGGGTGGACGACGGACGGCAAGATGTTCGACAGCTCGTACGCGCGCGGCGCCGCCAGCACCTTCCCGGTGAGCCGTGTCATCAAGGGCTGGGGCGAAGGCGTGCAGCTGATGGTCGTCGGCGAGAAGCGTCGCATGTGGATTCCGCAGGAGCTGGCGTACGCCGGCCAGGCGGGCCGGCCGCAGGGCATGCTGGTGTTCGACGTGGAGCTCGTCGACATCGTCCCCTCGCCCGAGAAGAACCCGCCGCCAGACGTGGCGGCGCCGCCGGCCGACGCGCAGAAGACCGCTTCCGGGCTCGCCTACAAGGTGCTCCGCCCCGGCAAGCCGGGCGGCGCCCGTCCGACGAAGCAGAGCCGCGTCACGGTGCACTACTCGGGCTGGACGACGGACGGCAAGCTGTTCGACAGCTCGGTGATGCGCGGGCAGACCGCCAGCTTCGGCCTCACGGACGTCATCGAGGGCTGGACCGAGGGGCTGCAGCTGATGGTTCCCGGGGAGCGGACACGCTTCTGGATTCCGGAGCGGCTGGCGTACAAGGGCCAGGGCAACGGCCCCAGGGGCATGCTGGTGTTCGACGTGGAGCTGATCTCGTACCGATAGGCCGCGGTCGGCACGCACGCCAGTACGCCAATGGCTCGGTCGAGGGCCGTCGCACCCGTCGGCACCAGATCGCACCCGCCCGCACCCGCCCGCACCTGGCGACCCATCCCGGTCGATCGCGGCGACATCGGCGTGCGCATCGACCTGGTGCTGCTGCGTCACCTGTCGCATGAGCCCGGCGTGTCGCGCGCGCGCATCCAGAAGTGGATCGCGGCGGGACGCGTGCTGGTGAACGACGCCCCGGCGCCACGGGTCGCATGGCGCGTCGCCGAGGGCGATCGGATCCGGTTGGACGCACGGGAGATTCGCACCCGCGTGAGACCGAAGGCCGAGGCGCGTCCCCTCGAGGTGCTCTACGAGGACGCGCACCTGATGGCGGTGAACAAGCCGGCCGGCCTCGTGGTGCATCCCTCGTACCGTCACACCAGCGGCACGCTCCTCAACGCACTGCTGCACCTGGCGGCCCGGTGGCCGTCCGGCGATGCGCCGGCGCTGCTCACACGCCTCGACAAGATGACGTCGGGCGTCCTCCTGGTCGCGAAGCGACGGGAGGTCGTGGCGCGGCTGCAGCACGAGATGCGCGCCGAGCGCATCGAGAAGGACTACCTGGCGGTGGTGCACGGCCGACCCTCGCCGCCTCGCGGCACCATCGACCTCGCGCTCGACCGCGACCCGTGGGACCGCCGCAAGGTGACGGTGACCGATCGCGGCGGACAGCGCGCCGTCACCAGATACGAGTGCCTGTCGGTGAGCGAGGTGGAGAGCGGCCCGGGCGACGGGGCATCAACCTCGTCGTATGCCCTGTTGAAATGCCGTCTCGTGACGGGACGGATGCACCAGATTCGCGTCCACCTCGCTGCCAGGGGCTGGCCGCTCGTCGGCGATCCGGTATACGGCAGGAAGGGCCCGGGGCCGGCCTTCCCGCGTCAGGCGCTGCACGCCTGGCGCGTTGCGTTCACCCACCCGGTCACCGGCGAGCACCTGGCCATCGTCGCCCCCGTCCCGGACGACCTCCGCGCGCTGCTCGCACAGCTCGATCTCACGATCGAGACAGCAGATAGGAGATAGGAGATAGGAGGTAGGAGGCAGCAGGAATCAGCCAGGAATCAGGAGCCACGAACCAGCCAGGAACCAGGAACCGCGAAGACGAATCGCGAGCCCGGTACGCCGGAACCCGGAACTCTGCCCCAGCCCGGACCTGCCCCTTTCCTGCTTCCTATTTCCTGTCTCCTCCCTCCTCCCTCCTGGCTCCTGGCTAGAAGAGCACGGCGGCCTCGCCGCGCTCCTTCACCAGGCGGTCGAAGTGCTGGACGATGAGGTCGCGGCGCTTCATCATCGCGTCCACTTCGAAAGGTGTGAGGTGCTGGCCGGCCGCGCGCGCCACGTCGCTCCTGGCAAGGGCCCTGAGGCGCGCGAGCAGGTCGCGGTCGATTCTGCCCAGGGCGGCGGGGGCACGCAGCGCCGCCTGCGTGCGGAAGGCGCGGGTGAAGTCCAGCATCACCAGGCGCCAGTCGTTCGTGTAGATGACGTTGCCCTTGTTGCGGTCGGTGTCCTGCACGAGCTCCGCGAACACCTGCATTGTCTGCCGTTGCTCGGAGAAGTTCAGCGACAGGCCACCGGGCGGGGTGGCGGCGGTGCGCTCCCGCTCGGCTTCGTCCATCATCACGTCGTCCACCCACCATGACAGCGCGCCGCTGGCGCCTCTGTACCGGCGCTCGATGGTGACCGGCATCATGCGGTCCAGGCCGAGGAGGCGCGACAGCTCCCAGGCGGCGATGTTGTAGTGGTAGGAATCGGCGAAGAGCAACTCGCCCGCGCGCCGGTTCCCCTCGCGGATGTCCTGGGCCGAGGACCGCTGGTCCACGCTCTGGAAGGCCGCGTCGTGCGTCACGGCCCCGTCGCTCAACGTGAGCCGCAATGCGCCGGTCACGCCCTTGCCGATCGGACGGGACCGCACCACCTTCGCGCTCTTGAGGAACGCGATCTGCGCCTCGGTGGAGGGCGCCGGTTCATCGGCCGCCAGGGGCGCAGCGACCAGCAGGGCCAGAGCCCCCAGCACGACGACGAGATGCAGGGCACGGGGGCGACTCACACCCGTTGATACGGGACGCCCGTCCGGCCGGTTCCGCGCTACCTGAGGTGGAGGAACCATGCGATCCCCTTCACGGTCCGGCTGAGGGCTGTGCCCACGGCACGACCGGTCGCCAGTGCGGCGGTGGCGGCGGCCTCCCCCGAGGTGGTCACGGCCTCGACGGCGGCGCGCCGGGTCGCGTTCAGGGCATCCAGGCCCGTGTCACCACCGAGGATGGGCGCCTGGAACGGCCTCAGGTGCACCCGCAGCGCCTGAACCGTCGTTGGCGGTTCCACGTCGAAGCGGGCCCGGAACGTCGGCGCGAAGTCCGTCGCCAGCTTGTCCGCCAGGGCCAGCTGTCCCGAGTGCATCCAGGTGGCGCCGTTCATCGGCGCATCGGGCTCGCCAACGTTGACGACACCGGCTCGGGTGAGCGGTTCGCCCGGGGAGTCGCAGAGATCGCTGCCGCATCCCCACTTGCACTGGCCACGCGCGAGGTAGGACGCATGCTTGCCGCGCGACACGTACACATAGGGGCCGACCGTGGAGGCGCGGAGCGTGGCGGCGGTGGCCCCGCTGCTGGCATCGCAGACCGTGCCTTCGTGCGCGGCGGCGTACCAATAGTCCGCTCGCCACGCATCAAGTGGAGCGTCCAGGCCCGGCCCGGACAGCAGTGCCGAGACGTGCTCCACGTCCCAGGCGTGGCTGGGCCGGCCGCAATCGCGGCCCCATAGGTGGAAGTACTTGATCTCCACTTCCACCGCCTGATCGCTCGTCGCGCGGAGCGTCACGTGTCCGTAGAGTGTGCCGTCGCGCGCCATCACCGCGGGGTCGGCGCTGCCCGGCCGGATCGCCGCGGGACGAGCGTCACACTCATCCGCGCTCAGCACGAGTGTCGGGAGAAAGCGGTCGAGCAGCGCCTGCTCGAGGGCATCGGGAAGACCGTCGCGGTCCAGGTCCTGTGCGGTGGCCGGACCGGCCCAGCACGCCAGGGCCAGCAGCACGGGCACGACGCGCGCCTGGCGCCGGCCGGCACCCATCACCGAATCCAGTGATCCGGGATATTCCGTTCGCGCGCCGACCGCTCGAAGCGGAGCCACTCGTCGTTGAGATACGCAAGGTCGGCGATCGCCTTCTGCAGCGTCTGCTCGACGAGCGCCTTCTCCGCGTCTGCCACACCCGGCGGGAACGAGTTTGCGCGCGCGCGCAGTCCTGCGATCTGCGCGTTCTGATCCGCGACGCGACTGCGAATCAACCGAGCCTGGCCGCGCCAGAATTCCTCGTTCTTGTCGTCGTCTGGCTGAGGCTCCTGCAGTTCGCGGGGAGTCACGCCCTCCTGGTCCGGGGCCTGCGGGTCTGTGCCGGAGTGCACCGGGCTGCTCGCCGGGTCGGCGCCAGCGGGTGCAGGGCCTGGTTCAGCGGCGGCCGCCTCAGGGGCAGCGGGGGGCGGCTGTAGCGGCTTCGTGAAGTCGGGGATCAGATTGTCGTTGGTGTAGACCTTGCCAGGCGCCGCCACGGTCGCACGGCGTTCGGCTTCCTTCTTCGCGATCTCGGCCAGCGATTGCGCGCCAGCCGGGACAGCCATCACCATCATGACCACGCCAGCGGCGGCGGCCGCGAGGCCAGTGCCCGTCATCACTCCTGCGTCTCCCTCCATCCCGAGACGGTGTAGGCGACCGTCTCGATCGACCCATTGTAGGACAACGAGACACTGCCGGAGACGGTGTTGTTCGTGACCAGGTTGCTCACCGATGGCACGTTCTGCACGATGACCTGGCCGGCCAGCGTCGGGTTGCCGCCGAAGTCGATCTGCTCCCGGACCATGATGCGACCCTCGAAAATCGGCGGTACGGAAAGCGTCCCGGAGATTCGCAGGTCCCTGTCCGTCACGAACTGCAGCACGGACGCCGGCTCCGGCCGGAGGTCGGGGTTGCCGGTGATCTCGATGTTCCCTTCCGCGATGATCGTCAGGAGGATGGGGACGGCGTTGGTGCCCGGTCCACCGGTGATCCGCACGTTCGTCCGTGCGTAGTACGTGGCCGAGTTGGCGCTCTGCTGTGAGAGATCCCACGTGCCGCCGCTGAACGTCCAGCCGAAGGCCGCGGAGCCCCCGGGCGGCGTCACATTGCGGCAGGCGTTCTGGTTGCCGCCGGCGTTGCAGTACGTGGTCGTGTTGGCCCTGTTCGTGATGCGCCCATCGGCCTGCAGGACGAAGTCGGCTTCGTTGAAATAGTTGATGGCCCGGATGTCCGGGACGGGGATGGACGGCATGCCGCCGGACTCGAGCCCGCCCGGGTTCCAGCCCGCGCCAGCCGTCAGCGTGCCGGTCGCCGTCGCGTTCTCGGTGATCGTGACGCCATTGCTTCCGATGACCAGGTTGCCGTTGGCATGGACGCTGCCCTGCGTGCCGATCACCTCGGCGTTGCCGCCCATGGTGAGGTCCCCATTCACCAGGAGCGCCGGCATCGTGATGGGGGTCAGCATCTGCTCGAGTGTGGCGGTAGTGCCGCGGGGTCCGAAGCCCGTGGACTGAATCACCAGACGCCGGTTCACGTCGCTGAAGCGGAGACCATCCTCGACCTGGGTTGGCCGGCCGGCGCCCATGGCCGTGAGCTCCGCGCTCGTGAAGGCGACCCCGTTCTTCAGCCGGGCATCATCGTCGTCGAAGATCCTGACGTCGTACGAGTAATCGGCGGCTCCAGGAACCGCCCACGGCGCGGTGCCGCCGAGCAGGTGGGTGACCTGGTTGTTGTCCGCGTTGACCGAGGCGCCCTCCAGGGTGGGGTTCGCCTGCCCGTCGGGGCCCTGCAGCAGCGTGTCGGCGTCGAACAGGGGGTTCGCGGCCTGCTGGATCACGATCGCGGCCGTGTGGTTGAGCCCGGACTCCGCGGCCGCGCGCGCACCCGCGTAGAACGCTTCGTTGTCGCCCATGGCAACCTCGATGCGGCCGCTGGTGGTGAGCGCAATCGCCAGCGCCGAGAGCACGACCATCACCAGCAAGGCGGAGATCAGCGCAATCCCGCGATCGTTGTCCCGGCCCGTGAGACGTCCCGGCTGACGTGTCATCGCGTCCTCACTCGGACTTCGGAACTGACCACCGCGGTGGCGGGGGCACCCAGGTTCGGATCGTCGAGTTTCGACCGCACGGTGATCCGTGTTTCGATGAACGCCACCGCACCCGGGGTCGTGGTGATGGCCCGCTGTGCGTCGCGGTAGATGAACTGGAGGCCCGCGATGACCGCGTCCGTGCGGGCGACGGCGCCGCCGCCGGTGTTGTTGTCGAGCACGGTGATGGTGCTGGTCGCCGGGTCGTACGCAATCGTCACGTCCTCGTTCGCCTCGGTGCAGTCGCCTGCCTGGCCACCCACGAGGCCGTTGGTCGGGTTGCTGTCCATCTGCACGCGGATGTCGTCGTGCTGGCCGTCGCCGTCGGGGTCGAAGCGGATGGCCTGAAACGGCGTGCCGGCCGCCGGGCAAGGCGTCGTCTGCACGCGGTAGGGGTTGTTGCCCGCCGCGCGCAGGTAGCGCTCCACCAGCTGGAGGGCGAAGCGGCCCTCCTGCTGCGCGGCCGCCGCTTCCATCTGCGAACGATAGGAGCTCTGCACCTGCGTGCCGAGCAGGGCCGCGCCACCGACCACGAGAATGGCGACGACCATGGCCACGAGCAGCTCGACCAGCGTGAAGCCCGCTGCTCCCGGCCGCAGGTCTACCGCCGCTGGCGCAGGGCGCGTCACCATGACCGCAGCACCGCCGTGACCTCGAAATCCGCGCCCACGCGCACGTCGGGCACCAGCCGCACCGTCACCGTGCGCAGCGCCGGGTTGCCGCCGGGTCCCGCCTGGACGCGCCACCGCCTGGTGTAGCCGGAGTTGGCGGGCACGTCGAAGTAGTTCGCGACGTCGGCGTTCAGCGTGTCGGCCGCGTTGACCTGGACCGACGGCGCCGTGCTGAAGTTCAACTTCATCAACTCCTCGAACTTGTCCTGCGCCAGCCGCGCGGCCGTCGCGGAGTTGCGCCCCTGCTGGTGCATGCGGACGCTCACGGCCAGCAGCTCGGCGAGCGCCACCAGGGCCACCATGAGGACGATCGAGGCGACCAGGACCTCGACGAGCGTGAAACCGCCCGCCTCACGAAGTCGGGGTGATGAGACGTCCGGTCGCCGTGACGGTGAGGGTTCGAGAGGCATCGCCATAGGACACCGGGATGGTGAGCGGCAAGCCGCCGCCGCCCACCGTGCTGATCTGCCCACGGGCGTTGACTTGCAGAGTCGGTGGCGTCGCGTCGCCGAACGTCACGCCGGGCGGCGCATAGACGGCCGGCCCGTCGTTGGGCTGGCTCATCGAACAGCGATCCGCGGCGTTGTCGATCGAGGCGTCGCCGGTGACGGCCAGCACCCGCATGGCGCCGGGATCCGGGCAATCGAATCGCACCCGGAACGGCGCGTTACGCGTGATCGCGGACAACCGGGCCTGGCGCACCTGGGCGCCGACGAGCTCCGACGCCGTGATGATCCTGTTGCGCTGGACGGCCGCCTGCATGGGCGGAATCGCCACGGCGGCCAGCAGCCCTATCAGGCCGGCCGCGACCACCAACTCCGGCATCGAGTACCCGCGTTGGCTATCCATGCCTGCCAACCGGCCACGCGGTACGTGGCTGATTGTCCCATTCAAGGACATAGGACAACGATATTGCAGCCACGCCGCGAGAGCAAGCCGATGGCTCGGCCGGCCGGACGGGACGGGCGAGGGGGCCTTCAGCCCCCTTCCAGGGTGTCTATTGCGTCGGCCGCAGGATCTGCCGGAACGTCAGCGTGTTCAGGTCGCGGAACATCGGCGTCCGGGGCGGCAGCAGCGTCGGCGTCAGGAAGTCCGTGTCGAAGTTGTAGCCGCGCGTCGGCGCGCCGTAGACCACATCACAGCACTTGTAGGTGCCCACCGCCTGCCGGCTCGTGTAGAAGCTGACGAGCGAGCCGCGGAAGTTGAGCGCCACACCGCTCCAGTTCTCGGTGTAGCGGAGGAAGTTGTGGGCGCCACCGTCGGTGCCGTAGTCCGTGTGATCGACGGTGGTGTTGCTCGTCGGGCGCTGGAAATTGAGGCCCTTCCCGGCGATGACGGCCAGACGGTACCACGTGGGCGACGCCTGGCGCGCGTTGTACTTGCTCTGGGCATCCTGTGTGGTCAAACCGCTGAGCGTCGCGTTGTACGGATTGACGAACGAGCGGATGTCGTTCCAGGCGTTCGAGAGGAGCGTGACCGCGTCGGCAATCACCGCCGCCGACACGTGGTCGGTGCCCGGCGTGTTGCCGAAGCCCGCGCCGGTGCACGCCGAATTGAAGCCGTTGCCGTTGTTCGGCCGGTTCGTGCTCGACGTGCACGCGTTGAAGTTGCCCTGCACGTAGACCGGGTTCTCGGAGGCTACGGTCAGCCCCTGTGTGTTGTTGGCCGGCAGGTCGCCCCGTCCGCCGTTGACCAGCTTGAGCGCCCGGCGGAAGAAGAACGCGCGGTTGACGCGGGCCACGTTCCGGTCGATGGGCCGGTTGGCCGTGAAGAGGCGATACTCGTCGTTCGCCGGCGTCCGGCCCGTCGCCGACGTCGCGGAGATCATGAAGCCGGGCAACAGGCGTGCCTCGCCACCGTAGGTTTCGAGGGACGGCGTGTACGTCCACGTGCATGGCGGGTTCCCGGCCAGGTGGCAACCCTTGGGCTGATCGTCCCGGGCGTTGACGTCCTCCGCATGACGCGTCTGCAGCAGCGTGTCGGTGAACTGCCCGTCGAGCTGGTTGTTGGGCACGCTGGTCGCGCTTGCCGGGTTGATGTTGTCCTCGAACCCGAACTCGCCCGTCTCCTGGTCGTCCACATACGTGAAGCCGCCGGTGAACGGCCCGCCGCCGGCCGCATATGTGGCTTCCACCATACCGTCCCCGCCGAGCGTGCGATTGCCGCGCCGGTCCGAGAAGTAGACGACGTACCCGGTGATGTCCATCGGACATGTGCCACCGCCCGCGCCGTTGAGGCAGGCCGCGGTGTTGCTGGTGCCGATCTCGTCGCGGACCCAGCGCCGGAAGTTCCGGACATCGAGCTCGACGTAGTGCATGACGCCGCCCCAGTACATCCGGGGCTGGTTGGCGGCGACGCCGGTGAATGCGGTTGCCGGCGCGGTCGGCCGGCCCGTGGCGGTCTGGTCGTCACGCAGGTGGCCTTCACGCGCATCGTAGAGCACGTTGGGCCAGTACTCGCCCGCGTTCGTGGAGGGCACCGGCGTGGTGCCAAACGCCGGGCACCCGCCGGTTGCGTTCGTCTTCATGTCCGCGTAGCGCTGCAGGCGGATGACGGCGTTGGGGTGCACGTCCTCGCAGTCGTTGTTGATGTTCGCCACGTCGATGGTGCCATTCGACAGGCGGCGACCCGAGAAGCCGAGGCTGAGGATCTCGTTGGTGACGTCGGTCCAGTTCCCGTCGCGGTCCTGACGGTTGATGAGGATGTACCCATCGAGCGTCGCGATGCCGGCGCTCGTGCGATACCCCATGTCTCGCAACTGCGTCGAGGTGTACCCGCTCGGGGGGACGGCCGCAAATGGCTGTGGGCCCGTGATGCCGCCGTCGGTGGCAATCGGCGTGAAGGTGCCGGCGAGTCGCACCGGGGTCCCGACCGCGCCAATGAAGTCCGCCGGCTGATCCGACAGCAGGATGCGAAGGGTGGCCATGCCGAAGAAGCGCTGGCGGCCAATGGCGCTATCCGGATCTTCACCAGCGGGCGGACGACGAATCAGGTCGACGGGCTCCGCGCCGTCACTCACGATGGGCAGGTCGAGGCGGCGCGCGCCGGTCCGGCCGTTCCGGATCCAGCCATTGGACGTGCCCATCGAGATCGTCGCCCAGTTCGCGTTCGGCGTCGCGGACGTGGCGGGCGGGACCGAATCGGTCACCGAGCCCTGGTTCAGACCCAGGAGGAAGCAGTTCGCGTTGATGGCTGTCGGCGCCGCCGCGCACCCCGAGGCGCGCGCCATGCGAACGTCGCCGGTGTGGGACACCTGGCCATTTGCCAGCCGCTGCCGGACGATCTCGCCGACGGCCGTGACGCGGTCCTGCAGGGTCAGGGTGCCGCCCGAATCCTGCTTGAGAAACAGGTTCTGGTTCGTGTGCACCTTGCCCCCGAAGGCGAAGTTCGGGCCGGCGAAGAAGCTGAGGTTGTTCTCGGAGAACAGGCCGAACTGGAACACCGGGATCGCCACGGTCTGGAACTCGCGGCGCATCTTCACTTCAGCGTTGCCCGCGGTGCGCGCCGTCACCTCGATCTGATAGGGCGTGATGAGGCCGATCAGCCCCGCGTACGGGCCCGCGACAATCTGTGAACCGCCGGTGTCCTCGACCGTCGGATTCCCGTTGACGTCCGCCGTGTAGGTGATCTGGTAGCCGGAGCTGCCATCGCCGCGGTCGTAGCTGATGCCAGGCAGGTTGGGCTGCATCGCCGAGGCCGCCACGGCGTCCACCTGGTCGCCGGTGGGGCTGAAGTTGCCGGCGAAGAGCTGACCGAGGTCGGCCGTCAGCTTCTCGACGCCGGCGTGGGCCGCGGCGTAGGCCTGCGTCTGGTCCCGCTCGATGCCGCTCGAGGCCTGATCGGCGTTCACCTGGGACAGGAACGCCGCGACCATGGCCGAGAGCAGCATGCTCAGGAGCAGTGCCGTGATCAGCGCAACGCCACGCTCAGAGGACAGAGGCTTCATGACAGGGTCTCCACCGGGTTGCATCGTCGTCGAGTCCTATTGATACCGGTCTACGAACGCCAGGCTGCGGAGGCTCACCTGCGCGTACAGCGTGGACTGCGAGTTGTTGCCGCTCTGCAGCAGCCGAGACTCGTCGATCTGCGCCGCTCGCATCGAGAGCACGACGTTCACCTTCCGAATCTGGTTCTCGGAGCACGACTCGACGACGTCAGTGGTGCTCGGGTCGTCCGGGCAGGCCCCGTTGCCGTTGAGGTCGTTCGCCACCATCCTGACGTTGGTCGGATTGGTGTCCTGGTTCGCGATGTCGTAGCTCACACGGAAGGCCTCCACGCCGATCGCAACGGCGTTCGGGTCAGCGCCGCCCACCGAGCGCATCAGGCGCGGCACGGCCGCAGACGTGTCCACGTAGTAGCTGATCAGGCGGATGCGGGTCGCGGTGGAGCGCGAGATCCATCGCCCCTGCGCGTCCTGCGCCGGCACGGTGTTGTCCTGAGGCGCTTCGAACTTGAGATCGATCATCGTGCCCGTGACGGTGTCGTCGTTGAGGTCGGCGTCGAACTGGTTCAGCCCCAGCACGTCGTCGCCCCCTGCCTCGAAGCGGACTTCCTGGCCGTTGACCTCGGTCACCTGGACCAGAACGCTCATGTTGCCCTTCTCCAGCATCAGGAGATCGCCACGGCGCAGGTTGTCGCTCTCGTCGTCAGGATCGTCGCTGATGTCGGTGTTCGGATGGATCCGGGCCCGGGTGCCGTCGTTGGAGATCGCCACGACCGGGACCTTGCCGAACATGTTGTCGGCGGAGACGATCGTGATGACGTCGGTGCACTGGCCGTTGATCTCGGGACCCAGATCCGGGCCGACGCTCACCGCCGGTATGGTCGGCGCGTTCGGGAAGAAATCAACGCCACCGCAGGCGCCGGATGCGGCCGGGCCCGGCCGCACGATGGCCTCGGCGCCCGGTCCGTTGGGGATGCCGACGCGGCGCCCGACGGGCAGGCCCTGGCCCGTCTGCAGCAGGTCGCGCTGGATGAGGTCCATCGCGGCGCGCAGGTGCCCGTTCATGTCCAGCACCTGGGTCGCGGCGTTCTCGCCCTCGAGCGCCTTCTGCAGGACCTGCGACGTGCCCGCGAGCACGACGAGCGTCACGAACGTGGCAATCAACATCTCGATCAGGCTGAAGCCCGACTCGCTGCGCAGTGTGGGGGCGCTCATGAGAACCTCGAAATCAGCGTGGTCAGCCGATACTGCCGCCGGCGCTCGCCAGCGGCATTCGACCCTTCGTAGGTGATCGTCACGATGATCTGGCGCAGGTCGGGGTTGCCGTCGACGTCGCAGATCATCACCTGCCGCGAATAGCCGACCAGGGGCACGTCATCGGCCGTGCCGAACTCGCCGTCCTCACCCGGCAGCGTCTCGATGCCGGTGTCGTCGGCCGTGTTCACGAGCCCGTCGTCTCCGGGCGCCGACATCGGATCGTCATCGGCGCCGAGCTGGAACACGCCTCCCCCGTTGCCGGTGGTGCCCGCCGGGCACCCGGCCGGCGCCGTCACGTTCCGGATCTGCGCCCACTGGATGATGAAGGTGTCACGCGCCGTGTGGACGCTCTCCACGGCTTCCCTGGCTTTCTCGCGGGCCACCAGGTTCGGCGTCGATGTGGCCGCCAGGCCGATGCCCGCGTAGAGCACCTGCGCCAGCGCCATCAGCGCCACCGTCATGATCATCATCGCGATGAAGGCTTCGAGCAGCCCGAAGCCCCGTTCCGATCGCAGGCCGGCCTTCACTTGGTCCATGACGCACCGTTCCAGCGCCACCGTTCGATGGTGGCCGTCGTTCCCAGAATCGTGACGGCCGTGGCCGTCAGCGGGTCATCCTCGATGCCGAGCGAAATGGTGGCGTTGATGGGATTGCCCGCCACGTCCATGAACATGCCCTCGCTGGCGAACATCACGGGCTCGAGCCCGCCAAGGGTCACCGCGTTGCCGTTCCCGAAGGCGTTCGGCGTGTCGGGCATGCCGTCGAACACGCGGAACTCGATGCCGCCCTCGAGCGTGAGCGTTTCGAGATCGATGGGATCCGTGTTGGCATCGCCGACGCCCCACCGCTGCACGCTGCGGACGCGGTTCGGCGGATCGAACTGAATCTCGATGTCGCGGCGGCGCGCCAGCGCCATCTCGCGGTGCCGCTTCAGGAAGCCGTCCAGCTGCGCCGCGCCGGCTTCGCCCTTCGACATCGTGACCGCCGTCGTGGACATGCCGATCGCGACGGCCGCGAGCACGCCAGCGACGGCCACCACAATCATCATTTCCACCAGCGTGAAGCCCCGTTCTTGATGCATGGCTGACTCGCTCACAGGCAGAGCAAGTTGCAGGCCAGCGGGCTCCTGAGCTGAGTTTGAAGGACTTTATGAGACTTTACAGATTTTAAGAGGTAAGAAACGGTCAGAATATGTACTGATTCTGACCATTCCTACGACAGTACCGTAATCGCCGGCGCGCCTACTCCTCGGCCATGAACGGGTAGGTGGCGCTGGTCGGCGGGACGAACGTCTCCTTGATCGTCCGCGGGGAGGCCCAGCGCAGGAGGTTCAGCTTCGAGCCCGCCTTGTCGTTCGTGCCGCTGGCGCGGGCGCCGCCGAAGGGCTGCTGCGCGACGACGGCGCCGGTGGGTTTGTCGTTGATGTAGAAGTTGCCCGCCGCGTTCCGCAGTACCGTAGACGCCTCGCGGATGGCCGCGCGGTCCCGCGCGAAGATCGATCCCGTCAAGGCATACGGCGACGTGCGGTCCACCACCTCCAGCGTCTCACGCCACTTCGCGTCGTCGTACGCGTGCGCCGTCAGCACAGGCCCGAAGATCTCTTCGCACAACAGGCGATAGCCGGGATCGGCGGTCTCCACCAGCGTGGGCTCGATGAAGTACCCCTCCTCGCCGCGATACCCGCCTCCCTGCACCACCGTGGCGTTCGCCTTCGCGTCGTCGATGTAGCTGCTGATCTTGGTGAACGCCTTCTGGTCGATGACGGCGCCTATGAAGTTGCGGAAGTCGCGCACGTCGCCCATGCGGATCTCCCGCATCATGGCGACCATGCGGTCGCGGACGTCGGCCCACATCGACGTCGGCACGTAGAGGCGGCTGGCGGCGGAGCACTTCTGCCCCTGGAACTCGAACGCCCCGCGCACGGCGGCCACCGCCACCTCCTGCGCGTCGGCGGAGGGGTGCACGACGATGAAGTCCTTGCCGCCGGTCTCGCCCACGACCCGCGGGTAGCCGCGATACGACCCGAGGTTCTGTCCGATGCGATGCCAGAGGCTGTTGAAGACTCCGGTGCTGCCCGTGAAGTGCACGCCCGCCAGTTCCCGGTGGTCGAGCAGGATGTTCGAGATCTCGACCGGATCGCCGGGCACGAAGTTGATGACGCCGGGCGGCAGCCCCGCGGCCTCGAGCAGCTTGTAGGTGTAGTAGTTGGCGAGAATCGAGGTGCCGGCCGGCTTCCAGACGACGGCATTGCCCATCAGCGCGGGCGCCCCGGTCAGGTTGCCGCCGATGGCCGTGAAGTTGAACGGCGTGATCGCGTAGACGAAGCCTTCGAGCGGCCGGTAGTCGATCTGGTTCCAGAAGCTGTGGCTGCTGACGGGCTGTTCGCCGAGCAGCTCCTGCGCGAAGTAGGCGTTGAAGCGCCAGAAGTCCACGAGCTCCGAGGCCGCGTCGATCTCGGCCTGATAGGCCGTCTTCGACTGCCCGAGCATGGTGGCGGCGTTCAGTGTCTGCCGCCAGGTGGTGGTGAGCAGCTCCGCCGCTCGCAGGAAGACGGCGGCGCGGTCCTCGAAGGGCCAGCTCGCCCACTCCCGTCGCGCCTCGAGCGCGCTCGCTACGGCCTGGCGGACCAGATCCGGCGTGGCCTTGTGCCAGGTCCCGAGCACGTGCGCGTGCTTGTGGGGCATCACCACCGAGGCCGTCTGCCCGGTGCGAATCTCCTGACCGCCGATGATGACGGGGATGTCAACCGTCTCGGCGCTCATCGAGGCAAGTCGCGCCTTCAGCTCGGCCCGCTCCGGCGTGCCCGGGGCATAGGTGCGGTTCGGATCGTTCTGCGGCGGTGGAACGCGGCGGTGAGCGGAGAGCACGTCGATCATGATGGAATCCTTCTACCTTCTGCCTTCGCCCTCAGGCGTGTGCCCCTTCGATTTCGACCTTGATCTGCCGCCAGCGCCCCTGCCGGAATCGCAGGACCGTCAGCACGCAGCGCGTGAAGTGGCCCAGGACGATGGCGAGCCAGATATCCGAGGCCACCAGCGGCCGGGTGCTCTCGATGGCGGCACACATCCCCAGCGGGACGGCAATCTGCGAGGCCAGGGTGATGAACAGCGGGCTGCGCGTGTCACCCGTGCCCTGCAGCCCTCCAGTGTACGTGAGGGCGACCGTGATGAAGAAGCCCGAGATGGCCAGGTACTGGAGCAGGTGCTCACCAAGGCGCGCCACCTCGGGCTCGGTCGCCCCGAAGAGCGCCAGGAGGAAATGGGGGGCGACCACGAACGCCAGCCCGACGCCGAAGGCCACCCACATGCCGATCCTGGAGGCTGCGTGGACGCCCTGGATGGCCCGCTCGGGATGCCCCGCGCCGAGGTTCTGGCCGGCGACGGTGGCGGCCGCCCCCATCAGCCCGACCGACGTCCAGGTGATGAGCGAGAACAGCTCCGTGTACCCGATCGCGTAGGCGGCCTGCGCGGCGGCGCTCTGCTCCAGGCCCCCGATGTAGCGCAGCAGCATCACGCCCGCCGCGTTCATCGCGATGCCCTGCACGCCGGTCGGCAGCCCGAAGCGGAACAGGGACCGGATGATCGGCCAGTCCGGCCGGAAGTCCATGTCCCGCGAGAAGCGGATCACGAGCTTGCCGGTGAAGAGCATGTAGAGCGCAGCAAAGCTGACCGTGCTCGACGCAATCACCGTGCCCAGGGCCGAGCCCGCCGTCCCGAGGCGCGGCACCAGGATGAGGTTCAGCACCAGGTTCAGCAACGTCATGGTGACGCCGAGGCGGAGCGGCGTGCGCGCATCGCCAGCGGCGCGCAGCGCGGAACTCAGCATGAAGAACAGCATCATGCCGATGCTGAACGTGAAGTTGATGCGGAGGAACGGCAGCGCCTGCGCCTTCACCTCCGGCGCGGCGTTCACCAGGTCCAGCAGGTAGGGCGTGGCGAAGTAGCCAAAGGGCGCCAGCAGAAACACGAACATCGCCATCGCGGTCAGGAAGGCCTGGTAGACGGTGCGGTTCACCTTGTCGGGCTGACAGGCGCCGACGAACCGCGCCACCAATACGGCCTGGCCGGTGAACAGCGACGCCATGAACACGATGACGACAAGAAAAATCTGCCAGCTGACACCGATGGCGGCGTTGGCGGTATAGCCGATCAGGTTCCCGACGAGGATGTGGTCGACCATCCCCTGCAGGCCGGCGATGGCGTTCTGCAGCATCGTGGGCCACGCCAGCTTCCAGACCGCCGGACCGATGGCCCCTTCCACGAGCGAACGGTCGTATGGGTTGGAGGTCTTCTGGGCGGCTGGCGCCGGATCGGCCATAGCAGGGTTAACGGAACGAACCACGGATTGTACAACGGGTGCAGGGGTGCAG
>Ga0268299_1001302_pt1 | contig 47253 bp, 41 predicted proteins | sample NOBtaG_FD_193484 | JGI IMG/M metagenome (GOLD analysis project Ga0268299, IMG submission 193484) | Activated sludge microbial communities from bioreactor in Nijmegen, Gelderland, Netherland - NOB reactor | ecosystem: Engineered > Bioreactor > Aerobic > Activated sludge | place: Netherlands... | reverse complement strand
TGGCCATCCCGATGCCGGGACAGCCGCCGCCGCGCGGCAAGCCGCTACGGGTTTCGCCCTGCGGGCTCAACCCTCCGCGCCTTGCCGCGCACCTGTGGACCTACACCACTTCCTGGGACATCAACCGCCGGGCCGCTCCGGCGCACCCGCGAAGAGGCTCCGGCGCGCCAGCTGGCGTCAGCGGCGCGGTGCCGCCCGCGGTGCGGCTCGGCGACGGCGGCGGCCTGCGTTTGCAGGCAGGCAGCTGGCGGCCGACCACCGACAACCTTGTGACACCGCATGACATCGCGACGCCGGCGCGCCTGCGCGCCGGCCGCCTTGCGCCGGCTCAACCTCCGGGCCCGCAGAAGCACTAGCTTGTGTTCCGGGCTGTAGCGAAAGAGGGTCATGCAGGCGCATGTGCGGGCGGGCCGGCACGGGTGGCGTGCGGTGTTCACCTGGCTGGTGATGGCCGGGGCGCTGGTGGTGACGATGGCCGCAACGGCCGCCACGCTGCAGATCACGCCCAGCGGCGACCTGCCCGGCAGCGGCAGCGTCAAGGTCGTCGTCACCGCACGTTACGACCCCGCCCGCGCGCTCGAGTCCTTCGACGTCTGGTACAACGGCCAGAACATCACGCCTCATTTCCTGCGTTATGCCGCGCTGACGCAGCCGGACAGCGCAACCGTGGTCGCCACCGTCGAGCTGCTGTTCCCGCCCGGCGATCACCGGTTCAACGCGTCGCTGAAGTTCGCCGGCGAGCCGGTGGCCACCGCCGACACGACCTTCCGCGTGCGCGACAGCGACCAGACGCGGATGCGCCAGGCGCTGATCGCGCGCATCGACGAGTTCCTGCACCAGCACGACGCCTACGACTTCGCGCGTGCGATCAGCCTCGGCGACATCGGCGCCTTCTCGGCGCGCGCCGCCGAGCCGTCGTTCCAGATCTACGTCGACCGCGACTACCTCGCCTACGGCACGAAGGAAGGCTCTGCCGCGGCCTACGTCGAGCTGTACTTCTGGGGGCTGAGCTACTACCGCGACCTCGTGCTCGGCAACGACCCCGAGCTGTTCGGCCTGGGCAAGGTGCCCGAGCAAGAGTTCAGCCCGCTGATCTTGTGGCACGAGATGATCCACGCGATCAGCCACCTGGCCACCGTGACCGGCAGCCCGAACCGCCTGCCCCCGCCGCCGGGCGGAAAGGACGAGGACGTCGACCACTACTATCTGTGGTGGGCAGAGCGCTGCCTGTCGGGTGGCATCGCGCGGCTGCGTACCTTCGAGCAGCACGCCAAGGCCAGCGGCCGCAGTACGCCGAGCCCGGAAGCCGCCGCCGTGGGACGCACCACCTGGCGGCAGTTCGTCTCGATCTGTGATGACTCGTCCGACCTGCGCGGCGCACCGCCTCCGCAGCAGCGGCTGGTCTTCAGGCAACTGACCGGCTTCCACATCGACGCGGCAACGGTGAAGGCGCACTACCTGTCGCTGGGCTACTCACCGCTTTACTTCGACGCCACCGCCGTCTCGATGCTGACGCCGACCGATGGCAGCCGGGTCGACACCGAGGAGGTCGATGCCAGCGCGCGGCTGACGGTCGATCCCGGCACCCGCATCGGGCAGGTGGGCTTCGTGATCAACGGTGTGGTGCAGTACGGCACGCTGGTGGGTGGCGACCTGATCATCGGCACGCTGCCGCTCCGGATGGGCGCCAACCAGATCCAGGGCGGCGCCGTCACGCTCGACGCGAGCGGCGTCCCCGCCAGCGCGGTGCTCAGCCCGGCGATCACCGTGACGCGGGTGGCCGCACCGCAGGTTTGCCCGCAGGTCACCACCTGGACCGACACCGACCAGTCGCTCTACGCGCCGCTGCGAATCACGCGCGTCGAACACTCGAACCGGCCGGGTGCCTACTATTTCTACGTCTTCCACCCGGTGAGCGACCGCCAGGAGCGGTCGATCCTCGTCACCTACTTCACGCTGAGCGCAGCGCCGTCGCTGACGCGTGACTACCGCTTCGACAACAACGTCACCGTCAGCCTGATCTCGATGCCCGGCGCGGCTGGGGCGGCGACGATCTGGTCGCGCGAGATGGCCGGCTGGGACGCCCGGCCCGCCGGGTCGATCCGCACCGAGCTGATGCGCGACGCCACGACGCTGGTCTTCGGCTGGACCGGCAGCGACGGCATGAAACATGTCGAATCGATGTCGCTCGTGCACGGCAGCCTGATCGTCAAGCTGGGCGTCGCCAGCACGTCGGCCACCGACACCATCCCGCTGCAGGGCCTGGCCTCGTTGCAGCAGCGGGCGCTGACGGCATTCGGGCTGGCCGACGTCAAGTGCGGCGGGCGGTGAGGGCAAGGCCCGCACAGGGTGGTCGGTGCGCGCTGCGGGTGCTGCAACGTCTGGCGGGCAGCGTCAAGGCGGTGGCTTTGCCGATGGCACCGGCCGCCCACTGCGACACCATCGCCACGAGGGCGACCTGCGACGCCCGCACCGAAGGAGACCTGCCATGACCCTCCACCGCCGCCATCTCGTCGCCGGCAGCGCCGCGCTGCTGGCCCTGCCGGGCCTGACGCGCGCCCAGGCCCCGTGGCCCAACAAGGCGATCCGCATCGTCGTCGGCTACCCCGCGGGGGGCCTGACCGACGCGCTGGCGCGCGGCTACGGCGAATTCATCGCCACCAAGACTGGCCAGAGCGTGCTGGTGGAGAACAAGCCCGGCGCCGGTGGCATGCTGGCCGGCGGCGAAGTGGGCAAGGCTGCACCCGACGGCTACACCTTCTGGTTCACGCTCACCGGCACGCTCAACCAGAACCGCGTGCTGTTCCGCAAGATGCCGTACGACCCCGACAAGGACTTCGTCTACGTCGCCGGCTTCGATTCCGGGCCGCTGCCGATGGCGGTGCAGGCGGCATCGCCGGTGAAGTCCTTCAAGGACCTGGTGGACCTCGGCCGCCGCGAGCGCATCACGCTCGGCAATTACTCGCCGGGGTCGTACCCGCACATGCTGGCGCAGCAGATGGCCTCGCGCATGGGCGTCAACGTCGACCCCGTGCCCTACAAAGGCGAGGCGCCGATGTGGGTGGACGTGATCGCCGGCCTGGTCACCGCCGGGCTCGGCAGCGTGCCGGTGGCGCTGCCGCACCTGCAGGGCGGCCGCCTGCGCGCGATCGCGGTCTCGGGCCGCAGCCGCTCGGTGCTGCTGCCCGAAGTGCCGACCTTCGCCGAGCAGGGCTTCACCGACCCCATCTTCACGATCGTCGGCTGGCTCGGCCTGCTCGCGCCCGCCGGCACGCCGGCGGCCGTCGTGCAGCGCATGTCCGACCTGGTGCAGGAAGGCGCGGGCAGCCCGCGCGTGCAGCAGCTCAACAAGATGTTCGGTCTGCCCGCCAAGCCCTGGACCGCGCAGGAGTTCGAGCGCTTCGACCGCGAGGTCGGGCCGCAGTGGGTGGCGCTGGCGAAGGAGTTGAACGTCAAGCTGGATTGAGCGTCGCAGACGGTTTGAACGTCTCTTTCGCGCGTCGCGGCAGGCGGCACCCGGCGCCAGCTCCCGATGGTGCGGCCGGCCCTGCAGGCCGCGCGCAGCGCGCTTCGTGATCTGACTCGCGGACGTCTGTCCGAGCGCAGTGCCCGAAGTGAACGGAGCGAGTTCGGCCGCGCGGCCCCGCTGCGAGAAGCGCAGGGCACCCTCGCGCAGCGAGGGCAAGCCTCCGGGCCGCCGGGCGGCCACCCCGCAGCGGCGTTGCGCCGCCCATCGGCGAGAATCGCGCGCCCTGAGCTTGCTGGCCCGAGTGACCTACCTCGTCGCGAAGAGCGGATGGATCGTGCTCACCTTGAGATCGAACACCTCGTGCCCCTCGTCCACCTGCACCGTCACGCCGAGGTGCTTGCGCGCGAACACCGGCGCGAGGTGCTCTTTGGCGACGCCACCGACCGCGTCGCCCACCGCCTGGTGCACCTTCGCGCTGCGGCCCTTGGCCATGCGGACGTTGAAGTACGCGAAGGCGTAGTCGCCGTCGCCGCCGGCGGCCTTGCCGGCAGCGCCGCCATCGGCGATGGCCCAGTGCGCTGCCGGGTAGGCGAGCACACGCGTGCCGCCGGTCGGGAAGACCTGAACGCCGTTCTCGTCCTTCACCGCCAGCATCGCGTCGGCGCACCTGCGGCACAGCGCTCCGAGGTTGGTCTCGGCGTCGAGGTTGGCGCTGTAGAGGATGACGAGGTGCGGCATCGGGCTCGCTCGGGGCTGGTGGTCGGGGCCGGCTCGCAGCCGGGTGGTCGGGGCCGGCTCGCGGCGGTCAGAGCCGGCTCGCAGCTTCGGCATGGCCAAGGGTGCCTGCGGCGGCCGAGGCCACCGCGGCCGGGATCGCACGGCCGTCCTGCGGCGTCACCGGGAAGACGGCGTTGATCTGCCCGGTGCCGCTGGCGCCGAAGTACGGCGTGACGACCTCGGCACGGCCGTCGTAGGCGCTCCAGCCGAGTGCGCCGAGCAGCATCGCGGTGTCGTGCATGAAGCCTTCGCCGTGCCCCTTGGCGGCGTATTCGGGGAGCATCGTGCAGAAGTCGGCCCACTGCCCCTGGCGCCACATCTGCACCACGGTGTGGTCGAGCTGTTCGAGGAAGGGGCTCCAGATGCGGAAGGCGTACGCCGGCGCGAGACCGTTCTGCGCGAAGCGGTGGCTCAGGCTGCCGCTGGCGAAGAAGGCCACCTTGCCGTCGTAGTGCTGCTCCACCGCGCGGCGCATCGCCCAGCCGAGGCGTGCGCTGTCGGCGAGGTAGTGCGCCATGCACAGCGCCGACACCGACACCACCTTGAAGTGCCGGTCGGCATTCATGTAGCGCATCGGCACCAGCGTGCCGTACTCGGGGGCGAGCGTGGTGGCGTCGTGGGCCAGCGTCTCGACACCCATCTCGTTGGCCACCTGGGCCAGCAGCCGGCCGAGCGCCGGGTTGCCCGGGAAGCCGTAGTCCATGTTGGCGATGAAGTGCGGCAGCTCGTTGCTGGTGTAGGTGCCCTCGAAACGAGGGGCACAGTTGACGTGGTAGCCGGCGTTGACGAGCCAGTGGGTGTCGAAGACGACGATGGTGTCGACGCCGGCCGCGCGGCAGCGCCGGCCGATCTCGAGATGGCCGTCGATCGCGTCCTGCCGCGTGCCCTGGCGCGGGCCGGGCAGCTCGCTCAGGTACATGCTCGGCACATGGGTGATCTTGGCGGCGAGGGCGAGCGTTCCCATCGGTCACCTCGCGAGAAGGCTCCCTCCCCGCGGGGGAGGGCTGGGGAGGGGCTTGATGACACCCCGCAGGGCAGCGGCGCTCACGCCGCGCCCCAGTGCGGGATGTGGTGGCTGCCGAGGCTCACGCAGACGTTTTTCGGCTCCAGGAACACCTCGTGGCTCCAGGTGCCGCCTTCGCGGCCGGTGCCGCTGGCCTTGGTGCCGCCGAAGGGCTGGCGCAGGTCTCGAACGTTCTGGCTGTTGACGAAGCACATGCCAGCCTCGATGGCGGCGGCAACGCGGTGCGCGCGGCCGATGTCCTGGCTCCAGACATAACTCGACAAACCGTACACGGTGTCGTTGGCGAGCCGGACCGCGTCGGCCTCGCTGTCGAACGGCATCAGGCAGGCCACCGGGCCGAAGATCTCGTCCTGCGCGATCTGCATGCGGTTGTCGATGTCGGCGAACACCGTCGGTCTCACGAAGTGGCCGCGGGCCAGGGCCGCGGGCACGGGCGGCGGCTCGGCGCCGCCGCAGAGCATCGTCGCGCCCTCCTTCGGGCCCAGTTCGATGTAGTGGCGCACCTTCGCGAGGTGCGCGGCGCTGATCATCGGGCCGACGATCGTCGCCTCGTCGAGCGGGTCGCCGACGGCGAGGCGCTTCGCGCGTTCGGCAAAGCGGTCGACGAAGCGTGCGTAGACCGGCCGCTGCACGAGGATGCGGCTGCCGGCGGTGCAGCGCTCGCCGTTGTTGCTGAAGATCATGAACACCGCGGCGTCGAGCGCACGCTCGAAGTCGGCGTCGTCGAAGACGACGAACGGGCTCTTGCCGCCGAGCTCCATGCTGAACTTCTTCAGCCCCGCGGTCTTGACGATGCGCTGCCCGGTGGCGGTGCTGCCGGTGAACGAGATGGCACGAACGTCGGGGTGCGCGACCAGCGCCTCGCCGGCGGTGCGGCCGTAGCCGTGCACGACGTTCAGCACCCCCGGCGGCACGCCGGCCTCGAGCGCCAGCTCGCCGAGCCGCGCCGCCGTCAGCGGCGAGAGCTCGCTCATCTTCAGCACCGCGGTGTTGCCGAAGGCGAGGCAGGGCGCGGTCTTCCAGGTGGCGGTCATGAAGGGCACGTTCCACGGGCTGATCAGCGCGCACACGCCCACCGGGTGGAACAAGGTGTAGTTCAGGTGCGTGGCGGTCGGGTAGGTGTGGCCGTCGACGCGCGTGCACATCTCGGCGAAGTAGTGGAAGTTGTCGGCCGCGCGCGGCACCAGCTGCTTGCCGGTCTGCGCGATCGGCTGGCCGGTGTCGCGGGTCTCGGTGCGCGCGATCTCGGCGACCTGCTGCGTGATCAGCTCGCCCAGGCGGTGCATCAGCTTCGCGCGCTCGGCCGCCGGGCGCGCCGCCCAGGCCGGGAACGCGGCCTTCGCTGCCGCGACCGCGGCCGCGACCTCGTCGGCACCGCCGCTGGCCACCTCGGCCAGCACCTCGCCGGTGGCCGGGCTCGAGGTCTCGAAGACTTCGCGGCTGGCGACGGGCTTGCCGTCGATCAGGTGCAGCACGGTGTTCATCGCCCAGGGCCTTCCTCTTGCACCAGCGTGTTCACCAATGTGCCGATGCCTTCGATCTCGCACACCACCTCGTCGCCGGCGTTCACGTTGACCACACCCTCCGGGGTGCCGGTGAGCACGATGTCACCCGGCTGCAGGGTCATGAAGCCGCTGAGGTATTCGATCAGCGCCGCGACGGTGTGCACCATGTCGCCGGTGTGGCCCTGCTGCACGATGCGGCCGTTGACGCGTGTGGCGAGCGAAAGCGCCTGCGGGTCGGGCACCTCGTCGGCGCTGACCAGCCAGGGGCCGAGCGCGGTCGCGCGGTCGCGGTTCTTCGCGCGCAGGTTCGGTCGGTACCAGTTCTCGAGGTCGTCACGCACCGCGTAGTCGTTGGCCACCGTGTAGCCGGCGACATGGGCGAGTGCGTCGGCGGCCTTCACTCGCCGCGCCGGGCGGCCGATCACCACCGCCAGCTCGCACTCGTAGTGCATGAACGCGGCGTGGGCCGGCCGCGGCGTGCGGCCGCGGTGGCCGACGAGCGCGTTCGGCGTCTTCAGGAACACCAGCGGCTCCTCGCGCGCCGGCGTCGACAGTTCCTTGGCCAGCTCCTTCACATGGCTGGCGTAGTTGAGCCCGAGCGCGATGATCGTGCCCGGCTCCACCGGCGGCAGCCACACCATCTCATGCTCGGCGAGCACCTGGCCGCAGGCGAGCTGCAGCCCGCGCGCGTGTGGCACCGCGCTGTGCACCGCACCCGCCCACGCCACGCGCGCCGTCCTCATCGTTCCCCCTCGGCAGCCAGCGTGAATTGCAACTCGCCCAGCCCGTCGGCGGCCACCGTCACGCGGTGGCCGGCACCGACACGCGGCGCGCCATGCGGACTGCCGAGCAGCAGCAGGTCGCCCGGCGAGAGGGTCATGAAGGCGGTGACGTCGGCCAGCAGCCTTGCCGCGCCGCGAACGCGGCCGGCGGTGCCACAACGGTGCACCTCATCGCCGTCGACGCGGACGGCGAGCGAGACGGCGTCGAGGTCGCCCGCCTCGGAAAGCGGCCACACCCGCGGCCCGATCGGGCAGAAGCCGTCTTGCCCGCGCTGGCGCACCGAGGGGCGGTAGAGACTTTCGTGCGGCACGCAGAGGTCGGCCACCAGCGTGACCCCGGCGACGAATGCCAGCGCGTCTTGTTCCGGCACCCGGCAGGCGGTGCGGCCGACCACCAGCGCGAGGTTGGCGCCGACCTCGACGGCCGGCATGTCGGCGGGCAGCGCCACCACCGCACCGTCCGCGACATGGGTGTTGCGCGGCTTCACATACAGCACCGGTTCGCGCGGCGGCGCCTTGTACGGTGGCGCGTGGGCCGCGTCACCGATCGCGGCCAGCGACTGCGGGTCGTTCATCAACACGCCGACGACGGTGCCCGAGAGCCGCCAGGGGGCAAAAGCGAAGTCGAGCACGAAGCGCGGCACGGCGAGCATGCGCCGATGGTACGGCGCCGGGACAGTGCCGGCCTGCAGCGGCTCAGGCGGGGATGGACAGCGCGTAGAGCTCGAGGAAGCCGCAGCCGGTGCAGCGGAACGAACGCACCGGGCGGACCTCGCGCCCTTTCACGACGACACCTCCCATCGCCTTGTCCTCCGGCTCGCCGGAAACCCACTCGGTGCACTGGCGGTAGCCATCGCTCTTCTCGAGCAGGAAGCCGGGGACCATCTCGGCGGCACACTTCGGGCAGGCGGCGGGTGACGTCATCGAACAGCTCCGGTACGGTGAAGCGCCAGTCTAAGGACGATCGTGGCTGCCCCTGCTCACGGTCCTTCCAACAGCTGCCATGTCCGCGGGTCGGCTTGCCCGCTGTAGAAACGCTCGAGCAGCGCGCGGAACACGGGCTCCTCGGGCGCCACCGCGGCGAACAGCGTCGTGCACGAGCGCAGCTTCAGGTCGTCGGGGCTGCCGAGGATCGAGTGGGCGCTGCGGCCGGGGGCGGCGGCGAGCAGCGTCGCCGCACACTCACGCAGCCGCGGACCGAGCAGCGGGTGCCGCCAGTACGCGAGCGCCTCGTCGCGCGACGCAAGGCCGTAGAACTGGGCGGTGCCGCTGCGCCCGAGCGCGCGCAGCTGCGGGAAGACGAACCACATCCAGTGGCTCGTCTTGCGGCCGGTGCGCAGTTCGGACAGCGCCTGGTCGTAGACCGGCTGCTGGGCGTCGACAAAACGCTGCAGGTCAAAAGGGTCGTCCATCGGCACGCAGCCGGCGCCATGGGCGCCGCGGCCGCGCACCGATTGTGATCTCGGGTCGCCCGCCGGCCTGCGCGGCCGGCGGCCGCGGCGTCAGCGCTTGCCGGCCACCGCCAGCGACTCGCGGCCCATCGGGTCGCGGCCGCTCTTGTCGAGCCACTTCGAGTAGTGCGGCAGATCGCCGAGGCCGCTGTCGAGCTTCTCGCCGGCCACCGTCCGGCCCATCGGATTGCGGCCGCTCTTGTCCACCCACTGCGAGTAGTGCGGCAACTCGCCGAGGCCGCTGTCGAGCTTCTGGCCGGCGACCGCAGCCACCGTGGGTGACACCGGCGGTTGCACCGCGGCAATCGAGAACAGGCCGGCCAGGGCGACGATGGCGCCGAGCGTACGGATCTTCATGGGTGTGGCCCTCGTTGGGTAACGCGCGGGCGAGCAGCCCGTGTCAGAGGGTCATCGGCCGCGGCGCCGCGTTATCGAGGCCACTCGGCGCCGCGAGCGTGAATTCCTGACAGGAGGAGAGACCCGCGACGGCACGGCCGCTGGGGGACCGCTCGCCGAAGGCGGGCAGGGAGCGGCGTCAGCGGGCCGAACCCGATCCGGGCTTCCCGGCCGGGCTCGGTGCCGCGACGGCGCCGAGCGCCGACGGGAACGGTCCGGGGCACGGCTCCCGCCTCGCGAGGGGCCAGCCGCAGACGGCCGACGCGCCCCGCGAAGGCGGCCGCTCAGGGCCGGAGGGTCATCGTCAAAGATCCCCGAAGGTCATCGTCTCGTCGCTGCGGGTGCCGCTGCCGCGCGCCGACGCGACGAGGTCGAGCGTCATCACGCCCGACAGGCTCACCACCGAACCCGGCTTCACGAGCACCTCGTCGCCGCTGTGCAGCGGCTTGCCGTCGACCTCGGTGGTGTGGTTCGACACCGCGCGCAGCCGGTAGCCGTCGGGGCGGCGGCGCAGCTCGAAGTGCCAGCGGCTGATCTGGCGCGTGGCCATCGGGTCGGGCAGCGTGAGCACGATGTCGTTCGCGCTCATGCCCTCGATGATGTCCATGCGGCCGAAGGAGACGATGTCCTGCAGCGGCAGCTCGATCAGCTCGCCGGTCTCGCGCACGCGCACCGCGCACGGGAAGCGGCTGCGGTCGAGCCAGTCGAGCGACATCAGCGCGATGCTGCGGCCGACACCCTTCAACTCGACATCGCCGATCGGCCGGCACTTCAGCCGCTGCGCGATGTCCAGTTCCTGGAAGAAGGTGCGCGACAGCCGGATCTCTCCTGGCTCGGCCGACGCGGCGATTCGCGCACACAGGTTCATCACATCGCCGGTGACCTGCACGCCGTCGGTCAGCACCCGGCCGTGGTGCATGCCGATGCGCAGCACCAGCTGGTGGTCGCGCTGGCGGTGGGCGTTGGCGTCGGTCAGCCGGTGCTGAAGCGAGGTCATGGCCGCGGCGGCGTCGGAAGCGGATGCGAAGAACGACACCGCGCCGTCGCCGGCGGTGTCGACGATGCGCCCGTCGTGTGTCGCCAGCTCCTGCGTCAGCAGGTCGACGTGCAGCTGCTGCAACTGGCGCCCGGCGACGTCGCCGAAGCGCGCGAAGTACGGTGTCGAGCCGGCGATGTCGCTGAAGCAGATGGCCGCTTGGACCTCGAACCGGCGTGACAACTCCTGCTGCAGAAGCGTCTGCAGCCGGATGATCTCGGTCATCGACAACGTGGAGAGGTCGAGGTTCATGGCCACGGCAAAACCACGTGCATCGTAGGCCGAAACCAGGCGGGCGCGCGCCGCGGTGCCGCCGGCGCGTGAGCAATCGAACGCTTGGGGCTGGTGCGGTGTACGGTATTTGCCCTGAGTGGGCGCACCGCAGGGGCACACCACAATCGTCCGGGCAGCGGGCACGCGCCTTGCTGCATCCGTCCACGACCATCACCGAGGTAGCGCATGAAGATGCCCCGCAGACACTGGATCACTCTCGCGCTGGCGGCCGCCGGTCTGCTGGCCACCGGCACCGCAATGGCGCAGGAGAAGGTGCTGCGCGTGGTGCCGCACTCCAATCTGGCGATCCTCGACCCGATCTGGACCACCGCGTACATGAGCCGCAACCACGGCTACATGATCTACGACACCCTTTTCGGCACCGACGAGAAGGGGCAGATCAAACCGCAGATGGTCGAGAGCTGGAACGTCAGCCCCGACAACCGGCTGTGGACCTTCAAGCTGCGCAAGGGGCTCGAGTTCCACGACGGCAAACCGGTCACCGGCGACGACGTGATCGCCAGCCTGACACGCTGGGGCAAGCGCGACGCGATGGGCTCGGCGCTGTTCCAGTTCGTGCAGCGCATGGACACCCCGGCGCCCGACACCTTCCGCATCTTCCTCGGCGAGGCCTGCGGCTTCGTGCTCGAGGCGCTCGGCAAGCCGTCGAGCAACGTGCCCTTCATCATGCCCAAGCGGGTGGCGGACACCGACCCCTTCAAGCAGATCGAGGAGCACATCGGCTCCGGCCCCTTCGTCTTCAAGCGCGACGAGTTCAAGCCCGGCGACAAGGCGGTGTACGTCAAGAACGCCAAGTACGTGCCGCGAAGCGAGCCGCCGTCGGGCACCACCGGCGGCAAGAACGTCTACGTCGACCGCGTCGAGTGGAACCTGGCGCTGCGCGATGCGCAGGCCCAGGTGAACGCGCTGAAGAAGGGCGAGGTCGACATCCTCGAGGCGCTCGGCTTCGACTTCTTCGAGCAGGTCAGCAAGGACACCGATCTGCAGGTGCCCAAGTGGGCCAACGTCGGCCTGCAGTACATGGCGCGCTTCAACCACCTGCACAAGCCCTTCGACAACCCGAAGGTGCGCCAGGCGGTGATGGCCGCCTTCGCGCAGGAGCCCTTCCTGCGTGCGCAGGTCGGCGTGAAGGAGCTCTACCGCACCTGCTACTCGATGTTCTATTGCGGCACGCCGTACGGCACCACCGCCGGCAGCGACATCCAGGCCAAGAGCAACATGAAGAAGGCGCAGGACCTGCTGAAGGCCAGCGGCTACGACGGCACCCCGATCGTGCTGATGAAGCCGACCGACCTCGCCAGCATCCAGAAGCTGCCCGATGTCGCCGCGCAGCTGCTGCGCCAGGCCGGGTTCAAGGTCGACCTGCAGGCGATGGACTGGCAGACGCTGGTCGGCCGCCGCGCGAAGAAGGACGCGCCGACCGCCGGCGGCTGGCACATGTTTCTCACCGCCTGGCAGGCCCACGACATCTGGAGCCCGATCGCCAACCCGACGATGGACACCCGCGGCGAGAAGAGCGGCTGGTTCGGCTGGGCCAGCGACGACAAGCTGATCGAGCTGCGCAACCAGTTCATGCGCGCCACCGACGAGGCAACGAAGAAGAAGCTCGCCGACCAGGTCCACGCCCGCGCTTTCGAGGTCGCGACACACGTCGCGCTCGGCGAGTACAGCCAGCCGGTGGCGGCGCGCAAGAACATCAGCGGCTTCTTCGTCCACAACGGCAACATCTACTGGAACCTGAGGAAGAACTGACCGCATGCGTCGACGCCGGACCGCTCCCGAGTTGACTCACCCCCTCGGGGGCGGCGTCGGGCCTTTGCCGACGCCCGGGGGCGCCTGCTGACACCGCCGCGACGATGCTGAACTTCCTCGCGCGGCGGCTGCTGGCGACGGTGCCGGTGCTGCTGGTCGTCGCGGTGCTGGTGTTCCTGATGCTGCGGCTGACGCCGGGTGATCCGGCGGCGGTGCTTGCCGGCGACGCCGCCACCACCGAGCAGATCGCTCGCATCCGCGCCAGCCTCGGGCTCGACCGCTCGATCCCCGAGCAGTTCGTGATCTGGCTCTCGCAGATGCTCGCCGGCGACCTCGGCCAGAGCTACTACTACAAGACCGAGGTCACGACGCTGATCGGCCAGCGCCTCGAGCCGACGCTGTCGCTGGCCGCGGTGACGATCGTCATCGCGGTCGCGTTGGCGGTGCCGCTGGGCGTGCTGGCGGCGTGGCGGCATGGCGGCTGGCTCGACCGCGGGCTGATGGCCTTCTCGGTGCTCGGCTTCTCGGTGCCGGTGTTCGTGCTGGCCTACCTGCTGATCTGGCTGGTGTCGCTCAAGCTCGGCTGGCTGCCGGTGCAGGGCTACAAGCGGCTTGCCGATGGCGCCGGGCCCTGGCTCGTGCACCTGCTGCTGCCGGCGGTGACGCTGTCGGTGATCTACATCGCGCTGATCGCCCGCGTCACGCGCGCGTCGGTGCTGGAGACGCTGGGCGAGGACTACATCCGCACCGCGCGCGCGAAGGGCCTGCACGAGAGCCGCGTGCTCGTTCGCCACGCGCTCGCCAACGCCGCGGTGCCGATCGCCACCGTGATCGGCATCGGCATCGCGCTCTTGATCGGCGGTGTCGTCGTCACCGAGTCGGTCTACGCGATCCCCGGCCTCGGCCGGCTGACGGTGGACGCCGTGCTCGCGCGCGACTTTCCCACCATCCAGGGCGTGATCCTGCTGTTCTCGTTCGTCTACGTGATGATCAACCTGCTGGTCGATCTCTCGTACGTGTTTTTCGATCCGCGGATTCGGTATTGAGCGCGATGATGGCGTCGCACTCGTCGAAGCCCGCCTGCACCGGCGCGAAGCCGCTGCGGGGTGGCCGCCCGGCGGCCCGGAGGCTGGCCCTCGCTGCGCTCGGGTTCCCTGCGATGCTCGCGCTCCTGTCCCGCGGCCCAACTCGCTGCGCTCACTGCGTTCGCTGCGCTCGGACAGACGGCCGCGAGTCAGATCACGAAGCGCGCTGCGCGCGCGGCCAGGAGCACTGCGCTTCTCGGCGGCGCCAACGGGCCGCCGGCCGGCCACCCCACAGCGGCTGGGCAACGGTGGTGGCGCCTCACCAAGGGGCAGCGAGCGGTGGGACTCGCGGCAGGCGGTGCCCGGCGGCGGCAACCTATGGGGCGCCGAGGAGCGCAAGCACAGGGTCGGCGCGCGCGCAGCGCGCGCTTCGTGATCTGACTCGCCGGATCTGTCCGAGCGCAGTGAACGAAGTGAACGGAGCGAGTTATACGGCGCGACCCTGTGCCGAGCACCGCAGGGGAGCCGGCCTGCAAGGCCGGCCGCACCATCGGGCGCCGCTGCCGGGTGCCGCCTGCCGCGACGCGACAGCCCTGCCTTGCCGAACATGACCATCGCCCCCGACCCCACCCGCTTCGACGCGCTGTCGGTCGAATCGGCCACTGTCGCCTCGCAGCCGAGCGCGTGGCAGCGGGCGCGGCAGAACTGGTCGGTTCGCATCGGGGCCGGTGTGCTCGTGGTGCTGCTGGCGATCGCGATCGCGGCGCCGTGGCTCGGCACCGTCGACCCTTCGCTGTTCGACCCCGCCAGCCGCGACCTCACGCCGGGCAAGACGGGCGAGATCTCGACGCTGGAAGGCGAAACGCTGCAGCACCGATTCCTGATGGGCAGCGACAGCTTCGGCCGCGACATCTACAGCCGCGTGATCTACGGCACCCGCGTCTCGCTGGTGGTGGGGGTGGCCACCGCGATCGTTGCGCTGGCCTTCGGCATCGTTCTCGGCCTCGTCGCCGGCTACCTGCGCTGGCTCGACGGGCCGCTGATGCGCGTGATGGACGGCGTGATGGCGATCCCCGCGATCCTGATCGCGATCGCGCTCGTCGCGATGTGGCGCGGCAGCCTGCTCACCGTGGTGGTGGCGATCGCGGTGCCCGAGATCCCGCGCGTGACGCGGCTGGTGCGGTCGCTCGTGCTGTCGATCCGCGAGGAGCCCTATGTCGAGGCCGCGGTCGCGCTCGGCACGCCCACTTGGCTGATCATGTGGCGCCACATCCTGCCCAACACCATCGCGCCGCTGGTCGTGCAGGGCACCTTCATCTGTGCCTCGGGCATCCTCGTCGAGGCCATCCTCTCCTTCCTCGGCGTCGGCCTGCCGCCCGACATCCCGACCTGGGGCAACGTGATGGCCGAAGGCCGGGCGCAATTCAACCAGTACCCGCACAACATCTTCTTCCCCGGCATCTTCCTCGCGGTGACGGTGCTGGCGGTGAACATCCTCGGCGACGGGCTGCGCGACACGCTCGACCCGAAGATGGCCAAACGCGTATGACCGCAGCTGCCGACGGCGCCCCGGTGCTGCAGGTCGAGGGGCTGTCGATCGCGCTGCCGGCCGGCGGCGAACGTGCTCACGCGGTGCAACAGGTCTCGTTCTCGGTCGGCCGCGGCGAGATCCTCTGCCTGGTCGGCGAATCGGGCTCGGGCAAGTCGGTGATCGCGCAGGGCGTGATGGGGCTGCTGCCGAAGTCGCTGCCGCTGGCCGGCGGGCGCATCGTGCTGCAGGGCGAGGACATCACGCACGCGTCGCCGGCACGGCTGCGCGAACTGCGCGCGACCCGGATGTCGATGATCTTCCAGGAGCCGATGACGGCGCTGAACCCGGTGATGCGCTGCGGCGACCAGATCGACGAGGTGCTGCGCGAGCACACCCCGCTCGACGCGGCGGCGCGGCGCGAGAAGGTGCTGGCCATCATCCGCGAGGTGCTGCTGCCCGAGCCCGAGCGCATGGTGGCCAGCTACCCGCACCAGCTCTCCGGCGGGCAGCGCCAGCGCATCATGATCGCGATGGCGCTGGTGCTCGATCCGGTGCTGCTGATCGCCGACGAGCCGACCACCGCGCTCGACGTCACGACGCAGAAGCAGGTGCTCGAGTTGATCCTCGCTCTGCAGCGCCGCCACGGCACCGGCGTGCTCTTCATCACCCACGACTTCGGCGTCGTCGCCGAGGTCGCGCACCGGGTTGCGGTGCTGCGGCTCGGCGACCTGGTCGAGATCGGCCCCAAGGCCGAGGTGCTCGGCCGCCCGCGGCACGACTACACGCGCATGCTGATCGAATCGGTGCCGCGGCTGCGAACCGAGGAGCGTGCGCTCGATGGCGGCGCGCCGGTGGTGCTGACCGCGCGCGGCCTCGCGAAGACCTACCACGACCGCGGCTGGTTCGGCCGCACGCGCCATGTCGCCGCCGCCGAGGACGTGACCTTCGAGATCCGGCGCGGGCAGACGCTGGGCATCGTCGGCGAATCGGGCTCGGGCAAGAGCACGGTGGCGCGCTGCATCGTGCGGCTGGTGGACCCCACCGCCGGCGAGGTGCGGCTCGGTGGCGACGACATCGCGCAGATCTCGCACCGCGCGCTGCGGCCGCTGCGCAAGCGGGTGCAGATCGTCTTCCAGGACCCGTACCGCTCGCTCGACCCGCGCCAGCGCATCGGCGACGCACTCGTCGAAGGGCCGATGAACTACGGCATGCCGAAGGAGCAGGCGCTCGCGAAGGCACGCGAGCTGCTGGCGCTGGTTCGCATGGACGGCAGCGCGATGCAGCGCTACCCGCACCAGTTCTCGGGCGGCCAGCGCCAACGGCTGTGCATCGCGCGGGCGCTGATGATGGACCCCGAGCTGCTGATCGCCGACGAGGCGGTGTCGGCGCTCGACGTCTCGGTGCAGGCGCAGGTGCTGCAGCTGTTCGAGGAGATCCGCCAGCGGCTGCAGCTGGCGATGCTGTTCATCACCCACGACCTGCGCGTCGCATCGCAGGTGTGCGACTTCCTCGCGGTGATGAACCGCGGCCGCATCGTCGAGTACGGCCCCGCGCACCGCGTCTTCGGCGCACCGGCGCACGAGTACACGAAAGCGCTCTTCGCCGCCGCGCCCGGTCAGGGTTACGCCTTCGGGGGCTGAGAAGCGCGGGCACGCTGGGTTCGCTCACAGCTTCTGAGCCGCCGGCGGCCCGGCCCCGCGGGCGCCCGCCCCCCCCCGCGCCGCCGCCCTCTCCCGTCGCGCCGCGCTGCCGACGCTTCGCGCCGCGGCGCGCCGCTTCGTCGCAGGGCGTTCGGCGCCCCGGCGGCGGCGGCCTAAGCTGCGCGGCATCGATCAACCCCCCCCTCTTCCGGAGACCACGATGTCGATGCAAATCCTCGCCCACACCCCGACCTGGGTGTTCGTCCTCTTCGCCGCGCTGGCCTGGTTCGGCGCGATGCAACTCGTGACGCGCCGCGCCCGCCTCGGACGCGTCGTCGGCATCGCCGCCGGCATGTCCGCGTTCGGCCTCTTCGGCGTCGTCTCGGCATTCCCGGCCTCGTCGCTGGCGCTGCCTCTCGCGCTCGCCGCCGGGGCGGCCGCGGCGGCGCTGGTCACCCGGATGCCGACCCCGGTCGGCACGCGGTACGACGCGGACCAACGGCGCTTCGTGCTCCCGGGCTCGGCGGTGCCGCTGGTGCTGATGATGGGACTGTTCGCCGTCAAGTACGCCGTCGGCGTCACGCTCGCGTTGCAGCCCGATGTGCGCACGGCCCCGGCCTTCGCACTCGCCGTCCCGCTGCTCTACGGCACCTTCGGCGGCATCTTCGCCGGCCGCGCGCTGCGGCTGTTGGCGCTGGCCCGCGGCAGCGAAGCCGGCGGGCTGCGCAGCGCCTGAATGCCGGGCTGCCGCGGGTTCGCGTCGGCGCGCTACCGGGGAACCCCCTCGAGCCAGATGGCCAGCGTTGCGTGCAGCTTGTCGAGCTTGGCGTGGTCCACGAAGAGCTCGGGCCCGGTCTCGCGGATCGCGTTGCGTGGCTCGCCGGGCGCAGGCGGCAGCAGGAAGTTGCGCGCCGAGCAGTGGATGACGCGTGCCGCGCGGTCCGCACCGTCGACCGCGGTGACGATGCCGATGTGGCCGTGGTTCGCGGTCTCGCCGTACAGGTTGACGAACCCATCCGGCGGCTTCGGGTAGACCAGCAGCGCACCGGGCGCCGTCCGCAGAGGACGCTTCGGATCGAAACGCTCGAAGGGCCCGCCTCCCTGGCGGGTGGTTCGATGGATCCAGTCGGTGTTGCGTTCGTCCCGCGCCTCGCCCAGCACCCACCAGACGAACCCCGTGCAGTCGCTGGCCGGCATCGGCGGCACGGTCTCCGGGTCGAGCCCGGCGGCCTGCGCCTTGGCCAGGTGCTCGGCGGCCTTCGGGTCGTCGCGGTGATCGCGCCAGTCGACGATGTCGCCGTGCCCCGGGGTGGGTGTTCCGGCGCTCCTTCCCCCCTTGCCCAGCCAGTACAACGTCGGCATCGCGAGCGCCGACCTTGCGCGCTGCAGCAGTTGCTCGGCCGTCACCCGATCCCCCTCGTCCTCGTCGGCGCAGCTCGAGAGTAGGGGATCGCTGCGCCGCCACGACCGGGGTCTTTCACCGAGTGGTTCGCTGCCTGCGGCAAGGTAAAAACGCGATCCGTGACAACACACTGGCGGACGTGGGGGCTCGTGCTGGCGTTCGCTGCGCTGATTGCGGCGCCGGTGCACGCCACCGCGATCGAACCTCGGACCGCGGAGGTGATTGCCGCCGACGATGCGTTGCCTCCGGCAGAAGCCGATGCCCGCTGGCAGAAGGTGCCGCTGCCCGACTCACAGCGGTCCGCGGTGGCCTGGTACCGCTTGCGCTTCGACGCCAGCGGCGCCGCAGCCACCTGGGCGGTGTACCTGCCGTTCCTCTACGGCGGTGGCCGCATCTGGCTCAACGGCGAGCCGGCGGCCGAGCTGGCGCAGAACAGCGCCGAACGGCGCGTGCGCTGGGAACGCCCGCACCTGCTTCAACTGCCGCGCAGCGCGCTGCGCGAGGGGCCCAACACGCTGCTGTTGCGGGTGGCCAGCTCGCAGGACCCCACGGGCACCGTGCTGCCGCGGCTGGTGGTCGGGCCGCTGCTCGAGCTGCAGCTGCGGTACGACGTGCGCTTCTTCTTCGTTCGCACGATGCCGCTGGTGACGGTGATCACCGGCGTCGTCGCCGGGTTGCTGACGCTGTTCATCTGGTGGCGCAAGCGCGGCGAAGTGCTCTACGGGCTCTTCGGTGCCGCGGCAGTGGCCTGGGCACTGCGCACGACGACCTTCGTCGTCGACACGCTGCCGGCACCGGTGTGGGATGCCTGGCGGGCGCTTTACTCGCTGGCCACCGGGGCTTTCGTCGTCTTCCTGGCGCTGTTCGGGATGGCGTCCGCGGGCTGGTGGCATCCGATCGTCGTTCGCTCGCTGCTCGTGTACGCCGCCATCGGCCCGCTGGCGCACTTGTTCGGCGGCGGCGACAGCGTGCACCGCCTGTGGGTGGCGGGCCTGGTGCCGATCGGCCTGACGGCGGTGATCGTCGGCGTGCTCGCCGCCTGGCGCCAGCGCACGCGGCCGACGGTGGCGATCGCGGCGGTGATGGTGATTTCCTTCGCCGCCGGTGTGCACGACTTCCTGCTCGCCTCACGCTCGCCGCTGCTGCATGCCTGGCTGCCGGACTGGAGCGCGCACCGCATCTTCCTGCTGCACCACGCCGCCAACCTGATGCTGCTGGCGATGGGTGCGCTGCTGGTGGTGCGCTTCGTGCAGTCGCTGTCGGACCTCGAAGGCGCGAAGAGCCACCTCGAGACGCGGCTGCTCGACCGCGAGCGCGAGATCGCGGCGAGCTTCGAGCAGGTCTCGGCGCTGCAGCGAGAGAAGGCCACCGTCGAGGAACGCCAGCGCATCATGCGCGAGCTTCACGACGGCCTCGGCTCGCAGCTCTTCGCCGCGCTGTCGCACGCCGAGAAGGGTGCCCTCTCGCACGATGCGATGGCCGACCTGCTGCGCCACTCGATCGCCGAGATGCGTCTCGCGATCGAGACGCTGGCGTCGAACGAAAACGACTTCCGCGCCGTGTTCGGCAACTTCCGCTACCGCTGGGATTCACGCCTGCGTGAGCTCGGCCTCGGTGCCGAGTGGCACTTCACGTTGCCCGACGAGATGCCGCCGGTGCCGCCGCACGACGCGTTGCAGGTCTTGCGGGTGGCGCAGGAGGCGCTGACCAACGTGCTCAAGCATGCACAGGCACGCCGGGTTCGGGTCGGGCTTGCCTACAACGGCGGCGCCCTGCAGCTCGAGGTCGTCGACGACGGGCAGGGCATCATCGAGGCCACCGGCAGCGGGCGCGGCCTGGCGAACATGCGCGCCCGCGCCGATCGGCTGGGGGCGGCGCTCGACATCTCCTGCACGCACCCGGGCACACGGGTTCGGCTCGCGTTGCCGCTGGGCGCCGGGTGAAGCGGCCGCCGCGGAGCCTGCGGCCTATCGCAGCAAGCCGAGCTGGCGCGCCTCGAACACCGCCTCGGTCTTGTTGTGCGCGTCGAGCTTGGTGTAGACGCCACGCACGTGGGTGCGGATGGTCGACACGGCAACCCCGATGCGCTCGGCCACTTCGATGTACGTGAAGCCGCGCGACACCAGATCGAGCACCTCGCGCTCCCGCGTCGTCAGCGGGCCGCCCGCCACCGGCTGGGGCACCGGCACCGCGCCCGGCCCCGGCGCGGCCGGTCCGGTCGCCGGCGGGGGCGGCTGCCAGCGCCGAAGCAGCTGGCGGGCGATCAGCGGCGACAGCGGTGAACCGCCGGCATGCAGCTGCTGCACATGCTCGGCGAGGTCGGCCTCCGAACCGTCCTTCAGCAGGTACCCGGCGGCGCCGGCCTCGAACGCGCTCAGCATGTGCTGCTCGTCGGCGAACATCGTCACCACCATCACCTGGCAATCCGGGTGCCGGCGCCGGCACGCGGCGATCACGTCGACACCCGAGCGGTCGGGCAGGCCGAGGTCGACCAGCAGCACGTCGGCCCGGTGGTCGCTCAGCCAGCGCAAGGCCTCGTTGGCGGTGGCACTGGTGTGGACCAGCCGAAGTGCCGGCGCCCGGGCGATCGCACCGCCGAGCCGCTCGCGGATGGCCGGCTCGTCCTCGACCAGCGCGACGGTGACGGGGGCCTTCTCCTGCGTTGGGGCTGGCGGCGGTTGACTCATGGCGCGCAGTCTGCCAGCCCGGTGGCGTTCGTGCGCGGCTCCAGGCTCGTCCAATCTGACGAGGCCGGTCAGCGCGGCGCCAGCCAGCGCACCAGCACCTCACGCAGCGCGTCGGGGTCGATCGGCTTGGTGACGAAGTCGTCCATGCCGGCGGCGAGGCAGGCCTCGCGGTCGCTGTCGAAGGCGTTGGCGGTGATCGCGACGATCGGTGTCCGGGCATGCCGCGCCAGCGCGCGGATGCGGCGTGTGGCCTCGAGTCCGTCGACCCGCGGCATCTGCATGTCCATCAGCACGAGGTCGTAGCCTTCGGCGGCAGCCATCGTGGTGGCCTGTTCGCCGTCGTCGGCGGTGTCGACCGCAAGCCCCAGGTCCTCGAGCAGCAGCGTCGCCAGCGTGCGGTTGACCGGCTCGTCCTCGGCCAGCAGCACCTTCGCGCCGGGCGCTGGACGCGCGGCCGCGCGGACGGGCAGACCACGCGGTTCGTGCGCAGGTGCCGGCGCCGCCGCCGGCGCGACCACGAGCCTGGCGGTGAACCAGAAGACGCTGCCCTGGCCGGGAACGCTGCTGGCGCCGGCATCGCCGCCCATCAGCTGTGCCAGCCGCCGTGTGATCACCAGCCCGAGCCCGGTGCCGCCATGCTCGCGAGTCGAGGTGTTGTCGGCCTGCTCGAAGGCGCCGAACAGCCGCGCCAGCGACTGCGGCGCAATGCCGCGGCCGCTGTCGTGGACCTCGAATCGCACCGTCAGCCCCCCGTCCGCGCCCGCCTCCCCTTCGGGGTGGATGCCCAGCCGCACACGACCGGCCTCGGTGAACTTGACCGCATTGTCGGCATAGTTCAACAACGCCTGCTGCAGCCGCGTCGGGTCGCCGAGCAAGGCGCCTTCGGGTGGCTGCACGTCGACCTCGAACGCCAACCCCTTGGCACGTGCACGCTCGGCCAGCATCGAGCGCACGTTGGCGGCCAGCGCGCGCAGGTCCACCGGCTGCCGCGCCAGCGGCATCTTGCCGGCCTCGATCTTCGAAAGGTCGAGGATCGCGTTGATGACGGCCAGCAGGTGGCGCGCGGCGGCTTCCAGCGTCTCCAGCCGCTGCTGCTGCTCGGCGCTGACGCCACTGCGCCGCACCAGGTAGGCCATGCCGGTGATCGCGTTCAGCGGCGTGCGGATCTCGTGCGACATGTTGGCCAGGAAGGCGCTCTTCGCAACGCTGGCCGCTTCGGCCGCGGCCTTCGCCGCAGTCAGCTCGGCGGTGCGCTCCTCGACCAGCCGCTCGAGCTGATGGCGGTGGCGCTCGAGTTCGGCCTCGGCGGCCAGCCGTTCGGTGGCGTCACGGTCGACACCGTGGAAGCCCACCAGCCCGCCGGCGGCGTCGAACATCGGCGACGCGTTCGATTCCAGCGTTCGCCAGCTGCCGTCGCGGTGGCGCCAGCGCAGCATCACGCCGTGCCAGCCGCCTTTCGCCTCGATCGCCTGCCGGAAGGTGCGGTTGAGCACCGACAGGTCGTCGGGGTGCACGAGGTCGGTCAGCTCGAGCTTCAGGAAGGTCTCGCGGTCGAGCCCGAGCATCGCCAGCCCGCGGTCGTTGGTGTAGCGGTGCCGGCCGTCGAGGCCGAGCACCCAGATCCAGTCCGACGAGTTCTCGGCCAGCGACCGGAAGCGCGCCTCGCTCTCGCGCAGCATCTCGTCGGCGCGCTTGCGTTCGCTGATGTCGCGAATGGCGGCGGTGACCAGCGTCCCTCGGGGCGTGTTCACCGGCGACAGCGTCATCTCGATCGGGAACTCGCTGCCGTCGGCGCGGAGCCCGCGCAGCTCGCGCCCGGCCGCGCCAAGGGTCCGGGGGCCGGGCGCGGCGAAGAACGAATCGCGCAGCTTCGGGTGGTGCGCTCGCACGCGCTCGGGCACCAGCAGCTCGATCGCCTCGCCGACCAGAGCCTCGCGCGGGTGGCCGAAGAGCTGCACCGCCTGCGTGTTGACACGCACGATGCGCCCGCTGGCGTCCACCTGCAGCATCGCGTCGGGGGCACCTTCGAGCACCGCCTCGACTTCGCGCCGCGCCACCGACGCCGCGCGCAACGACTTGCCGAGGCCGTGGAAGGCGCCCAGCACGCCGAGGCCCAGCACCGCGAAGGCCAAGCGCAGCGCCCAGCGGTTGTCGGCCGCGGCCGGCCAGCCGCCTCGCGGCAGCGCCGCCAGCCGCCACGATCCAGAGGGCAGCTCGATGTCGGTGACCACCGGGTCGCTGCCGAACAGCTCGTCGCGGCCGAAGAACACCGGCCCGTCGGGGCCGCTGGCGTCCTTGCCGCGGATCGCCAGTTCGATCGGTGCCGCCGGATCGCGCAGCCCGGCCGATGCGTACAGCCGCTCGACATCGATCACCGCGCTGACGATGCCCCAGAAACGTTCGCCCCCGGCTTCGTCGGCCACGAAGACCGGCAGCCGCGCAATCAGGCCGACGCCGCCCTGCACCAGGTTGACCGGCCCCGCCACCACCACCTGGCGCGTGCGGCGCGCACGGTCCACGGCCTCGAACTGCTCGGCGTTGGTGCGGTAGTCGAGCCCGATCGCGCGCTCGTTGCCGGCCACCGGAACCATCATCCGGATCACCATGTCGGGCGCGACGGCGATGTTGCGCAGCTGCGTTCGCCCCGCGAACAGCGGGCGCGCCGCCTTCTCGAAGCGCGCCTGGTCGAGCCCGGGCTCGAGGTTGATCACGCCGACCAGCCCGCGCACGAGCTGCAGGTCGCTGACCAGTGTGCTGTTCAGCCGGTCGCGCACTTCGACCAGCCGCTCTTGCACCTCGGCACGCAGCGTGACGCGGTGGCGGTCGTCGTTGAGCCGCTCGGCGTAGAAGCCGGCGGCGGCGAGCACCGCCGCCAGCAGTGCCGTCAACGCGCCGATCGGCCAGGGGTGCAGCGACATCGGGTGGGGATGAGGTCGGTTCTCGCCGCGGGGTATTGTCGTCGCGCGCGCCGGGTCAGGCCGCGCGCGCCGCCATCCGGCCGGCGGCAGCGTCGAGCGCTTGTGCCAGCACCTGCGCGTCGTTGCGGCCGCTGCGGGCCAGCACGTGGAAGGCGTGGTCGGCGCCCTCGAGCCACTCGGCGTGTGCCCGCCCGCCGAGCCGCGCGACCACCGCGCGCATCAGCGTGACGTCGGCCAGTTCGTCGCGCGTGCCCTGCAGGAAGAGCATCGGCAGCTGCACGTCGGCGAGGTGGCGCGCGCGCTCGTCGCCGGGGCGGCCGGCGGCGTGCAGCGGGAAGCCGAAGAAGACCAGCCCCCTCACACCCGGCAGCGGTGCCGCCGCCTGTGCCTGCGAGGTCATGCGTCCGCCGAAGGACTTGCCGCCAGCGAACAGCGGCAGCCCCGGCCAGCGCGCCGCGGCCGCCGCGACCGCGGCGCGCACGGTGGCCTGGGCGACCGGCGGCGGGTCGGTTCGGCGGCTGCCGCGCTGCATGTACGGGAACTGGTAGCGCAGCGACGCGATGCCGCGGTCGGCCAGCCCCTGTGCAACCGCGGTCATGAAGGCATGCGCCATGCCGGCGCCGGCCCCATGCGCGAAGACATAGGCGGCCACCGCGGCCGACGGCGAGATCGCCAGCGCCGAGACGGTCCCGCCGTCGCCACCGACCCCGATCTCGAAGGTGTCGGGGCTCACGCCACGGCCTCTGCCGCCCGGCGCAGCGCGGCACGCGCCAGCAGGCGCGTCGAATCGAGCACCGGCAGCGGCGAGTTGGCGTCCGACAGCACCAGCGGCAGCTCGGTGCAGCCGAGCACGACCGCGTCGCAACCGGCGGCGGCCAGCCGCGCGATCACCGCGCACAACGACGCCGTCGACGCCGGCTCGAAGCGGCTGCACACCAGCTCGCCCATGATCACGCGGTGCACCTCGTCGCGGTCGGCCTCGCCCGGGCGGACGACCTCGATGCGTTGCGCCCGCAGCCGCTGGGGGTAGACCTCGCTCGCCACCAGCCAGCGCGTGCCGAGCAGGCCGAGCCGCCGAAAGCCGCGCGCCGCGGCATCGGCGGCGACGGCGTCGGCGATGTGCAGCCAGGGCAGCGGGGAACGCGGCTCGACCAGGTGCAGCGCCTGGTGGATGGTGTTGTCGGGGCAGATCAGGAAGCCGGCACCCGCGGCCGCCAGCCGCTGCGCGGAGTCGAGCATCAGCGCCGCGACGCGGTGCAGGTCACCGTCGTCGAGCGCCCGCACGTAGTCGGCGAGCGAATTCGTGTGCATCGCCACCGGCGGGTGCCGATGGGGACCGAAACGCGCCGCGCCTTCGACGCAGACCGTGCGGTAGCACAGCGCGGCCCCCTCGGCCGAGCAGCCGACGATGCCGATGGTGGCGGTGGCGGGGGTCATCGGGCTCCTTTCGGGGACCTCGAGGGCCGGGCTGGCCCGGCCCGCCCCCACGGGGGATCGGGTGGCCCGGCCCCGCCGGACCCACCCGGGAAACAAAACGCGACGTGCTGCGCCGCAGCCGGAGGTTATCGTCGTGCGCGACCGAGCGCGAGGAACAGGGATGAAGTCATTCGGCAGCAGGGCGATCGGCGAGCGCCTCGAGCGCATGAAGGCGTCGCCGCTGTGGGCCGGGGCGGGCTTCCGCAACCGCCACCCGATCGCGCCCGGGCTGCGCGACCTGGCCGCGCCGCGGCCGACGTTGTCGGAATTCCTCTGCGGCGGCAACCGCCGCGTTCCCGCCGGCCCGCTGCCGGCGGTCGACCCGCTCGACGCCTGGCGCCGGCCGCCGGCGAGCGGGCTTCGCGCCACCTGGCTCGGGCATTCGACGGTGCTGCTCGAGATCGGCGGCGTGCGGCTGCTGACCGACCCCGTCTGGGGCGCGCGAGCGTCGCCGTCGCGGCTGGCCGGTCCGAAGCGCTTCCAGCCGGTGCCGGTGGCGCTCTCGGCGCTGCCGCCGATCGACGCCGTGCTGCTCTCGCACGACCACTACGACCACCTGTGCATGGCCACCGTTCGCCAGCTGGCCAGGCTCGACCTGCCCTTCGTCACCTCGCTCGGCGTCGGCGCGCACCTCGAGCACTTCGGCGTGCGGCCCGAGCGCATCGTCGAGCTGGACTGGTGGCAGAGCCACCGCGTGCCAGGCGCCGATGTCGTGATCACCGCTGCGCCGTCGCAGCACTTCTCGGGCCGCGGGCTGAAGGACCGCAACGCGACGCTGTGGTCGTCGCTCGCCGTCACCTCGCCGCGGCACCGGGTGTTCTTCAGCGGCGACACCGGGCTGACGGGCGAGTACGCGGCCATCCGCGAGCGGCTGGGGCCGTTCGACCTCGTGATGCTCGAGGTGGGCGCCTTCCACCCCTCGTGGGGCGACATCCACCTCGGCCCCGACAACGCGCTCGAAGCCCATTCGCTGCTCGGCGGCGGCGCGCTGATGCCGGTGCACTGGGGCACCTTCAGCCTGGCGCTGCACGCCTGGGACGAGCCGGCCGAGACCCTGCTGGCGCGGGCCCCGGGGCGCGGCGTGCCGCTGCTGATGCCGCGGCTGGGCGAGGCGGTGGAGCCGGCGCATGGCCTGCCACTGGTGCCCTGGTGGCGCCAGGTCGACACGCGGCCATTGCCGGCCGAGCCCGAGCCCGAGCCCGAACGGATGCTGCCGAAGGCGATGCCCTGGCCGCTGGATTGACCGCTCGGAGCCCCGGGCGACGCGTCCGAATGCGGCGAGTGCCGGCCCCGGCGCGGCGCCAGAATCCCCCCATCGAAAGCACGAACCGGCCGCCGCGATGAACACCCCGCACCACCTCGCCCGCCATACCAGCCCGCTCGGCGACCTGCTGATCGTCGCCACCGACCGCGCCGTCACCGGGCTCTGGTTCGACGCCCAGAAGCACTTCGACTCGCGCTGGGTCGCGCAATGCATCGAGGCCGAAACACCGCTGCTCGCGCAGGCGCGGCGCGAGATCGACGAGTACTTCGCCGGCCGGCGGCGCTCCTTCACGCTGCCATGCGCCCCGTACGGCACCCCCTTCCAGCTTTCGGTGTGGCGCGCGATCGCCGAGGTGCCGTACGGCGAGCTGATCAGTTATGCCGAGCTGGCGCGCCGCGCCGGCCACCCGGCGAGCCCGCGCGCGGCCGGCGCCGCCACCGGGCGCAACCCGGTCGGCATCGTGATCCCGTGCCACCGCATCGTCGGCAGCGACGGCAGCCTCACCGGCTATGCCGGCGGGCTCGATCGCAAGCGCTCGCTGCTGGCGCTGGAGCACGCGCTGCCCGAGGTGGGGCGGCCCCGCGCGCGCCGCGGCGCCGACGCGCACAGCGCGGCGCTGTTCTGACGTCGGCCGCCTCCTCCAGGCCGGGGAGGCGCGCCGGCGCTCCGTTGCCTACACTCGGCGGCACATGCCGAGGGGGGTGATGCAGCAACCGACAAGAAGATGGCTCGCCGCCGCGGCGGCCTTCGTGCTGGCGCCGGCGCCGGCGGCGCTCGCGGCGGACCTGCAGCGCGGTGCGGCGCTCTTTTCGCGGCCCCTCGCCCCCGGCCTGCTGGCCTGCCAGGACTGCCACAGCGAGACCCCGCAACGCGACAACTTCGGCAACATCTTCTCCGGCCGCAACGCCGCCCAGTTGATCCAGCGCGCGGTGCAGAACAACACCGGCGGCATGGCCGTCTTCCGGCCCTTTCTCGACGAGGCGGCGTACTCCGACATCGCGGCCTGGCTCGGCATCAGCCCCGCCACACTCGACTTCGGCGAACAGCTGCTCGGAACAACGAGCGCGCCGCGAAGCGTCACCGTGGCCGCCAGCTCCAAAGCCGAGGCCACCCGCCTGCGCCCGGAGGTGACGGCGCCGTTCGTGCTGCTGGGCAACAACTGCCCGGCAAACCTGCCCGCCCGCGCCAGCTGCACGCTTCAGGTGGCCTTCGCGCCGGAGCAGGCCGGCGGCGCGCAGGGGCAGCTGCGAATCTCACACGACGGGCTGGCGAGCGCCGCCGTGATCGGCCTCGGTGGCCGCGGTGTCATCTCGTTGCCGCCGATGCAGGCGCTACGCACGACATCGGGCCTCGCGCTGCGCATCACGACGGGTGTGGCGTCGCTCGCCGGCTGTGCCGATCTGGACCTCGATGCCTCCGGTGCGCCGGGGAACGGCGCACCGCTGCTCGTGCACGGCCTGCTTCGCTGCCCCGGCGCGACGCTGCCGTTGCTCGGCACCGCCGCTGCGAACGGCGATGGCACGCTGGCGCTGATGCTGCGGCTGCCCGACAGCCAGCGCCTCTGGTGCACCCGCCTCGTCGCCGGCTCCGGCAGTTGCACGCTGCACGACGCCGCGGGCACCGAACGGGGGGCGGCGGCCGTTGCCCCGAAATAGGAAGCTCCGCGGTCACCGAGAGTCGGCGGCAACAGTAGCCTGTCGCGTCCCACGCCAACTCGGGCCCGCAGCATGGACAGTCGGCTGATCATCGTTGATCCGGAGATTCAGAGCGGGGAGCCCATCTTCGCGGGCACCCGGGTTCCCGTCCGAAACCTCTTCGACTACCTTGAAGAGGGTGATTCGCTCGATGTTTTCCTCGCGCAGTTTCCATCGGTGAGGCGCGAGGTCGCTGTCGCGGTTCTCGAGCAGGCTCGCGAGGCGCTCGTTCACGATGCGAATCCTGCTTGACGAGTCGCTTCCCAAGAATCTGGAACCTCTGTTGGCGGGTCACGAGGTCACGACAGTTCAATCTGCCGGCTGGTCGAGCACGAAGAACGGAAAGCTGCTGACCCTGGCGGCAGCCAGGTTCGATCTCTTCCTCACCGCCGACCGCAATCTCGAGTTTCAGCAGAACATGGCGACACTGCCTGTCGCAGTGATCGTGCTTCGAGCGCGCCTGCGCCCCGATCCAGGCCCAGCGCGGGCGCCGACTTCTGCCTCTCAGCCCGGCCCCGGCATCACGAACTCGAGCCCGCTCGTCGCCAGCCCGACGAGTTCGGCGCTGGCCGTGTTGATGTCGAGCTGCGCCGCCAACACAGCCAACGCAGCCTGCGTGAAGCTGCCGGAAGCCAGCACGCCCACCAACGCCGCGCGCAACGCCGGGTCCGGCGGCACACCGACGACGTTGCGGACGACGCTGTCGACGAAGTCGCCGTCGCTGCGCGGCCCCAGCACCTGCAGTGCCAGCGCCACCAGCTCGCCGTAGGGCATGCCGCGGTCGATGAACTGCACCGCGTGGCCCATCACGTCGGGCCGGCGCAGGAACTGCGGGCCGAGCACGGCGCGAACGATTTGCGCGGCGCTGCCGGCGTTGCCGTCGAGGTCGAGCGCCAGCGCGGTCTGGGTGAACTGCAGCCGCTCGACGGCGGTGAGCCTGTCGGTGCCCTCGGCACCGGAGAGGGCCGCCACGGTCCAGCCGTAGTCGGTCTTGGCCACCGTGTAGGTGGTTCGGCTGCCCAGGTAGACGGCGGTGTCGAGGCCGGGGCCTCCGTCGATGAGGTCATTGCCGCCGCCGCCGGTGATCCTGTCGTTGCCGGCAAAGCCGAAATAGGCGTCACCGCTGGCTTGCGCAGCCAACGTGTCGGCGCTGTCGCTGCCCTCGCGCAGCCCGGCCACCTCGGCGACGGTCAGCGCGACGTTGTAGACGCTGGTGCCGCCCCTGCCATCGCTGACGACGAAGCTGAACGAGTCGTTGCCCTGGAAGCCGCTCCTGGCCTGGTAGCTGAAGCTACCGTCGCTGTCGACCCGCACGATGCCGCCGTTCTTGCTGTCGGTGGCCAGGGCGTAGTCGATCGGGTCGCCGTCGACGTCGGCGGCCGCGGGCAACCGGCCCCTCAGCGTGTGGCCACCGGGGGCCAGGAACACGCCGGCCTTGGCGACCGGCGGCCCGTCGTTGACCGGCATCACATCGACAAAGCTCAGGTAGCGGTTGCTGCCGGCAGCGCCGGTGATCTCGACACCGATCGTGTCCCGGCCCCAGAAATCGGCCCGGGGCTGATAGCTCAGCTGGCCGTCGGCGGTGAGGGTCGCTGTGCCATGCACCGGTGCGGCCAACAGCGTGTAGGTGACGGTGCCGCGCGCCACGTCGCTCGGCTCGGGCAGCAAGACGGTGAGCCGCGCATCCTCGTCGACGACGAAGTGGCTGTCGGATGAAAGCACCTTGCCCGAGAGCGTGACCGTCTGGTCGCTGAACTGCAGCCACTCGACATTGAGCAAGGTGTCGAAGCCGCTGCTGCCGTCACGCGCCTGCACGTACAGCGTGCCGTAGGCGTTGGACAGTTCGTAGTCGCTGCGCCGGCCGGCGAACACGGCGGTGTCGGTGCCGGCGCCGCCGTCGATCCAGTCGTTGCCCGGCCCGCCGGTCAGGCGGTTGTCGGCATCGTTGCCGAGCAGCACGTCGTCGAAGGCCGAGCCGACCGCGTTTTCGATCAGCGTGCCGACCGCGATACCCAGGTTCTCGACACCGGCAAACCCGGCACTCGTCAGCCCGGCGCTGCCGAGGTGTCCGGGCACCAGGTCGAGGCGGACGCCGCTGGGCATGGCCGATGCGTCCAGCGTGTCGATGCCGCCGTCGTCGACCAGCGTGACCTGCGCCGCGCTCTCCCGGTCACCCAGGGTGTAGACATCGTCGCCGGTGGCCACGAGGCGCGTTCCGTACAGGTGGCGCAACGCGATCACGTCGAGCGCACCCCAGTCGGCACGGAACAAGCCGTCGGCCGACGCCTGGGACGACATCACCGTCAAGCCCGGCCGATCGTCCTGGGGGCGCATCTGTATCGGCCAGGCCTCGCCGGGATCGGTGTTGCGCGGGTGGCGCAGGCCCAGTGCGTGGCCGATCTCGTGCAGCAGCGCGTGAAAACCTTCGCCGCCGGGGGCGAGGTTGGCCATCGAATCGACGTCCATCCACACGTCGCCGGCCAGCTCGCCGTTCGTGCCCGGCAACGCGGCGCGGCCCTTGCTGGCGGCTTGTTGGCTGACGCCGAAGCGAAGCTGGCCGACGGCGGCACCGGCTTCGGTGACTTCGCTGAAGCCAAGCCCGGCAACCTGGGCGGCCTTGGCGAGGATGTCGCGCACCGCCTCGCGCTCGGCGGCGGTGAAGGCGCGAAAGCCCGGCTCGGTGCTTTGTGCCACGAAGCTGAAGGTCAGCGTCGTCGCGCTGCCGAGGGCCTGCGCGGCGTTCCAGCGCATCGAACCGCCCGCGGCGACCGTGTCTTCGGCAAGGACCTGCGGGTTGATGAAGTCGGCCAGCGGAAAGGGCCTGACCTCGCCGTCGGCCGCCACGACGAGCAGGATCTCCACGTCCACGAAGGTGATGCTGAAGTCGCTTCCGACCTTGGTCGTGATCCTGCCCGAGCGGCCGTCCGCGGAGATGCGAACGTCGAGATCGTCGAACCGCGCCCGCCGGTTGGGCAGCCAGCAGTCGATGCTGTCGGTGCCGCCGGCGCCATCGAAGTAGTCGTGGCCGCCGTTGTTGAGGAATGTGTTGTTGGCTTCGTTGCCGATCACGCGGTCGTTGTGCGGGTTGCCCGTGATCCCCGTCACCCCCACCAGCGTGTCGCGCCCGCCGAAGCCGTCGTCGGCCCATCCTTCGGCGAGGTTGGCGACGACGCCGATCGGCGAATCCCAGTAGGCGGCGTGGAGCGTGCTGCCGGGGTTCGCCTCGTCGACGATCTTCTCGATGCGGTCGTTGCCGCGCCCCCCGAACCCGGTGCCGCCGTAGAGGCGGATGACATCGTGGCCGTCCAGCGCGTAGATGGTGTTCCGCTGGTCCTTCTCGGACGCCGGCTGGACATAGGTGTCGTCGCCGCCGGTCAGTCGGATGTCGGCCATGAAGGCTCCCTACACCCTCAGCAGCGGAATCGTCTTCTGCTGGAAGTTCGCGAGATTCGGGAACACCTCGTGGAAGGCCGAAGGATCGAGGCCCATCCACTGCATCATCGTCGCGCCCACCTGGTCGGTGCTGATCGTCGGCACATGGCGGCCGTTCCTCGAGCCGTCGCCATCGTCGGGGCCACCCAGCACCGGGCTCGGAAAGGTGCCGAGCACCGTGCCACCATTGACCGGGCCGCCGAAGGCGAACCAGTGGTTGCCCCAGGCATGCTCGCTGCCGCCGCCTGACCCGGGGCGAACCGTGCGGCCAAAGTCGCTGAGCATCAGCGTCGCCACGTTCATGTCGAGCCCCGAGGCCCGATTCGACTCATCGAACGCGGCCAGCGCCTTCGCCATCACCACGAACTGCGCGTCCTGCGTCCTCTCGCCACTCCCTCGCTGGTTGACGTGGGTGTCGAAACTGCCCCAAGCGACCAGGAAAATCTGCCGCCGGTAGCCTTGCGCCTTGAACATCGGGAGCACCTTGGCCAGCGCCCGCAGCTTCTCGGGCAGCTCTCCGGAGCCGAAGTCGCCCGCCGGTTCCTTGGCCTGCAGCAGGGCTTGTGTGAAGAGCACCGAGTCGTTCAGGGCACCACCGAGCGTGCGCGAGTACTCGGCCTCGTAGCGGTTGGCAAACTGCCAGCGCGCCATCTGATGGAGCGCCTGCGAAGACTTGGTGCCGGGGAAGGCGAGGTCGGCAGTGCCCCAGTACCGACCACCATCGCTGCTGAAGAGCGACGGCGGCGTGCGCCTTCCTTTGACCAGCGTTCGCTCGTGGTGCATGGTCACTGCCGCAAGCGGGTGCCGCAACGTCGAGGGCAGCAACTCGAGCCCCCGCCCACCCCAACCGCTGGCGTCGTCGCCCACACCCCATCCTTGCTGGATGGCGACCTGGTCGCTGTGCGACAGGAGAAACGGCGGCAGTTCGACCGCGTTTGTCCTCGCCTGAAGGGCGGTGGTCGGGACCACCAGCGGGCCCGCGTTGGCGATGAGAGCCAGGCGCCTGTTCGCGTACATAGGCACCAGAGGTGCAAGCGCGGCGTGGAGGCCGAAGTTGTGGCCCGCGGCCACGCCCGGAAGCGCGGCAAGGCTCGCCCTCGGCAGTGCGAGGTTCTGACGTGCGGCCTGGTAGTCGCCATACATCGCATCGGTGGGCACGATCAGGTTGTTGCCGTCACAGCCACCAAAGAGGAACAGGACGACCAGTGCCCGGTAGTCCTCGCCCACGGCAAAGGCTGGCTCGGACGCCTGAGAGAGCAGGCCGCCGATGCCGAGTGCGCCGAGTCCGGTCAGGGCGCCGAGTGCCTGGCGTCGTGTGGGGCTCACTTCATGACCCCGAAGTAAGGGGTCGTGAGTGCGTAGCCGAGCATTCGCGTCACTCCCAAGGTCGCGTCCTCGCGGGGCCAGGGAGGATCTTTGATCACCTGCTCCATGTTGCTGCGCAGCGTCGGCGGCATGGCGCCGCGGAAGTAGCGTTCGCTAAGGAGGTCGAGGAAGTCCTTCGGAGAGCGTTTGTAGGCATCGGTGAGAGCGTGGCATCGCACGCTGCGCCTTGCAGCGGTGCCAGATCGGTCACCCATCCGTCACTCGAGCGCAGGTCTTCGGGTTCGCGGAGCCGGCTGCGGAACTCGTTGACGTCGAGCAGACGCTGCTCGGGGGCGAGAAGGCTGCTGCCCGGGGCTCGGTCGGCAGGGGCGTAGTAGCCGAACACACTCTCGGCAAAGTTGGGCATCTGCTGGTGCACTCGGTAGTGGCCGTCGGCACCCCACTTCGGATTGCGGCGGCAAGCCATGCCGCGCAAGGTGGCCGTTCTGTGAAGCCAGGGTTCTCGGAACTTGCCGTCGGCGGGCAGCGCCTCTGCCGCGTTGTCGCCGCGACGGGCCTCAGCGTCGAGCAACACGGCCTTGACCGCGGCCTTCATGTCGCCAGCCACACCGGTACCGCTGTCCCTGAACTTCGCGGCGACGCGTCCGACATACGCCGGGCTGGGATTGCTCTTCACCAGGTTCTGAATCAGGCGCAGCGAAACGAAGGGGGCAATGTTCGGGTGCGCCATCAGCATCTTGACGACGTCGTCGAGATCCTTGTCCTGGCTCTGTCCTGCGAGGAACACGGTGCCCATCACGACCTTGCGTCCGGAGTCCCGCTCGGGCGGCCACTGGCTGGGCACCATTGGCTTGCCCCAGTTGTTGGTGTTGCGCTCGGGGCGATTTGGCGGGTTGGGGTCGGTCGTCCAGCCCGTCAGCGCGCGGGCCAGTTCCTCGACATCGGTCTGCGTGTAGGTCTCGACGAACTTCCCCCGCGCATCACGCTTAGGTGTGCCGTCGGGGTCGAGCTTGAAGACGCCGATCGAGAACAGCTGCATCAGCTCGCGCGCATAGTTCTCGTTCGGCGCGCAATGCCCGCACTCCTCGCTCTTGGGCCTGTTCTGGTCGTTGTTCAGGTACGAGCCCATGTGTCTATCGATGGAGATTCCTCTCAACAGCGGCCCGTAGTTGCCGAATGCGTGGGCATACAAGAGGTTCGTCCACACCACATGGCCGGGATACTCTGAGCTCGTACGCGACGCGACGATGAACTGGGACAGCGACCACACCACCCGCCAGCGCAACTGATCTGGGGCGACAAGCGCGAGCCGCATGAACTCGCGGTCGTAATACCACATCAGATCCTGAGGGATCGTGGCATTGACTGGGTACTCGTAGACCTTCTCGGCTGGCGCAACATCCATCGGCGCCAGGGGCATCGCGAACTGCTCGTCGATCCACTTCTCGAAGCCTTTGGCGCGCAGTTCGGCCACCAGCGCTGGCGTGGGGCCAAAGGTGGCCTGCTCTGCAAAGCGTGAAGCCGCGTAGAACGTGACCTTCGGCGCCGCCGAGGGAGGCGCGACCTGGCCCGCCGATTGCGGCGTGGGGTCGTTGCCGGACGGCCGCGTCGCAGACCGATTGCCCGCGTCGCCGCAAGCCCCGAGCAGCGCCGCGCCGAGCAACAGCCATCCACTGCATCTCATCGATGCCCTCCGTTCCCATGCCCCCGCAAGATGCCGAACTTGACCCGCACGCGCCTCATGCAAATTGATGAGGCGCCGCGTCGGTACCTCCCGGCTGCGGGGACGGCAGACGGGGCCGCGGGCGAGGCATCATCGCGGCGTGTCGCTTCGCCTCGTCACCACCACCGTCGCCACCCGCGACGACGCGCTCGCGCTCGCGCGGGCGATGGTCGAGCGGCGGCTCGCCGCCTGCGCGCAGATCACCGCGATCGAAAGCGTCTACCGCTGGCAGGGCGCGCTGCAGCAGGAGCTCGAGTTCCGCATCCTCTTCAAGACCACCGCCGCCGCCTGGCCGGCGCTCGCCGCCGCGCTGCGCGAGCAGCACCCCTACGAGCTGCCGGCGATCGTCGCGGTGGCCGCCGCCGGCGCCGACGAGGACTTTGCGCGCTGGGTGGCCGACGAGACGGCGGGTTGAACGGCGGCGCGGCCGCCGGGGTCACTCGTAGCCCAGCGCACCCGCCACCGGCCGACGGGCCGCGCGCCAGGCCGGCCACGCGCAGGCGAGCAACGACACGACGAGCATCACCCCGAGCCACGTCACCGCCGCCGCGGCGGCGGGCCAGGGGCGGGCCGGCACGGCGAACATCACGCGACCGAAGGCCTCCGCGAGCGCCAGCCCGGTGGGCACCGCCAGCGGCAGCGAGACCAGCCACGCCGCGACGACGATCGCCAGCCCCTCGAGCTGCACCACCGCCATCACCGCGCCGTCGCCGGCGCCGAGCGTGCGCATGACGCCGATCTCGCGCGTGCGCTCGAGCACCGACAGGCTCATCGCCGACGCGAGCCCGATGCCGCCGATCGCGACCATCACCCAGCCCATCGCGCCGAGGAACTGCACCACCATCAGCAGGTGGTCCTCGAGCACGCGGCGGGCTTCGGTCTTCATCGCGCTCGCGGCCACCGGCATGCCGGCCTCGGCGAGCGCGGCGCGCAGCCGCTGCACCGCCTCGAGCTGCAGCGCCGGCGAGCGGGCGGCGAAAGCCACCACCAGCGTCGACGATGCCCGCTCACCGTCGAGCGCTGCGCGCGCGGCATAGGCCATCGCGGCCGGACCGGTGTCGACGACGCCGGCGACACGCCAGCGCCGCAACTCGCCATCGACCGCGAGCATGACCTCTGCGCCGGGCGCAAGGCCGGGCTGCTGCCGCGCGAGGCTCTGGTTGACGACCAGCGCGTCGCTGTCGCCGTCCTGCAGCCAGCGCCCGGCGAGCACCGCCGGCCGCAGCAGCGACGCCGAGGGTGGCAAACCGACCAGCGGCACCCGCTCGCCGGCACTGCCGTCAGCGGCCAGCCAGGTGGCGCGTCGGCCGCGCCAGGCCTGTGCGCGATCGATGCCGTCGACCGCTGCGGCCGCGTCCTCGACCGCGGCCGCCGGCGCCGGCCCGGCCAGCCGCAGCGTGGCGTCGTAGCGCTGCATCGCGTACAGCCGGTCGACCGCGCCGTGCACCGCGTCGCGCAGGTTCGCGGCGCCGAGGAAGACCGCACCGCCGGCGGCCAGCGCCAGCGCCGTCAGCAGCGAGCGCTGTCGGCGGCGCAGCGCGTTGCCAAAGGCCAGCAGCAGCGGCCGCTGCGCGAAGCGTGCACGCCAGCGCCCGCCGGCGGCACCGCGGCCGACGATGCCGACATCGCGAAGCCCCTCGGCCACCGTCGCGCGGCACGCGTGCCGCACCGGCAGCGCCGCTGCCACCACCGGCAGCAGGACGCCGACGGCGGCCAGCAGCGCCAGCGCCCAGGCCGGCGTGCCGTACGCGGTGACCGGGAAGTTCAGCAGCTCGCCTTTCAAGGCGGCGTACTGGCGGCCGAGCACCACCGCGAGCGGCAGCGCCACCGCCGTCGCCGCGACGCCGAGCACCGCCGTGTAGGCGAGCGCCAGCGCGGCGATCGGCCCAGGCCCGGCGCCCAGCACCTTCATCACCGCGATCTCGCGCCGCTGCGCCGCCAGCAGCGCCGACACCAGGTTCACGACCAGCAGCGCGCAGGCCAGCAGCGCCAGCAGCCCGAAGGCGCCCTGGGCCAGCAGCAGCGAGTCCATTTGCGCGGCGTGGATATGCTGCCCGGGCTCGGGCACGTCGACCGAGGTCACGCGCGCGCCGCGCCTTTCGGCCACCGCCTTCGCGTGCGACGCGAGGCGGCGCACGTCGGCCCGCGTGGTCTGCGGGTCGGCTGCGCGGAACTGCAGTTCGTCGAAGCCGGCGGGAACGCCGAGCCTTGCCAGCGTGCCCGGTGCCGCATAGGCGTACACCAGATGCTCCATCCAGCCCGGCGCGAGGCTGACGTCGCGGACGATCCCGGCCACCGCCAGCGCCTGCGGCTCGCGGCCGGCGAGCTTCACCGCCAGCGCCTCGCCGACCTGCGCGCCGGCGAAGTCGAGCGACGAGCGCTCGATCACCAGCGCCCCCTCCGGCGGCGGCCACGCCCCGGCTTCGGGCTGCAGCCGTGCAATCGCTGCCGGCGAGAAGTCGGCGAGCGACCAGATCACCGCGTTGCGCCAGGCGCCGCCGGCCTGCACCGCGGCGTGGACGGTGCGGCGCGCACGCACCGCGGCGATGCCCGGCAGCGCACGCACGTCGTCGGCCAGCAGCGCGGCGTCGATGCCGGCGACGGCCAGCGTGGCCGAGACCGGCAGGCTGGCGCGGTAGCCGAGCTCGGTGGCGCGCTGCAGCAGCGCCCAGGTGACGACGATGCTGCCGGCGCCCACCAGCCCCACCGCCACCGCGGCGGCGACGAGCAGGCTGCGTGCGCGGTGCCGCCAGAGGTCCCGCCAGACCTTGAGCCAGCGCCGGTCAGCCATGGCCGGCGTCGCCGACGAGGCGGCCGTCCACGAGCGTCAGCGTGCGCGATGCGCGGCCGAGCGCGGCGCGTTCGTGGGTCACCATCACCAGCGTCAGCCCCTCGTCGTCCACCAGCGACGCCAGCAGCGCGAGCAGCGCGTCGGCGTTGGCGCTGTCGAGGTTGCCGGTGGGCTCGTCGGCCAGCAGCAGCGGCGGCGCGTTGGCCAGCGCCCTCGCCACCGCCACGCGCTGCTGCTGGCCGCCGGACATCGCGGCAGGGAACTTGTCGGCCTGGTCGGCGACACCCAGCCGCTCGAGCAGGCGCATCGCCCGGGCGGGGCGCTCGCCGCGCGGCCAGCGGCGGCAGAAGTCCATCGGCAGCATCACGTTTTCGGCCGCGGTCAGCGTCGGCAGCAGCTGGAAGAACTGGAAGACGACGCCGACACCCCGGCCGCGCCAGGCGGTCAGCGCCTTCTCGCTGGCCACGTGCAGCGCGTGGCCGGCGACCTCGACCTCGCCGCCGCTGGCGCGGTCGATGCCGGCGAGCAGGTTCAGCAGCGTCGACTTGCCGCTGCCCGAGGGCCCGGCGACGGCGACGAACTCGCCGCGGCCGACCTCGAGGTCGACGCCGTGCAGCGCGGTGAACGAGCCCCCGCCCGCGCCGGCGTAGGTCTTGCACGCGCCGCGCAGTCGGATCAGCGGTGCGGCGGGGGCGGAAGCGGGGGTCTCGGCCATCGCGGGCACTCTAGGCGGCGCCGGCGGTGCCGCGGCCGCCACTCGACGGCACCGTTGAACCGTTCGGCGAATCGGTGCGCCGGCACGGCCCCCGGCGGCGTCATGCTGGCGGCCCCGACACCCGAACCCGCCGCCCGATGAACCGCCGCCGATGGCTCGCCTTCACCTCCACGCTGCTCACCGCGGTGGCCGCGCGTGCGCAGCAGCACGCCGGCAGCCGTGCCGCGCTGCCGGCGACCGCGCCGGCCCCGGAAGCGGCGCAGTTCGACTTCCTGGTCGGCCACTGGGAGCTGGAGGTGAAGCCGAAGGTCGGCAGCCTGGCGGCACTGATGCATGGCACGCCGAGGCTGCTGGGCAGCTGGAAGGCCTGGCGCGCCTTCGACGGCTTCGGCGTCGAGGACGAGCTGCGCATCGTCGATGCCTCGGGCAACCCGATGTCGCTGACGCACTCGCAGCGCATCTGGGACGGCAAGTCGCTGCACTGGCGGGTGCAGACGCTCGATGTCTACCGCGCGCGCTTCGCGGCCTCGACCGCGCAGTGGCAGGATGGCGAGATGAGAGCCAGCGGCAGCGGCACCGGCAGCGACGGCAAGGTGACGCTGTCGCGCGCGCGCTTCCACGACATCGCGGCAACAAGCTTCCGCTGGCGGCAGGACCGATCGGCCGACAACGGTGCCAGCTGGGACGACGCGGTGCTGACGATCGCCGCGCGGCGCGTGGCCGCCAAGGCACCGCGTTAGCCCGCGCATGCCACCCGCCGGCGGCACCACCCCTTCCGCGCCGCGCGGCCCCTGGGTCTGGTCGCAGCTGCTGGTGGGCTGGCTGCCGGTGTGGGCGCTGTTCACACTGCTGCTCGCCTCCGTGCACCACATGTCGATGGGCAGCGCGGCGCTGATCGGCTTGCGGCTCACCGCCGGCGCCGCGGTCCTCGGCCTCGGCGTGCACCGCTTCACCGGCTGGCTGCCGTGGCCGCGGGCCTTTTCGCTGCGCTTCGTGCTGCTGCACCTGGCGGCGGCGGCGGTGTTCTCGGCCGGCTGGCTGGCGTTCAACAGCATCGTCGAGAGCCTGATGCGCGGCCGCGCGGTGCTGGCGCCCGGGCCCGGGGTGCTGCCGTTTTTCGTCACCGGCGTCTGGTTCTACGCGATGATCGCCGCGATGGCGTACGCCCACCGCGCCGCGGTGCGCGAGTCCGAGACCGCTGCGGCCCATGCACGCAGCCAGCTCGCCGCGCTGCGGCAGCAGCTGCACCCGCACCTGCTGTTCAACGCGCTGCATACCGTGGTGCAGCTGATCCCGGTGGACCCGCGCGCCGCCGAACGCGCCGCCGAGCTGCTGGCCGGCGTGCTGCGCACGACGTTCGAGGAACAGCGCGACCTCGTCACGCTCGACGAGGAATGGCGTTTCGTGCAGCGCTGCCTGGCGATCGAATCGCTGCGCTTCGGCGAGCGGCTGCGCGTGAAGAGCGCGATCGACGACGCAGCGCTCGGCTGCCTGTTGCCGTCGTTCGCGCTGCAGACGCTGGTCGAGAACGCGGTCCGCCACGGCGCTGCGCCGGCAATCGACCCCACCGAGGTCACGGTGCGGGCCCGCCGCGACGGCGGCACGCTGGTCGTCGAGGTACAGGACGACGGCGCCGGTGCCGACCTCTCGCGTGCCGACACCGCACGCGGCGGCAGCGGCCTCGCGCGGCTGCGCGAGCGGCTGCACTGGCTCTACGCCGGCAGCGCGCGGCTCGACTGCACGAGCCGCCCGGGCGGCGGCTTCACCGCGCGGCTGGTGCTGCCGATCGACCCGGGCCGCAGCGATGGCTGACGCGGCGCGCGTCACTGCGTTCGTCGCCGACGACGAGCCGATCGCTCGCGCCGGGCTGCGCCGGCTGCTCGCCGACGTGAGCTGGATCGAGACCGTCGGCGAGGCCGCCAGCGGCCCGGCGGCGCTGGAGGCGATCGACCGCCTGCGGCCTGAGCTGGTGTTCCTGGATGTCGAGATGCCGGGCTTCTCGGGCATCGAGCTGCTGTCGCGGCTGCGTCACCGGCCGTGGCTGGTGTTCACCACCGCCTACGCCGAACACGCGGTGACGGCCTTCGAGCTGGGCGCGCTCGACTACCTGTTGAAGCCCTTCGGCGCCGAGCGCGTGCAGACGGCGCTCGAGCGTCTGCGCGCGCAGCTCGGCGAGCCGGTGCCCTCGGCGATCGAGCGCTTTGGCGAGTTTGCCGCCGGTGCACCGTTGACGCGGCTGTTCGTGCGCAGCGGCCGCAGCATCGTGCCGCTGGCCGCCGACAAGATCGTTCGCGTCGAGGCGGTGGGCGACTTCGTCGCGGTGCACACCGCCGAGGGCAGCCACCTGCTCCACCTGGCGCTCGGCCGCCTCGAGCAGCGGCTCGACGCGCGACGCTTCGTGCGCATCCACCGCACGCACCTCGTCAACCTCGACCAGGTGACGGCCTTCCGCCGCCAGGAAGGCGGGGCGATGGTGGCGGTGATGCACGACGGCACCACGCTGCCGGTGAGCCGCCAGCGTGCACAGGAGCTGCGTGCCCTGGCGCGCTGAGACGCCCCCGACGGCCGGGCCGCGGCCGATGCGGGTACCGCTGCCCCTATAGTGCAGCGGTCCCCCGCCCCGCACACCGTCCATGCCCCGCATCTTGATCGCCGGCTACCAGCACGAGACCAACACCTTCGCACCGAGCCTCGCCGACTGGGCGGCCTTCACGCGCGGCGATTCGTTCCCGGCCTTCACGCGCGGCGCCGAGATGGTCGAGCGGCTGTCGGGCATCAACATCCCGCTGGCCGGCTTCGTCGACGCGGCGCGGCGGCGCGGCTGGACGCTGCTGCCCAGCGGCTGGGCGGGCGCGATCCCGTCGAGCTACGTCACCCAAGATGCCTACGAGCGCATCGCCGGCGCCATCGTCGACGACCTGCTCGCCACCCGCGACCGCGGCGGCGTCGACGGCATCTACCTCGACTTGCACGGCGCTGCGGTGGCCGAACACGCGCTCGACAGCGAAGGGGAGCTGCTGTCGCGGCTGCGCGCGATCGTCGGCCCCGACGTGGCGATCGTCGCCAGCCTCGACCTGCACGCCAACGTGACGACGCGCATGCTCGCCGAGGCCGATGCGCTGGTCTCGTACCGCACCTACCCGCATGTCGACATGGCCGACACCGGCGGCCTCGCCGCCGACCTGATGTCGCGGCGGCTGAAAGCGGGCGCGAAGGAGCCGCTCTCTTCGCGCCGGCTGCCGTTCCTGATCCCGCTCAACGCGCAGGACACCGGCAGCGAGCCGGCGATGACGATCTACCGCGAGCTGCGCGATCTCGACCGCGAGCAGGGCACCGTGTCGAGCTTCTGCATGGGCTTCCCGGCGTCGGACTTCGACGAATGTGCGCCGATGGTGTGGAGCCACGGCGAGGCCGCCGGTCGCGTCGTGCAGCGGCTCTTCGACCGCGCCGCCGACCCCGCGCCGTGGCGCACGCAGGTGCTGCCGGCGCGCGACGCGGTGGCGCAGGCGATGCAGCTGGCGCGCGGCGCGGCGCGCCCGGTGGTGCTGGCCGACACGCAGGACAACCCGGGCGCCGGCGGCGACAGCAACACCACCGGCATGCTGCACGCGCTGCTGCAGCAGGGCGCCGGCCGTGCCTACCCGGGGCGGGTGGCGCTCGGGCTGATGTTCGACCCCGCCGCCGGCCGCGCCGCACACGAGGCCGGGCTCGGCGCCGAGATCGAGCTCTCGCTCGGCACCGCGGTGCCCACCTTCACCGGGCAGCCGAGCGACCCGCCGCTCGCCGGACGCTTCAAGGTCACCGCGCTCGCCGACGGCCGCTGCACGCTGAAGGGGCCGATGATGACCGGGCTGACGGTCGAGCTCGGCCCCAGCGCCTGCCTCGAGATCGACGGCATCCGCATCGCGGTGGTGGGCGGCAAGAAGCAGCTGCTCGACCGCGAGCTGCTGCGCATGGTGGGCATCCACGCCGAGCAGATGGCGATCGTCGTCGTCAAGAGCTCGAACCACTTCCGCGCCGACTTCCAGCCCCACGCCAGCCGGGTGCTGATCGCCAAGGCCGCCGGCCCGATGGCCGCCGACCCCGCCGACCTGCCCTGGCAGCGCCTGCCCGACACCATCCGCCGGAGACCGTGATGACGAAGCCCGCCTCGCTTGCCGACTGCACCGCGCACGAACTGGTGCAGCTCTACCGCACCGCGCAGGCCTCGCCGTTGGAGGCCACGCAGGCGGTGCTGGTGCGCATCGAGGCGCTGAACCCGAAGCTGCTGGCCTACGTGCTGGTCGACGCCGACGCCGCGCTCGCCGCCGCGCGCGCGAGCGAGGCGCGCTGGCGCGAAGGCAAGCCGCTGTCGGCGATCGACGGCGTGCCGGCGTCGATCAAGGACCTGGTGCTGACCAAAGGCTGGCCGACGCTGCGCGGCAGCCGCACCGTCGAAGCGAAGCAGCCCTGGGACATCGACGCGCCGGCCACCGCGCGGCTGCGCGAGGCGGGTGCGGTGCTGCTCGGCAAGACCGCAACGCCGGAGTTCGGCTGCAAGGGCGAGACCAACTCGAGGGGCATCTCGCGCAACCCGTGGAACCCGGCCAAGACGCCCGGCGGCTCGTCGGGCGGCGCCGCCGCGGCGGTGGCCGCCGGCATGGGGCCGCTGGCGGTGGGCACCGACGGCGCCGGCAGCGTTCGCATCCCGGCGGCGTTCTGCGGCAACGTCGGCTTGAAGCCGAGCTTCGGCCGCGTGCCGGCCTATCCGCTGTCGCCTTTCGGCACCGTCGCGCACCTCGGCCCGCACACGATGAGCGTTCGCGACGCGGCGCTGATGACCAACGTGATGAAGCAACCCGATGCCCGCGACTGGACCTCGCTGCCGTACGACGCACGCGACTACACGGTCGGGCTCGACGACGGCGTGCGCGGGCTCAAGGTCGCCTTCTCGCCGACGCTGGGCTACGCGAAGAACGTGCACCCCGAGGTGGCGGCGGCGGTGGCGCGCGCGGCGCAGACGCTCGCCGAACTGGGTGCCGATGTCGACGCCGTCGACCCCGGCTTCGACGACCCGCTCGAGATCACCACCGGCCTGTGGTTCGTCGGCGCATGGACGCTGTGGAACACGCTGACGCCGGCGCAGCAGGAGGTCACCGACCCCGACTTCCGCGCCGAGGCGATGTTCGGCAGCCAGCTCACGGCGCTGCAGGTGCAGCAGCTGAACCTGAAACGCGGCGCGCTCGGATCGCAGATGCGGCAGTTCATGCAGCGGTGGGACCTGCTGGTGACGCCGAGCGTCGCGGTGCCGGCCTTCGACGCCAAGCCGCCCGGCCACACACCGATGGACCCGGCGGCGATGCTCGGCTGGACCCCTTTCACCTACCCCTTCAACCTGACGCAGCAACCCGCGATCACCGTGCCCTGCGGGCTGACCGGCGACGGCTTGCCGATCGGGCTGCAGATCGTCGGCCCGATGTTCGGCGACGCTCTGGTGCTTCGCGCCGCGCGCGCCTTCGAATCGGCGGTGCCGGTGCGCCGGCCGTCGCTGGCCGTCTGAGCGCCCCCAGGGCCGGGCTGCGCCCAACCCGCCCCCCGCGGGGGTTTAAGGTGACCGGCCAAGCCGGATCACCTTAAGAGCACCTCGAGGGCCAGGCCCGCCCGGCCCGCCCGCCCCCCACGGGGGATCAAGTTGCTCTACAAAGCCGGATCAACCGGGAGCACCGGCCAGGGCCGGGCCAGCCGCGCCCGCCCGACTGTTCGCCGGCCGATGGCTTGCGCCAACCGCTCGGCGGTCGCAGAATTCCTACTTTTGATTCTTACCATCCGCCGATGGAGAAGGGCGCGCAGGAGCCCGCCATGCAAGTCACCGAGAAGGGCCAGGTCACCATTCCCAAGCGCATCCGCGACGCGGCCGGCGTGGCGCCCGGCAGTGAAGTGGCCTTCAGCCTCGAGGGCAGCCGCATCGTCATCACGCCGGTGGCCAGCCCGGTGCGCGACGACCGCCGCGCCGCGTTGCGCAAGGCTGCCGCACGGGCGCACGCCAGCATGCCGCCGGAGTTCCGGCAGCTCTCGGCCGACGAGATCATGCAGTTCCTGCGCGGCGACGGGCCGTCGCTGGTTCGCACAAACCCCAAGCCTCCGCGGCGTGGCCACCGCTAGCCGCGCACCGACGACGGGGCTGGCAGCGTACGACGGCAGCGCCGGCACGCTGGTGGACAGCAGCGTCTGGATCGATTGCCTGCACCCGCGCAGCCCCTGGCACGACTGGGCGATCGACAGCGTTCAGGCCTGCAGCGAGCGCGCGCCACTTCACGTCAACATCGTCATCTACGCCGAACTGCTGGCGCCGCATGTCGCACCCGATGCGGTGGACGAAGTGCTCGGTGTTTACGACGTGCGGCGCACCGGGCTCCCCTGGCCGAGTGCGGCCCTGGCTGCGCGAGCCTTCGCGCTGTACCGGCAGCGCGGCGGGGCGCGCGCGCGCCCGCTGCCCGACTTCTTCATCGGCGCCCATGCGGCAGTGGCGAACTTGAGCGTGCTGACGCGCGACCGCGCGGGCTACGCAAGCTACTTTCCCCGGCTGGTCCTGGTCGCACCGTGAACGACGCCGTCGAACCCCTGGCCGCCGCGCGGCCGACACCGATGGCGCTGTGTGCGGAGATGGGTCGCCCATCGGCATTTGCCGTGACAGGAGGTGCAGGATGAACGAAGCGGTCTGGTTTGCCGGCGACGCCACCGCGATGGCCGAGGCCATCGTCGACGGCGAGTTCTCGGCGGTGCAGGCGCTCGAGCGCACCCTGGCGAGCGTGGCGGCGCTGAACCCGAAGCTCAACGCGGTGTGCCTGCTGGCCGCCGCGGTCGGCCACCGGCAGGCCGAGGCACTGGACGCCGAGCTGGCCGCCTGCCGCGACGACGCGGCGCGCCGCGCGCTGCGGGCGCAAAGGCCGTTCTTCGGCGTGCCGCTGCTGCTGAAGGATGTCGGCCCCGCCACCGCGCACCGCGCGCTGCCGTCGCGGATGGGATCGCGGCTGTTCCCGAAGGGCATGCCCTGGCCGACCGACGGCGAGCTGACGCGCCGCTACCTCGATGCCGGCTTCGTGCCCTTCGGCCGCACCACCTGCCCCGAGATGGGCATCAGCGCCAGCACCGAGGCGCTGGCCTACGGCGGGCCGACCCGCAACCCGTGGCACCCGGACCATTCGCCCGGCGGCTCGAGCGGTGGCGCCGCCGCGGCCACCGCGAGCGGCATGGTGACGATGGCGCATGCCAACGACGGCGCGGGGTCGATCCGCATCCCGGCCTCGGCCTGCGGGCTGGTGGGGCTGAAACCCTCGCGCGGGCTCGTTCCCACCGGGCCGCTGGCCGGCGAAGGCTGGGGCGGCATGACGATCGACCATGTGCTGACGCGCAGCGTTCGCGACTGCGCCGCCGCGCTCGATTTCAGCGCCGGCAGCGACGCCGGCGCGCCCTATGCGGCACCCCCACTGCCTGCCGGCGGCTGCCTGAAGGCACTCGCCGACGAGCCGCGCGGGCTGCGAATCGGCGTCGTCAACCACTTCTTCGAGGGCGACGCCGTGCACCCCGAGGTGGCGGCCGCGGTCGACGCCTTCGCCCGGCAGCTGCAGCAGCTCGGCCACCTGGTCGAGCCGGCGACGGTCGACTTCGCGACGCTCGACGTCGTGCGCCCGGTGATGCAGCTCGTCGCCACCGGCACCACCGCGGCGCTCGACGCCATCGCCGCCGCGCGCGGCCGGCCGATCGGCGACGGCGAGGTCGAGCCGGTGGTCTTCGGCGCGATGAAGGTTGCGCATGCCTTGAGCGCCTGCGACTACCTGCGCGCGGTGACCACGCTGCACCAGCTGTCGCGCCGGCTCGCACGCTGGCACCAGCGCTACGACCTGATGCTGACGCCGACGCTCGCCGAGCCGCCGGCGAGGCTCGGCCGCTTCGTGATGGACAACCCGGACTTCATCGACTACCGGCTGGGCCCGAATGGCCTCTGGCGCTACACGCCGTTCACGCCGCTGGCCAATGCCACCGGCGTGCCGTCGATCTCGCTGCCGGCCGGCCGCTCGTCGGCCGGGCTGCCCGTCGGCGCGATGCTCGGCGCGCGGTTCGGCGAAGACGCGCTGCTGCTGCGCGTGGCGGCGCAGTGGGAGCGGGCGCAGGGTGGGGCGGCGCCGATCGCGGGCTGACCGGCCGCACGCGACCGTCAGCCGCCGTTGCGGCTTCGTCCTGCGTAAAGCGACGGCAGGATGTGCTCGAGCATGCCGACTTCCTCGACGTTGTGGGTCAACCAGGCGGCACCCATTTCATCGGGGAAGACCCACGGTCTCACCAGATGGTTGAAGATCGGTCGAGCCATGCCGGAATCCGGACCGACGAGCATTCGAGACCGGTAGCTCGAGCCTTCGCTGACCGCGGCGAAACGGTGCTCGAGTCGAAAGAACTCGCCTCCCCGTTGGCGGCGGACAAGCGTCAGTCCTTCGTCGTCGAGCTTCTCGACGTACACGGTGGAGTCGACGTAGAAGCCCGGGTTGGCGGCAAAGGCCTCGACGATCCTCCAGGTCGCACCCTGGCCGCCACCACCGGAGGCCGACGGAACGGCAACCTCCATCTGGATGTGGTCCCGTGGATGCCAGAGCAGGTAGCGGGGGTAGGTCGTGCCGCGATGGACCATCGTTCGGCTCAGGTTCTCGAACCACCATCGCAGCATCTGCGGGCTCACGCCGCGGATGACGTCGTGCTCGATGGTCAGCTGGAGCTGACCGGTCGGCAGAACGGTTCGAGACGTGCGGGCCGAAGCGAAGGACTTCATCGGTCCGAGGTGCGGTCGCTCCGCCGGCAGCGGCAGCTGCGCGCTGCAAGCCGGCTGCAGCGCAAGCAGCGCTGCCCCGGGGGCCATCCTGGCGAGCCTTCTACCGAACTCCCGGCGAGAGGTTCCTGGCTCCATGATTCATCCTTCCCGGCGCGAAGGCCGCACGATGACCCGATGGCTGACGCAAAGCCGAGCGGCGTGCCCGAAGAACGAGATGTTATTGAGCCGGCCGTATGAAGATTGAACTTCTTGTGCCCGATGGAGTCAGAGCGTTATGGATAAAGAAGACGCTCGATTTCAGAAGTTGGAGCAGTTGCACGAGAGGCGCAAGCAGGTCGTGCGA
>Ga0268299_1001301_pt1 | contig 47293 bp, 40 predicted proteins | sample NOBtaG_FD_193484 | JGI IMG/M metagenome (GOLD analysis project Ga0268299, IMG submission 193484) | Activated sludge microbial communities from bioreactor in Nijmegen, Gelderland, Netherland - NOB reactor | ecosystem: Engineered > Bioreactor > Aerobic > Activated sludge | place: Netherlands... | reverse complement strand
CGGTCCGCCGAGGCACGCCGCACAGGATGCGTCGCCGATCTGGGCCCCGGCGCTCTGGAAGATCGCCTCCAGCGTCTGGCCGTCGAGCTGCTCGGTCTTGAGCTGGTTGGCGATCTCGGTCGTCGCCGGGACGATGAACGTGTCGATCTTGACCGTCCGGCCCTTGAGCAGCTTCGCCGCGGCGCGGAAGTCGGTCATCTTGCCGCCAGTGCAGGAGCCGATGTACGCCCGGTCGAGCTTCGTGCCGGCGACCTCGTCGACGTAGGCCCGGTTGTCCGGGCTGTGCGGCTTGGCGACGACCGGCCGGAGCTTGCGCACGTCGTAGACGCGCTCGCTCTGGAACTTCGCCCCGGCGTCGCTCTTGAGGACCGTGTACGGCTTCTTCCGCTTGTCGCGGCCGTTGACGTAGTCGAGCGTGACCTGGTCGGGGGCGATGACGCCGTTCTTGCCGCCGGCCTCGATGACCATGTTGCACAGCGTCATGCGCTCCTCGATGTTCAGCGCGTAGACGCCGTCGCCGTCGAACTCCATGGCGCGGTAGGTGGCCCCGTCGCAGCCGATGTCGCCGATCGCGGCGAGGATGAGGTCCTTCGCCATGAGGTACGGCGGCAGGTCGCCGTGGAAGACGAAGCGCATCGTCTCGGGGGCCTTGACCCAGAGCTTGCCGGCCCCGAGGACGAAGCCGGCCTCGGTGTTGCCGATGCCGGTGGCGAACTCGCCGAACGCCCCGGCGGTGCAGGTGTGGCTGTCGGTGCCGAGGAGCACCTCGCCGGGCCGGGTGTGGCCCTCCTCCGGCAGGGCGATGTGGCAGACGCCCTTGTAGCGCTCGGTGCCGACGTCGTAGAAGTAGGGCAGGTCCTGCTCTTTCGCGAAGGCGCGAAGGACGTCGACGTTGCGGTTGGCCATCGCGTCGGCGGTGAAGATGTAGTGGTCGGGGATGAGGACGACCTTCTCGCGGTCCCAGACCTTGGCGTCCTTGCCGAAGTGCTGCTTGAAGACGCCGATGGTGCCGGGGCCGCAGACGTCGTGCGTCATGAGGATGTCGACGTCGATCCAGACGTTCTCGCCCGGGGATACGGCATCGCGCTGGGCGTGTCGGGCAAGGATCTTCTCGGTCAACGTCATGGCCGGCATGGCGGTCTCCTGGCGGGACGGAGGAAGGGGCTATTGTAGCATTCTACGCCCGACCGCCGAGGGGTTCCGCCAGGATCGGAGACTCACGGCTCCGGCTTCATCGCCGGCACGGCGTGGACCTGGACGCTGCCGTCAGGGAGCGCCACGGCGAGGGATTTGCCATCGGGCAGGTACGCCAGGTGACGCGGCGGACCGGGGAGGTTGTCGAGCTTCGTCAGCAGCCGGCCGTCGTCGAGCGAACGGAACTCGACCGGACCACGGCCCTGCCGAGAGGACGCTGTGGCCAGGGTTCGGTCGTCCGAGGCCAGTAGGTCGAACTGGTCCGGCAGGTAGTGCATCCAGAGGACTTCGCCGGAGGCGAGATCCCAGCACTGGAGCCGCGGACCGTCGAGGTCGAATCGTCCTTCTGGACCCCCTTCCCACGGTGCGAATGCGAGTGTCAGCAGCCTCCGACCGTCCGAGGAAAAGACCGGCTCGCACGTCGGGTTACTCCCCAGATCCACGCGCCCTAACGGCTGTCCCGCAGTCGTGTCGAAGACGTGGAGGAGTTGGCGGTTGAACTGTAGTCCGAAGGCGAGCCGTGAGCCGTCAGCCGAAAGAGCCGCGATCGACGGTGGTAAACGCCGCCCCTGAAGGTGCCGGGTGAGCTGGCGATCTTGGAGCGGGGTGTCCCGCATGAGAACGTCCCATTCGCCGACCGGCTTGAGGGAGGTGAGGTCCGTCTTTCGCAGGGCGAAATCCCCGCCGAAGGAATACAGCGCCTTCCCGTCCGGGCTGAAGCGAAGCGCGAGCGGAGCCGTGAGGCGGTCTTCTTCGCCGTGTCCGGCCAGTCGGAAGCGAGCCGTGCCGGTTCGCGCGTCCCAGACGAGGATTACGCCATCGCCGTCCGCCGTGGCGACCAGGTTCCCGTCCGGATGGATCACGCCAGCTCGGGCGAAGGCGTTCGGGTGGTGAAGGGTGTGGAGGATTCGGCCGGTGCGCTCTTCCCAGAGTTGCGCAGGGCCGTGGGGGCTCAACGTGAGGAAGAAGCCACCCTGACAGGAGACCTGGTGTGCGATCAACGTGTCGGCTTCGATCAGCGGCCGGACCGCCTTTCCCGTCGGGAGGTGCCAGGTCGGCAACCCCGGGGAATGCATCGCGACCAGGCCACCGTCGGGCGAGAGGACGAGCGGCCCAACTGTCGCCGGCGTCGGCCAGCGGGAGACGAGCCGGCCGGTGGCTACCTCCCAGACTACGACCTGGCCGCGGTTCGGCCTCCAGGCCGTCCACGAACCGGAGCCTTCGACGGCAAGGAGGTGCTTGCCGTCGGGCGTGAACCGAATCTGGCCGAAATCGCGTTGGTCGTCGCCGAGGCGGAGGCGTCGGATCGGCTTGCCGGTGCGGGCGTCGATCAGTTCTATCGACGGTTCGCCCGGGGCGTGCGTCGCGAAGGTGACCCCATCCGGCGAGGCGTGGATCGGGCCGTAATTGCCCTTCAACCCGGTGGCGATGTGGGTCGGCGGCTTGCCGTCCCAGGTCCACAGGAGCAGGTCGTTCTCTGGCCCGGTCAACTCAACCCCTCGCTTGCCGTCCGGGGTGAAGGTGAAGCCGCTCCGAGGCACGGTCTTGAGCCCAAGGTCGGGGGTCATTTCCTTTCCGGTGGCGTGGTCCCAGACGGTGAGAGACACTTCGTCGGGTTGTAGGCGCGAGAACATGACGGCGATCTCATTCCGGCCCGGGAGGAACGCAACAGAAAATGACGTGAACCGCTCGACCAATCCGCATTCTCGCGACCGGACCACCTCTCCCGTCGCGGCATTGCGAAGCCGGGCGACTCTTCGGTGAACCGCACGATTCGCCTTCTCCGTGAGCCATTCCGCCGTCGCCAGCCATTTCCCGTCCGGCGACAGATCGACGCCGACCAGCACGCCTTCCGCACGAAGGGGCACCTCACGCAGGCGTTTCCCCGTGGCGACGTCCCAGTAGCGGACTTCAGTGTCCGCCTCCGATACCGTGACGAGTTCCTTACCGTCTTTGGTGAAGGCCAGGAACGTGGTGGACTCGAAATCAAAGCCAGCGTGGCGAAACGCTGGCGAGCCGAGTTGCAAGAGCGGCTTGGGGGCGGCTGGCGGTTGCGGTTTCGTCGTGCCTAGCAACGCCAGGACCAGGGCGACCAGCGGCAGGGCAGCGTACCGTCGGAGTCGAAAAAGCCAGCCCATCTTGAGAGGTGCCTCCGGGCGGTTGCAGCGGTGCCCGAGAGACAGAGTACCATCCCGGGGCAATCCGCTGCGAGTACAATGGCCGGGGCACCCCGGCTTGCGCCGCGCCCCGGCGATTTTGGTCTGGCCACGAGCCGCGTCGAGTTGGTGAGATGACGAGTTGAAAGGAGCCGCCCATGAAACCCGGCTCGCTCTCGTCGTCGATCACCCCGAAACGGTCCCGTCGGCACACCCCGTTGGCCGCGTCCGCTGGCCATCTTGGCCATCTAGGCGGCCATCGACGGCGATTGTCGCTCATTGGCGCACGGGGCGCACACATCTGGCCATCTTGACCACCTTGGCCATCGAGGTGGCCGTCGCCCCGTACAATAGCCCCGCGAACGGGGACGCACCCCGCCCCATGTCCACGAGCAAGGAGCGATGGCTCTCGCGCAAGGAACCGTCCGGCTGGCGACCCTCGGCTGCAAGGTCAACCAGTACGAGACGCAGTACGTCCAGGAGCTGCTCGAAGCCGCCGGCTGGACCGTCGCCGCCGACGGCGAGCCGGCCGACCTCTGCGTCGTCAACACCTGCACCGTCACCCATGAAGCCGACGCCAAGGGCCGACAGCTCGTCCGTCGGCTGCATCACGCCAATCCCGACGCCCGCCTCGTCGTCATGGGCTGCTTCGCCACCCGCGACCCGGACGCGGTCGCCGCGCTGCCCGGCGTCAGCCACGTCATCGCCGACAAGGAACGCCTCGTCGAGGAACTCGCCCCCTACGGCGTCGCCGGGCCGCTCGCCGGCATCTCGCGTTTCGACGGCCACCAGCGGGCCTTCGTCAAGGTCCAGGACGGCTGCCTCCTTCGGTGCGCGTATTGCATCATCCCGGCTGTCCGGCCCGGCCTTCGCTCGCGGCCGGTCGAGGAGATCGCCGAGGAGGTGCGCCGCCTCGTCGAGGACGCCGGCTATCCGGAGGTCGTCCTGACCGGCATCCACCTCGGCCACTACGGCATCGACCTCAGCCGCGGCAAGCGGCGGGACCAGATGACACGCCTGTGGCACCTGCTCGACAGGCTTGCCACACTGCCGGGTGACTTCCGCGTCCGTCTCAGCAGCCTGGAGGCGGCCGAGGCGCGGAGCGACCTGCTGCGGGCGATGGCTGGGCATCCGCGCGTCGTGCCGCACCTGCACCTGTGTTTGCAGAGCGGCTCGAACGCGGTGCTGGCCCGGATGAACCGCCGCTACCGCCGCGAGGACTTCCTCGCCACCGTCGCCCGCGTCCGCCAGGCCCTCGACGCCCCGGCCCTGACGACCGACGTCATCGTCGGCTTCCCCGGCGAGACGGACGCCGACTTCCAGGCGACGTGCGCCGTCGTCCGCGAGGCCGGCTTCGCCGGGGTGCATCTCTTCTCGTACAGCCGGCGCGACGGCACGCCGGCTGCATCGCTGCCGGACGCCGTCCCGCCGCCGGTCCTGGCCGAACGACGCGAGCGGCTCCGCGAACTGGCCGACGAAACCGCGGCGACGTACCGCCGGTCGCTCGTCGGCCGAACGCTCGACGTGTTGGTCGAATCCCCCGACCCGGGCCGTGCCGGCCACGTCCGCGGCACCGCCTGCCGTTCCGTCACGGTGACGCTGCGGGGTCACCTGTCCGCTCTGCGTCGCCGGCGCGTCCCGGTCGAGGTCGTCGGCGTCGCCGGTGAGAGCCTCCTGGGCGAGCCGCTTCCCGGCACACCGGAACCGTCCCGCCCCGCGCCGACGCGCTGGGAACTCCCCCTGGTCGCCGGGTGAAGCATGTCTGACACGACCCCCGCACCCCCCGGCCACCTGCCCGCAAGTTTCTTCACGCGGATGCGCCAGGCGACCGGCACCGTCTACGGCGACATCGGCACGAGCGTCCTCTACACCGTCGTCGAGATCGTCCGCGAATTACAGCGCCACGCCACCCCCGGCAGCGACCTCAAACGCGACCTGCTCGGCGGCTTGAGCCTCGTCTTCTGGGCGCTGATGTTCCTCACCGTCAAGTACGACCTGCTCATCACCCGGGCCGATAGCAAGGGCGACGGCACCGGCGAGGGCGGCACGTTCGCCCTGTGGACCCTGCTCAAGGGCGTCCCCGGCAAGGTCGTCGGCCTGGCGGTGATCGGCGTCCTCGTCGTCGTCGCGACCGGCATGCTCGCCGCCGACGGCCTCATCACGCCGGTCATCTCGATGCTCGGCGCGTTCGAGCCGCTCGGCGAGTCGTGGGCCGTCGTCGCCACGGTCGGCACGCTGCTGCTCCTGTTCCGGTTCCAGTCGCGCGGCACGGCCCGCGTCGGCGGGTTCTTCGGCTACTTCATGGTCTTCCTCTGGTTCCCGTGGATCGCCCTGAAGGGCATCCCGTGGGCGTTCGCCCACCCGGAGGTGTTCCTCGCCGTCAACCCGCTCTACGCGGCCGACTTCCTCTGGCACCAGGGCTGGCTCGGCTCGATGGTCATCCTCGGGGCGGTCGTCCTGGCCATCACCGGCGGCGAGGCGATGTACGCCGACATGGGCCACTTCGGCCGGGCCCCGATCGTCTGGTCGTGGCGCACGTTCGTCCTGCCGTGCCTACTGTTGAACTACTTCGGCCAGGTCGGCTACGTCCTCGACCGCGGCGTCCCGCCCGGCGGGAACACATTCTACGCCCTGACGCCGGCGTTCGGCATCGCCTGGCTCGACGGCGCGCTCAAGGTGTTCGACATCGCCGTCTCGACCATCGCGGCGATCATCGCCAGCCAGGCCCTAATCACCGGCATGTTCTCCGTCGTCAAGCAGGCGATCGCGCTGGGGTTCTGCCCGCGCTTCGACGTCCGCTACACGTCAAAGGAGGTCGAGGGCCAGGTCTACATCCCGGCCGTCAACTGGGCGATGCTCGTCGGCTGCATCACCCTGGCGCTGACGTTCCAGACGGCGTCCGCCCTGGCGTCGGCGTACGGCATCGCCGTCACGGCGACGATGGCGATCACGACGTTCTGCTTCGGCTACGTCGCCGTCTACGTTTGGAAGAAGCCGCCGGTCCTCGTCTGGGTCGTGTGCGGCCTGCTCATCTCGGTCGACCTGTTGTTCTTCGTCGCGAACAGCCTGAAATTCTTCCAGGGCGGCTACGTCCCGGTCGTCGTCGCGGCGGTGGTCGTGACGGCGATGCTCACCTGGCAGTGGGGCCGGGCCCGCCTCGCCGCCGCGTTCGGGGCGTATGACAGCAAGCCGCTCCGGTGGCTGATCGACCTGCGCGAGATGCTCGACGAGGCGAAGCAGGCCGTCGCCGAGGAGCTTTACATGGCCGCCCGCCTGGTCCAGGGGCCGCGCGAGCTGGTCGAGATCAACCGGGCCGTCGTCTTCCTCTGCTCCCGGCCGATCCGCCAGCCGGACGACCGGGTGCCGGTCGTGCTGCGCGTCTTCCTCAAGAAGACGGGGGCCCTCCCGCGCCACATCACCCTGCTGCACGTCAACCAGATCGCCGACCCGGAGGTGGTCGGCGACCGCTACGAGGTCGTGCAAATCAGCCCGGGGATCGTCTCGGTCGTCGTGTCGTACGGCTACGCGGAGCGGCCGGACATCCGCAAGGCGCTGCGCGAGCTGCAGCAGCAGGGGCGCATCCAGATCCCGTCGGATCGGTGGATCATCGAGGCCGGCGAAGAAGAGGTCCTCGTCGGCGAGGGCATCGACCCGCTCGACAAGGCCCGGCTGTACCTGTTCCGGACGCTGCTGCGGCTCTCGACGCCGGCCCACCGCTACTTCGGCCTCGGCTCGGACGCCGGCGTGTCGAAGTCGGTCCTGCCGGTCGTCTTCGACGGCCACGGGGCGAGCCTGCGCCTGCCGGAGCTGGAGGCGAGCGTCCACACGCCGGGGGCGGGGTGAGCCAACGACAAGGCCCGCGGCGTGCTCCGCCGCGGGCCCGTTGAATCGTCGGCCGGTCAGGTGGTGGTCGGCTTGGCCTGTTCCGGCTTGGGCTTCTCCGGCTTCGGCTTGGCCGGGGCCTTGATCGGCATGAGCAGGACGGTCATCTTCCGGCCGTCCATCGACGCCGGGCGCTCGACCTTACCCACGTCGGCCAGCTTCTCGAGGATGGCGTTGAGGACGCGCCGCCCCTCCTCCTGATGCTGCATCTCGCGGCCGCGGAACTGGACCGTGACCTGGACCTTGTCGTTGCGTTCGAGGAACTTCCGCGCCTGCTGGACCTTCGTGTCCACGTCGTGGTCGCCGGTCTTCGGGCGGACGCGGATCTCCTTGAGCTTCTGCTGGCGGACCTTCGACTTGTTGCCCTTGAGCGACGCCTCGAAGCGCATCTTGCCGTAGTCGAGGATCTTGCAGACCGGCGGCCGCTCGTCCGGGGCGACCTCGACCAGGTCAAGGCCGGCCTCGCGGGCCTTCTCCAGGGCCTGGCTGGTCGGCACGAGGCCGAGCTGTTCCCCGTCGGCTCCGATCAGGCGGATCGGGCTGATGCGGATCTGTTCGTTCATTCGCGGGCCGCGGTCGGGCGGCGGCTGACGGTCGTGATGTCGGATAGCCGGTCTCCTTGAATCGGCGGGGGATTCGAGTGTCCCTCGCCCGGGATTGTACGGGCGGACGTTCGCCCATGCTACTAGTATATCGTCCGCCCGGCCCGGCCACTGCGCGATTTCACCCCGTGAAGACCGGCACCGGCTTGAACTCGCTTCCGAGCACGTCCTTGCTGCTGACGCCGAGCCACTGGTCGAGGATCGCGGCGTAGACTTGGCGGAAATCCGTGTGGTGGACGAGGTTGCCGTCCTCCAGCCGCGTCAGGCTCGGGTGCGCCCCGACGACGCCGGCCTTCACCCGCCCGCCGACCAGGAAGACCGGGGCCCCGGAGCCGTGGTCGGTGCCCCGGCTGCCGTTTTCCTTGGCCCGACGACCGAACTCGCTGAACGTCATCACCAGGAGGCGGTCCTTGTGGCCCCGGGCGGCCAGATCCTTGTAGAAGGCGCTGATCGCGGCTCCGAGCTGGCCGAGCAGGTTCGCGTGGGCCGGGGCCTGGGCCGAGTGCGTGTCGAAGTTGCCGATCGAGACGTAGAAGATCCGCGAGCCGAGGCCGGCGTCGATCAGCTGGGCGGCGAGCCGGAGGCGCGACGCGAGCGGGTTGCCGTCCGGGTAGGTCGCCTTCGGCTGGTAGTTGCGGGCGACCTCCTGAAGGCGTCGGCTGCTGGCGTAGGTGTTCGCCGCGGTGCGCTGGACGAAGTCGAGCAGGCCCGGCTCGCCGCCGGCCGTCCGCGTCGCGCCCTCGATCACGTCGCGCTGGGCGGCCTTGTCCGCCCCGCTCGCGGCGGCGAGCTGGAGCTGGAACTCCTCCAGCGTCTTGATCGACGGCACCCGGACCGGCGCGCCCTCGTAGGCGAGCGGCGAGCCCTCGTTGTCGGTCTTGAGGTGGAACGACGGCGTGCCGGGCAGGTGCTTGAGCGTCCGGCCGAGCCAGCCCTCGGTCAGGTTCTGGGCGAGCGAGCCGGCCTGCCAGATGTCCATCGACCGGAAGTGCGACTGGTCCGGGTTCGGGTAGCCAACCCCCTGGACGACGCACAGGGCCTGGTCCTTGTCGAGCAGGTCGTTCAGTGGGCGCAGCTGCGGGTGCAGGCCGAGGTCGTCGTTGAGCTTGCCGAGTTGGTCGGCCGGCAGCTTGAGCGTCGGCCGGAGCTTGGCGTAGTTGGCGTCCTTGAACGGCACGACGGTGTTGAGGCCGTCGTTGCCGCCGGTCAGCTCGATGACGACGAGGATGGTGTCCTTCGCCCCGGCCGTCTCGCTAGTCGGGGCGGCGAGGGCGGTGCGCTGGACGAAGCCGGGGACCGCCCCGAGGGCGACCAGGCTGCCGGCCGTCACGCCACCGCGGAGGAACGAGCGACGATTCAGGGTCATGGGTGGGATCTCCCGGGTCAGTTCAGCTGAAACTCCGGCTGCGTCAGCACGAGGTGACACAGCGCCCGCACGCGGTGGTTCGCGGCGTCCTCCGCCGTCCAGTAGACCGGCAGCGTGTCGGCCTTCTCCTTCTGAGCATACACCGCCAGCCGCTCGCGCGACGCGGCGGGCAGGTCGCCCTGGTAGAACACGTCGGCGAACAGGGCCAGGGCCTGCTCCTGGGTCGGCCGGCCGTGCTTCTTCGCCAGGGCGGCCGGGTCGGTCCGTCGGCCGAAGCGCGGGTCCTCCGTCGAGGTCAGCGCCAGGGCCAGGTTCTGCCGGTAGAGCAGCGTCTGGCCGTTGAGCCAGGTCGGGCCGCCGTCCCAGCCCTTGACCGACGGCGGGTTGAACACGTTCTGGCCGAGCAACTCCAGGGCGTCGGCCAGGACCGTCGTGCCGATCCGGCCTTCGAGGCCGCGGACGATGCCGAGCGCGAACTCGACCGGGCTCTTGATCTTCGTCCGGTACGCCCGCTCCGAGAAGAACAGGTTCGACCGCAGCACCGTCGCGACGAGGGCCCCGAAGTCGTAGTCGCTCTTCCTCAGCTGCTCGCACAGCGGCGCGAGCAGCTCCTCACTCGGGGCGATCGTTTCGCTGACGAGGAACTTGAACAGCTTCGTCACCAGGAAGCGCGGGCACGCTTTCTGCTCCAGGCAGATGCCGACGACGTCGCCGGCCCGGAAGGTGCCCGACTTGCCGAGGATGGTCTTCGTGCCGGCGTCGTGGTTATTCTCGTTGAAGACCAACTCGGCCCCGCGGAGGTCGTGGCCGGTGAAGGCCCGGGCCGCCTCGCGGACGTCCTTCTCGGTGTAATGGCCGATGCCGAGGCTGAACAGCTCCATCAGCTCGCGGGCGTAGTTCTCGTTCGGGTTGCCCTTCGCGCTGCCCTTGCCGTCGAGCCAGACGAGCATCGCCCGGTCCCGGGTGGACATCTCCAGGAGCATCGCCCCGAAGCCGCCCAGGGCGTACTTGCGCATCAGCTCGTACTGCGCGAGCATGAACGCGGCGTTCTGCACCTTGGCGTTGCTCGTCGCGAAGTGGTTGTGCCAGAAGAGCGTCATCTTCTCGCGCAGCGGGTGCGGCGTGTAGAGCATCCGGTGCAGCCACCACGCCCGGAGCTGGGCGGCGTTGTTCGCCCCGGCGATGCTCGCCGCGAGCGGGGCGAGGTCGCGGTCGAACTCGTCCTGGCCGGGACCGCCGTTGAGCAGGCGATCGACCAGGGCGGTTGGGCCGAGCCGGACGCCTTCCTGCAGCTCGGCGTACGTCGCGCCGAAGCCGGCCCGGCGGTGGAGGTGGCCGACGCGGCGGAGGTTCCACGGCGCGGCGTCGCTCGGCCGGTACGGCTCCCAGGCCCAGCGCGGGTCGATCGGGGTCGGGTCGAGTGGCATGGCGGGCCTCGTCCTCATATAGCCCCGGGCTTGCCCGGGGTCTTCGCATCCGGAACCCCCGCAAGCCGGGGGCTATATGGATCACTTCAGGCGGAACCGGATCGTGTAATCGAACGCCTTCGCCCCGTACGCCGCCTCCAGCGAGACGCCGCCGGTCGTCCGCAGCAGGGCGAGCAATTCCTCGGCCTGCTTGCGTGCCTCGGCCGCCGGCACCGCCTGGTCGAGGATCGCCTGGGTGATGAGCTGCTCCTTCGACAGGGCGAGCAGTTCGGCGAAGCCGGGGCCATAGAAGCGCGTCTCGACGCTCGCCGCCCGGTCGCCCGGCTTCTCGGCCAGAAGCAGCGGCACCAGCTCGCGGGCCAGCTCGATCGTCGAGCAGAGCAGCACCTGATTGCCGACACGGGCGAAGCACGGGCTGAACGCGAAGCGCAGGTCCTGCACGTCTTCCGGCAGCGGCCGCTCCTCATCGACCCGGTAGCCGACCAGGGTCACGTCGCCGATCTTCTCTTCCTTGAGCTTCAACTTGATCTGGCTGGAGACGGCGAGGCCGGCCCCGCGGACGAGCGTCTCGATGCCGGCGGCGTAGTCGTCGTTCGTCGTCTCGGTCACGAACGCGAACGCCGGTACCGGCGTCTTCGGCTGCTTCGTGTAGCTCCCCTTCGGCTGGACGACGGCGACGAAGCGGTGGTACGGGGCAGTGGACGTGAGCAGCTTGCTGAGCTGGATGCGGTTGAGCGGGAACTGGCCCAGGCCCTTGTCGGCGTTCTCCAGGCCGGCGACGACGTCGGCCCCGAAGATCTTCGCCCGGTCGTTCCAGAACGCGGCCAGGTCGAGGTGGAAGCTCGTGCTGAACAGGACGCCCTTCGGCTCCAGCGGCGGGCGACTCGCGGCTCGGCCGTCCGGGCCGACGTGCAGGAAGCGGTCCGGGCCCATGCCGTCCCGGCCGACCGGGGCCCGGACGTGGAAGGCGAAGTCGTCCTTGTCGCGGACGAGGGCCATCGCCAGGAACGGCGTCCGGCTGAGGACGTCGAAGTAGCCGCCGAAGAGCATCGTCGCCAGCGGCTCGCGCGGCGTCTTGTACAGCGCGTCCGCCTCGGGGCTGACCTGGCGCACCCGGCCCATGTCCATCCACATCCAGGCGAGCGGGTCGCCCGGCAGCAGCTTGCGGGCCTCCTCGACCGCGGGCTTCTTTGCCAGGGAGATGTCCGTCTTGCCGGTCGCCAGGTCGACGGCCCCCTCGATCGCCGCGCGCTTGTTGGCGAACAGGAGCGTCGCCCCGACCCGGGCCAGGTGGGCATCCTTACCGATGGTCGTGACTTGAATCCCCTGGTATGATCCAGGTACGAGCTTCGGCGCTCCCTCCTGCCGGGCCAGCTCCTGCTCGATGATCTGGAGGAGCAGCGCGAAGAATCGCTCGCTGACCTTCTCGTCGCGGCCCTGGACGACGAGCAGGGCCGGGCCGGGCTGCTCGCCGAACTTTGTCGCCAGGGCGACCCCGCCGCCGGCGACCTGGTCGAGCAACTTCGCCGCGGGCTGGCCTATCTCGCGTTCGAGGTGGCCGACCAGCTGCTGGAAGCGGCGGAAGGCGGTCCCCTCCAGAAACTCGCGGGCCGGGGCGAGCTTCGCCGCCTGCTGGAAGAGGGCCGGGGCGGCGTAGGCGTCGAGGAGCTTCGCCGGCGACGGGGCGACGAAGACCAGGTCGGCGACGTCGGGGACGGCGGCGAGCGGCGACTTCGGCTCGGCGGCCGACGCGGGGCCGGCCAGGGCCAGCCAGGTGAACAGGCCGGCCAGGGAGAGACGCGACAGAGGCATGGCCCGGCTCCTTGGTGCGGGGTGGGGCTTCGTATCCGGGATACCTGACCGGCGCGGCGCGGGTTTCACGATCGGCGGAGATGGCCCATGAGTCGGACCCTGCGCCTGGCCATCACCGCCGACTTGCACTGGGGCCACGCCCGCGGCCACGAGCCGAACCGTGCCCTGGTCGAGCACCTGAAGCGCCACCCGGCCGACGGCCTCGTCATCGCCGGCGACGTCGGCTCCGGCGACCACTGGGGCGACTGCCTGCGGGCGTTCGCCGACGTGCCCGGCTTCAAGGCCGTCCTGCCCGGCAACCACGACGTCTGGGTGCCGCGCGACGAGGAGCGGATCGACTCGCTGGTGATGTACGAGGCGATCCTGCCGGAGATCGCCCGCGAGGCCGGCTTCCACTACCTCGACGACGGCCCGCTCCTGTTGCCCGAGGCCGGCCTCGGCCTCGTCGGCACGATCAACTGGTATGACTATTCCTGGGCGATCGACGAGCTGACGGCGCGCTTCCCCGACGAGCTGGAGCGGTTGTCGAGCAAGCGCTTCACGCGCGGCCGGCACAACGATGCGAACTTCGTGCGGTGGGCGCTCGACGACGCCGGCTTCACCCGGCGCGTCGTCGAGAAGTTCGCCCGCCAACTCGACGAGGCGTTGGCCGCGGTGCCGCACGTCCTGGCGTTCACGCACCACCCGGCGTTCCGCGGCGTCGCCTTCCCGGTGCCGCCGGGGGCGGTCCTCGACCTGGACCAACTCCTGTGGGTCGCCTTCACCGGCAACGTCGCCCTGGAGGAGGTGCTGGCGGCCCGGGCGGACCGGATCGCGATGGCGTTCTCCGGCCACACGCACCGGGCGTGCGAGGGCCGGCTGGGGAGCCTGCCCGGCGTCAACGTCGGCAGCGACTACCCGTTCAAGCGGCTGCTCTACCTCGACTGGCCGGCCCTGACGATCGATGCGGTGCAATTCGACCCATGACCGCGGAGGATGGATAATGCGAGCGATGTTCTGCATGCTGGCCCTCGGCCTCGTCGCGACCCTGGCCCGGTCGGCCGACGAGCCGAAGCCGCTCCTGGCCGAGAAGGGCAAGCTCCTCTTCGAGGACGACCTGACCAAGCCGCTCGGCGAGAAGTGGAAGACGGCCAAGGGCAAGTGGGAGGTCGTCGAGGGCGCGATCCGCGGCGTCGAAGTGAAGGAGGACATGCACGGGGCCGTCACGCGGGCGGCGTTCCCGTTCCGCGACGTCGTCATCCGCTACGACTTCAAGCTCGACGGCGCGAAGCAGACCAGCCTGAGCATCAACCAGGAGAAGGGCCACGTCTGCCGGGTGCTGATCCGGCCGGACGCGCTCGTCGTCCAGAAAGACGACAGCGACGGCAAGAACGGCCCGGACAAGGCGGCCGTTCTCCAGAAGCGGACGATCGAGATCAAGCCGGGCTGGCACACGCTTCAGATCGAGCTGGTCGGCAAGGAGATGGTCGCCACTCTCGACGGCAAGGACGTGGCGTTCGGCGAGCACGAGTTCCTCGACCGGCCGAAGGCCAACCTCGGCTTCACCGTCGCCGGCGAGAGCGTCTCGTTCCGCAACCTGAAGGTCTGGGAGGCGACGCGGCACAAGGACTGGGAAAAAACGAAGGCGACGCTGGCGAAGTAGCGGACCGATAGGCCGCCGGGGTAGAATGGCGCGGACGAGGAGGACCGACGATGCCGTTCACCGTGACCCGCCCCGGCGGCATGACCGACGCGGAGTTCATCTGGTACAGCCGCCGGCTGAGCCAGCAGGGACTGGACCTCGGCAAGCTGGCCCGCATCCTCGACCCCGACGCCGGCCGCCGCTGGCTCGTCGTCTTCGACGAACGCCGGCCAGCCGAGGCGTTCGCCGAGAGCCTCGCCGGCTCGACCGGCCGAACGGATTGGGTCGTCCGCGAAACGAACGGCGGCGTCTCGGTCGGCCCGCTCGGGCCGGTCCTGATCCACGTCTCCCGCGAAGGCGAGACGCGGTTTGTCGCCACCAATCCGCTGAGCCGGGCCATGCTCCGCGGCGCGTTTCCCGACGCCCTGCCGATCCTGACGCGCGGCGAGATTGCCGCCGAGGCCTGGCAGGCTTACCACGCCCCGCGAGCCGACCTGGCGGAACTCGTCTGGGAGCTGGCCCCAGTCCTGACCGGGGTGTCGCTGGCCGACCTGGACGACATTGGGTATGCGCTCCTCGACGACGACACCCGACAGACGCTGCTGTTCATCCCCCCAGCCGTCGGCGTCCCTCAACCCTGATCGGACGCCTCGCCCAGGCCGAGCAGGTGCCAGGCGTTGCGGTACGGGGTCAGATCGACCTCGCCGCAAACGACCGAATCGGGACGGAACTGGACCGTCACGGCCAGGTCGCCGGACGCCGGGTTCTCCGTGCCGAACCGGTTCGCCCCGTTCCACCACCCGACGACCGCGACCCGAGGCAGGACGACGAAGTCCTCGAACCGCTCCTCGAACCGCACGGCCAGGACATAGGTCAACGCCGGGCCGCTCGCCTTTTCGAGCTGCCGCATCGGGAACCCGAACTGGGCCCGGTAGCCCTCCTCGCGGGCGTACCGCGCCGCCTGGGCAGTCTTCACCTACACCCGGCAGAGGGCCTCGGTCGCGTCCCGGAATGCGAAAAGGTCGGTGCCGAGATCGACGTGCGGCACGGCGGCGTTCACCTGGCGGACGAGCAACTCGGCCATGACCGCGAGCTGGCCGCTATGGCCGGTATAGACGCGCTGCGTACTCATGCCGTCGCCTCCGGTGTGAGACGACGCATTGTAATCGTCGCGGCCCGGGAAATGAACCGAGCCCGGGAAGCGGGGGGATGCTTCCCGGGCTCGCGCTTCAAGGTGCCGACTGGCCGGTCCGGGCTCAGCCGACGAGTTCCTTGATCACCTTCTCGCCCTTGTCGACGATGCGGATCGGCCGGCCGTTCGGCGTCTGGTTCTGCTTCGTGTAATCGACGCCGAGGATCGTGCAGACCGTCGCCATGAAGTCGAGGGCGTTGATCTTCCGCTCGACGACCTCGGCCCCTTCCTTGTCCGTCTTGCCGATCACCTGGCCGCCCGGGATGCCGCCGCCGAACATCACCGACGACCACGCCCGCGGGTAGTGGTCGCGGCCCGGCTTGGCCCCGCGGGCGTTGATCTTCGGCGTCCGGCCGAACTCGCCCATCCAGATGACGAGCGTCGTGTCGAGCAGGCCGCGGTCCTTCAGGTCGCCCAGCAGCGACGACAGCGCCTTGTCCACCTGGAGCGAGTTCGCCTTGACGCGCGTCCAGTTGTCCTGGTGCGTGTCCCAGCCGCCGAGCGTCACCTCGACGAACGGCACGCCGACCTCGACCAGCCGGCGAGCCAGCAGCACGCCGTTGCCGAACGCCGTCTCGCCGTAGGCGGTCCGCGTCTCGGTCTTCTCCTGGGCCAGGTCGAACGCCTTCGCCTCCTTCGACTTCATCAGCTCGACGGCGCGGGCGTAGGTCGTCGAATGGTCCTGGCCGGCGTCGGCGCGGTACTCGCCGTAGAACGCCTTCTCCATCTCCTGGAGCAGGCCGACCCGGTTGTCGAACGACGAGCCGGAGACGAACGCCTTGAGGTTCTCGACCCCGGCGGTCGCGTTGGCGACGTTGAGCGGCTGGTGCTTCGCGCCGAGGAAGCCGGCCCCGTAGCTGCGGTTGCCGATCGTGACGAAGTTCGGCAGCGGGAACTCCGGCCGGCCGAGCTCGGCCGAGACGATCGAGCCGATGCTCGGGTAGACGACGCCGCCGACGCCCTCGCGGTAGCCGGTGTGCATGTTGAACTTGGCGCGGGGGTGGGCCCCTTCGCTGGTGTTCATGCCGCGGAGGATCGCCCCGTGGTGCATGAACTTCGCCGTCGCGGCGAAGTGCTCGCTGACCTCGATGCCCGGGACGCTCGTCTGGATCGGGCTGAACTCGCCGGCGTCCTTCGTGCCGGGCTTCAGGTCGAACGTGTCCTTGTGGCTCGGGCCGCCGTCCATCCACAGAAGGATGCACGACTTCGGCTTGGCCGCGGTGTTGGCCGCCGCGGTGGCGACGACGTTCATCCAGCCGGACAGGCACGCCCCGCCGACGCCGGCGGCGGCCAGGCGAAGGGCGTCGCGACGGGTCAGGCCGTTGGGAAGCAGGTTCTGCATGGGACCGGATACCGTGGGTGAGGGTGTTTCGGGTTCGTTACTTCACGACGGCCGTTATCGGTTGAGAGCGAATTCGCTGGTGTTGACCAGGACCCAGAGCAGGTCGGCGTACGCCTGGCGGCTGTCACCCACGGTCTTGACGTGGGCCAGGGCCCGCTGCGTCTCGACCTCGGTCGGCTTGCGCGACAGGGCGGTCAGGTAGAGCGCCTCGACCGCCTCGGTCGGCGACTTCGCCGCCTTGGTGATCTCCTGGGCCCGGGCCGGGTTGTTCATCTGGGCGGAGTTCATCAGCCGGAGCACCTGCGGGATGCCGGCCTGGAACTCCATCGGATCCCAGTTCTCGTCGAGGTTGAAGAAGTTGACGAAGCCGGCCTTGCCGCCCTGCGGCCCGCCGCGCTGCGGGGCCACCACCGCCGGGCGCTTGCCCTGGGCTCGCTCGCTGCCGAGGACGACCTGGAACGAGTCGTACAACTGCTCCGGCGACAGCGACTTGATGTTCATCCGGGCGAGCAGGGTCGGGTCGCTGCCGCGGTTGCTGTCGTTCGGCTTGCTCGTCCGCTGGTACGTCTCGCTGAGGCAGATCGCCTTGTAGAGGTACTTCAGGTCGAAGCCGTTCGCGGCGAACTGGGCCGACACGGTCGTGAAGAGGTCGGGGTGGGACGGCTCGTTCTCGTCGCGGATGTCGTCGATCGGGTTGACGAACCCGCGGGCGAAGAGCTGCGCCCAGACGCGGTTGACCAGCGCCTTGGAGAAGAACCGGTTCTCCGGCGTGCAGAGCCAGCCGGCGAGGTGCGGCCGGAGCGGCTCGGTGCCCTTGACCGTCGGGACGGTGCCGTCGAGGGCCTTCGGCGGCACGATCTTGGCCGACTCCGGCAGGGCGTTCTTGCCCTGTTTCATCTTCGCCAGTTCCTGCACGCCGGGCGACGTGCCGTTCTTCGCCGCCTGGTTCAGGTTGCCGGTCTGCACCCGCAGGAAGAACGCCGCCGTCTCCCAGTACTGCTTCTGGGTCCACTCCGTGAACGGGTGCGGGTGGCACTGGGCGCACTGGAGTTGCAGGCCCATGAAGATCTTGCCGACCGAGTCGGTCATCTTGTCGGCGGTATTGTTCGCCAGGAAGTACGTCACCGCCGGGTTCTCTTCCTGGGTGCCGGTCGCCGTCAGCATCTCGGTGACGAGCTTGTCCCAGGGCTTGTTCTCGTTGAACTGCTTGACCAGCCACTGGACGAGCGGCTCGGGGACGAGGCGGCGGTTGTCGCTGTTGCGCGGCAGCATGAGCGACGTCCAGAGGTCGGTCAGGTGGACGCCGTAGTCCGGGCTGGCGAGCAGCTCATCGACGAGCTTGGCGCGCTTGTCGGCGTCGGTGCTGGCGAGGAACCGGGAAGCCTGCTCGGCGGTGGGGACCTTGCCGACCAGGTCGAGGTAGACGCGGCGGAGGAACTCAGCGTCGTCGCACCGGCCGGACGGGGTGAGCTTCTCGGCGGCGAGCTTGGCGTTAACGGCCTTGTCGATGACCTTGGCCAGGCCGGCGGCGTCGAGCTTGGCCGGGGCGGCCTTCGGCTGGGCCTCGAGCAGGCTGCCCCCGACGAAGACGACGAGCGCGACCGCCGTGGTCAGCATCGCCATTCCGCGCAAGAACCCGGTGGATAGGGACATCCGTCGATTCTCCTGGGTCGGTGGGCCCGGCCGAGCCGGCGGGGCGGGGTTCCCGAGACCACAATCCGTATCCTTCAAACACCAAGTTTCTGTCAGAGTTCCGCCCCGGGCAAGCGAATTCGCCCGCCGAGAAAGCCGGCTTTCAGACCGGCCATCGTCAGCCCCATCTGCTTACGCAGCCAGGGGATTCGCGCCATCAGGGGCAGGCCGGCGTTACGTAACAACCCCTTCAGCCAGCCGTCGGCCTGGAAGAACGGCGACATCGCGAACGTCGCCAGGGAGTAATACCGCAGGTGGGCGCGGCGGGCGTCGTCGTACGCGGAGAAGGCGTGCCGCGGGGTCGAGGCCCGTTCGAGGCAGTGGGCGAACGTCCAGGCGTCGATCAGGGCGAGGTTGAGCCCCTGGCCCAGGTGCGGGCTCATCGCGTGGGCGGCGTCGCCGAGGAACAGGACGTGGTTCGTGTGCCACCGTTTCAGCCAGACGGCCTGGTAGGTGGTGTGGACGACCTGGTCGAAGTCGGTCAGGCCCTGGAGCAGTTCCTCCGCCAGCGGCGCGAGGGTGAGCACTTCCGCCTTCCAGGCCGGGACGCCGCCCCGCCAGACGGCGTCCTTCTGGTCGTTGCGGATGCCGAAGAAGAGGGTCAGCCGCCCGCCGCCCATCGGCAGCAGGCCGACCAGGTTGCGCGTGCCGCGGACCACCTGATGCAGCCGGCCCTGGACCGCCGTCGAGGGGCCGATGTACCACAGGGCCCCCCAACGGTATGGGTAGCGGTAGCGGACCAGGTCGGCGTGGTCGCGCAGGACCGACCGCGATCCATCGGCGGAGATGACGAAGTCGAACGGGCCGTGCTCCCGGCCGTGCTGGTCGCGCAACAGGACGCGGTCGCTTTCAACGCGATACCCCTGGACATCGTGGTCGAGGTGGACGGCGACGCCCTGGGCATCGACCTCGCGGTGGATGAATTCGAACAGGTCGCCCCTGTGCAGGCCATACGCCCGCAGCCCCGGCCCGGCGGCGTCGAACGGCATTCGTAGAAGTTGGCCGGTCGGATGCTTGTGGACGTCGAGTGCCTCGATCGGCGACCCCATCGCGACGACGGCGTCGTGCCAGCCGATCGCCTTCAGGGCAAGTTGGCCAGACGGCATGAGCAGCACGCCGGCCCCGGCCGGCCCGACGCGGCGGGTGCGCTCGAACAACTCGACGGTGTGGCCCTGCCGGGCGAGCAGGACGGCGCTCGTCCCGCCGCCGACGCCGAAGCCGACGACGCCGATCCGGTAGGGGCGAGGCATCGGCGCTCCGGTTACTTGCAGGCGGCGTCGAGGAGTTTGAGGAACTCGCGCATCCAGCCCGGGTTGTCGTGCCAGGTGCGGGCCGTCACGAGGTTGCCGTCGACGACGACCTCGCGATCGACGTAGGTCGCCCCGCCCTGCTCGACGTCGAGCTTGCACTTGGCGACGGTCGTCGCCGTCTTGCCCTTGCCGACGCCGGCGGCGGTGATGATCTCGATGCCGTGGCAGACCGACGCGATCGGCAGCTTCTGCTCCTCGAACCAGCGGACGAGCTTGAGCAGGTCCTGGTCGTAGCGGAGGTACTCCGGTGCCCGGCCGCCGCTGATGATGATGCCGCGGTACTCCTGCGGCTTGACGTCCTTGAAGGCGACGTCGGCGGCGAGGTGGTAGCCGGGCTTCTCCTCGGTGATGTCCCAGTCGGCGGGGCGCTCGTGCTGGACGAGGTGGTAGACGCGCTTCGCCGGCCCGGCGACGACGCAGTCGTGGCCGGCCTCCTTGACGCGGAAGAGCGGGTAGAACGTGTCGAGCACCTCGGCGGCGTCGCCGATGACGAGCAGGACCTTGGCCATGGGAGTCTCCGTCTTCATAGTGCCGGCGGCTTGCCGGCGGCGCTTTGGTGGGAGTATACGAACCCGGCCGCTGTCACACCGGCCCGGCCGCGTCGTAGCCCGATCGGAAAGGAGGGGCCGGATGAACCAGAAAGAATGGCGGACGTCGACCGCCCCGGCGCGGATGCTCGAGTACCTGAAGCGCAGTCGGCGGTGTCGGGTCGATGGCCGGAAGGTGCTCCTGTTCGGCTGCCGGTGCGTGCGACGAATCTCGAAGCGGCTGGCGTACCAGGAATCGGAGGACGCGATCCGGGTGGCGGAGCGGTTCGCGGACGGGCTGGCGACGGCTCGGGAGATGCACCAGGCCCGCCGGGCGGCCCGCGACGCGGCGAACGCCGCCCGGCGCGCGGACGGGCTAGCCGCCGCCCACGCCGCCGAGGCGGCCTGGTGCCTGGTGCGGATGCCGAACGACGACCGGCTCGACCGCGTCTTCCTGCTCAACCGGATGCAGGGCGTCGTCCACCGCGTCTGGCGGTCGTACTTCAACGAGCCGGACCGGCGGCCCCAGGAGGAGCAGGCCCAGGCCGACCTGCTCCGCGAGGTGGTCGGCGACCCGTGGGGCGACGCGGAAGTGAAACCGGACTGGCTGCTGGCCAACGACCGGGCCGTGGCGCGGATCGCCGACACGATCTACGCCGAGCGGCGCTGGGACGAGATGCCGATCCTCGGCGACGCGCTGGAGGACGCCGGCTGCACCGACGCGGCGATCCTCGGCCACTGCCGGGCCGAGACGACGCATTGCCGCGGCTGCTGGCTACTCGACGCCCTCCGCGACCGCTGGCGGGAGATGCGTAACGGAGCCTGATCGTCCCGTCGTCGGGCTCACGCCGCCAGCGACGCCGGCACCGCCGGCCGTCGCGCCGTGAACAGGTACGCCTGGTCCGCGTACGACAGCCGGCATTCGAACTCGCCGAAGCCGAGCTTCGTCAGCCGGCGCTGGATCTCGTCGGCCGGCAGGTAGTGGAACCGGCCGCGGCGCGACTCGCGCGTCAGCCACCGACCGACCCACCACATGCGCACCGCGTTCATCAGCTGCCGCAGCGGCCGCGAGATGCGCACCCGCCAGTGCAGCGACTTCCAGAACACCTTCCCCCACGCCGGCTCCGGGACGTTGACCGACACGACGACCTTGCCGCCCGGCTTTAGCACTCGGAAGAGTTCGCTCAAGAGGCGGTTGTACGCCGCGTCGGTGTACCGCCCCGTGATCGGGTCGCGCGCCTCGGCGTAGGAGATCGCCAGGCCGGAGACGATCCCGTCGAAGCTCGCGTCCGGGAACATGCCGAGGCCGCCGCTGAAATCGACCGTCTCGAAGCGGACCTTGTCGCCGGCTCCGAGGTTCTCCGCCAGGCGGGCGATCACCTTCCCGTTGGCCGGGTTGCAGTCCGTCGCGACGACCTCGCCGACCTGGCCGGCCGCCTTCCGCCAGACGAGGGCCGTCAGCTGGCCGCCGCCGCAGCCGAGGTCGAGCCAGCGCTCGCCGGGGCGGACGTCGAGCCGGGCGTCCATGTCGGCGAGCAGCTCCTGGTACGGCCGGAGCAGTTTCTGGTCCCAGAACGCCTCGGCGCACTTCTCTTCGAGCCACCAGTTCGTGTCGTCCTTGCCAGCCACGGCGATCCCTCCCTGGCTTCGGTCAGGCGGCTACCGGGGTGCCCCGTTCCGGCCGCGCGTCGGCCAGTTCGCGCGCGATCGGCCCGTTGAGGATCTCCTCGAGCTGGGCCAGGGCCCGGGCCACCGTCGCCCCGTCCATGAGGCGATGGTCGTAGACGATCCGCACCGGGACGCCGCCGTCCGCGGCCATCACGCCGTAGTTGAGCGTCGTCGTCCACGGCGCGATCGGGTGGAGCGACTCCGCCCCGAGCGCCGAGTAGACGCTGACCCCGAACGTGCCGAGGTACTTCGCCCGCTTCGCGCCGTCGACGTTGAGCGCGTACCACCACAGGCACCGCCGCAGGAAGCGCGGCAGCCGCGTGATCCACAGCGACTTGCGGAAGTGGCCGTACGCCTCGATCGGCCGGGTGCGGAATTTCTCCAGCTGTTCGTGCAGCGCCGCCAGCGGCTGGCCCTCCGGCGCGCGGAAGATCGCGCCGTAGACGACCTTCTCGCCCTTGTACTCGCTCTCGATCGAAATCGACGGGCTGCTGTACGGGTGTTCGTAGACGCGGTCCCACGGGAACGAGACGTACACCTGGCGCAGCACGGCCAGGTCGCGGGCCAGCATCGCGTACGCCTTGGTGAACAGGACCGTCCACGAGACGCGCACCGGCGCGCCGGCGCGAGCGTCGCGGAGGACGGCGAGGTTCATGTGCCGCTGGACGGGCACGGTCGGGATCTGCTTGCCGAAGTGGAGCAGGTCGCAGACCATGCGGCGCGGCAGCGACAGCGGCAGATAGCGGCCCTTCGGTTCGCGGCTCATGACGATCCCTCCCTGGACGCCGACTCTCACGCCGCCCGCAGCCACCAGCGGAGGACGCCCTTCGGTCCCTTGAGCCCCTCGGCCTTGTGCCAGGCGTAGGTGTCGCCCAGGCACTCGCGCAGCGACCGGGGCCGGTAGCCCAGCTCGGCCTTGGCCCGGGCCGAGTCGCAGTAGAAGTACCAGCGGTTGAGCCGGACGTGCGCCATCGACGGATACGGCTCGCGGCCCGTCAGCCAGCCGCGCAGCTCGGCGAGCCAGGCGACGGCGGCGACGCCGACCCACGGCATCGTCGGCAGCCAGCGCGGCCGCATCCCGGCCACCTCGGCGCAGAGGGCGAGCAGGTCGCGGCTGGAGCGGTCCTCGCCGCCGAGGATGTAGCGCCGCCCGGCCTTGCCGTGCTCGGCCGCCAGCAGGTGCCCCTCGGCCACGTCGCGGACGTCGACGAGGTTGAGGCCGCCCGGCGCGGCGACGAAGACGCGCCCGGCCCAGATGCGCTTGCAGAACCGGCCGGTGATCGAGTTGCTCGAGTCCTCCGGCCCGACGAGGTACGCCGGGTTGACGACGACGACGTCGCCCGCCCCGGCGAGGGCGATCTCCTCGGCGTCGCGCTTCGCGTTGATGTACGGCACGCCGGCGTCGGCGAGGTTGAACGGCGTCTCCTCCGTCACCGGGGTCGGCGTCTTGTTCGCCCCGACGGCGACGACGCTCGACGTGTGGACGACGCGCGCCCGGCCGGCCGCGGCGAGGACGTTGCGCGTCCCGTCGCAGTGGACGGCGTGCATGTGGGCGAGGCCCTTGCCCCAGACGGCGACCGTGCCGGCGGTGTGGAAGATCACGTCGCAGCCGGCCAGGGCGGCGCTCACCGCCGCCGCGTCGCGCACGTCGCCGAACCGGCACTCGACGTCGGCCCACGGCCCGGGATGCACGTCGAAGACGCGCACGGCCGCCCCGCGCTCGCGGAGCATCCGGACGAGGTGCCGGCCGAGGAAGCCGGTGCCGCCGGTGACGGCGACGGTCTTTCCGGACCAGAAGTCGGACATCGGCGACTCCTCACGCCGCGCGGGCCGGCATCCAGAACGCATGGGCATCCCGCAGCGTCTCGGCCAGCGGCCGGGGCCGCCAACCGATCGCCGCCCGCGCCTTGGCCGCGTCGAAGTAGAAGTACCGCCCCAGCAGCCGGGACGATTCCCGGCTCAGGATGGGCCGGGCCCCGCGCCGCGGCGGGACGAGGTTGATCACGCCGGCGATCATCCGACCGGTCCACGCCGGCAACCCCAGCCGGAAGTACCGCCGACCGGCCGCCGTCGCCAGCGCGGTCAGGAACCCGCCGTAGGTCTGGTTCTCGCCCGTGAGCAGGTAGCGCTCGCCGGGCCGGCCGTCGTCGGCGAGCCGGGCGAGGCCCTCGGCCACGTCGCGGACATCGACGAAGTTGCTGCCGCCGCCGAAGTAGAGCGGCATCCGCCCGCGCCAGAACCGTCGGCAGAACGTGCCGAACTCGCTGTGCGAGAAGTCGTCCGGCCCGACGACGCAGCCCGGGTTGGCGACGACGACCTCGACGCCGGTCGCGGCCAGGGCCGCCTCCTCCGCCTCACGCTTCGTCGCGATGTACGGCACGCCGAGCGGCCCGAGGTTCCACCGGCTCCGCTCGTCGAGCGGCTCCGGTTGATCCGAGCAGGCGACGGCGACGATCGAGCTGGTGTGGACGACGCGGCGCACGCCAGCCGCCCGGGCGGCGGCGAGGACGTTCGCCGTCCCGCCGACGTTCACCGCCCGGATGCGCTCCAGGTCGCCGCCGAAATCGACCGCACCCGCGGCGTGGAAGACGACCTCGACGCCGTGCAACGCCCGGGCCAGTGCCGCCGGCTCCTCCAGCGGGGCGACGACGGTTTCGCAGCCGAGCGAATGGAGGCGTTTTGTGTCAGAAGTCGTCCGCACCAGGGCGGTTACGATCGCCCCATCGCCGCGGAGCAGCGCCGCCAGGTGGTGGCCGACGAACCCCGTCCCGCCGGTGACGGCGACACGGCGGCCGGTCCACGGCCTCGGCACGGGGGCGGGGGTCATGAGCAAGTCCTCCGGCCCGGGAAGATACCCCCGTCGCCGGAGACGGGTCAAGGCGAGGTCATTTTGGAGCGCGGCGATTCTTCGCCGCTCTCGCTTTCTCACTTTTTCTCGGGTGGTTGGGCTGGTCCTATCCCGCTCCCGGCGGGTGGAATGGGAGGTTGGGTCGGGGTCGGTCCCCGGCCGGAAACGCACCCCGCGCGGCGCGCGCAACGTTGGCGGCCTTGGCGGACCAGCCCTCATCGTCCGCGATTGTCGCTCATTGTCACACGGCGCGCGCATCCGTTGGCGGACCTGGCGGACCAGGTCAGAAACCCAGAGCGGCGACGAATCGCCGCACTCCAAAAGGGCCTTGCCCTTTTCGTTTTCTCGGGGAATCCTTATTATATGATAAACATGCTCGGCACTCCCGCCGATGGAGCGTTCATGCCGCCTGCTTGCACCCCGGAAGAGATCGCCGCCGCGGCCGCGCGCCTCGCCGACGCCACGGCGGAAGAGATCCTCCGCTGGGCGGTCGAGCGCTTCCATCCGCGCCTGACGATGGCGACGGCGTTCGGCGTCGAGGGGTGCTGCATCCTGCACCTGCTCGCCGGCATCGAGCCGGGCGTGCGGGTCTTCAACCTCGACACGGGCTACCAGTTCGCGGAGACGCTCGACGTGCGAGAGCGGATCAAGGCGCGCTACGGCATCGCGGTCGAGTACGTCCGGCCGGCGACGACCGTGGCGGAGTACGAGGCGGAGCACGGCGGGCCGCTGTACGGCCATCGGCCGGACCAGTGCTGCCAGGACCGCAAGATCCTGCCGCTGAAGAAGGCCCTCGTCGGCTACGACGCCTGGATCAGCGCCATCCGCGCCGACCAGACGCGGGACCGCGCCCAGGCCGCCGTCGTCCAGTGGGACGCGAAGTTCGGCCTGGTGAAGGTCAACCCGCTGCTCCGCTGGACGAAGAAGACCGTCTGGGACTTCGTCCACGCCCACGACGTGCCGTACAACGCGCTGCACGACCAGGGCTACCCGAGCATCGGCTGCTGGCCCTGCACCCGGCCGGTCCAGGAGGGCGAAGACGAGCGGGCCGGGCGGTGGGCCGGCACCCTCAAGAACGAGTGCGGGCTGCACGTGATCGAGCACAAGGACGGCAGCGGGATTTGAGAAAGTCAGAAGTCAAAAGTCAGAAGTCAGCATTCCCACTTCTGACTTTTGACTTCTGACTTCTGACTTGGAGGGGCACCCGATGCAGATCTCCGCGAAGGCCGAGTACGCCTGCCTGGCGATGATCGAGCTGGCCGCCAGCGGCGGCGAGTCCCAACCGATCGCGATCAACCGCATCGCCGAGGCCCACGACCTGAAGCCGTTCTTTCTCGTCCAGGTGCTGCTGGCCCTGAACAAGGCCGGCCTCGTCGTCAGCACGCGCGGCAAGAACGGCGGCTACAAGCTCGCCCGGCCGGCCGACCAGATCACCCTCGCCGACATCATCGGCGCGATCGACAAGCGCGTCCGCGCCTCCGGCAATGCCCTCGCCGCGGCGACCAAGACGCCCGTCGTCGCCGTCCTGCTGGAGGTCTGGCGCGAGGTCCAGGACCAGGAGCAGCGCCTGCTCGAAGGCACCATCCTCGCCGAGCTGGTCCGCCGCAGCCAGCGCGACAGCGCCCTCGTTTACCAGATTTGACCCGTTCCCACCCCCGGAGTCCTCGCAGGATGGCCGACCTGATCCCCCCGCACGGCGGGCTGACCGACCTCGTCAACCGCACCGTCCCCGCCGCCGAGGCGGCCGCGTTCGCCGCCTCCCTGGCGGGCTTGCCGCGGGTCGTCGTCTCCGACGCCGACCTGTCCACGCTCTACCGCTTCGGCGACGGCGGCCTCAGCCCGCTCACCGGGCCGATGGATCGGGCCAGCTTCGACCGCGTCCTCGACGAAGAGGTGATCGTCCACGGCGGCAAGAAGTACGCCTGGACCATCCCGCTCTCGTTCCCGGTGACCGACGCCGAGGCGGCGACGCTCTCCCCGGGCAAGACGGTGGCGCTGGTCGATTCGGCCGGGACGCCGGTCGCCTCGCTCGCGGTGAGCGACGTCTTCCCGTGGGACAAGGCCCGCTACGTCCGCGGCGTCTACGGCACGGACCGCTTCGACCACCCCGGCGGCCGGATGGTCGAGAAAGACCCCCGGACGAAGCTCGTCGGCGGCGAGGTGCGCGTCCTGCCGCAGCCGAAGAACCCGCACTTCGGCAGGTACGTGCTGTCGCCGCGCGAGACGCGGGCGCTGTTCGCCGAGAAGGGCTACCAGCGCGTCGTCGCGTTCCAGACGCGCAACCCGCTCCACCGGGCGCACGAGTTCGCCCTCGTCGCCGGGCTCGAACGCCTGACGCGCGAGGGGCACTTCGCCGGCGGCGTCCTCAACCCGCTCGTCGGCGAGACGAAGGGCGACGACGTCGATGCCGTGACACGGATGCGCACCTACGAGGCCCTCATCGCCGCGAAGGCCCTCGGCCAGGGCGACAAGGACGAGGAACTGTGGAAGAAGGTCGGCGTCGACATCACCGACCGGCTGCACCTGATCGGCCTGGACATCAAGATGTTCTACGGCGGGCCGAAGGAGGCGGTCATGCACGCGATCTACCGCCAGAACTTCGGCTTCACCGACCTGGTCATCGGCCGCAAGCACGCCGACGCGCCGTACGAGGACAAGACCGACATCTGGGACGGCCTGGCGGCGCAGCGCAAGTTCGACGAGTTGAAGGGCGAGCTGCTCATCCAGCCGGTCAAGATCGGCTTCGCGGCCTTCTACGAAGAGCTGGGCCGGGTCGGCCTCGTGGACGAGTACGGCGCGAAGGGCTACAAGCAGGTGAACATCAGCGGCAGCGACCTGCGCGAGAAGCTCCGCAACGGCGAACTGCCCGACGCGCGCGTGATGCGGCCGGAGACGGCGCGCATCCTCATCGAGCGGATGAAGGGGTGAGCCGGCCGCTCACAGGGCCCGGACGCCGACCGTCTCGCTCGGCCGGATGACCGGCGTCGCGACGGTGCGGCCCTTGCGGCTCTGGGCCGCCGCGGCGTAGTTGGCCATCTCCTGGACGATCTGCGACTTGATCGCCAGGAAGCCGGCCGCGAAGGTCGGGTCGAACTGCTGGCCCATCTGCTTCTCGATCTCGGCGAAGGCGACGATCGGCGACATGCCCTTGCGGTACGGCCGATCCGACGTCATCGCGTCGAAGGCGTCGGCGAGGGCGACGACGCGGGCGAGGTGGGAGATGTTCTCGCCGGCGAGGCCGTCCGGGTAGCCCTTGCCGTCCCAGCGCTCGTGGTGCGAGCGGACGATCGGCAGGACGCAGTGCAGGTCCGGGATCGTCGCGACGATCTCGGCCCCCTTCGTCGTGTGCGACTTCATGTGCTCGAACTCGGCGGCGGTGAGGCGGTCCGGCTTGCGCAGGACGGCGTCGTCGATGCCGATCTTGCCGATGTCGTGGAGCGGGCCGCCGATCCGGATCAGCTCGACGTCCTTCTCCGGCAGGCCGAGCTGCTCGGCGAGCAGGAGCGAGTAGGTCGTCACCCGGGCGGTGTGGCCGCCGGTGTACTCGTCGCGCAGCTCGACGGCCTGGGCCAGGACGGTGATCGTGTCGAGGAACAAGTCGCGCTGCTTGCGTAGGAGCTGGGCGCACTCGATCCCGGCCGAGACGTTCGCGGCGAGGCCGTCGGCAAGGCGGAGGTCGTCCTTGGTGAACGGCTTCTGCCACGGGCCGCGGTCGAGGTGGAGGACGCCGAGGCGCTTGCGCGGCGTGCGCAACAGGACGCACAACACCGACGACATGGTCCCCTCGGCGATGCTGCGGGCCATGGCCAACTCGTCGTCTTCGTCGACCTTCTGGCACAGGATCGACTCGCCGCGCTGGATGCAGCGCTGGGCGAGGCTCTGGCTGAACTGGAAGCGCGACTCCGGGTCGCGGAACGACCCCATCCGGACGCTGTTCTTGCCGTGGATCAGGGCGCGCAGCTTGAGCCGGCCCTCCGCGCCGTCCATGACGATCGCGCCGCGCTGGGCGTCGAGGACCTGGACGGCGTCCTGGAGGATCGAGTTGAGCAGGTCGTCTTCCTTTTCGAGGTTGACGAGGTTCTGGCTGGCCCGGAGAAGGACGAGGAGTTGCTCCGCCTGGCGGACCTGCTGGTTGGCGTCGAAGGCCGCCCCCTTGAGGGCCTCGTCCCAGCTCGAGCGGGACGTCGCCTCGACGGAGAGTTCCTCCGCGCCGGCGTTGACCCGGTCCGACGCCGGCTCGTCGGCCTCCTCGACGATCGCCTCGACGACGAGGGTGACCTCGCCGCACTGGAGCAGGTCGGTCGGCCGCAGGGCGGCCGGGCCGGCCCCGAGCTTGACGCCGTTGAGCCGGGTGCCGTTCGTGCTGCCGAGGTCGCGCACCCGCCAGCCGTGCTCCGTCGGGCGCACCTCGGCGTGGTAGCGGCTGACCGAGCCGTCGTCGATGACGATCTCGAGCGGGTCGAGCCGGCCGATCCGGAGCAGGGCGGACGACTCCCACGTCCGCCCGCGAACGTTGCCGGACATGCCGCGCAAGCGGATCGTCCGTTTCATTCCGATCACCACCCGTACAGAGGAAGCGGAACGCCCCGGGCCGTCGCAGACGGCCCTTTCGCCACTTCCACTATAGCTCGCGGAATCGGCCCGAGGGGCCGCCGCGACGGGGAAAATGTCACCCCGCCGTCACGGCTTTGGCAGACGGCCGAGGTGCACGACGGCGACGTCGCCCATGTAGTGCTCGATGCGCAGCCTGGCCGCCTCGGCCAGGTGGTCGCGCGTCTTCTTCGCGTCGCCGGTGACCTCGGCGTACAGGCCGAGGTGGAGGTGGGCGTAGAAGCGCTCCCGGTCGGTCGTCGCCGCGGCGAGGACGTCGTCCGGCTTCGCCTTGCCCTGGAACAGGTGATACACCTGTGTCATCGGCACGCGGCGGTCGTTGCCGATCTTGAGGATCTCCGCCCGGGCCTTCTCGACGCCGACGAGTTTGGCGTTGCAGAGGAAGTGCCAGACGGCGTTCTCGACGTCGTTGGTATCGACCGCCTCGTAGCCGCGGAACTGGTCCCGGCCGGCCTCGTACTTGCCGGCGTAGTACAGGCTGATGCCGCGCCGCCAGTGGCCGTTGAACTCCTTCGGCCGGAGCTGGACGAACCGGTCGAAGTCGGCGACCGACTCGGCGACCTTGCCGCGCTTGAACTGCTCCGCGCCGCGCGCGTCGTACGCCTCGGCGTTGTCCGGCTGGAGTTCGATCAGGCGCGTCAGGTCCGCCACCGCGGCGTCGTGCCGCTTGCCAACGACGTGCAGCCGGGACCGCAGCGCCAGGCCGACGGCGTTCTTCGCGTCGGCCGTCAGCACCCGGTCGCACAGCTTGAGCGCCTCGTCGAGCCGGTCCTCGGCGGCCGCCTTGCGGGCGTCCTGGAGCAGCTTTTCGACGGCGGGTTCGTCCGCCGGTGCGGCCGACGACAGGAGGAGGAACGACAGCAGGCAGAGGCGGCGCATCGGGTGGACCTCCGGTTTGGGGCGTGGGGCGACCGCCCGAGCGTATGCGATCCGCGCGACCGACGCAACCGCCCCGATTTGCCCGACCCGGCATCGTGAGGCACAATCGTTCAGGGGGATCGCGTCGTCCACTCGGTGGGAAATGGGTCGCATCGCCAAGTTCGCCAAGTCGGCGCTCTGCGCCGGGCTGAAATATTCCGGCCTGGCCTGGCTCCAGGAGGCCGTCGCGCGCTGGGGCGGCGACCAGCGCCTGCCGATCGTCCTGTTCCACCGCGTCGCCGACCTGCCGCGCCCGGACGGCCTCACCGTCCGGGTCGATCACTTCCGGGCGATGTGCCGCCTCTTCGCCCGGTCGTTTCGCGTCGTGCCGCTCGCCCGGGTGTTCGAGCTGGTGCGCGACCGCCAGCCGCTGCCGCCGCGGACGCTCGCCATCACGTTCGACGACTGCTACCACGACAACCTAGCGGCGGCCCACGTCCTTGCCGAGTACGGCCTGCCGGCGACGTTCTTCGTCCCGACCGCCTACGTCGACACGGACCACGTCTTCCCGTGGGACCGCGACCTGCCGCGCATGGCGAACCTGACCTGGGACGACGTCCGCACGATGCAGGCCCTCGGCCACGAGGTCGGCTCGCACTCCGTGACGCACCCGGACATGGGGGCGATCGACCGCGACCAGGCCGAGCGAGAGCTGAACGAATCGAAGGCGATGATCGAGGCGAAGCTCGGCCGGCCGTGTCGTCTTTTCGCCTACCCGTTCGGCGGTACGGCGAACTGGAACCCGGCGTGGGACGAGCTGGTCGAGCGGGCCGGCTACCTCGGCGCGGTGTCCGCCCACGGCGGCGTCGTCCGGCCGACCAGCCCGCCGCGGCTGCTGCCGCGCGAGGCGATGCCGTTCTTCACCGACATGGTCAACCTCGAGCTGCACCTGGCCGGGGTGCTCGACTGGACCTACGCCCTGCGCCGTTCGGTCGGGGCGATGCCGAACCCGGCCCGAGAGGGGTGACGCGATGGGATGGACCGTGACGGCCGCCGCCGATTTCGCCCGCCACGCCGAGGCGTGGGACGCCGTCAACGCCGTCGGCGGCCACCCGCTGCTGCTGGCGTCGCGCTTCGTCCGGCGGTTGCTGGAGGCGTTCGGCACCGGCAAGGAGCGGCTGGCGATCCACCAGCGCGGCGGGACGGTCACCGCGATGACACTGCTCGCCAAGGGCGGCCGCGCCTCTTGGCAGACGTTCTATCCGCCGCAGGCCCCGCTCGGCCTGTGGGTTCAACGGCCCGAGGAGAACCTCGCCGACCTGCTCGGCGGCCTGGTGCCGGCCCTGCCCGGCGTCGGCCTGCTCGTCTCGCTGCTCCAGCAGGATCCGGACGCCCGGCCGCGCCCGGACGGCGTGGCGCGGGTCGTGACGCGCGACAGCTTCGACACCGGCCGGGTCACCGTGACCGGCACCTGGGACGAGTACTGGAAGGCGCGCGGCAAGAACCTGCGCCACAACTTGAAGCGGCAGCAGAACCTCCTCGGCCGCGACGGGACGACGGCCCACCTCGACATTCTGACCGCCCCGGAGCAGATGGCCGAGGCGGTGCGCGACTACGGCGCGCTGGAGTCGGCCGGCTGGAAGGGCAAGGACGGCAGCGCCGTCCACGAGGACAACGCCCAGGGCAAGTTCTACCGGGCGATGCTGGAGGAGTTCGCCCGGGCCGGCCAAGCGCGGGCCTATCGCTACCGCTTCGGCGACCGAGTCGTCGCAGTCGATCTGTGCCTGGTCGCCGGCCGGGAGATGGTCAACCTGAAGACGACCTACGACGAGACGGTCAAGCACGTCTCGCCGGCACTACTGCTGCGGCACGACTACTTCCGGTCGGTGTTCGAGGAGGGCGTCGTCGGCCGGATCGAGTTCTTCGGCCCGCTGATGGACTGGCACACGAAATGGACCGAGGAGGTTCGCCGGCTGTACCACGTCAACGCCTACCGCTGGGGCTGGCTGCGGCGAGCGCACGAGTGGTGGAAGCGACCGAAGCCGGCGAGCGAGCCCACGCCCGAACCGAGCCGCGCACCGAGCGAACTCCAGCGCGCGGAGTAAGCGGCCCCGACGGACGTTGCGAAGCCGCCGACCTTTCGACATTCTGCGACGCGGCGGCCGTCGTCCCGCCGACGCGGCGCGGCGGAGCTTGTGGTGAGCCGTGGCGACCGTTGACGCCGGGGCGACGATCGGGTGTAATCTCCACCGAACCCAGACGAACGGGGCGTCGGCGGAAAGGAGAACCCGTGGAGATTCCCGGACTTGGCGTCGTGGCGAAAGACGACGAACTCGACTGGTATCGGAGCGGTCCGATCCCGGTGCCCGTCCTGGGCGGACAGACATGCCGCTTCGTCGTCGAAGACTACGACGACGACCCGAACAAGGACGACTTCCACGCGGCCATCGCGAACTTCCTCTCGCTTCTTCCGGCCGCGCTGAAGGAGACCGAGCCGCACATCTTCCGCTACTATAAGCGGTTCGCGGACGAGGTCGAGCCGGACGAAAGCGACCTCGCCCCGATCGCGTCTCCGGCCGAGATTTGGGACCACATCCGATTCGATGAGGAACCCCTGGTAACACGCCGTTCGTATGGAGATGAGGGCGTCTACATCTCACTCGAGTGCGAATGCTCCTGGGAGCCGGAGCACGGCTTGCAGATCGTTTTCCAGCACGGCCTGCGGGTGAACAAGATCGGCCAATACGACGGCCACCTTTCGAACGCGGACGCTTACGATGACGAAGAACTCGAGGACGTCATCTACCACGGGTAGAGAGTGCCGTCGAGCGTCTTTCGGAGCCGCGCACGCAGCGAGTCTTCGAGCGGAGTAAGCGGTTCACGGCGATCCCCTCCGGGCTTCAACCGCTTACTCCGCTCGAAGACTCGCTGCGTGCGCGGCTCCGAAAGACTCAACCGGGCCGCCCAGGCTTACGACCCCGCCTCGCCCAGTAGCGCGACGAGCAGGGCGTCGAAGTCGCCCTTAGTGGCGAAGCGCATCGACAGGCGCTTGCCGGCCCGCTCGACCCGGACATTCTCGAGCACGTCGCGCGCTAGGCGCAGCTCGGCCGTGGCGGCCGCCGTCTTCGGCTCGGCGACGGCGGGCCGGGCCAGGTAGGCGCGGGCGTCCGCCAGCCCCTTCGTGACCACGCCGACCAGTTCCTCGGCCCCCGCCGCGGTCCGGCACTCCCCCTCGGCCGTGCCGACGAGGCCGTCCCGGTCGTCCACCGTCCAGACGGCCCAGCTCAGGTGGCGGTAGTACGGCCGGGCCTCCTCTTCCGGCCTGGTCCGCGCCTCGAACGCCCGCGTCCACTGGCCGCGGCTGTTGTCCATCGCCACGGCCGTCGCCGACCGTTCGGCCTTCTGCCACGCGGCGGCCCACGGCCGGGTCGGCGGCTCGCCGGCCTGGCGTTCCAGGGCCCGCTTCATCTGCTCCTCGGTCGGCTGGAAGACGACCGTGCGGGCGTCGGGGAAGTAGAAGCAGCCCCGTGGTCCGAGGAGCGACGCCCGCACCGCGTCGCGCGGGCCGGTGCCCACGTCGAACTTGTAGTAGACCCGGCCGGCGTGGCGGAACGGTTTCGCGTCGGGGTGCAGGCCATCGACCAGCCGCTTCCAGTCGAAGTCGCGCGACGCGCGGAGCAGCGACAGCGTCATGACCATCTCGCTCTGGGCGTCCTTGCGGTTCGGGTCGGTGACCAGCGCCAGCGTGCCGACCGCCTGCTCGACGTCGGCGATCGGCAGCAGATGCTCGGCGGGGATCTCGTTCACCTTCACCAACGCCGCGAAAGCGGCGTCGATCGTGGCGGCGAAGCGTTTCAGGGCAGGCCGTCGCAGCGTCTCGCCGGGCCGGCAGGCGACGACGCCCATCGCGTCGTCCGGCAGCCAGGCCAGGTCGAACGGGGCCCGGCCGGCCGGCGCAACGTCCTCGGCCGGGCCGCGCACGGCCGACAGCGCGACCACGGCGGCGGCGAGCAGCCCCACGGCGGCGAGGCGTCCGAGTCGGCCGGTCCCCGTGTCCCGGCCGTCGTCCTTGACTTGCAGCATCGCGATCCTCCTTGACAGGGTCTCCGTTCCGTCCAGCATCGCACGCGCGGGCCAGGCCGGGGCCGCGTCGTCCTGACGCAGGGCTAGCCGGGCCAGGGCCCGCAGATAGATCCCCCGGCCGCCGACGACGGCGGCCGCGTCGGCGTCGGCGGCCAGCTCCTGGTGGAGGCGCAGCCGGGCCGCCAGCCAGCGCACCAGCGGGTGGTAGAAATGCAGGGCGACGCACAGCCGGGCGAGCAGGCCGGTCAGGAAGTCGCCCCGGGCGACGTGGGCCAGTTCGTGGGCGAGGGCCGCCCGGAGGTCGGCCGCGTCCCAGTCGGGCCAGCCGGCCGGCAGGAACACTACCGGCCGGAGCCAGCCCGCCGTCGCCGGGGTGGACAGCTCCGCCGTCTCGCACAGGGCGACGCCGGCCGGGCAGCCGGTCGCCCGGCGGACCGCCTCGAACAGGGCCAGCGCGGGGCCGTCCGTGACCGGCCGGCTGCGGCGACGGAGCCGACCGACGGCCCAACACCCCGCCAGGAGCCGGACCAGCCCCAGCCCGGCCCCGAGCAGGAATGCCCCTGCCAGCCACGCGGGCCAGGCCGGCGGCCCGGCGGACGCTGTCCCGCTGCGCCACGCCGGGGCCAGCGCCGCCAGGGACCAGCCCGGGCCGCCAACCTCCGCGCCGGTCGGGGCGACGGCGTCGGCCGTGCCCTCGATCAAGGCGTCCGGGGCCGAGAGCGGTGGGGCGGTCGTCCACGTCCACCACGCGGGCAGCGGGCAGACGGCAAGGAGCGTCAGGGCCGCACACCCGAGCAGCCCGCTCAGCAGGATCGAGGCGGCCTGCCCCCGCGTCCGTCCGGCGGCGACCCGGTAGAGGCCGGCCGCGGCCAGGGCGAGCAGCGTCGTCCGGAATGCCGCCTCGATTAGGAGCAATCCCAGGTCGGTCATGCGTCGTGCTCCTCCAGGAGGGCGACCAGGGCGGCCCGCTCGGCGGGGGTCAACTTCCGCTGGCCGACGAGCCGGACGAGCAGGTCCTCTCGCGACCCGCCGAAGACCCGATCGATCACGTCGCCGAGCAGCCGGCCCGAGACGGCCTCGTAGGTCTGGCACGCCTCGTAGACGAACGGCTTCTCGTCGTTGACCTGGCGGAGGAACCCCTTGTCGTGGAGGATGCGGACCAGGGTGGCCACCGTCGTGTAGGCGAGGTCCGGGCCGTCGACAGCCAGGCGGTCGCGTGCCTCGGCGGCGGTCGCCGAGCCGTGCCGCCAGTAGACGTGCATGAGCTGGAGTTCGCGTTCGGTCAGGTCGCGGGCCCGTGGTCGCACCATGTGCGCGGCCTCCTTGCCGTTGGGGGTCCAGGGCGGTTTGGTTCGCCCGATTTGGTTTCCCAAAGATAGCCGGCGTGCCGGTAGAATCAAGGCGAGTCGACGAGGTCGCTACACCGGCCCTTCATCCGGTGTTCACACTTCGTACTCCGTTCCCACTCGAAGCCGAGCACGCCATGAACGCCTTTACCTGCCTCCTGCTCCTGACCGCCGCCGCCGATCCGAAGGACGCCGGTGCGGCGGTCTTCGAGCCGAGCAAGGTCCACGCCGTCCACCTGACGCTCGACCCGAAGGAGTTCGCCGCCATGCAGCCGAAGGCCGGCGGCTTCAACCCGATGGCCCCCGGCGTCCAGGCCGACCCGCCGTGGGTCAAAGGCGACCTCAAGATGCTCGACAAGGAGTTCAAGGACGTCGGCGTCCGCTACAAGGGCAACTTCACCCTCACCGCGTCGCGCGGCCTGAAGAAGTCGATCAAGTTCGACCTCGACCGCCACGTCGCCGGCCAGGCCCTCGACGGCCTGAAGAAGTTCAACCTCAACTGCGGCGTCACCGACCCGTCGCAGACGCGCGAGGCCCTGTCGTACGCCTTCTTCCGGGCGGCCGGCGTCCCCGCGCCGCGCACCGCGTACGCCGAGCTGACGCTGACCATCCCCGGCAGGTACGACAAGGAGCTGGTCGGCTTCTACACCGTCGTCGAGCAGGTCGATAAGGGCTTCCTCGCCCGCCACTTCAAGAACGGCAAGGGCTTGCTCCTCAAGCCGGAGGGCCTCCAGGGCGGCGTCCGCTTCCTCGGCGACGACTGGGCCGCCTACGAGAGCCGCTACGTCCCGAAGGACCCGCCGACCGACGCCCAGAAGAAGCGCCTGATCGACTTCGCCCGGCTGATCGACAAGGCCGACGACGCAACGTTCCGCGAGGAGGTCGGCGCGTTCCTCGACGTGGACGCCTTCCTGCGCTTCATCGCCGCGAACGCCCTGCTGTCGAACATGGACAGCTACCTCGCCTTCGGCCACAACTTCTACCTCTACCTCGTGCCGGGGACGGACCGGTTCGTCTTCATCCCGTGGGACTGCGACCTGTCCCTGGCCGCCTGGCCGGCCGCCGGCCAGCCGGAGCAGCAGGTGGACCTGAGCCTGAACAAGCCGTGGACCGGCACGAACCGGCTCATCGAGCGGCTCCTGGCCGACGCGGACACCAAGGCCCGGTATCGCAAGATCCTGGAGGAGCTGGTCGCCGGGCCGTTCACGAAGGAGAAGCTACTGGCGATGCTGGAACCGTTGGAGAAGGCGGTCAAGGAGCCGATCGCGCGGGAGAAGGTCGCCGCCGCCGCGCGGCGCGAGGGCGGCGGCGGCGGCTTCGGCGGCATGATGGGCGGGGCGGTCTTCGGGGCGTCGCTGCCCCCGCGGGCGTTCATCGACCGGCGGGTCGCGTCGGTGACGGCCCAACTCGCCGGCAAGCGCGACGGCTACGTCGCGGCGGCGTTCGGCTTCGGCCCGCCCGGCGGCCCCGGCCCGGGCGGGCCTGGGCCGGGCTTCGGGTTCGCGTTCCCGCGCGTCGGCGAACTGCTGCCGCAGGCGACCCAGGACCAGATGCGCCTCACGCCCGACCAGCGGCGCAAACTCGCCGACCTGCAGAAGGAAGCCGACGAGCGGGTCGAGAAGCTCCTGACCGAGGAGCAGCGGGCGACGCTGCGGCGGATGCGTGAGCCGTTCCCCGGCTTCGGCCCGCCACCGCGGCCATGAACTGGCTCATCTACCTGTTCGGCTCCGGCCTCGCGTTCTTCGTCGGGGTCGGCCTGCTCCTCGTCTCCCTGGCGGCGTTCACGGCCAGCCCGCGCCGCGTTGTGAAGGCCGTCGCCTCCCTGGCGGCGTTCCTCGGCCTGGCGTTCGTCGCCCTGTCGGCGACGCCGTTGCCGTACTGGCTCTACTGCGTCCTCGGCCTGGTCGCCGTCGTCTGGCTCGTCGCCGAGCGCGGCCGGCGCGGCTGGCTCTTCGACCGCCGCCGCTGGCTCCGCGCGGCGCTGGTCGTCATCGTCCTGGCCGTCGTGGCGCTGGAGGTTCCGTACCACCTCACGCCGGCACTCCCAGCGACCGGCCGGCCGACGCTGTACGTCGTTGCCGACTCGATCACCGCCGGCATGGGCGGCGAGAAGGCGACCTGGCCGCGCCTGCTGGCCGCCGCTCACGGCATCCCTATCGTGGACCTATCCCGGCCGGGGGCGACGGCCCGTTCCGCGCTGCGGCAGGCGGACGGCATCCCGGAAGACGGCGGCCTCGTCCTGCTGGAGATCGGCGGCAACGACCTGCTCGGCACGACGAGCGCCGCCGACTTCGCGGCCGACCTGGACCGGCTCCTGGAACGGGTCTGTCGCCCGGGTCGGACGGTCGTCCTGTTCGAGCTGCCGCTGCCGCCGCTCTGCAACGACTACGGCCACGCCCAGCGACGACTGGCGGCCCGGTACGAGGTGGTGCTCGTCCCCAAGCGCCGCTTCGCCGCGGTCCTGACCGGCGACGGGGCGACGGTCGATTCGCTCCACCTGTCGGCGTCGGGCCACGAACGGATGGCGGACCTCGTCTGGGAGCTGATCCGATCGGCCTACGCCGAGTGACCCGCTTTGTAGGTCAGGGTTTCTAGCCTGACGATCGGTGCCGAAGAGTCAGGCTGGAAAGCCTGACCCACAAGGGGTGCGACATGAACCGCTCCGCCGCCTGCCTACTTCTCTTCGTCGCCGGCCTCGCCGGGGCCGGGACGCTCCTGTCGCGCCCGGCCGACGAGCCGGACTGGGCACGCGTCACCGAGGACGAGCGATCGATCAAGATCGAGACCGACAAGCTCGAAGCCGTCATCCCGAAGAAGAACCCGAAGCAGTGGATGACCGGCATCGAGAAGGGCTCCTTCCTCGACAAGGCGACCGGCTTCCGCGAGGCGGGCGACGGCCTCATGGTCATCGACTGGCTCATGGAGCCCGGCAGCGACGCCGGCTGGGCCGACAAGGTTATCGCCCCGGACGGCCACGGCGTCGGGCGGTACACCTGGCACGAGAACGAGACCGACCCGGCCCGCAAGAACTACGCCCTGATGGCCCACGGCAGCAGCCACCGCAAACGCATGGTCGAGGGGCCGCAGCTCTGCCACCGGATGAAGGCCGTCCAGCCGGAGGTCATCCGCGGCAAGGACTTCGTCGCCGTCAAGACGACGTACCGGTTCGAGTACGCCGCCCCGGGTCGCAAGGCCGGCTCGAAGTGGACGCAGCTCGTCGTCTTCCCGAAGGGCGAACGGTACTTCCTGCTCATGGACCGGATCGACAGCGTCAACGACGCGGACGAGCTGTTCCTCCGCAACGACACGCCCGGCTGCGTCCGCCACGAGAAGGGCGACACGTTCAGCGAGATCTACCTCAGCTACCTGAGCGGGCCGAAGGGTGTCCGCATCCCGGCGAGCGAGTTCTTCTCGCCGTTCCCACCGGACCTGAAGTTCGGCTACCGGCGCGACACGCACCGGACGCCGGAGCAATTCATCCGGGCGTACCACCTGCGCGACAAGGCGACCGGCAAGGACGGCCCGTGGCTGGCCGGCCTGACGCTGGAGCCGTCGGTGGTCTACGAGGCGTGGTGCAGCCAGCGGCCGGGCGGCATCATCGTCATGATCGAGGAGGTCCATGGCAAGCCGGTCAAGGCCGGCGGCTCGTTCAGCGCCGCCCACGTCGTCGGCTACTTCGACACGGTCGAGGACATGCACAAGGTCTACGACCGGCTCAAGGGCCACACCGCCCTCACGGCCGACGCGACGGGGTGGCGGCTGGTGAAATGATCGTTACAGCCATGTGACACGCGGCGAGGGCCGGGGTGGGTACACTGGAATGAACACCCGGCACCCACGCCGGGCGGAACCTCCGACCGGAGACCGTTCATGAAGTGCCTCCTGACCGCGATGCTGTGTACCGCCCTGGCCCTGTCCTACGGCTCGGCTCAGCAGCCCCTGCCGGTGGAGGACAACCCGAACATCGACATGGAAGGCTTCCTCAAGAGCGCCCGCGAGGCGGCGGTCCACCGCCAGAGCCGGCGGCTCTCCGAGGAGGACTTCATCCGGATGAGCAAGGAGCCGGGCACGATCGTCCTCGACGCCCGGAGCAAGGAGAAGTTCGACCTCCTGCACATCAAGGGGGCCGTCCACCTGAGCTTCCCCGACATCACCGTCGAGAGCCTGAAGCGGATGTTCCCCGACCCGAAGGTCCGCATCCTGATCTACTGCAACAACAACTTCAAGAACGCCGAGGAGGCGTTCCCGACGAAGAAGGCGATCACGTCGCTCAACCTGTCGACGTTCGTGACGCTGTACTCTTACGGCTACCGCAACGTCTACGAGCTGGGGCCGCTCGTCGACCCGGCCGAGTCGAAGCTGCCGTTCGAGTCGGCGGTGCGGAAGTAGCCCTCCGCGGCCGGGTTGACATCCTCCGGGGGCCGCCGTAGCCTGACGGTGCGCCCCCGGACGTCACCCTCCCTCCCGGCCGGCCTCTCATGCACCGCGAGATCTCCTACGCCGACCAGCCCGAGCAGGAGAGCCCGCTCTCGCTCTACCTCCTGACCGGCCTCGTCGGCCTGCTCCTCCTCGCCGACCTGTGGCCGTTCGTCGCCGGCTGGCTCGACGGCCTCGGCCTCGGCCTGCCGACCTGGCCGAACACCTTCAACGGCTACCGCCTCGCCCTTCTCGCCGCCATCCTCGGCGGGGCCCGCGCCCTCTACGGCTCGATCGACTCGCTCCTGCAGGGCCGCTTCGGGGCCGACCTCGCCCTGGCCATCGCCTGCATCGCCGCCATCCTGTTGCAGGAGCCGCTCGTCGCGGCCGAGATCGTCTTCATCGGCATGATCGGCGAGTGTCTGGAGAGTGTCACCTTCGCCCGGACGCAGAACGCCATCCGCCAACTGGCCGAGGTCTTCCCGCGCCGCTGCTGGCGGCTGCGCGACGGCCAGGAGGAGCGGGTCCTCGTCTCCGACCTCCAGGTCGGCGACGTCGTCGTCGTCAAGCCGGGCGGCCGGGTGCCGTGCGACGGCGTCGTCACCGAGGGCCGGTCGGCCATCGACACCAGCGCCCTGACCGGCGAGAGCCTGCCGGTCGATCGCGGCCCGGGCGACGAGATCCTCGCCGGCAGCCTCAACCAGACCGGGGCGTTGACGATCGAGGCCCGCCGCGTCGCCGAGCAGACCGTCGCCGGCCAGGTCGTCGAGTGGACCGGCCGGGCGCTCAAGAACAAGGCCCCGCTCGAACGCACCGCCGACCGGCTCGCCCGCTGGTTCCTGCCAGCCGTCCTCACGATCGCCCTGCTGACATTCCTGGTAGGCGTCTTCGCCGTCTGGGGCGGCTGGACGCGCGGGCCGGAGGGGCCGCGCTTCACGATGTGGCAGGCGGTCCGCGTCGCGGCGTATCCGGCCCTGTCCGTCCTGGTCGTCGCCTGCCCGTGCGCCCTGATCCTGGCGACGCCGGCGGCGGTGATCGCCGCCCTCGGCCGGCTCGCCGGCACCGGCATCCTCATCAAAAGCGGGGCCGCCCTGGAGCGGCTCGCGACGGTCGATGCGTTCGCGTTCGACAAGACCGGCACCCTGACCGAGGGCAAGCTGGAGCTGGGCCGGGTCGTCGCCCTGGAGGCGATCCCGGAGGACCGCCTCGTCACCTGGGCGGCGACGGCCGAACAGCGCAGCGAGCACCCGCTCGCGGCGTTCCTCGTCGCCGAGGCCCGCCGGCGCGGCCTCGACCTTCCGGCGGTCGTCCGCTTCCAATCCTACCCCGGCCTCGGCATCGCCGCCGTGGATGGGGAAATGACGATCCTGGTCGGCAACCGCCGCCTGCTGGAGGAACTGCGCGTCGGCGTGCCCGAGGCGGCGACGGCCGCCCTGGACGAACTCGACGCCGCCGGCCAGACGGCCCTGCTGCTCGCGATCGGCGGCGTCGCCGAGGCGGGCACTTCGGACCACATCCAGACGCAGCCCGGCGGCACCGGCGGCGAGCCGAGCCTGGGCTTGCCGGCCGACCTGCGCGTCGTCGGCGTCCTGGGCGTGCGCGACCGGGTGCGCGACGAGGCGGCCGACGTGGTGACGGAGCTGCGCGGCCTCGGCGTCGGCCACGTCGCCATGCTGACCGGCGACCGGAAGGCCGTCGCCCGGAGCGTCGCCGACCGGGTCGGCCTGTCGGACGTCCACGCCGAGCTGCTGCCGACGCAGAAGGCGGAGTTCGTCGCCGGCTGGGAGAAGGACGGCAAGCGCGTCGCCATGGTCGGCGACGGCATCAACGACGCGCCGGCCCTGGCCGGGGCGACGGTCGGCGTTGCGGTCGGCAGCGGCACCGACATCGCCGCCGAGGCGGGCGACGTCGTCTGCATGGGCGAGCCGCTGCGGCACCTGCCGCTGCTGGTGCGCCTGTCGCGCGAGACGGTGGCGATCATCCGCCAGAACATCGTCTGGTTCGCGATCGTCGTCAACGTCGTCGGCGTCGTCGTCACGTCGTGGCTCTGGCCGCTGTTCGCCCCGGCGGCGTGGTACGAGCAGTCGCCGCTCGTCGCGGTGCTCTACCACCAGGTCGGCTCGCTCGCCGTGCTCTTGAACTCGATGCGACTGCTCGGCTTCGAGAAGCCGCGGAGCAAGACCTACGCCGGCTTCCGCGACTGGCTGACCGGCGTCAACGACTGGTCGGAGAAGAACCTCAACCTGGAGGAAGGCCTCCACTGGGTGACGCACAACTCGCGGCCGATCCTGGTGACGCTCGGCGTGCTGGTGCTGATGGTCTACCCGCTGTGGGGCCTGACAGCGATCGCGTCGGACGAGGTCGGCGTCGTGCAGCGGTTCGGCAAGCCGGTCGCCGACCTGGGGCCGGGCCTGCACTGGCGCTGGCCGTGGCCGATCGAGACGGTGCGCCGCGTCCAGCCCGACCGGGTGCGCTCGGTGCCGGTCGGCTACCGGGTGGACCGGGCCGACCCGCGCCAGGAGGGCGGCCGGTCGTGGAGCAGCGGCCACGCCGGCGAGGGCATCCGCCGCCTGCCGGAGGAGGCGGTCATGATCACCGGCGACGGCGACCTGATCGAGGTCCAGGCGGCGGTGCGCTACCGCGTCACGGAGCCGCACGTCTACCTGTTCGAGGTCGGCGACGCCGAGGCGGTGCTGCGCGGCACGGCCGAGTCGGTCTTCCGCGAGCTGGTCGGCAGTCGGTCGTTCGAAGGGCTGCTGACGCTCGACCGGACCGCATTCCAGACCCATGCCCTGGCCCGGCTGCGCGAGCGGCTGGCGGCGTTCGACTCGCCGGGCCTCGGCGTCGAGGTGACGGGGCTGGTGCTGCACGACCTGCACCCGCCGCCGGAGGTGGTCGGGGCGTACCACCGGGTGGCGGTGGCGATGGAGCGGGCCGACCGGCGCGTCAACGAGGCGGAGGCGGCCCGGACGCGCAACCTGGCCGACCAGCACGGCCGGTCGCTACAGACGGTGAGCAGTGCCGAGGCGCAGCGCTTCGAGCGCGAGCGACTGGCCCGTGCCCGCCAGGCGGCGTTCCTCGCCCGGGACGCGAGCCGCTCGACGCTGTCGTGGCGGAACGAGCTGGGCCTGATCCTCGGGGCGGCCGCGATGCTCGACGCCGGCCAGAAGCCGGAGGCGGCGTGGGACTGGCTCCAGCGCGAGCGGCAGGCGCTGCTCGACCGTCAGGCGTTCCTGACGGAGTTCCGCCTGTCGTCGGAGGCGATCGCGTCGGCGCTGGCGGCGCGCGAGAAGCTGCTGATCGACGACCTGACCCTGCCGAGCTGGCTACAGCTGTGGCTGATCCTGGGCGAGCAGCGGCGTGGGCTCTTGCCGGGCGGCGACACGTTCGACTTCAGCAACCGCCGGCCGACGCCGCCCGAGCCGCCGAGCCGGCCGCGGGAGCCCTGACCGCCCAGATCGCCATCCCGTTGCGGCAGACGGTAGAACCGGAACCGGGTCGCCGTCGTCCAGGCGACACTCCCTCCCGACGCGCCTCAGCCCGGCCGGACGCGCGCCATCCGGACGCGCAGCAGGTCGAGGAACGGCTCCAACTCGGGCTCGGAGCCGGAGCCGAGGTTCGCATTCGTGGTCGGCGTCACGCCGCGGAGCGTCGTCGTGCCGATCGGCGACTGGCCGAGGACGAAGTAGCGCACCTCCGGGCTCGCCGTCGGCAGGACGATCGCCGAGAAGTACGGCGCGAGGACGACCTTGTCCTTGCGGGTGAACAGCTCCTCCGGCGGCACCCCCGACAGGTCCACGGCCGGCGGCGTCGGATACGCGACGACGCAGTACCGGCTCGTCGCGTCGAGGTCGCCGTGGCGGACCGGGAAGGCGTGGACCAAGTCCGGGTCGGGCTCCGTGCCGTTCATCTTGCAGGCCGTGGCGTAGTAGAGGCCCGTCCCGAGGTGGGTCGAGCCGGCGAGCTGCTCGACTAACGCCGCCGCGCCGGCGAACACGTACCGCGGCAGGACGAAGTACGCCATCGTGTAGCAGTTCTGGGCGGTCTCTTGCCGATCCGGCGACGACATGTGGCGTCCCTCCTTCGTCCGTCCGTCCGGCTAATTCGCCGGTGGGGCGGCCAGGGCCTTCTCGACCCTGGCGAGGTCGAACTTCTTCGCGACGTCCTCCAGGGCGAGGCCGAAGCCGCGCTGCTCGACGACGAGGACCTTGTCCGGGGCGAGCAGAACGACGAGCCGGCCGGCGAGGCGGTCGAACTTGTCCGGGTCGTCCTTGAACTCCCACTTCCAGGCCGGCTTGCCGGCGACCTGGACGGCGACCGGCGGCGTCTTCTCCTTCTTCATCGCCTCGGCGGAGAAGCGGTCCTTGAAGGCCGGGTCGCGGGCCAGGGTCACGACGATCGCCTCGTACCGGCCGCCGGTCCAGAGGTAGGTCGCCTTCTGGGAGTAGGCCTCCGGCGGGTCGCCCTTGCCGAGGACAGGAGCGTCGATCTTGAGGTCGTACATGCCGAGGTTGACGAAGAGGTCCGGCCAGCCTGCCGGGGGCTTGGGCGGTTCCTGGACGGCCATGCCGGGCGGCTCGACCGCCAGGAGCAAGGCGCAACCGAACGCGATCAGCGAGCGAATCATCTGCCACCTCTCGGGAATGATGACCTGCCCTGTTTCGTCCTCCTTGCTGAGATGACCCACCGCCCGAGCGAGCCACTTTCATTTCTCAGCCTGAGGAGGGTCCTCCTGCTTGTCGTCTTTTCTACACGCGCCGTAGCCCGCGCCGACAAGAGCCGCGATGGGAAGTAGGAGCAAACCGATAAGCAGCCCCCATCGCAAGCCAACCCATTCACGGACCCACTCGATTGGAGGCCCCTGCGAGCCCATCAGGTGGAAGCCGGTTGGGAACCCGACGAAGTAGCCAAAGCCACCGCAGATAAGGAGCCACAGCAGAGATGCGAGCACCGCACCAATATTTGCTCCGCGCGACACGGCATCCTCCTTCAAGTCAAAACACCCCCTCCACCACCTGCCCGCCGCTCGCCCGGACGGAGAACCCGTCCTGGCTGATCGCCGTCTCCGGCGGGATGTCCAGCGCGTGCAGCAGCGTCGCCGTCAGCGCCTCCAGCGACACCGGCCGGTCTTTCACATACGCCGCCTGGGTGTCCGACGCGCCGTACACCACGCCGCCGCGGATCCCCGCCCCAGCCAGCATCGCGCTGTAGCAGTTCGGCCAGTGGTCCCGGCCGATCGCGCTGCCGCCCTTGCTGATCCGCGGCGTCCGGCCGAACTCGCCGACCAGGACCACCAGCGTCTCGTCCAGCAGGCCGCGGTCGTGCAGGTCGTCCAAGAGCGCTGACACCGCCACGTCACAGATCGGCAGCGCCCAGCCGAGGCCGTTCCAGCCGTTCCCGAAGATGTCGACCCCGGCGTTGCCGTGCATGTCCCACGTCTCGACCGACAGGAACTTGTCGCCGGGGGCCAAGCCGCACCACGCCACGACGCTCGTCAGCCGGACGCCCGCCTCGACCAGCCGGCGGGCCAGGAGAAGATTCTGGCCGAGCGGGTTCCGGCCGTACCGATCCCGCACCGCCGGCGGCTCGCGCTCCACGTCGAAGGCCCGCCGGGCGGCCGAGCCGGTCAGCAGATCCAGCGCCTTCTCGCGGAAGCGCGGCAGCGTCGTGTCCGCCGTCGGGCCGTCGAGCCGGCCGAGCAGGGCCAGCCGGTCGCGCAGCCGGGCCGCGTCGAGGTCGGCCGCCGGGTCGAAGCACCGGACGCGGAAGTCCGGGTGGGCCGGCGTGTCGTCGTGCGTGGTGCCGATCAGCAGCGGCGCATGGGCCATGCCGAGCGTGCCGCCGGTCAGGTACGTCGGCTCCGGCGGCATCGCACCGCCGCCGAACTTCTGCAGCCAGACGTGTGACGGTAGCCCTGCTTCCGACGGCCGCAGCTTCGAGACGATCGCCCCGAACGACGGGGCCGACAGCGGCGGTAGTTGCGACACGCCGGCGAGCAGCATCCGGTTGGCGAGGTCGTGGACCGGCACTGTGTGGCTCATCGACCGGATGACGGCGTAGCGGTGCGCCCGCTCGGCGAGGCGCGGCATCAACTCGCCGACGCGGAAGCCGGTCACGCTCGTCGCGATCGGCTTGTACGGGCCACGGATCTCGCTCGGGCCGTCGGGCTTCGGGTCCCATGAGTCGAGCTGACTCAGGCCGCCGTACTGGTAGATGAAGATGCACGCCTTCGGCCGCCTGGCCGGAGCGTCGGCGGCGAGCAGTCGCGGCAGCGTCAGGCCGAGCAGCGGCACGGCCCCGGCTTGCAGGACCTGGCGGCGGTTCGGACGCCAGGCGGACGGCGACGCGGTCATCGGGCACCTCCGTGGGACTGGCTTGAGGGTAACCCGAAAGCCGTCGCCGTGCAAGAAGGCCGAACGGTGCCGGCACAACCGCTTCCGACGGTAAACTCTCCCGGATCGGGCTCGCAAGACCGGCCACTTCGTTGATTCACTCCGCGCAACCGATCCGATACGAATTGTATCCGGCGGTCCGATTCCGCCGACTCACACGGAGGTGACGATCGTGCGTCGGTTCCTGGCTGCCCTGCTATTCGTTCCCACGCTGTGCGCCCTGGCGGCGTTCGCCCAGCCGGGTACCCTGCCGCCGCCGAACGAGTTCCCCCCGTCCGTCATCGCCCCGGGGACGGTCGTCGTGCCGGGTGTGCCCTGCCCCGTCTGCGAGCCCGGCGACGCCGAGCCGGACGGCCCCGGCAAGAAGGCCGGCAAGAAGAAGCTCGCCAAGAAGGAAGACGAGGGCGACCCGCTCTGGAAGAACGTGCCGCCGGCCCACCCCCTGCCGCGCACCGGCACGTTCTCCGTCTTGCCGACCGTGCCGGGGCCGTTCTCCGCCCACGACCTCATCGCCGGCATCGACCGCGAGACGCCGCCGAAGTACCCGCTCCCGCCGTTCGCCCTCATCCAGCCGTCGTTCTTCGACGTCGGCTTCGCCTACCTCGACAACCCGAAGCTGCCGGAGATCGAGCGCGACTACCTCGACTTCCTCAAGCGCGTCCACCTCGGCGACGACTTCCTCTTCTCGACCGGCGGCCAGACGTGGTGGCGGCACATGGCCGAGACCAACAGCCGGCTCACCGGCCGCGACAACGACTACGACCTGTGGAACGCACGCGTCTACGGCGACTTCTGGTACCGCGACTGCCTGCGCCTCTACGCCGAGTTCATCACCGCCCAGACGTTCAACCAGGACCTCGTCCCGCTGCCGATCGACCGCAACTACGCCGACCTGCTCAACGCCTTCGTCGAGATGAAGCTGTTCGACCTCGACGGCAAGGGGGCCTA
>Ga0268299_1001300_pt1 | contig 47319 bp, 40 predicted proteins | sample NOBtaG_FD_193484 | JGI IMG/M metagenome (GOLD analysis project Ga0268299, IMG submission 193484) | Activated sludge microbial communities from bioreactor in Nijmegen, Gelderland, Netherland - NOB reactor | ecosystem: Engineered > Bioreactor > Aerobic > Activated sludge | place: Netherlands... | reverse complement strand
CCACGCCATGCGACGCCTGAAGATTCGATACGAACGCCGCTCCGACATCCATGCCGCCTTCCTCACGCTCGGCTGCATTCTGATTTGTTACAGGGCACTTGTGAACTCATTGTGTTAGACGGTCTTAGTTCTCTCGTAAAGCACCTTAATGGTCATTGGCAGGCGGTAAGTTAACGAGGTAGTCTTGTATCTAGTCTGGTAATTGAGCCCGAAGCCCTTCTGATCGTTTGTTCCGCCTTGCTCAGCGTATATTCCACTCTGCATCCATCTCCCCATGTTGTTTGACGAGTTCTCCTTCAAGCTAATTACGCCTTGATCGTTTGCCAGCGCTGGATTGATTGTGCAAAGCGTGGCCTTTAGCCTCCATTTCTCATTGTCGTCATCCCGCACTTGTGCTGACAGCGCTTGCGAGCAAACGGATATGAAAGCAGCTGAGAATATCGTCGTTGATCTTGATCGAAGCACTCTCATTGAAAGCACAACCTTTCTGAGTTAGGTAATCGCCGTTCGCAGCCGTTTCCACACAAGCAAGTAGTCAACGACGAACGCAATCGCCACGCCGAGGAATACCGACAGCGAGATCAGCACCAGGAGCGCGCCTTCCTCCCCCACGCCCCATGCCTTTCGCATACCGGAGACAACATCGTCATTCCCCAGCGACGCTCCGAGAAAACCCTCAACAGCGTATCCGGCAAGAAGTGTGGCGATCAGGAATGAGCCGGCAACAGCGGCGAGTCGCAGCGCCTTCGAAACGCCGGTCCGCCGCACACGCACCCGCACGCCACAGGGTCGGATCCCTCTCAGTTTTTTCCGGCACACGACGGCGGGGATGGCGCAGACGGCCAGCGGAATCCACAACGGAATCCAAACGCCCGTTCCCATGGGCGATTTGCCGGGAATAAGTGACCGCGCAAGTTGGCGAATGCTTACTCTTCCATCAAGAAGCTTCCCCAACGGAATCGGGACAATGCGTGGCAGTGTGGATGAAGAAGCTTGGACTGTTTCAAATAGCAGAATCCCGCCGGCCATGAGCCCATGAAAGGGCGCCTCATATGGCACGTCTGGCGGCGCTGACTGAATCGCTGTCATCGTTGTGAGCTGCCGGGCGGGCCGGACATTTCCGAAAATCATGACGCCGACAAAGTAGCTGCATACCCAGACCAGAAGCACAAGGACCGCGGCGCCCGTGAAGGCGAAGTAGGCGAACTTGAGTCGACGACGTCGGATTGGGGCTTTTTCGTTCATGTGCTGACCACCGGTGGATAATAAGTCGCAAATTCTCGGGCCGCGCAACGCGAACAATTCGGGAATCTCAGCCGATTTCCAAACGCCCCGACCATCTTGTCCAGAACCCCGTCCCAAGCACCCTTGGCATGCCACGTGCATCGTGTGGCCCCACCCGATTCCCTGATTGTGCCGGCGGGCGAGTTGTCGTGTGAGACGGAGCCCCGTGCTGACTAGCCGCGTACCCTCCTCGCCGAACGTGTCCGCTCAACCCGGACCCTCGACCGGCCTCGCCCGCGCAAATCCCACACCAAAGTACCCGCGGTCCCGGCGGAAGCCCTTTTCAGCATTCCTGCGACTTCCCGCTCCCACATTCGTTCGCGCTCGCGAAATTGGGCGCCTCCGACTTGCAACCGGACGCGATGCTTTGATTTGCAACAAGACTGATCAGTATTGTGGCACACGCGGTGTCGCGCCGCACCCATGGCTGACCAGGCAATTGGCTTACGCGGACTATCGCGATTGTTCAGCGGCCAAAGTGTCTTGAAAGGGTTGCCATTTTCTCGTTGTCGTAGAAAGCGATTCGCATGCAGAACAAGCGGCAATCACAACCCACTTCGAGCTACCTAATCGGGCAACAAGACTGATCAGTATTGTGGCAAGCCCGTCGTCGCGTCGCATACGTCCCTGACCTATCAAGAAGTCGTCGCAGTCGGGCGCGAGGACAGCGCGCTTCAGGCTGGCTTGAAGCAGTTGCCGTTGGCTCGCAGTCATGATCAAGGCAACGCCGGTCCAAGAGTCGCCGATCAAAAACCCGCCACGCGCGACTTTGTCGAGCAACAAAACTGATCAGTATTGTTGCCCGAGTGCCGTCGCGTCGCTGCGAAGAGAAGAGAAGCCCACGCCTGCGAGCCGGCGAGATCGCACGGTGATTCATAACGGTGCTGTGGGGGGGGGGTAAGAGTGGACTGTTACACTCGTCGGCAGGTGAACTCTATCTTTGGGTATCGCCAGATACTGCCGCCGCAGAGGAGCGATGGATTGAGCAGCTTTTCGCAATATGACGAAAAGCGGGTCGATGACCCGTCCTACGGCTTCTCGGATGAATTGCCTACGGCCGGTCCCGGATCGGCTTGTCCGGCCAGCAGTCCATCCGCCAATCGTCCCCGCGCAGGTACCAGTAAGTCGGGTCCGGCGATCCCGCGCTGGTTTGCCCCGCGAGGCGAATGGGGGCAGCGTGTCCGTCGACGAAGAGCACGTTGAAGATGTTCATCTTGCGGTGCCAGCCGGACGTGCCCCACGACGGCGTGTTCCACTTGGCCACCTCGGCCACCGTCTCCTCGAGCAGCACGGTCTGCGACGTGCTCGGCACGCGCGTCTTCGGGCGAAAGTAGGGGCCGTAGAAATACTGCGTGTAGGGTGTGGTGCCCACGAAGTCGATGTGGTTGTTCAAGCGGTAACTGGTGCCCGCGCTGTCGAAGACCGTCTTGTTGCGCCCTTCGCCTGTGATGAAGAACGGCTCGAAGTTGATCGGGGCGACCGGGATCGGCTGATCGGTCGGACAGCGATAGATGTCGAAACTGCTCAGCTTGTTCGTGCCGTACAGGTAGCGATTCAGGATGCGATTCTCGGTGATGAAGTCGGCGTTGGCGAAGACGCCCAGACCGGTCTTGCCGCCGTATTCATACTCGCCGTCGTAGATCCACGTGGTCTCGGCCTTGGGGTGTATGGGTGAGGTGAGTCCGCTCGCGTCGTCGTCGCTGTACATCGAAAAGGCCTGGCCCAGCCCGCGCATGTTGGCGAGGCAGACGGCCTTGTGGCCCTCGGCGCGACTGGTCGCCAGCGACGGCAGGAGAATCGCGATCAGCAGGGCGATGATGGCAATGACGACGAGAAGTTCGAGCAGGGTAAACGCGGGCGCGGCGAAAGGGGCTTCGCCATGAACGACGCGAACCGCGACTGAGAGCCGACGGCGCATGACCGAAACAGTGTACCACAACGGACAGGGGAGTCCAGAGTATTCGGCGACTCAAAGCGCTCTCTTGGCTTGCCACATTCTTCGCCCCATCGGCGCTATTGCGGGGTCAGGTCTGGTTTTTGGGGTCGGCAAATCGGGTTCCGCATTCCGCGCAAACGCCGGATTGATTGCCGATCAGGATGTAGCCGCATTTCTTGCAAGAAGGTTCGGTTGGCTTGGGCTTCCGGCGATACGCCAACAAGACGACGCCGATGGGTGCCAGAAGCCATGTCGGTATGGATGCATAGATCAAATCGCCTGGGTTGTTTACGAACATGGGCCATTGCCACTTGAAGTCGAACCCGGTCCATTCGAGCCAGGCGGCGGGCGGATGCTCGTTCTCATACCACCACTTCAAAATGAGTTCACCTTGTTGAACAACAGCTGACCCTCCGAAGCCAACGCCGGCGAAGGAAAAGACACTCAAGAATGCAACCACCAGGATGATCGCCCCGGCAAGCCGGCGGCCGAATCTGAATGCGCGATGATGGATGATATAGGCGATATGCCTGCATGCGCGCAGGTAGATCGGCCGTCTTCGAAACGACTGGCTTGTGACGACCGCCACCAATGGCCACGGCCAAAGCGGAATCTGCAATCCCCCAAGGTACCCTCCGCCAGGGTCTCCACCGATTCCCCAAAGCTGAGGCAATGCGAGCGCGATGATGTCCCCTATTGAAGTATTGCTCCAATCGACGCGATCAATCTCGACCGACCATTCACTGTCGACATCCGAACAGAGGACTTGGATTCTCCCATAACCGATGCCCCAAAGCGCATTTTCCGAATGAAGACTAAGATCCCAAAAGCAGCTAGATACGAATACTCCGAGCGCGATGCTGCCCAGGATCAGTGCGAGCGGCCACCTCCTTTCTGCTTTGCATTTCATATCTGATCTTGACGTTGACTCGCCCACGCAACACGCCAGATTGTCATTATGCCGCGCCATCAAGGCATTCTGCAACATCACTTGTCGCCGAAGATCCTATCAATCAGTGTCCTCGCATCCGCCATCGGCAGATACAAGTGCAATTCATCGTCGGGCAGGGAGCGGAAGCCGTAGCGTTCGTAGAATCGACGGGCCGCTGCGTCGAGGGCGTCCACTTCGACCACGGCCGATGCCACTTGATCAGCACCGCGCACGGCGATTCGAATCGCATGAATCAGCAGGTCCGCTCCGATCCCACGACCTTGGAAAGCGCGATCGACCGCCAGTCGGCCGATGAGCGTGGTCGGAAGCGGTAGCTGGGGAGGATAGCCATGACCCGGCGGAAGTATCGTGATGGGCAGCTCGCCGGCTGAAAGGGTGACGTATCCGGCAATTCGGCCGTCATTCGTGGCGAGCACATAGCCGACGGCGATGCCGCGCTTCATCTGCTGATTGAGCCGAGCCTTGAGATAATCGTTGAGAATGGGCTGTCCGCAATCGAATGGATCGCGAACGTGACGGCGTTTATCGAAACGCTCAAACGCGAGCTTCTCAGTCGCCATACCGATCCCGGTATCGCCGCGCAGCGCGGAGGAGCAGGGAATTGGGGCCCTTGGGATTGGCGAGCATGTCCAACAGAGTGCTCTGATCGCGCTCGGTCAACTCTCGACGGCGCACGCGTTTAAGAACATCCTCGGCGGCGCCCTCGAGCGTGCTGTTGATAAAGCTGGTGACCGTCATTCCGCGCCGGGCCGCGGCCTGTTCGACCTTTCGCTTGAGGCTGGCGGGCTGGCGAATGGTGATCTTGTGGTGTTTCGCGGTCTTGGCAGCCATGGGGCGGACTCCTTATGAAGATTATACGGCATATTGCCGTATCAATTCCACGGGCCGGGAATCTAGCAAGCCAAGGGAACACTGGGCGTGACATTTGCACTTACGGAACTGGCAGTACTGGGATCATCTTCGGCGGTGGCTTCGAGCGGCGGATCGAGACCGGGGCCGTCAATCCACATGCGACCGCTCGCCCGGCGGTTCGCCATGGATCAAATTCACAAACCCGTGAAGATCGGCGAACTCGTGATCGGCCTCGTGGTTGCCGACGTCGAAGATGCGTCCGACGCGGTTGAGCCAGCCGTGGCGGATGCCGGCGGCCTTGGCCCCACCGACGTCGCTGTGCAGCGAATCGCCGATGTGAATCACCCGATCGCGCCGCCAGCCTGTCTTTTTCAGGGCGTGCTCGAAAATCTCGGGATGCGGCTTGTAGTGCCGCGCCTGCTCTGAAGTGACGATCAGATCGACCTCGATGTTGTGTGTGGCAAGGGCCGATTCGGCATCGAACTGATCGGCGTTGGAGACGATGCAGACCGGGTACTTCACGCGTGCCAGGGCGTCGCGGACTTCGACGTGCAGCGGCGGCTTCTGCCAGTATGCGGCGAGCTTCTCGACGTGTGGTCGCGGGTCGATGTCCACGCCGTAGGTTCCCATGATTTCGCGCAGCGTTGCAAGTTCGAGGTCGAACAGCGTGAGAAATCCGTCGCCATTGGCGCTTTCAATCGCATTGAAGAAGAGTCTTCCCCAGGCGATCGACAGCTCATGCGCGGAGATCGCGACGCCGGTCTGCGTGACGACATCGCCGCAAACCGCCTCCACGGCGGCACGATCGCCGTCGGTCAGCGTGCCGTACAAATCCATGAAGATGCCGTCGAGTTCCATGGCACAGACTATAAAGCACATTCTCGCATTCGCGTAGCGTCCGCTCTTTGTGGCGGACGCCGTTTGCGTGGATGGATGCAAACCTGGACCGAATAAGCCGTCGTCCCCCGCGGAGGGGGGACGCTATGCGCTTACTTACCCACGCAAAACCGAGCGAAGACCCGTCCGAGCAGATCGTCGGGCACGTCCTTGCCGACGAGAACGCCGAGTGCATCGGCGGCGGTATGGAGTTCGAGCGCGACGAGATCGGCATCCGCGAGCGAGGCGGAATCCGCCAGGGAGAGCATCATTGCACGATCGAGTGACAGCACCGCCCGTTGCAGTGCATCATGATGCTCGCCGGCGAGGGCAATGGGGGAGGCATGATCCAATTCGACGTGTGTCGCCAGCAGTCCCGCGAGGCGCTGTCGAAGGTCCTCGCAACCAGCACCGGCTGTCGCGCTGACGAGTACCGGGGAGTCAAGAGCAGCATTGCGGATGTGCTCGCTCCAGCTATGAATATGGTGGGGCGGTGCGAGATCGATCTTGTTGAGCACAATCAAGACGTGCATCGCAGATTGATTCCGCGCGTCATTTAGCATCTGCCACTGCCGCGGCCAGGATTGCGGCGATTCCCCGGCATCGATCATCCAGAGCAGAATGTCTGCATCGGCAACGGCGGCATGCGTGGCGCTCACTGCAAGTTGGCTGATGTGCTCCACGACTTCGCTCAATCCCGCGGAATCTACGAGAATGCACATTACTCTGTCGATGTGAAGCGGCGCGGTCAGTGTGTCGCGGGTGGTGCCGGCGATCGGCGCGGCGATGGCGCGTTCCATCCCCGACAGACGGTTCAGCAGGCTCGATTTGCCGGCGTTGGGAAGTCCGGCCAGCAACACGTGCGGCGCGCGGCCCCAACGCTCGGATTGAAGACTGGCATCAAGCGTTCGGCGCAGCGACGCCGAGACTGCGGCGAGTCGCGTTTGCAGGTCCCCGGGCGTGATGAACTCAATCGGCTCATCGGCAAAGTCGAGCGCGCCCTCTACGAGCGACAGCAGATCGGCCAGTTCCTCGCGCGCGGCGTGTGCGGTCTTCGACAGACTGCCCTCCAGCAATCGCGCGGCCGCCCGGCGCTGTCCCTCTGATTGGGCCGACACCAGCGCCGCCACGCCGTGCACTTGAGCCAGATCGAGCGCGCCGTTGAGATAGGCCCGCGCGGTGAACTCACCCGCATCGGCGCGGCGTGCGCCGGCGGCAATCAACGCCTCGACGATCAATCCCAACACGCCCGGCGACCCCAGCAGGTGCAACTCGACCATGTCCTGACGAGTGTAGCTTTTGGGCTCGGCGAACAGCCACGCGCATGCGGGCAACGCGGCGCCATCCAGACGAACATCGCCATCGATTGCAAAGGGCGGGCGCGTCTCGAATGACGCGCCGTCGCATGGCGTGAACACCGTCGATGCAAGTCGATGCGCATCCGGCCCGCTCAGGCGCACGATCCCCCGCGCCGCAGAACCGGGCGGAGAACTGATGGCGACGATGGTGTCGTGCAATTGCATGCAATGACCCGGACGGACATGAGCTTCGAATTGCGTCGCAACATGGAGAGTATACGGCACTCCCGATTCCGCGGTGCTGCCTCGCGACCGCCTACTGTAGAATCGCCATCCATGAAACGGGTTCACAGACGCCTCTTGGGACGCAAGTTGCACTCCCGCCGCGCGACTACGGTGCTGGCCGCCATGCTGGCCGTCACATCGCTGTCATGCAATGCGATGCTGCCCTGCCCGTGCGGATTGCTCCCGGCGATCTTCAGTGCGGCTCCGCCCGCGCCGCAGCCGCCGACCGACGCGCCCTCATTCAGCCGGGCGTCGATACCGACCGATCCAACAATCTACCCGTACAACCACGCCTCATCGATTATCGCGCTGCCCGACAGCACGCTGCTCGTTGCCTGGGGCGCCGGCACGCAGGAACTGGCGAATGACACGCGCATCGTTTTGTCGCGACGGCCGAGCGGATCGACGACTTGGACCGCGCCGATCGTGGTCGCCGATGCGCCCGGCCGCCCCGATGCCAACCCGGTGTTATTCCGAGCGCCGGACGGCGTGATCTGGCTGATGTATGCCGAGATGTTCGGCGCGACATTCTGCGAGAGCATCGTGATGTCGCAGACGAGCACTGATGGCGGCGCAACCTGGACCGCCCCGCGCCAGATGTTGACGACGGTCTGTACGCTGCTGCGCAACCATCCGATCGTGCTCGACTCGGGCCGATGGCTGCTGCCGGCATATGTCCAGGGCGTGTACGCCTCGCAGTTCTGGGCCAGCGACGACAGCGGTCGATCCTGGCAGTCCGGCGAGCCGCTCTTCACGCTGCCCGACAACAATCTGCAACCCGCGGTCGTGCAGCGATCAGACGGCTCGTTGTATGCGCTGATGCGGCGCGCCGGGATCGGCACATTCACCTGGGAGGCGCAATCGTTCGACTGCGGCCGCACCTGGCTCGCCCGCCCGCGCCACGAATTGCCCAATCCCGAGACCGGTCTGGACATGATTCGCCTCGCGACGGGCGAACTCGTCGTGGCCTACAACGACAGCCCATCGGAGCGAACGCCCTTGTCGATCGGAATGTCGCTCGACGAGGGTCGAACGTGGCTGCCGCCCAAGGTCATCGCTGACGGCCCACCCCAGCGCTCGTACCCTTCGCTGGTCGAAGGGCCGGACGGTCAACTTCACTGCACCTACAGCGACGACTTGGAGGCCATCGCCGTCGTATCCTTCAATCGGGCATGGCTTTACGCGCCGAATTGAACGGCGCGGCGGGCCTTGACCCGATACTCCAAATTTGCTAAAAGCTTTCGCATGGCATCCAAAGGCACACTCCACTGCTCGGTCATCACGCCCGAAGAGCGCGTGTTGGACACCGAGGCCACGTCGATCATCATCCCGGCTCATGACGGGCAGATCGGCATCATGAAGGACCGGGCCCCGCTCCTGTGCGAATTGGGCATCGGCGTACTGCACATTGAGGGCGGTTCGGCCTCCGGCAAGGACTTCTTTATCGATGGGGGGTTTGCCCAGGTCCTGGACAACGAGGTCACCATCCTGACTGAAAAGGCCGCCCCGGCGGAAAAAATCTCCCGGGCCGACGCCCAAAAGGCCCTGGCAGCCGCAGAAGCCATGCCCATCCCCGATGAGGCTGCATCCGAAGCCCGCACAAGGGCCATTGCCCGGGCCAAGGTCAAGCTCAAACTGGCGGCGCAGTAATCGCCAATCCCGCCATGTAGCCCAACGTCCGAATAACTTCACTGATTTATTTGCGTTCAAATCACACCTTGCGACGCCACAAATCGGTGTGCGGCATTTTTTCTGCCGATAACTCGCATAACAAGCCTGTTAATTGTCTTTTAGACGAAATTGAGAAGATGCGCGTATTTTTGCACGGTATTGTTCGATAAAACACATTAAATCGTTGACTCGGGTCGGCCTCTTGGCGTAAGGTAGTCGTCGGAAGAGCAGTATCTGGCCTCGCAGCCATCATCGATAATCTTGGGGAGAAGAAAGCATGAAGTTCTCGCGTATTGTCTCAGCGGTGGTTATGGCCATCGCGGCCTTTTCGGTGGCGCCGGCGTCGGCCGCCGTCATCACCTTTGAGGGTCACGGGCTCAGCGAAAATGTGAATATCTTTCACGAAGTGCTGCCCAACCGCGCCGAAATCGCCGGCCAGATGAACCTCACCATCAATGGCGCACCTTTCGTCGGATACTGCGTCGATCTCGATAACGATGCTCCGAATACTTGGGATGCCTCGCTCGAACCGGTCACGGTAATCGACAACGGCATCATGATTGCTTGGCTTTTCGACAATCTCGCTGCTGGTGTAACGACCAGCATTCAGGCCGCGGGCCTGCAGGTCGCCATTTGGGAAGTGCTCGATGACGGCGCTGGCGTGCTCGATCTGAACACCGGCGACTTTCGCCTCAACGTTCCGCCGACCAACGTAGCGATTCGAAATCAGGCGAATGCCTACCTCGCGATGCTGCCGCCCGATCTGACCGGATACGTTCCGCAGTCGATCATCGTCTTCAGCAGCGAAGTCGATAAGGCTCAGCACATGATCGTGCCCGAGCCTTCCTCGATAGCGGGCCTACTGATGGGCGCGGCCCTGTTGCTGCGACGCAATCGGAAGTAAGCCGCGGTTCGGCGGCAGACGCCGAATGCAATCCAAATCGATTCGAAGGGACTTGCCTTGGTGCGAGTCCCTTTTTTTTTCGAATGATGGGGTTTGTTGCATCTCTTGCGGCCTGATTTCCGGCTGCCAACCGCCATTTCTTCGCTGTCAGGCTGGCAGACAAATTGCATTCGTTCACATCTGGTTTCCGACCAAGCCCTTAAGTCTTTGTATCCATTTAGGTTATGAATAAACGATAAAGCCCCGATCGCTGGCATTGTGGGTGCATGGTGTTGTTCGCACCGCGCGCCGCATTCGGCGCCCGGTTCTATGATGCGCAGCAAAGGAGCGACCACCATGGCAAAAATCATCGGCATTGACCTCGGCACGACGAACTCCGTCGTCGCCGTCATGGAAGGCGGCACCCCCAAGGTGCTGACCAATTCACAGGGTTCCCGCCTCACCCCGTCCGTCGTCGGTTTCACCGATAAGGGCGAGCGCCTGATCGGTCAGATCGCGCGGCACCAGCAGGTGACCAATCCGCGCAACACCGTGTACAGCATCAAGCGATTCATGGGCCGGCGCCACAGCGAAGTCGCGTCGGAAGAGAAGCTCGTGCCCTACAACGTGACCGGTGGTCAGGACGAGCTGGTCAAGGTCAAGATCCGCGACAAGGAATACACGCCGCCCGAAGTCTCGGCGATGATCCTGCAGGATCTCAAAAAGACGGCTGAAGATTATCTCGGCGAGAAGGTGACGGCGGCCGTGGTCACGGTCCCGGCGTACTTCAACGATTCGCAGCGCAAGGCGACCCAGGAGGCGGGCGTCATCGCCGGCTTCGACGTCAAGCGCGTGCTGCCCGAGCCGACCGCCGCGGCATTGGCTTACGGCATGGACAAGAACAAGGGCGGCAAGATCGCGGTGTTTGACCTGGGCGGCGGCACCTTCGACATCAGCATTCTCGATGTCGGCGACGGCGTCTTCGAGACCCTTTCAATCAACGGCGACACGCACCTCGGCGGCGACGATTACGACCAGGTGCTGATCGATTTCGTGGCCGAGGAGTTCCGCAAGCAGTACGGCGTCGATCTCCGAAGCGACGCAATGGCCCTGCAGCGCCTCAAGGAGGGTTGCGAGAAGGCCAAGTGCGAATTGTCGACCTCGATGGAGACAACCATCAACCTGCCGTTCATCACGGCTGATGCCTCCGGTCCCAAGCACCTGACCCAGACGCTGACCCGCAGTAAGTTCGAGCAGCTAACACACGCACTGACCGAGCGATGCCGCGGCCCGGTGCTCAAGGCCCTGCAGGACGCCAAGCTCAGCCCCGGCGACGTGGCCGAGTGCATCCTGGTCGGTGGATCGACCCGCATTCCCGCGGTGCAGCGGGTCTGCAAGGAGATCTTCGGCAAGGAGCCGAACAAGAGCGTCAACCCCGACGAAGCGGTCGCCATTGGCGCGGCCATTCAGGCCGGCATCATCGGCGGCGACGTGAAGGACATCCTCGTTCTCGACGTCACCCCGCTGTCGCTGGGCGTCGAAACGCTGGGCGGCGTCATGACCACCATGATTCCGCGCAACACGACCATCCCGACCTCCAAGAAGGAGGTCTATTCAACCGCCGGCGACAACCAGCAGGAGGTGACCATTCACGTTCTGCAGGGCGAGCGACCCATGGCCATCGACAACCGCACGCTCAACAAGTTCAATCTGACCGGCATCCCGCCGGCGCCGCGGGGCGTGCCGCAAGTCGAGGTGACGTTCGACATCGATGCCAACGGCATTCTGAATGTGTCGGCGAAGGACCTCGGCACCGGCAAATCGCAGAGCATTCGCATCGAGGGCAGCAGCGGCTTGTCCGATGCCGAAGTCGAGCGGATGCGAAAGGAGGCAGAAGCCCATGCTGAGGATGACAAGAAGCGCCGTGAGCTCGTGGACGTTCGGAACCAGGCGGATCACATGGCCTACACCACCGAGCAGACACTTAAGGAGCACGGGGACAAGATCCCGGCCGATGAGCGCAGCAAGGTGGAGGCGGCGCTGAACAACCTGAAGGAAGTCAACAAGCGGGACGACGGCCCGGCCATCCGCAAGGCGATCGAGGCCGTCAGCACCGCGAGTCAGACGATCGGCAAGATCATCTACGAGAAGTCGGCCCAGGCCGCGGGTACAGCCGCCGGACCAGGCGTGCCGCCCGAGCACGGCGGCGGCGAAGGCCCCGGCGCCCCGAGCGGCAAGGCCGCCGGGAAGAAAGACGACGACGTGATCGACGCCGAGTTCGAAGTGAAGCAGTAAGTCGCGCATCAAGAGCGCGACACCATGGATATGGAAGCGTCCGTTTTGCCACGACCCGAGAGGGTCAAGTTCGATCGCGTAGAAAACTTGGATTACGGCACGGCTTCGCGGTTATTCGCAATTTAGCCGCACGTCAGCCGATGAGCGTAGAGTCAAGTAGAGCCTGTTCGATCCCGAAGCGAATCGGTGCCAAACCGAAACGATAAATTTGGGAGTGAGAACAGGCTCTGCTTTTTTTACCGCCGGCGACGTGTCCGCGATCGCCGTCGCAATATCATCGCCTGCAGCAACATCATCGGCGCGACGGAAACGATCCCCGCGCCGCAGGGCAGGCCGCAAATGCCGCCGTTCATCCCGCCTCCGCCTCCTCCTCCGCCGCCGCCGGTCCCCACGTTGTAGCGCAGCAGCCGGTTATTCAATCGATCGCCGGCGTACAGGTTGCCGGCCGCATCGACCGCCACGCCGCCCACGTCAGACAGCGATGTCGCGCTGATGCCGCCGGTATTTGGCGTGCCGGTCGTGAACAGGATCTGGCCGAACACGCGATCGGCGACGGCGTCGTTGGCCGGATTGACGAACTCGAGAATGCGATTGTTGATCGAATCGGCCACGTAGAGATTGCCGCTGACCGGATCGACTGCCGCGGCGACCGGCACGCTCATGTTGGAATCGGTCGTGCCGGCGGCATCGGCGGCGAAGCTCGGCTGGCCATAGACAATTGTCGCGGACTGGTTCGTGGTGATCGGCGCGCTGTACCTCAGCACGCGGTTATTGCCCTGGTCGACGACGTAGAGATTGCCGGCGGCGTCCACCGCGACGCCCTCGGGGTTGTTCAGCGTGTTGGCGGCGGGCACAGGGTTGTTGTCATTCTGATTGCGCTGGGCGCTGGTGAGATTGGGCTGGCCGATGACCGCGTCGGCGGTCGTATCGGTTGTCGCGGGCGTGTTGAAGATCAAGACGCGATGCAGGAACAAGTCGGCGAGGTACAGATTGCCCGCGCTGTCGATCGCAATGCCGTCGGGGTTGCCCAGATTGTTGGCGTTGGCGGCGTTGGCCGTGGCCTGGTTTGCGGTGGTGAAGCTGCCGCTCTGGCCGAAGACCTGCACGGCCGTCTGATTGGTCGCAATGGGCGGGTCGTAGCGCAGGATGCGCTTGTTGCCGGAGTCGGCCACATAGACGCGGCCGGCGGAGTCGACGGCGACAGACCGCGGGCCCGATAGCGTCGTGGCATCGGGGTTGGCGTTGCCCTTGTTCTCGCTGGCACCGGTGAAGTTCGTCTGACCCAGCACGATGTCCGCTGAGGCGTGATCGACAAACGCCGCGGCGCTGGGCCACGACAGCACCCGATTATTACTGGTGTCGCACACCCAGAGCCGCCCCGACGCCGCGTCGACGGTCAGTCCGCGATTGCCGTTGAGCGACGCGGCGGTGGCGGTCCCGCCTTCGTTGGCAAGATTGACCGTAAAGCTCAACTGCCCCAGCACGGCATCGGCCGTTGTGTCGGCCGGCGATGCAAATGCGCCAGGGGTCCCCACGAGCAATACCAGTGAGAGACTGACACTTCCGCTGCAGGAACGCATGCTGTTCTTCATGGTCTTGGCCTCAATCGAGTTCAGGTTCACATGGGTTATGCGAAATCGGGCATTGCCGGACATCATATCCGGGGCGCATTTTTTTCACCGGCATCCTTTGATGCCTCGGTCGGCGCCTTGTGCAGGCCGGCAATTGTTTCAGTGCCCTTGCTTAACCATTCCAAGCGTAAGCATTTCGACTTGTTTCACGCAGTTTCTCGAATTGGCCGATCGGTGCACCGGCACATCCCCGGGCACATCCGGAGTCGCAGGTAAAAAGCCCCTGACCATGTTCTGACGCGGCTGTTATTCGGTTGGCGGGGTGGGTTCAGGTTCAATTCAGCCGGTTGTTACGCGTCCCTTTCATACTGAAAGCAGAGCGCGCGCGTGTTGCTGCGCGTTACGAAGAATGACTCCCGCCTGGAGGGTACGCCATGGCATTCGATAACTGGCGCTTTTCAGAGCCGACCATCACGGTTCTGATGAAGGATTCCAAACTTCATCCGCGACCACGAATTGTGTGGAAGGCCGCCGGGTTCGGTGAGGCAAGTGCCTCCCATGGGTCACAACAATCGCCACCGGCGCGTGAACCCAATACGCCGCCGCCGCGCGACCCGGTTAATCCGCGGGAGCCGGCCCCGCCGCCCCAACATCCGCCGCCGCCGGACCAACCCACCGCGCCGAAGGATCCGCCGATCCCGCAGCAACCGCCGGATGTGCCGCAGCCGCGCGCCGGTTGCGGGCGATGAATGGGGCGGCGACGAGCGACTGAAAGCGACTCAAACAAAAGGACTACTTGAAAAACAGGATTTGCTGGATGAACGGCCTTCGTGGCCGGATCAAGGGTGCGGACCATGGATGCAGCGCTGGATCTTAAACATTTGAAGCGGTATGCGGCGATCGGCAAATTGCTCTATCGCCACGGCCGCGAGGACTGGGTGCAAAAAGCGGGCCTGGATGAGGTTCTGCGCGAATCGGAGATGGAGTCGCCAGACGATCGGGTCAAGGCCGAGCAGCTCGCCGAAGACCTGGAGAAACTCGGACCCACGTTCATCAAATTAGGCCAATTGCTATCCAGCCGGACTGATCTCCTGCCGCCGGCCTACCTGGAGGCGCTCAGCCGCCTGCAGGATGACGTCGAGCCTTTCTCATACGAGCAAGTTGACGAAATCCTGTTTCGCGAACTGGGCATTCGCGTATCGAAGGCCTTCTCCGAATTCGACCAGAAGCCGCTGGCCGCAGCGTCGCTGGGGCAGGTGCATGTCGCCCGTCTCCGCGATGGCCGCCGCGTGGCCGTGAAGATTCAGCGGCCCGATGTGCGGGAATCGGTCTTCACCGACTTCGAGGCATTGGAGACGCTGGCCAATTTGCTTGACCGGCACACCGACGCGGGTCGCACGCACGGCTTCCTGCGCCATCTCGAAGAGTTGCGCAAGAATGTCTTCAACGAACTCGACTACACGCGGGAGATGGAAAACCTGCTCGCCATCGGGCGCAACATGGAGGAGTTTCCGCGCATCGTCATCCCCAAGCCCATCGAGGGATACTGCACCTCGCGCGTGCTCACCATGGAGCACATGACGGGGGCCAAGATCACCACGCTCAGCCCGGTCGTGCTGTTGGAAGTCGACCGCGACGGACTCGCGCGGGAATTGTTCAACGCCTACCTCAAGCAGGTGCTTGTCGACGGGCTGTTTCATGCCGATCCGCATCCGGGCAACGTGCTATTGACCGAGGAGGGGCGCATCGTCCTGCTGGACCTGGGGCTGGTCGCAAAGGTCACCCCGCAGGTTCAGCAGTATCTGCTCAAGATGCTGCTCGCGATCAGCGAGGGCCGCGGCGAGGACGCCGCCGAGGAGGCCATGCGCATGGCGGAGGCCGACGAACGCCAGGATCGCGCGACATTCAAGCGTCTCGTCAGCGATCTGGTCTCCAATCTGCGCGACGCCAGCGTGAGCGACATACAAGTGGGGCGCGTCGTGCTGGAAATTCAGCACGTGTCGGACCGCACGGGTTTTCGACTGCCGTCCGTCTTCACGATGATCGGGAAGATGCTGCTGAATCTCGATCGAGTGGCGAAGATTCTCGATCCGGATTTCGACCCCAACGCGGCCATCCGCGATCAATCGATCAAACTGATCGGAGCGCGGTTGAAGCAGAATTTCACGCGCGGCGCCGCAATGCAGTCCATGATGGAGGCGGGCGAGTTCGTGCAGAAACTGCCGCAGCGGCTCAACCGCGGCATGGACATGCTGCTGCAGAAGGAATGGCGCATTCAGGTGGATGCGCTCGATGAAGAGTACTTGCTCAAGGGCATTCACAAGGTCGCCAACCGGATCACGGCGGGGCTCGTGCTCGCAGCGCTCATTGTCGGCGCGGCCCTGCTGATGCGTGTTCCGTCGCCAGTTCAGTTGTGGGGCTATCCAATTTTTTCACTCGTATTATTTGCCGGCGCGGCTGGGGGCGGACTGTTTCTCGTGTTCCGCATCATGTTGCAGGATCATCGCCACGAGCGGGAGGTCAGCAAGACGCGCGATCGGCCATAAGGGTTGAACCAGAACCGATCGCGCGAGCAGGTGGAATGCTCGAATTGCGAGAGAACGATTGAAACGTCAGAAACCCCGGACACCGCGTCGGAGGACCGAAGTCTTTGCGTAGCGTCCGATTGCTCGGGCGTGAAAGGAGTAAGCGCGATGAAGGAAGTCCCTCCAGATCGCATGGCCGCCAGCCACGTCGACCCGCAGCGGCGCACATTCATGCAGGGCGTGGTCGGCCTCGGAGCCGCTGCCCTGACCGGAATGGCGCGCGGCGATTCCCCCGGCGAGGCCGACGCCGGAAGAACGGCGGCGCCGATCCTGACGCGACCATTTGGGCGAACCGGGGTCGATGTGTCCATCCTCGGAATTGGCGGGCATGCGCTTGGGTTGGCCAAACTGGAGTCTGAGGCGGTTCGCATCGTTCACGAAGCAATGGACGCCGGCATCACCTTCATGGACAACGCCCACGAATACCACGAGGGGCGCAGTGAGGAGTGGATGGGCAACGCCCTCAAGGGCAGGCGCGATCGCGCATTCCTGATGACCAAGGTCTGTACGCATGGCCGTGACGCGAAGGTTGCCATGACGCAACTCGAGGAATCGCTTCGCCGTTTGAAGACCGATCACCTGGATCTCTGGCAGATTCACGAAGTCGTTTATGAGAACGATCCCGAGCAACATTACAAGCCAGGCGGGGCTGTGGAGGCAATCGAAAAGGCCAAGAAAGACGGCAAGACGCGATTTGTCGGATTCACCGGACATAAGCATCCCGACATGCATCTCGACATGCTGAAGCGGGGTTTCGCCTTCGACGCCGTGCAATTGCCGCTCAACCCCTTCGACGCGCACTACCGGAGTTTTCAGAACGACGTGCTGCCCGAGTTGAACCGCCGTGGAATCGCGGCAATCGGCATGAAGAGTCTCGGGGGCACCGGGGAGATGATCAAGCAGAAGTTGCTCACCGTCGAAGAGGCCCTGCGGTATGTTCTCAGTTTGCCGATTGCCACACTGGTCAGCGGAATCGACTCACTGGAAGTGCTGCGGCAAAATATTGACATTGTGAAGCGATTTAAGCGCATGCCCGACGACGAGATGGAGGCACTCCGCAGGCGCTGCCAGCCGAAGGCGCTCGACGGACGCTTTGAGCTGTACAAATCATCAAAGCGATTCGACGGTCCGCCCGGTCGCGAACAACACGGCTTTCCGCCACAGGAGAAGATGCCTGACTGAGTTGACCGGCGATTGCGGAAATTCGTGCGGTATTGCACGCGCACTTGTGACTGTAAGCCCGGTGGATTTTGTTTGCACAATCAGGAAAACGTTTTCGCAGGCCCCCTGAGAGGGTTAACAGGGTTGTTATCCAGATTTAAGGGCCAAATAACCATACTCCGGTACGCTTCTCTTGCCTTGAATAGCGCGCCTGGAAGGATCGACTCCGTTGGCCTCGCGATCCTTCACCGGCTGATTTTGGGAGAACTGAGAGACCTTAATGCGTCGTGACACTTGGAACTTCCCATGCGACACTTGCTCATCATCGCCTCCGATCCCGAAACAGCCGACACGCTCGTCGACGCCTGTCGCGGCATCGACGTCAAACTCGTCCACACACCCGATCCCATCCACGGCATCATTCAGGCCATGCGTGACGAACCATCCGTCCTGATGGTCGACGCGGATGACGCCTGGCTCGGTGAGGTTTCACTGATTCAGGAAGTGCGACGACACCCGACCCTGTGTTTCACGCCGGTCATCCTCTTCGCGTCCGGCGCCGCGCTTCAGCGTGGCATCGATCATGGAGCGGATTTCATCGTCGACCGGGGCAGTCGCGATTTGACGGACCGCGTGCGGAACTGTGTCACCAAGTGCATGGGCGAGCCGGCGGCCGCCGACGCCAATCGACCCTCCGTATTTGCGAAACTCGCCGCCTCCGCGAAGTCCGCGGCGATCAGCGTGACATCGCATTTCTCGGGGCAGTCGGCCCCGTCCGCGGTGATGACGTTTGGCGACCTCATGTGTGATGGCAATTTGTTTCGCCGCATCGGCGATGCGCGCACGCTGTATGAGCTGCGCATCACGCGCGAGCGGTTGTGGCTCATTCCGCTGCCGCGCGGCATGACGCCGTTTACATTCGATGACGCCGACACCCTGCTGGAGAATTTTCAGTTTGTTCCGTTCGCATGAACTCAGCGCGAACGGTTGTCGTACCCAAGAGTGGGATGCGAATGGAGTCGAACCATGAACCATGTACTCGTTGTGGACTGCAATCGAATTCGCGCGAACCGCATGGCTTCGAATTATCGAATGGCCGGCATGGATGCCCGGATCTCACCCGATCCCCTGCACGCCGTCATGGCGGCCACCGCCGATCGGCCCGCCATGATCGTCGTCGATCCCGCCGATGATTCGGACGACGCCATGTCGGTGGCTGCCCTGTTCCACAGCACGCCCCAGTTGTGCGACATCCCGGTCGTCCGTATGAACCGAAGGGATCCCCATGCGCTGTTGCCCATCGCCAGAACGCCACAGCCGCGCGTCAACTGACGTGCCGAACCGCAGCGCCGCCGCCTTGACCACTTTGGGCAATCGGAAAGAAGCCTTGAGCGATCCCCAATGAAGCGTGCCTTGGCCCCAGCGCCGGGCACGTTTTTTTTGTTTCCCTCGAATTCCGGGGCATTTCGTGCCGAATTTCCGCCGCCTTGTGTGGTTTTCTTAACAAGCGGGGGTTTGCGGCGTCTTTCAGGCGGGTAGAATTCAGGCGAAAGGGACGACCCCGCCTTGACCGCGATCTCGTTGAGTCTGCCGCGCGACGTCAGCGCCGTGTTGGATTCGATCGACCTGTCGCAGGTGCGATCGAGTCATGGTTGGGTGCTGCGCGCGATGCGGGCGGACGGCCCGGCCCTGGTGCGACTGTTGTGGCGCATGCTCGGCCGCGAGCAGGACGTGCTCGACGCCTATCAGGACACCTTCTGCCGCTTGATCAGCCTCGGCGATAAGGAGGGCGAAGCCCCGCCGCGCGGGTATCTGTTCCGCACGGCGATGAACATCGCCCTCGACATGCGTCGTCGCCGCAAGGTCCGCGTCGAGCATCTCGAAGCCGCCGCGCTGGCGCGGATGGCATTCATCCAATCGTCTGATTCCCCGCGGTCCGCGGAGCCGACGCTCGTCGAGTCTCTGCGAGAAGCGATCGAGGGCCTGCCGCAGCGCCTGCGCGATGTCGTCGTGCTGCGCGATCTGGCCGAAATGAGTTACCGCGACGTGTCCCGAATTCTCGGGATCACCGGCGGCACGGCCCGCGTCTATCGGCGCGAGGCCATCGTGGCGCTTGCCGCGAAATTGAAGGAGTGTTGACACATGACGCGATACGATCCGACTGACAAGGCGTCGCTCAAGCCCATGCCTGACTGGCTGACGCGCGAGTCCGCCTCGATCGTGAGCGAAAAGCTCCGCCGCGAATGGCTCTCGCCGTCGCGGGCCGATCAGTCGATAGATGGGCACGCCCGGCTGGCTGCCGCCATGCTGATGCTGCAAAACGAGCGCCCGCGGACCCCGCTCTTCGCGCAGGCCAATGCCAGGGCCCTGCGATGGGTCGATGCCCGCAGCCGCGCGAGCCGCGCCGCAAAGGTGCTATCTGCTGCGCAGCCAGATTTGCCGCTCTTCGTTCGCGCCATGGGGCTGGTGTCGCGCGTAACGACGCCGGTCGCGTGCGCATTTGTTCTGCTGCTGTGCAAGACGCAAGTCTTGTCGATGCTCGAAGCGACCGGTCGATTGGCCAGCCGCCTGGGCCAGGCCTACAACGATCGCAACTTCGGGCCGATGGCGTAAAACAGAACCAACCACGCAAGTGGCGTTATCAGAATGCAGAATTGAAAATGTAGAATGCAGAAATGGGTGCCACTGGCTGCTTGCAGCCAGTGCGAGTGCGAAGTCGTCTGTCAATCGAGAACCCACTGCGAATAGCCTGACGCAATCCTCTACGACAACAGCATCACATCCTGTATCGACCGTCCGCAGATGCGGCTGACGGGGATCATCGCGGCCGGTTCCTCCGGCGTCTCCATCCGCCACAGCGCGATCTGATCGCGGGCCTGCGTGATGCCGGCGATGAAATCCTCCGTTGCCGTCGCCGACCGGATGCCCGTCGGTGCGCGGTAATCGGCGCGGCTTGCGTCGCCCACGATGACCATGTGCGCCTGCGGCGTGCCGTTGGCCAGGATCAGTCGCGCCGCGCCGCCGCCTGGCGACCAACTGAGGTCGTCGATCGTGCCTCCGGGGCCGAAGATGCGCTCCTGCGAATCGTCGTCGAGATGCGGCCGGTGCAGCACGCGTCCGTCGGCGAGCGCGATGAACAGGGAACCGTCCGCCACGAGCAGGGCAGTGACGGTGGAGGGGAAGGTCCAGCGGCGCGGAGGCGTCGCGGCGTGGGGCTGCCATTCGAACACGGTCTCATCGACGGCGAACCAGAGCCGGCCGTGGGCGTCAGGTTGAATACAGCGGATTGTCTTTGAACCGGCGGTCAGTTCCACGAGGCAGGCCTCGCCGGGCGCATCGCCGGTCGCCGACCATCGCCAGATGCCCAGTTCGGAGTGCGTGGCGTAGACCTCGCTATCAAGCCGGGCCATGGCGTTGAATCCGCCACGCGCCGCGACATCTGTCGCGACGGCGTGCGACGCGGTCCTGTTTCCCTCGCGCGTCAGGCGATGCACACCCCGACCGGCGCCGATCACGATCTCGCCGCCGTCAACAGTCTCGTTCCACTGGATCGATCGCAGCCCGCCGAGCGGGCCGGACAGGTCGATGCGTTTCGACGGCTGTCGCAGATCTGCGGGGTCGAAGAAGAGGGCTTCATCCCCGGCAATGGCGATGACAGCGGTGGTCGGCTTCGACGGCTTGTTGGCCGCCAGCAGTCCGCGATAGAACTCGCCGCGCTGGGCCGGGTCGAATGACCGGATGAGTTCGGCCACGCCCGCGCCGCCGGCCTGCTCGGCGATGGCCCGCGCCTGAGCGACCAGCGTCTCCAATTCCGAAAGTCGCGACTTGCGGGCCTCAACCGTGGCGGCCCGGAGTTTCGCGTCGTGGTCCAGCCGCTCCTGCCGAAGGCGGGCCGTCTGCCGCGCCCGCTGGGAGGTTGCGTAGGATTCAGACGTCAGGCTGATTCGGGGATCGCGGCCCAGGGCCAGCCCGGTTGAGAAACCGACGGGCTTGAAACGCTGAGCCAGCACGGCGTCAAATCCAGACCACTGCGCGGGGTCGGCCAGCACGTCGGCCTCATGGTCCCGGGCGAACTGCCCCATGGCACCGTGAACCGTCTCGGCGCAGACCAAGCGAACCCGCTCGACGTCGGCCGAATCGTGGCTGCCCAGCACGCCGGTGCGAAACGAGACCAGGTCCTCGCGCTGCGGCACGACGAACACCTGGCACTGCACGGTCGCGGAGAAATCGAAGCCGTCCTTCGACAGCAGTCGATCAAACGCGAACTGCAATTCCAGCGGAGCGGTTCGAACCAGCATGATCTCCCGCGCCCCGTCGCCCGGCATCTCGGTCCCAGCCGCGTAAACGGTCGGCGCAGTCTCGGCGCGCCACACGATGGCCGTGCAGCCCTGCGGTACGCTCACGCGGCGGCGCAGCAGTCCGAACAGATCGTCCGCCCGGGCCAGTCGTGCGACCAGCTTGGCATTGCGGGCGAATTGTTCGGGGTCGAGTACGACGGACATTCAAGACTCTCTTGCACGAAACCAGCGCAGCGGCACACGATCATAGCGCTGGCGATGCCACCTTCGCGTTCGCGCGCGAGCTAATTCGCGGCCGCGAACTCCTCAAACTTGATCAAGTCCTTCTTGCGCACCGACGGCGGCGTGGCGGAAATGACCGCCAGCAGATCGGCCCGGCCGATCGGCCGCTCGGCCGCGCCGCCGATGACCTCCATGAAGGGCCGCTGAGCGGCACGGGCCGCGATGGCCTTCACGTCGGCGCCGCTGTAGCCGGCCAGCAGATTGACCAGTTCACCGAAATCGACATCCGGCGCGATCGGCAGTTTGGCCAGGTACAGCCGCAGCAACTCGTGCCGCGCAGGCTCATCCGGCAGGGGGACGTACACCTTGGAATCAAATCGACCGGGCCGCATCATCGCGGCGTCGAGGGCCCACGGCTCGTTGGTCGCGCCGACAAAGAGCAGCGGCCGCGAGGCGGAGGTTCGGTCAAACCCCTCGATCTCCTGAAGAATCTGCGGCACGACGCGCGTCATCACGCTGCTGCTGGAGTCGCGCCGGCTCGGCACGAGCGCCTCGATCTCGTCGATGAAGATCACCGCCTTTGCCTCGGCTTTGGCAGCGACGAACAGCTTGCGAATGTTCTGCTCCGCCTCGCCCACCCATTTCGAGAGAATCTGGGCCGGACTGATCACGAACATCGTCGAGTCAATTTCCTTGGCGATGGCCTTGGCGATCATCGTCTTGCCGGTGCCGGGCGGGCCGTACAGCAGCAATCCGCCGCCGGTCGCGATGCGGTATTTCGCCGCCAGCTCGGGATGGCTGAACGGATAGATCATCTTCATGCGGATTTCGAGTTTCACATCCTCGAGGCCCGCAATCTCGCCGAAGCCGATCTCGGGCTTCTCGCGGACGATCCAGTCGCTGGCCTTGCTGGCGTCGGAGTCTTCGCCGCTCGCCTCGGCGCGGCGATGATTCTTGCGCTGCTCGGCGCGATCGTCGCACTGGCGGGCGAACTCGATCAGTTCGGTCGCCATGATCTTGCGGCGGCTGCGGCGGGCCGGATCGGCGGTCTCGCCGGCAATCTGGATCATGGCGTCGGCCGCCTGCATCAAGAACGGCTTTGCAGCGGCATAGTCGCCGGCCTTGTAAAGCGCCAGACCGCGATCCTTGAGACGTTCAAAGGTGTCGAATGAGACGGGCATCGGTTTGCAAGCCTCAACAGGGGAATTGCGGGCCACCGGGACCGACCAGGGCCGGCCTGTCCTCTGGCCGGTAGTAGGGCTCGTCCCCGCATCGGAGGGCCAACTTCCTGCATACCGGGCTGAGGACAGCCCTGCTCCGCTCAATTCGCGGCGCCGGCAAGAGTTATGAACGATAACCGCACTCCGCTCATTCGGATTATCCCATGCGGGGCGGCTATTTTCCAGACAGTGGCCCGGATTGCGGGAAATCGCCGATTCGTATACCTTACCGTGCTCGAAACCCAGACGCCTTAGGGTTGTCCGGATGGTCCGGACGGCCGTGGGAGTCAAGACGAGAGTGTCGGGCCGCACGGCCTGGCGCCGCTCGGGCGATGTCGCGTCGAATGCGCATTGTCGCGAGAAACCCATCGACGTTGGACCGCGCTCGTGGTCCGATCCCTCGATAGAGTCAAGGTAGTTTCATGATTGACAGTCAGTTGCTTTCGCAGATCGAAGTCTCCGACGACGAACTTTCCCGGATGATGGCAGGTGTCTTTGAGGGCGGCTCGCCGGACACATTGGCCGTTGACAAGGCCACCGCCCGCGGCGTGCCCGAACTCAAGAGCGACACCATCCTCAAGGGCAAGGTTATCGGCCGGAGCGGCAATGAGATCATTGTCGACGTCGGTCTCAAGAGCGAAGGCTACGTTCAGGCGAATGAGTGGGACGATCCCACCGAGATTGACATCGGCGACGAGATCGAAGTGCTCATCGAGCAGATCGAGTCCGACACCGGCACCATTGTCCTCTCCAAGCGCAAGGCCGATCGCATCCGCGGTTGGGAGCGCGTCATGTCCACCTGCAAGGAGGACGATCGCGTTCGCGGCAAGTGCGTCAAGAAGACCAAGGGCGGCATCCTGGTGGACATCGGCGTGCTGGCCTTCCTGCCGGCCAGCCAGATCGACATCAGACGGCCCGGCGACGTCGATCAATTCCTCGGCCGCACCATCGACGCCATGATCATCAAGATCGATCAGGAGCGCCGCAACATCGTCATCAGCCGCCGCAAGCTGATCGAGACCGATCGCGCCGAGTGCAAGACCAAGTTGATGACCGAGATCGAAGTCGGCCAGGTTCGCGAGGGCGTGGTCAAGAACATCGCCGACTTCGGTGCGTTCGTGGACCTCGGCGGCATCGACGGCCTGCTGCACATCACCGACATGAGCTGGGATCGCATCAGCGACCCGCGCGAGCTGCTCAAGGTCGACCAGAAGATCAAAGTCAAGATTCTGCACATCGACCAGGAGAAGGAGAAGATCGCCCTCGGACTCAAGCAGACCCAGGACAACCCGTGGGATCAGGTCGAAGCGAAGTACCCGATCGGCATGCGCGTCAAGGGAGCGGTCGTAAACATCGTCAACTACGGCGCCTTCATCAAGCTCGAAGGCGGCATCGAAGGCCTCGTGCACATCTCCGAGATGTCCTGGACGCGGCGCATTGCCCATCCTTCGGAACTGCTAAAGCCGGGTGACGAAGTCGAAGTCATCGTCCTGGCGATCAACAAGAACAAGCAGGAAATCTCGCTCGGCCTCAAGCAGACCGAGACCAACCCGTGGACCCGCGTGGCCGAGAAGTATCCGCCGAACACGGTCATCGTCGGCAAGGTCCGCAACCTCACCAACTATGGCGCGTTCGTCGAGATTGAAGACGGCATCGACGGCCTGCTGCACGTGTCCGACATGAGCTGGACCAAGAAGGTCAGCCATCCGTCGGAACTCATCAAGAAGGGTGACGAGATCAAGTGCGTCGTGCTCTCGGTGGATCAGGAGAAGCAGCGCATCGCCCTGGGCCTCAAGCAACTGACCGAGGATCCGTGGTTGCATGCCGTGCCGGATCGCTATGTGCCGGGCATGATCGTGAAGGGCCTCGTGACCAAGATCACCAACTTCGGCGTCTTCGTCGAGTTGGAGCAGGATCTCGAGGGTCTGCTGCACGTGTCGGAGCTGGCCGATCACAAGATCGAAGACCCGCACCAGGAAGTGCAGATCGGTCAAGAGATCGAGGTCAAGATCCTCCGGGTCGATACGGCGGATCGCAAGATCGGTCTGTCGAAGAAGCGGGCCGACTGGGCCGCCGATGGCAGCTCGACCGGCGAATCGCGTCCCGAAGGCGCATCGAAGCCCCGCCGCGGCGGTCTGCACGGCGCCGGCGAGGAGACCACCGACATCATCAGCAACACGGCGCTTCTGCGTGAGCGTGCTCAGAAGAACGAGGAGAACGCCGAGAGCGAGGGTTGATGATGTCGAATCGGCCGAGGGCCGGTTTGACGTGTTCGCACTGAAGAATCAAACGACCCGCGCGGGCACCCCGCGCGGGTCGTCTCTTATACTGACCACGCGAACGTTGCGTCCCCCCGCCGTGGGGGACGGCGTGAACAACGTGTGCCACTGCTCTGTGAGCAGTGCGTCGACCAGGTGCATCCACTTGTATTCGCACCGCTCACAGAGCGGTGGCACACGAACGATCGCATCCAGAAGGAATGTGCTATGTCGGACAAGGAAGCCGGATCGGTATCGGGAAAATTGCGACAGGCATCGCGTGTGGCGTGCGAGGCGCTGGGCATCCCGCAGGTGGGTCTGCCGCGGTTGGATGATGCCCTGTTCGGGGCAATCGACCCGCAGCGGCTGATCAACAACCTCGCCGAGGCCTGGCGGACCACGCCGGAGAAGTCGCGCGAGTTTCTGGAGGCCAACGGATTCGCGACCGCCATCGCCCGGCTCGGCGTGCAGTCGGCCGGCGGCAAGCGGGACGAGGCGACGGCACCGCCGCTCACGCAGCGCGGCGTCTACCGCATCTGCGACAACCGAATCAGCGTGCGAACGATCAACCCGGCACTGACCGACGCCGTGTCGGCGCCGAAGTCGGTCATCGATGCGGTCGATAAGTCGCTGGCGGCGTTTCTGCCCGGCGCGGCCGACGACGCGCTCGGCGTGCTCTATCGCCGCGAGCCGGCTGCCTACTGCGAGAAGTTTATTGCGACCGAAGCGCCGAAGATCGACAAGTATATTCAGGAGCACTTTGGCGCGATCGGCCCGCGGTACGTGATCAACAGCGGCATCGGGGCCAACGAGCAGTTCAACTACTTTGTCAGCGCCCTGGCCAATGCCCGGACGACGCCGCATCCGATCTGGTTGCTGGCCAATTCGCCGAAGGAAGTCGCCGCGCTGCCGGCCGATGCGACCCTGGAGAACACCCTCTTCATGGAGTTTTCGCGCAGCGGCATCACCGAAGAGAGCATCAAACTGCACGAATTCACGCCGGCCGCCGCGAAGCGCATCGTCTTTGCCAACAGCGGCCCGTTGCGCGATCTGGCCATTCGCGACAAGAATCTGCTTCTGGAACTCCCGAGCGAAGTCTCGGGTCGTTACGGCCGTAACAAGACGCCGATCCTCATGGCCCCGATGCACGTCTGCGGGTTGGACATCCGCGCATACTGGCAGACGATTGAGACGGCCTGTCGCAAGATGCCGCTGGATCGCGCCGACAGCCTGCCGGTCGTGCTGGCGCGGTTCCTGCGCATTCAGCAGTTGCGGCACGGCGTCAATCACATGTACTTCGGCGTCAACGACGACGTGCTGATGCGCAGCGCCGACGAATGGTGCCAGTATTGGAACGAAGGCGTCAACCGCGACGGCAACGACATGACTTTGTCGCGTTACCTCGGTCTGCCGCGCGACAGCCACATGAATCTGGAGGCGATCCTCGGCACATCGGAGCACAAGATGGCGATCTTCCTGCTGCGCACCGGCGAAAGCGCGGCGGCTGAATCGCCCGCGTCGCCCCTGCTGCAGTCGAAGATTCACGCGATCAATTCCGCGCATGCCGGACTCACCCCGCGCAAGACCGACGTCATCCTTGCCCTGGCCAATGCCCAGCGCTGCAGCGAAAAAATGCCGACGGTGCTGATCACGGTCGATGCGCCCGATCTGGCGGTCTCGGCCTGGCTGGGCCAGTTGTGGGCCGACACGACACTGGTCTATTCGCGATTGATCGGCGTCGATCCCGGCTCGAACCCCGAGGTGAAGGCCGTGCGCACCCGCGCCGCGACCTACCTGGCGGACCCGGCCGCGGCCATGAAACTCATTGCATGACTCAATGAAGAATGGAGAATGTAGAATGTAGAAAGTGATGAGGATCCGAAACGTGGCGTCAGCCCATTTCTACATTCTTCATTCAACCTTCTTCATTCTTTCCCCATGGCGGCTGTTACCCTCCACGATGTCGTCAAGACCTACGTCGGCAAGCTCGTGCTTGGCGGCGTCAATCTCGATCTGCACACCGGCGAAAAGGTCGGCCTGATCGGCGCCAACGGCAGCGGCAAGACCACCCTATTCAAACTCATCCTCGGCATCGAAGCGCCCGACACCGGCACCGTCACCCTGGCCCGCGGCCTGCGCGTCGGTTATCTGCCGCAGGAGCCCATCCTGCCGATGGACGTCAGCCTCATCGACGCGGTTGGTGAGGTCTTCGAGCACCATCGCAAGACGGCCGCCGAGATGGAAGCGCTCTCGCACCGCATCGCCGAGTCACACGGCGCGCCCGATGAGGCGGTCCTGCTCGACAAATATGACAAACTGCACGCAAAGTTCGAGGCCGCTGGGGGCTACAGCTACGAGGTGCGAATGCGCGAGGTGCTCGGTGGCCTGGGCTTCTCTCCCGACGAGTATCAGCAGCGCGTTGCCGTGCTCTCGGGTGGTCAGAAGTGCCGCGCCGCCCTTGCCCGATTGCTGCTGGCCGAATCCGACCTGCTGCTGCTCGACGAGCCGACCAACCATCTGGACATCGACGCGACGCGATGGCTTGAGAAGTATCTCGCGCTGCATCCCGGTGGGGCGGTCATCATCTCGCACGATCGCTACCTGCTCGACCGCGTGGTAACGAAGATCGTGGAGATCGAGGACCACCAGATCACGGTCTATCCCACGAACTACACGAACTACGCGACCGCCAAGCGGCTGCGGCAGATTCAGGCGGTGCGCGAATACGAGAAGCAGTCGGCCTGGCTGGCCCACCAGCGGGACTACATCGATCGCGTTCGATACGCCAAGGACTCGGCCAAACAGGCCCGCGGTCGACAGAAGTACCTCGATCGCATGGCGGCCGATGGGCGGATCCTCGAGAAGCCCAAGGGCGAGGCCGCGAAGATCAAATTGAAGTTCGAGGGCCACGACAAGGGCGGCGACATGGTCATCCGGGTCGAGAAGGCCGCCAAGGCCTTCGGCGATCTGGTGCTGATCCGCGATCTCGACTTCGAGATGACCCGCGGCGAGAAGGTGGGCATCATCGGCCCCAACGGCGTGGGCAAGACCACGCTGCTGCGCATGCTGCTGAAACAGACGTCGGTCGATTCCGGCATCGTCAGGCTCTTCGAGAACCTCAGCGTGGGCTACTACGACCAGGAGCATCGCAACCTCGACGGCGGCCAGACCATCATCGAATCGGTGCGATCGGTGCGTCCGGAACTGCCCGAGTCCGAGGCGCGGTCGTACCTGGCGCTGTTCCTGTTTCGCGGCGACGACGTCTACAAGCGGGTGGGCACGCTGTCCGGCGGCGAACAGTCGCGGGTGCTGCTGGCCCGGCTGGTGTGGACCAATCCGCAGGTGCTGGTGCTGGATGAGCCGACGAATCACCTCGACATCCCCGCGCGGGAGGCGCTGGAGGAGGCCATTTCGCTGTTCCCGGGCGCGGTGCTGATGGTCAGTCACGATCGATACTTCCTCGACCGTGTGGTGGACAGGCTGCTGGTTCTGCCCGAGCGCGCGAAGTATGAACTGATCGACGGCAACTGGTCGGTCTATGCCGCCCTCCTGACGGAGCGCGAGGAGGCCGAGCGCAAGGCGAAGGAGGCCGCGCGCGACGAGGCCCGCCGGGCGGAAGCGGCCAAAGCGGCGGCCTCGGGCCTGAAGAAGAAGTCGCGATCGAAGTACGTCGCGGTCAAGATCGAGGAGATCGAGGCGAAGATCATCGCAGCCGAGGCGCGGATGAAGGAACTGGAATCACTCTTCGCCGACGCGGCCACGATGCGCGACGCCGACAAGAGCCGGCAGTTGCACGACGAATACCACGCGATCAAGTCGAGTCTCGAAACGCTGAACGCCGAATGGGAAGCGGCGATCGAATCGCAGGCAGGGTAACGACAAGAGCCGATTGCGTGCGCAATCGGCTCGTTGGGCGCAAATTAGCTACAATGGTATAAATGAACGGTGTAAAAAAACGGGAGGCCGAATTGGCGTTCCGGTAAAAAACTCCAATCCGGCCTCACGTTGCAAGAGAGAAGAGTCGCAGTGGCTAGCTGTTTCTCTCCAACAGGCAATGATTGAGTTTCTCGATGGACTTGGCCAAGTCCGCCGGGTCTCCGCCATTGCCTCGATTCACCAGGTCCACTAGGGCCTGAATTTCTCGTCCATCCACGACGCCATCGCCGTTGTAGTCGCATTCCACTCTCACATTCAGGATCGAAGGCACGGCTTGCCCGTCCCCTGAACTTTCCGGTGTGAGCGGACTGACGACCCCTGACAAACCCGAGGGTATGCCATGGCTGTGAATGAATGAGGGGCCCACAAAGAGGACCGCTACGCCGGCAGCGGCAGCAAAGGTGGCGGCAACGCGAGCCCAAGCCAGTCGCCGATGCAGAAAGTTCAGCACTTTCGGCTCGGGCTTCTGCCAGGGGAAACGCCCCGAGGACACTGCGAACGCGCCCTGCGATCGGGCTTGTCCCAGCTCCTTCAGCCACCCTTCCATGTTGCCTTGCGGCGTAAACATAACTAAACCTCACCCTGTAATTGACCGAGACCCTCCGTTTGCGCAGAAAAAAGTTGCGGAATCTCAACACCTTTTTTCTGCAGGCAACGCCGGAGTTGCTCCAGGGCATCAGGGATGCGGTGTTCTCGCAACGTCGATTCGGCGATTCCAACCTCTTGCGCCACCGAACGATACGTCATATTCTGGAAGTAGCGAAGTCTGATAATACGGGCGTCCTCTGGCCCCAATCGATTGAAACAGTCATTCAGGGCCAGCATCACCTCCGCCTCGGACACCAGCGTTTCCGGGCTTTGGCCGTTGGATTCGCTGGCCCCATGGGGGTCGGCCTCGGGTGATACGTCACCCAGTGTCGTGGGTGATGCTCGGGCGTGCTCGCGCTGCACGTTTTGAACGATACCGGCCATCCACACGACAAACGGCCGTTCCGCGTCATAGGACGTCCGAGACGTGTAGGCCCGGCTCCATGCCTCGTTCACGATCTCGTCCAGCCAGTCGGCCCGCCGCACGATCCGCCACGCCACAGCCCGCACACGCGCATCAAACAGCGTGTACGCCGCCTCAAACGCCTGGTCGTCACCAGACGAAATCCGCTGCTGGATTTGTGTTTCGTGGGCGTCCGCCATGCGACATGCAGTCCCGAACCGGGTTCGCCGGGGCGATTTGACCCGTACGAGCCCATCCATTCCTCAATTCCACATTGCGACGTAAATGAAGCGCCGTGGGATTCTATCACCGGAATCACCCGTACATACGGCGGCGAATGTGCATGAATTTGGGTCCGTTTCCCGTGGCCCGCGTTTCCAGTATACAGGTGCATCTCGGTCCTCGTGTCCGGTCGAAGGTGGGGTTGAATGGCTCGGCAGGCCGGCATTCCCGGTCGATCGAAGCAAGAGTCGTCGATTCGGGCAACCGATAACGAATCCAACAAGGGTTCCAGCATGATTGTCGGATTTTGCAAAGAGACATTTCCGGGCGAGACGCGTGTCGCCATGGTGCCGTCCGCCATTGTGGCCGTCGCCAAGTCGGGCATCGAATACGTGATGGAGACCGGCGCCGGCGGGCCGGCCGGTTACCCCGATGCCCAGTATCAGGAAAAGGGCGTCCGCATCGTCGCCGACCGGGCACAGGTGTTCGGTGCCGCGGATGCCGTCATTCAGGTTCGCAGCGTCGGAGCGAATCCCGCGAAGGGTCGCGACGACCTCGAACTCATCAAGCGCGGCCAAGTCATCATCGGCCACTGCGATCCGCTGACGGCCGGCGACGCCTGTCAGGCCGTGGCGCAGCGCGGCGGCATTCTGTTCGCAATGGAATTGATCCCGCGGACCACGCGGGCGCAGTCCATGGACGTGCTCAGTTCGCAAGCGACGATCGCCGGATACAAGGCCGTCTTGCTGGCGGCCGAGGCGCTGCCGCGGATCTTCCCGATGCTGACCACGGCGGCCGGCACGATCAAGCCGGCGCGGGTGCTGATCATCGGCGCGGGCGTGGCGGGCCTGCAGGCCATCGCCACAGCGCGGCGACTCGGCGCGATTGTCAGCGCCTACGACGTGCGACCGGCGGTGAAAGAGCAGATCGAGAGCCTGGGCGCGAAGTTCATCGTGCTCGGCGTTGAGGCGAGCGCGTCCGAGGACAAGGGCGGCTACGCCAAGGCGATGGACGAGGATTTCTACAGGCGTCAGCGCGAGGCGATGTCAGCCGTGGTTCGCGAGCAGGACGTCGTCATCACCACGGCGGCGATTCCGGGCAAGAAGGCGCCGGTGCTGGTGACCCGCGACATGGTCGTGGGCATGGCGCCGGGATCGGTGCTGGTCGATCTCGCCGCCGAGCGCGGTGGCAACTGTGACGCGACCGAGGCCGGTCGCAACGTGCAGGTCGGCGGCGCAACTGTGATGGGGCCGCTCAATCTGCCGGCGACGGTGCCGTATCACGCCAGCGCCATGTACGCGAAGAACATCGCCACATTCCTGAAACTGCTGGTCAAGGACGGGGCCTTCCATCTGAATCTCGAGGACGACATCGTGAAGGAGACACTGGTCGCCAATGGCGGCGAACTGGTGCACGCCCGCGTCAAGGAGGCGGCGGGAGCGGCGGCCGCGTGAAACAAGCGGTCGGTGCGACAAAGTTTGACTTTGTCGCGTGAAGCGGCGGCAGAGTGGAACTTTGCCCTGCCCAATGGAACTCTTGCAGTACGGAGTGATGCACGTGTCAAACTGGCTCATGCTTGCGTCGGAGGCGGCGAGCGGGACGTCCGAGGGCGGACCCTCCCAGAACACGCTCTTCCTGTTTATTTTTCTGCTGGCGTCGTTCGTCGGAATGGACGTGATCCGAAAGGTCTCGCCGCTCCTGCACACGCCGCTCATGTCGCTCACCAACGCGATCAGCGCCATCTCCATCGTCGGCGCGATCATGGTCTGCGGCTCGGAGCACTACCGTGAGAAGGGCACGCTCGGCATGTGGCTCGGCGGCATCGCCCTCTTCGCGGCCATGACCAACATCGTCAGCGGGTTCATGATCACCGATCGCATGCTCAAGATGTTCAAGAAGCGCGAGGCCGTCAAGCCATGACATTCGTCATTTACTTTGTCTATCTTGCCGCCGCGGCCCTGTTCGTCCTCTCGCTCAAGTGGATGAACACGCCGACCACCGCGCGCCGAGGCGTCATCGCCGGCGTCGTCGCCATGACCGCGTCCATCATCGGCACCCTGCTGCTGCCGGACGTCAAACACTACATGCCGATCCTCATCGCGATGGCGGCGGGAACTGTCGTCGGCGTGCCGCTCTCCATGGTGGCCCTGACGGCCGTGCCGCAGCGAACCGCACTGTCGCATGCATTCGGCGCCATGGCGGCCGCGGCCGTCGGCGCTGCCAAATTCTTCTTGCTGACGTCCGAGCAGCTCACGCCGTTCATCACCACCGCCATCGTCTTCGAAGTTCTGCTCGGCGGTCTGACGCTGACCGGCTCGGTGATGGCCGCCCTCAAGCTGATGGAGTTGTGGATCCCCACGCGACCGGTCATGTACGCCAATCAGAAGATCGTCAACTTCGGCGTCATCGGCACGGCGGTCGCGCTGAGCATCGCGCTCATCTTCATGAACAACAACGGCCCCCTGGCCAGCGTCATGTTCATCGCCATCCTGGTGCTGTCACTCGTCTGGGGCGTGCTGCTCATTCTGCCGATCGGCGGCGCGGACATGCCGACGGTGATTTCGATTCTGAATTCATTCGCCGGTCTGTCGGCCGTCGCGATGGGTTTCGTGCTGCAGAACCCGCTGCTCATCGTGGCCGGTGCGCTCGATGGATCGAGCGGTTTGATCCTCTCGATCATCATGTGCCGGGCCATGAACCGCAGCTTCACTAACGTGCTCTTCGGCGCGTTCGGCCAGGTGCAGACCGCCGCCGCGGCAGGCGAGCAGAAGACCTACCGCAGCGCCACGCCCGAGGAAGCGGCGAGCATTCTCGATTCCGCCGGCAGCGTTGTCGTCGTGCCGGGATACGGCATGGCGGTCGCCCAGGCTCAGCACAAGGTTCGCGAGTTGTACGACTCGCTGACCAAGCGCGGCGTCGATGTGAAGTTCGCGATCCATCCGGTCGCCGGCCGCATGCCCGGCCACATGAACGTGCTGCTGGCCGAGGCGGACATTCCGTATGACAAGCTGATCGAGATGGAGGAGATCAACCCCGAATTGCCGCAGACCGATGTCGCCCTGATCATCGGTGCGAACGATGTGACCAATCCGGCGGCTCGGACAGACAAGACCAGTCCGATCTACGGCATGCCGATCATCGATGTGGACAAGGCCCGAAACGTGATGGTGGTCAAGCGAAGCATGAACCCCGGTTTCGCGGGCATCGACAACGAGTTGTACTACCTGCCGCGGACCATGATGCTCTTCGGCGATGCCAAGGGTTTCGTGGGCGACATCGTGAAGGAACTCGCCCACGCCGGGCATTGAGCCTTACGACATTCATCAGAAACGAAACATGCCGCGCGGTCCGCAGAGTGCGAACCGCGCGGCATGTGTTATTTTCACCTATCACAGTGTTGAATCACACCGGCTCGGGCGCCTTCTCCAGATCACTCCACTGGATCGCGATCATGATGGCCGAGAACACCGCGACCGTGATCAGCGACACGCTGTAGCTCTCGGTCAGCAGGCCGATCAAGTTGCCGCCCACGCCGCCGCCCGAAGCCGCCGCCAGCACCATGCCCGCCACGACCAGCCAGCCGCCATGCACGCCGGTGACAACGACCGCCGAGTGTCGGTGCAGCGTCAGATGCATGCCCATTGCGAAGCCTGCGCCGACGAGGCCGAACAGGAAGCGCGACAGGTCATGCGTGGCCATCTCGCTCATGACCATCTGCACGATCAGGAAGCCGACGCCGCCGCCCATCGTGACGACGGCCCAGCGGGGCAGCCGCCATGCAAGGATCGGCAGACCCAGCACGAGCATGTAACCGAAGATCTTCGCCGCGCCGGCATATTCGCCGAAGGCGTGCGACTCATTCAGCATCACGGCGCCCAGCACTCCGACGACGACCGCGTCGACCACGGCGAGGTAGCGGACGAGCCGCCATCCGAGCAAGCCGTAGATCAAACCGGCCATGATGAAAAAGAGACTGGCGTCAGTTCCGAGGCCCGAACCAAACTGAAGCATCGTGGACGTCATGACGAATCCCCCGCCGAGCAGGTATTCACCTGTAAACCTGGAGAAGCATTCCCAATCGCACCAGATCGGGAATCCGGGTTAATTCTACGATTTAGGTGAATCAACCTTCGGGGCGGCGGGCTTGGGTTTTGGCAGGCGGGCCTCCTTGGCCTGAAATATGAGACCGAGGAGCCACAGTCCGATCATGGTGCCGCCCAGGATGTGCGGATGGGCGGTGATCGCGGTCCGAGTATCGGGCCAGTAGGAGCAGATAAACGTGGAACCGCCGAGAACCGCGGTGACGGCCCCGAGCAGACTCACCCATGCGATGGCGAACATGTTCAGCGCCTTCCAGGCCAGCACGGCGCCGATCGCGGCTGCGATGGCCGGTAGCAGCCACCCCTGCGGGCCGAGGTTTCGCAGTTCCTCGCCGACGCGATTGCCGACACTCTGCAGGTGCGCCCATTTCTCGACGTGTAGATTTTTGTGCTGCTCGTCGGCGGTGGGCAGTTCGTTGCGCTCGATGTGGTTCTTGACGGTCGCGGGCAAATAGCGCGTCAGATCGCCCTGGCCGAGTTGATAAGTCGTCGCAATGAAGAACAGCGTGACGATGGAGCCGACCACCAGCCAGATGCGAAAGGTCTTGAAGGCGACCGCGGCCACGATCACCGCGCCGATCGCGGCGGTGATGGGGGCCGGTGTGCCGACGAAGGTCGCGAGTTTGATACCGACATAGGTGCCGATGATGACGCCCAGGGCGGTGATCAAGGGGCGCAGCAGCTTGTTGCTGCGAAACGCGAGGGCCATCCCGATGACGACCGCAACCAGGCTGCTCGTGATGACCGTCGGCGTGGCCTGAATCGGTTCGAGCGAATAGTGCACGAACTGCTGAAACTTATCGATCCAGATGGCGGCGTCGGATTGCTGCATGTCGAAATTGCCCAGAACGGGGGGCGGTCGTGATCACGCCGAATGTCCGCCCCGGATTGGGATAACGTAATCCTAGGGCGGGCCTTTCACAAAGGCTGCGAAGGGGCCGGACGGCCCACGTGCGCCACGCCCATCAGCCGCGAATGGTGCCCCGGGGCGGTGCAGGGCGGTTTTCCGCGGGCAATTTGACCCGGTCAGTCCAGTTGCGGACATCAACATAACCGCGATTCATGTCGATTCGGCCATGCTGGCGGTAGAGGGAATCGAGCAGGGCCAATTTCTGTGCCGCGGTGATTTCAAGCCCGTTTTCGTTGCCGGGGGCCCGACCCCACAGGATGCGCGACTGACCGTTGTCGGTGGCCAGCTCGAAGTGGGGGCGGCGCGAATCGCTACGACCGTCGTGATTCCGCACGCTGATCTGCGAGATCTGTTCCCAGTAGGGCCGCGTTTCCAGAAGCGATGCCAGGTGCAGGCCCGCTTCGAGGTCTTCGCCCTGCCAGGTCTCTCCGACCTTGGGCGGCGCGTGACGCACGCCGGCGATCATCAGCATGCCGGTGCGCTGACAGTCCGCCGGGTCGTAGCGATCGGGCAGGCGCACGCAGGCCTCGTCAATGAGGTATGCGAACGAGCCGTAGCGCACGCAGGCCCGCGGCTTGCGAAACCGACAACTGACCACGACGCGGCCGTCCGGTTGAATCGTGACGCGGTCGACCGATTCGATCCAACCGAAACCGGGGGCGGATAAATTGCGTCCGACACGCTCAGCCAGCGTGGGGTCGAGCATGCGATCGGAATCGCGCAGGCCGGCCTGCCGGACGATGCGCTCGAGGATCGGTTTGTTGTAGTCGGCGCGAAGCCAGTCGGGGAGCGACTCGTCAAAGTCGAGGACGAGCGGCTTGTCATAGCCTGCGTAGTCGTGAACCTGGGCCTCGAGCCGGCCAAAGCCCCAGATGAAGCCGCCGGCCAGTCCGAATCCGCTGACGAGAATCAGCATCGCCCGGATCGCGTTTCTGCGAATGTCGATATTGCTCGCGGCGAGCCGTTGGTTGAGTGCGGTCCAGAATCCGACGTTGCGTTTGCCGCGTTTCTTGCCCACGGGGGAGGTGCCTCTTGTCGGTGTTCAGTTGCCTGTTGTCAGCGAAAAGACGGCATATCGATTCGATGGCCGTCAAACCGGCCGGCTACCGCTTCAACGCCGCATTGATCAGCGTCTGACACAGCGCCGCCATGTCCAGGCCCGCACGTTCGGCCGCCTTGGGCAGCAGCGAGTGCGACGTCATGCCCGGGATCACGTTGACCTCAAGGATGTACGCCTTTCCGGTCGCCGGATCGATCCGCCAATCCACGCGCGAAACGTCGCGACAACCGATGACCCGATGCGCCTCCAGGCTCATGCGGCGAACATGCTGCAAAAGCTCCGTCGGAAGATCGATGTTGAAGTCGTACTCCGTGTCATTATCGACATACTTGGCCTGGTAGTCGTAGAACTCCCGCCGGGTGCGGATTTCGATGGGGTCGAGGGCCTGATCGCCCAGGACCGACACGGTGATTTCCCGGCCGGGGATGAACTCTTCCACAATGCAACTTCCGTACCGATCGAGCAGATCGTGAATGGCCGGCCGAAATTGCGCAGCCTCGCGAACGATGTGAATCCCGAGGCTGCTTCCTTCCTTGATCGGCTTCACCACAACCGGCAGCGTCCAGCAGGCCATGGCCTCGCGCACGGTTTCGCAAGTCGCCACGGCCCAGCGGGCGGTCGGCAGTCCTGCGGCGGCCAACTTTTCCTTGGCCATCGCCTTGTTCATCGCCAGAGCGCAGGCATCGGGTCCGGATCCGGTGTAGGCCAGGCCCCGGCGTTCGAGGATCGTCTGCACCTGTCCGTCTTCGCCGAAAGTGCCGTGCAGGGCGATGAAGACGCAGTCAACCTGGCGGGCAAGCCCCGCGAGGCTCTGCGGGTTGATGTCTTCACGATGAACCTTGTGTCCAAGCGTCTCCAATGCCGCGCTGACGCACGCGCCGCTCTGCAGGCTGACTTCGCGTTCGCCACCGGGCCCGCCGGAGAGCACGGTGATGTCGAGTTTGCGGGCGGTTTCCGGCTTCAGGAGTCGGATGGAGTTTTGATGAATCTGTGTGGTAGCCAACGCCGACGCCTCCGTGCCAAGCCCCGAGCCGGGGATCTGTCCATGATGCCGTAGCATCGTACCGGCTCGTCCGAGAATCAAGTCCTGCCGCTAATGCCATTTAGGGTGCGCGGACCGTGCGCCACGCTTCGGCAGAATCGGCCGGTTTGAGGATCATCGGCGAAAGTGTTTTCGTTACGTGCGAATTTTTCACGCGTTTTTTGGGGCGGACACTTTTGTCCGGCCTATTCTTGGAATGTCAGGCCTGACCGAACGCGGTGCCGGGCTTGGCGCTTCCGCTTCGACCGACGGAATGGGATGCGAGCCGACGGTTTCATGCCTTGCGGAGCCGAATTTGGAATAGTTTTTCGATAACAGTTGTTTAAGCCATAACGGCCTCTTTCCACTTCCGCGCCCGGTACGCCCAGACACCGGGTGCGGACGCCCCGGGTCACCCCCGGGGCGTATCTTTTTCTATTCCCTCTTGCTGTGCTGGCGCGAACAGACGCAAACGCCCTGCCTTACTTTGACACGTCCGGCTGAATAAAATTGAGCGAATGGAAGGGCGTCAGAAAATTTTGGTGGAAACGCGTCTTGAGTCCGACGGCAGACTGACGCTGACCGGCCTTCCCTACCGAGCCGGCGATCATTTGATCGTGCAGATTGAAGCCGCGCCATCCTCGGCCAAGCGGCGGTTTCCGATGCGCGGCCGACCCTATCGGCTTACCGATCCGTTTGCGCCTGCAACGTCACCGGACGAATGGGAAGTCATGCAGTGATCCTGCTTGATACGCACGTCTGGATTTGGTGGGTCCAAAACGATCAGCGAATGGGGAGCGCTACTGCAGTTCTCGACTCGGTGCCCATCTGACGGCCGACCATAAGACAGCGAATAGCAGCCAGATCGATGCGGATGGTCTGAATGACTTGGCCTCTCGGGGGACGCTCTAGGAAAACCTGATAGAATAAGCACGGCGAATCGATCCCGTTCATCAACCCGCGAGGCATCGCGCATCCGTGGACCGTATCGACTGGATTCCAAAGAGCGGGCGGTTGCGGTCCTTCGGGCTGCGGCCCTCGATCGGCAGCGCGCTCTTCGCGCTGGGCACGACGCTCATCGGCCTTGCCGCCATCAATGCCGACATCAACCTGCTCATGGTCCTCTTCGGGCTGTGCATTGGCGGGGGCGTGATCTCCGCCTTCGCCGGTTGGATGACCCTGCGTAAGATCGCCGTCACGCGCCAGTCGCCCGATGTCGTCTTCGCCGGTCAGCCCTTTGTCATGCGGTACGTTCTGCAGAGCCAATGGAAATGGGGGGCAGCCCGGGGCGTGCACATTGCCGAAGCCCAGCCGGCGTCGGGCCCGCTGTTGCCCGCCGAGGGATTCATTCCGATCCTCAAGCCGCGAGAAACCATCACGATCGAAGTCCCCATGCTGAGCCGGGGCCGCGGGCGGGCGCCTTTGACCGCCATCGGCCTGGCCACTCAGTTTCCATTCGCGATGTTCACCAAGAGCGTGGCGATTCCCGCGGAACACGAATTGGTGATCATGCCCGCGCTGGGCCGATTGCTGACCGACATCGACGCGATGGCGCGGATTTCGAATGTGGTCGGCGCTGAGGGCGGCTCGGTCCGTCAGATGGGCGACGATGAAACCTACGGCATCCGTGAATACCGCGAGGGTGACAATCCGCGCCGGATTCACTGGCGGCGCAGCGCGCGGACGGGTCAGTTGATGGTCCGCGAGATGTCGCGCAGCGCGTCGCGGCAAATGTGGGTCGCCCTGGCCAGCCGCGTTCGGCCCGGCAACAGCGACGACTTGCAACGCCTCGAACTGGCGATCAGTTGCGCGGCGACCGTCATTGTCGACGCACTCGAACGCGGCATGCGCGTCGGCCTGCTGTGCGACGGCGATCCGCTGGTGCTGATGCCGCCGGGCAGCGGCCGCGCCCATCGGCCGCGCCTGCTGCGCGAACTGGCCATTCGAGAAAACAACACATCCGACGATTTGACGCCGCACCTGTTGCGACTGTCGTGGCCCTCGGCCTGGCGCGGGCCCTGCATGCTGTTTGCGGCCAATGAGCGCGACGAGGTGCGTCAGGCCGGAGAGTCGCTGAACCGCCTGATCGGTTCGACATCCATCTATGTTCCGGGGACGGCCGCGTTCTCGCAGTTGTTCGCATCCGCCGGCGACGACCGTCGCCGCAGGCCGGCCGCGGAGGCAAATCGCCGGGCTGCACGGGGGGCCGCCTGATGAGCGACAAACGGTCCATGCGCGCGGCGTTGGTGGGGCTTTGCCTGATCAACATGCTGCCGGCCATCGAGGCCGAGGACTCGTGGATTTTGCTGGGCATCGTCGCGCTGGCGGGCATGGTGGGGCTGGTGACATGGCGGCCCGACCAGCGCCGCGGTGTGTCCGCCGCCGTCGTCTATGCCGGCGTCGTCGGCGCCATCATCTATCTGATCCGCGAGATGTTCTTCCCACCCGAGGGTGTCACGGTCTACGTGCTCGATCTGGCCCACTTCATGATCCTGCTCTGCGCCTGCAAGTTTCTCGAACTCCGCACCGATCGCGACATCGGTCTGACCGCCATCATTGCAGGTCTGGTGCTGGTCATCGGCGCCTTCGTCAGCGGCAGCATTCTTTTCGCGATTGCAGTGGCCATCGACGTCACACTGGGGGTGTGGTGGCTGCTTGCCTTCCAGATGCGCCGCGAGTTCGAAGCCGTCTCTCGAAGAGCGCAGGTGTCCAATCCGGCGATCAAGCCGCCCGCGACGTTTGAACGCCCGCCGGCGCTCTACCGCCCGGCGCTGCTCATCGGCATGGCCATGTGCTCCGTTGCCACGGTGTTGTTCGTCGCCGTGCCGCGCGGATGGGGCCGCACCGTGCTCGGTTCCATTCAGCGGGTCATGCCGACCAGCCTCACCGGCTTCAGCGAGGAAGTCGAATTGACCGGCACGCCGCTCGTCGAGAGCGACGTGCAGGTCATGCGGGTGCGCTTCAGCCGCGGGGGCGAACCGATCGTCGATGACGAGTTTCGCGCCTACATGCGCGGAACGACATTGGAACAATATCACAAGGGGCGTTGGAACCGCGCCTCGACCCGCGGAGCAAGCCCGAAGCGCGTGGGCTCGAAAGCCCTGCCGGAGGCGATATCCGAAGCGCGGAGTCTCTTCCGCCCCGCCGACATCATCGAGCAGGAGGTCTGGCTCGATCGGACCACCGGCGGCTACCTGTTCGCAATCTACCCGGCGTTGGCCATCGGTTCGGAAATGCTGACCCAGGTCCGCCCCAGTCCGCGCGACCAGTCGATCACCGCCCGAAACGCCGGCCGCGGCATGATCAGCTATATCGTTGAGTCGCCTGTCAAAATGAACGAAAAGGCCGCGAGGCTGTTGAATCCGCTCTATCAAGCCGACTACCCGCCCACGGGTTTTCCGTCGGTGATTCCCGAAAGGATCAGGGAGCTTGCGGAGCAACTGGCCGTTGCGGCCGGCGATTGGGAGGACATCTCGCAGCACGAGCGCATTGTTGCCGCGTTTCTCCGACACCTGAACGGGCGTGAGTTCAGTTATTCGCTCGATCCTGGCGAGCGCCCGGCGAAGGGTGTCGATCCCATTGAGCATTTTCTCACCCAGACCCACCGCGGGCATTGCGAGTACTTCGCATCGGCCCTCGCGCTCATGTGCCAGGCCGTTGATATTCCCGCCCGGCTTGCCACCGGCTATTACGGCGGCGAGTTCAACCCCGTCGGCGGTTATTACCAATTTCGCGCACGCGACGCCCATGCCTGGGTCGAGGTCTTTCTGCCGAAGCGCGGTTGGGTGATTTATGACCCCAGTCCCGCCGCGCCTGGCCAGCGCCGCGGCACGCAGTTGGGCCTGTTATCCGAGTTGAAGCGGCTGGCCGGTTACCTGCAATTCGAATGGTCGACATTTGTCGTTGCGTTTGACGCCGACCACCGGCAGGAACTCGTGATGGGCTTCCTCAATTGGCTCGAAAACCTGACGAGCGGACAGAAGGGCACGGCGATCAGTTGGCGAACCATCCGCGAGTTTTTCTGGGGTCCCAGTTTTCTGTCCGGCGGACAGCGTGCGGTGTACTGGCTGTTTCTGCTGCTCTGCGCTGCGATGTTGATCGCCGGGCTGCGCGTGCTGTGGATCGTGGGCATCTTGGCGCGGGAATTACTGCCGCGTGGCCGGCGGGGTGTCACAGCGCCGGTTCGCGTGCCGGAGGCGCGCTTCTACGATCGCATTCTGCTGTTGCTGGCGCGGAAGGGGCACGTCAAGGCGGAGCGCGAGACGCCGCGAGAATTCGCCGCACGGTTGAAAATGCGCCACCTCGATCTGGCCGACATGCCGGACATCACCGAACTGTTCTACGCCGCGCAGTATGGCGCGCGCATGCTGGAGGCCGATGCGCGGGAACGTGTGAACGGCTTCATGCAGCGATTGCGCGAAGAGCCTGGTTTCGGGGCGCGATAACCAAATCGGCGCGTCGATTTGTCCGATGATTACGAGACTGGTCGCGGCAATTTCCGCGCCTGGTGATCGGGTGGGTCTTCGTCAGGGATGGTCCTCATGTCTGTGTCGGCCAGGGCGTTCACATCGACATCGAACTTCGGCTGGGGCTTCGACGCCTTCGGCATGGCGATCACCGTGGGCTTTGACGTCGTGACCGTGAGCGCGGCGGACGCCGGCGTGGCATTGACCGTGGTCGGCGTGGGGGCGGGCGAGGTGCCCGCGGATCCCGCGAAGAACACGGCCGGGCTGGCATTGTCGGCGCTGCTCGCCCGGCATGCCCCAAACCGCGGTCTGAGTGCGAAGATTCACAAGGGCATCCGCCACGGCAGCGGCATGGGCAGCAGCGCGGCCAGCGCCGCCGCGGCGATCTTCGCGGCCAATGCCGAATTGGGCCTGAAATTGACGCCGCTTGAGATGATCGAACTGGCCGCCGAGGGCGAACGGGCGTCGGCGGGATCGGCGCATGCGGACAACGTCGCGCCGGCGATTCTGGGTGGATTTACGATTGTCGATAAAGGACCGCCGCTTCGCGTGACGCAGTTCGATGCGCCGGCCGATTTGCGATTGGTCATGGCGACCCCCGCGATCCACGTCGCCACCAGCGTGGCCCGTCAGCGCATGCCGCGGGAGATTCCGCTGGAGACCTACGCCCGCGGGGCGGCGCGATCCGGGTTGATCGCGACGGCCATCCTGCGGGGCGATTCGCTGGCGCTCGGCCATGCGATCGAGGACTCCTTCACCGACGCCGCGCGCGGGCCGCTGATTCCCGCATTCGACGAGGTCCGCGCCGCCGCGAAGAAGGCCGGCGCCGCCGGGGTCACCATCAGCGGGGCCGGGCCGACCGTCATGGCCGTCGTCGGGCCGGACGGATTCGCCGACGACATTTCGCGGGCGATGTGCGGCGCCTTCAAAGCCGCCGGTCTGGAATGCGAGGCGCGCGTCGCGCGACCGGCGCCCGGCGCGGCGCTGGTGGAGGCCGCGCGATGATTCAGCGATGCATCGGCTGCGGCTCGACCTATCCCCTCAAGCAGATCATCTACACCTGCACCGCCTGCGGTCAAGTGCTGGAGATCGCGCTGGCCGACGCCGATCTGGCGAACAGCCGTTTTTCGGGGCGCGGCGTCTGGCGCTACGAGCCGTGGCTTCCCGCCGATGCCAAGGATGCCGCGACGCTCATGGAAGGCGACACCGGTCTCTATCCATGCGATCGCCTGGCCCGCGAGGTCGGCATCAAGCGGCTCTTCATCAAGAACGAGGGCGACAACCCCACCGGCTCGTTCAAGGACCGCGGCATGACGGTCGGCGTGACATGGGCCGCGGCGCTGGGCGCGCGTGCAGTCGCATGTGCATCCACCGGCAACACGTCAGCATCCATGGCGGCCTATGCAGCGCGGCGCGGACTGGAGGCGATCGTCCTCATTCCCGATGGCAAAGTGGCCATGGGCAAACTCGCTCAGGCCGTCGTACATGGCGCGCGTGTCGTTCAAATCGAGGGCAACTTCGACGACGCCATGCGGCTCGTGCAGGAACTCTCGCTCGGCGAGGGCTCGATCTACCTGCTCAATTCGATCAATCCGTTCCGCCTCGAAGGGCAAAAGACCCTGGCGTTTGAGGTGTACGAAGCACTGAACGCCGTGCCCGACGCCGTCGTGCTGCCCATGGGCAATGCCGGCAACATCAGCGCGATCTGGAAGGGGTTCGGCGAACTACACCGGGCCGGACTTATCCAGAATCGCCCGCGCATGATGGGCGTGCAGGCCGCCGGGGCCGCGCCGATCGTCGCGACAATCAAGAGCGGCACCGACACCTGCAAACTCGACAACCCCGAGACGATCGCAACCGCCATCCGCATCGGCGCGCCGGTCAACTGGCGCAAGGCCGTGGCGGCCGTGAAGGACTCCGGCGGCGAGGCGGGCATTGTGACGGATGACGAGATTCTCGCGGCCCAGCGCGACCTCGCCCGGTTGGAGGGCATCTTCGTCGAGCCGGCCTCGGCCGCGCCGATCGCCTACCTGCGCAAGCGGAATTGGCATGACGTGGAGACGGTCGTCTGCGTCACGACGGGCCACGGCCTGAAGGATCCCGACGCGGTGCTCAAGACCGCGCCGAAACTGGCGCGATCGGCCCCGACCCTCGATGGACTGCGCACGGCACTGGGGGCGGCATGAAGATTCTGCTGATCGGCATGGGCGTGGTGGGGCGGAGCTTCGTGCGATTGATCGCGGAGCGCGGCGGCGATTTATACCGGCGTCATGGACTGGCGGCGCGACTGGTCGGCGCGGTCGATCGCGGCGGCATGGCCGTCAGCGAGCGAGGGCTTAATCTTGCTGAGCTGCTGGCCACCAAGGAACGCGACGGTACCATCGCCGCGATGGGGCAGGCCGGCGGCGAGGCCGAGCGGCTCATCGAAGAGACCGACGCGGACATCGTCATCGAGGCGACGCCGACCGACGTGAAGCGCCCGCAGGCCGCGATGAGCCGGCTGAAGTGCGCGATGCGGCACGGCCGGCATGTCATCAGCGTCAACAAGGGACCGCTGGCCACGGCGATGCCGGCGCTGCTGGAACTGGCGAAATACAACCGTGTCGAGTTCCGCTTCTCGGGCACGGTCGGCGGCGGCACGCCGATGCTGGCCGGCGCGCAGGAGGCGGCGCGGGGCGATGAGATCGTCGGTATCCGCGCGATCCTGAACGGCACAACGAACTTCATCCTCTCGCGCATGCACGACGCCGGCGAGTCGTTCGACGCGGCGCTGGCCGAAGCGATCCGCCTGGGCTACGCCGAGACCGACCCCAGCGCCGACATCGACGGCGTCGACACCGCGACCAAGGTCGTCATCCTCGCCAACTGGGTGCTCGGCCGATCGGCGACGCTGAGTGATGTGTCGATTTCGGGGATTCGCGGCATGGCCGATGAGCGCATCCGCAGCGCCGCGGCCGGCGGAAAGCGCGTCAAGTTAATCGGACGCATCGATGACACGGGCATCGCCGTGCAGCCCGAGGAGATTCCGGCCGGCGGGCCGATGGATGTCAGCGGCAGCCTGAACGCCATGTGCGTCACGTTGAAGACCGCTGGCGATATTACGCTCGTAGGGCGGGGCGCCGGCGGCCCGGAGACGGCAGTGGCAGTAGCGCGAGACTTGCTGGATATCTGGCATGTGGTGCACGAGAAGTGAATGGCGAATTACTAATTGCGAATGGCGAATGAATGCAGAATGAAGAATGTAAAGTGTAGAAATGTGGAAATTTGCTTTCAAGTGTGCCACTGCTCTGTGAGCAGTGCGAACGTGAGTGGATACACCGGGCGTAAGCACTGCTGACACAGCAGTGGCACACACGTTTAGTCTGACTACTGAAAACTGAAGACTGACAACTGATTACTGACAACTGGATTCCCCCATGCGAATCGTCATGAAATTCGGCGGCACCTCGATGGGCAGCGCGGAGACCATCGCCCAATGCGCGGGTCTCGTGCTGGCCGAAAAGAAGCGCGGACACCAGGCGGCCGCCGTCGTCTCGGCCATGTCCGGCGTGACCGACAACCTGCTGGAGTTGGCCGACGCCGCCGCGGCGGGCAATCGCGCCGTCAAGCACACCCTACTGGGCAAGTTGCGCACGCGCCACGAAGAGGCCGCCAAGACGCTCAAATGCGGCGACGCGATTCGGCCGGTGCTCGATCGCCTGGAGACGCTTGTCTCCGGTATCGCCGCGGTGGGCGAGTTGACCCCGCGCAGCCGCGACGCCGTCGCCGCCTATGGCGAGCAACTCTCGGTCGTCCTCATGGCCGCGGCGCTGGGCGGGCCGGCGCTCACCGGTCAGGCCGCCGGCATCGTGACCGACGAGCAGTTCGGCGAGGCCGAGCCGCTGATGAACCTCTCGCTCCACCAGGTCCGCGAGACGATGGAGCCGATGATGGCCGGTCCGCCGCCGGCGGTCACCGGTTTCATAGCGGCCACGCAGCACGGCGTCGTGACGACCATTGGTCGCGGCGGCTCCGACTACACGGCCACCATCCTCGGCGCGGCGCTGAAGGCCGACGAGATCTGGATCTGGAGCGATGTCGATGGTTTGATGACCGCCGATCCGCGGAATGTGAAAGACGCCCGTCTGTTGAACGCCATCACCTTCGCCGAGGCGATCGAGATGGGCCAGTTCGGCGCCAAGAGCATGCACCCGCGGGCCCTTGAGCCTGCGGCCGAGCATCGCATCCCGGTGCGCATGCGGAACACCTTCAACGCCGACTGCCCCGGCACGCTGATTTGCGAGAAGCCCGCCCCCGGCGAGACGGCGCGATCGGTGCTGCTGGTGAAAAACTCGGCGCTGGTCACGGTCGCCGGCGCGGCCATGATCGGGCGGCCCGGCACGGCGGCGCGAATCTTCGCGGCACTGGCCGAGCGCAGCATCAACATCCAGATGATCTCGCAGTCCGTCTCAGAGGCGGGCATCTCCATCGCCATCGCCGGCTCGCAGCTGGAGCGGGCCCGTGCGGCCCTCGACGCGGCACTGGTGCGCACCGGCGCGGCGCGACACGTGCAGGTCGACGAAGACGCGGCCATCGTGGCCGTGGTCGGCTCGGGCATGCACGGCACGCCGGGCGTCGCCGCGACGATCTTTACAGCCGTCGCCCAAAAGGGCATCAACGTAATGGCCATCGCCCAGGGCTCCAGCGAACTGTCGGTCTGCTTCGTGGTGAAATCCGCACAAGGCCCGGAAGCGGTCAAGGCGCTGCACAGTGCGTTTGGGTTGGGGAAGTGATGCGTCGGATTCCGATCATGCACGGTTGCACTGGCCGATAAGCGTCCAGAGGCAGCTGGTGCGAGCCTTGAAATGTTTCACTCAAAGTGAGACAACTCGCCTGATGGAATTAAGGATGGTTTCGGCCGCCGGGTAAGGCAGCAGGCGTTGGTGCAGTTTGATGTTCTCCTGCTTGCGCAGTTGCCTGGCCGTTT
>Ga0268299_1001299_pt1 | contig 47320 bp, 35 predicted proteins | sample NOBtaG_FD_193484 | JGI IMG/M metagenome (GOLD analysis project Ga0268299, IMG submission 193484) | Activated sludge microbial communities from bioreactor in Nijmegen, Gelderland, Netherland - NOB reactor | ecosystem: Engineered > Bioreactor > Aerobic > Activated sludge | place: Netherlands... | reverse complement strand
ACGGCATGAAATACGCTCTGCTGCCGAAAAAAACCCGCGGCGAGTCCGTGAACCTGAGCATGACGCTTCCGTTCGGCACGCTTCAAAGCCTGCAAGGCAAAGCCACGATTGCCGATTTCACCGGCACCCTGCTCAGCAAAGGCACGACCAAGCGGACGCTCGCCGAGATCAAGGACGAGCAGGACCGCCTCAAGGCCCGCATTTCGGTGAACGGCGGTGCGGAAGGCGCTTTCGTCAACATCGAAACCGACCGGGAGCATTTGGCTGATGCCATCCGCCTTGCCGGCGAAATGTTGCGCCAGCCTTCGTTCCCACAAGACGAGTTCGACAAGTTCAAAAAACAGTACCTGACCAATATTGACGAGCAAAAAACCGACCCGAACGCCCGGGCCGCCAATACGTTCGCCCGTATTTCCAGCCCTGAGTACCCCGTGGGCGACCCGCGCCGGACCCTCACGTTTGAAGAAGAGGCTGCCGCTGCCGGGGCCGTCACACTGGATCAGGTGAAGGATTTTTACAAAAAATTCTATGGTGCCTCCGATGCCACCTGTGCGGTGGTAGGCGATTTTGACAAATCGGAAATCGAAAAAGCGCTGCGCGAAACCTTCGGTGACTGGAAAAGCCCGGCCAAATACGAGCGTATTGCCGACGACTACAAGCCCGTACCGGTACGCAACGAAACCATCCTAACGCCCGACAAGTCCAACGCCGTGTACATGGCCGGTTTCGGTTTCCCCATGCGCAACGACGACCCGGAATACCCCGCTCTCGCCATCGGCGGCGAAATTCTCGGCGGCGGCTTCCTGAACTCCCGATTGGCCACGCGGATCCGGCAAAAAGAAGGCTTGAGCTATAGCGTGAACGGCAGATTCAGCGCCAGTCCCCGGGACAAGGACGGCAGTTTCAACGCATTCATGATTTACAACCCGGGCAACCTCGACAAACTGGAGGTGGCTTTCCGGGAGGAAATCGAACGCGCAGCCAAGGAAGGGTTCACAGCCGAAGAACTGGAGGCTGCCAAGGGTGGCTGGCTCAAGTCGCGCCGCGTAAACCGTACTTCGGACGCTGGTCTCGCACGCACACTCAGCTCCTATCTGGCCTACGGCCGAGATCTGAACTGGGACGCCCAACTGGAGCAACAAGTGGAAAAACTCACCCTTGCCCAACTGAACTCGACGGTGAAAAAATACCTCGACTACTCGAAACTGTTGATCGTGAAAGCGGGGGATTTCAAAAAAGCGGAGAAGCCGTAGAGTACGCCATGTTTGTCATTCTGAAAGAATCCGTCCAACCTACGAGGGGAGAAAACTGCTTGTTGGATTACCGTAGGTTGGACGGATTCTTTCAGAATGACAAATCATCTATCGTAAAGGCTCGGTGGTAAATAATCCGAAAGGTCTCGAACATTGTCGGGCCGATGTACCTTTAGCGCCTTAATCCGTTCGACGTATGAAGCGAATCTGGTTGTCGCAGGCGGCAGGCCCGTTGCTGTTTCTGCTGATTGTCCTTGCGCCTACACCTCCCGGCATGTCCGATACGGCCCGGCTGACGCTGGGGATAACCGTCTGGATGGCCGTTTGGTGGATCACTGAAGTGGTACACACGGCCGTGACAGCCCTGTTGCCCTTGGTGTTGTTTCCGCTGTGCGGGGTGATGCCGGTGAAGAGCGTGACGGCTGAATTCGGCAACGAGATCATTTTTTTGTTCCTGGCAGGTTTTCTGTTCGGGCGCACCATCGAGCGGTGGAACCTGCACTCCCGGATCGCCCTGAACATGGTGCTTTGGCTGGGCGGAAACCCCTCGCGCATGGTATTGGGTTTCATGCTGGCCACGGCCTTCATTTCGATGTGGATATCGAATACCGCCACGGCGGTCATGATGACCCCGGTGGCCATTGCCGTGTGCAGCGGCTCTTGGGTGGAACAGGAAAACAGCAACCACAACTTTCGCAAAGCGCTCATGCTGGGCGTGGCTTATGCTTGTTCCATCGGGGGCATGGCTACTATCGTGGGTACGCCCACCAATGCCATTTTTCTGGGGTATGCGCAAAACGAACTGCACCAACAGGTCGGCTTTTGGAAATGGTTCGTGTTCGCTTTCCCCTTCTCGCTGACCTTGCTTTTCGTGTGCTGGTTTCTGCTCGTTCGGCTCTTCCCGCCGGAAAAGGATACAAACGGGGTGAATTACAAGCAGATTCTGCGTGCCGAAGTGGCAGCGCTCGGCCCCTTGTCGGTTCCCGAGCGCCGCTTGCTCTGGCTTTTCGGTGCGGTCATCATGGCGTGGATCAGCGGCTCGCTGATCTGGTACAAAATGGTGCCCAACTGCAACGATACGGTGGTGGCTGTGGCCGGCGCGATACTTTTGTTCCTGTTGCCGGCGGGCAATGCGCACCCGGGCAAGACCCTGCTCGACTGGGAAAATGCCCTGAAAATCCAGTGGGGCGTGCTGCTTTTTTTCGGGGGCGGATTGGCGCTGGCGCGCGGGTTTGAAGCAAGCGGCCTGGCGTTGTGGATGGGCGGCCAGATGGAAGGGCTTCGGGCCTTCCATCCGGCGATAATCCTGCTGGCTGTGCTGTCGGTGGTCACCTTGTTGAGCGAGATCGCCTCCAATGTGGCCACGGCATCCATGATGATGCCCGTGCTGGCGGCCTTGGCTACTGCGGTCGGCGCCGACCCCTTCGGGATGCTGCTCAGTGCCGCGTTGGCGGCATCGTTTGGCTTCGGGCTGCCGGTGGCGACCGCGCCCAATACGATCGTGTTCAGTTCGGGGCACTTGCACACGCGGGATATGGCCAAGGCCGGTTTCTTGCTCGATGCCATCGCCATCTTGCTGTTGGTTGGGTTTTTGTATGTGTTTTTGCCCTTGGTTTGGGGAGTGGGACGGTAGAGGGTGGATGGGTTGTGGCTTCCCCCCAACGTGGTTTGTTATGTTTTTTTAAACTGAGATAATACCATGATCCGATTGCTGTTCCTATTGGGATTTGTGCTTGCGTTGTCGGCTCCGGCAGCGGCACAGCCGGGTTTTACGATCATGGGCAGCCGCAAGTATGTGGAAATTCCGTTCGAATACAACCACAACTTCATCATCCTCACCCTGCATTTCAATGGGTTTTTGCCGCTGAAATTCATTTTCGACACCGGCGCCGAAAACACCATCCTCACCAAGCGCGAGATCGGCGACCTGATGCGCGTCCAGTACGAACGCGAGTTCCGCGTGCTCGGCTCCGACCTGAAAACCCCGCTCGTCGCCTACCTTGCCCGCCGGACCAGTTTTGAAATCCCGGAAAAAGTGTCCGCCCCATCGGAAGACATCCTCGTCTTGCAGGAGGACTATTTCCGCTTCAAGGAATACCTCGGGCTGGACATACACGGCATCCTGTCGGCCCTGTCTTTTTCCAAGTACATCATCCGAATCAACTACGACCGCCGGGTGATTTCCCTGTACGACCGGGAAACGTTCCACCTTCGCGACAAGGAGTTCGTACCGGTGCCGGTCGAATTGTATCGAAACAAAATGTACCTGAGTACTGCGTTGGAAGTGCTCCCCGACTCCGTTGCACAAGTCAAACTCCTGCTGGATACCGGCGCCGGGCTGCCCCTGCTTTTGTTCAGCAATACCCACCCGCTGGTGTACCCGCCGAGCAGGGCTTTGCCCAGCAACATCGGCATGGGGCTGGGCGGCTACCTCGAAGGGTTTACCGGAAGGGTGCACCAGTTGAACCTCGGTCCGTTTGGCCAACAGGGGGTGATCACGTATTTTCAGGAGCTCGACAGCCTGGCGAACCGGGAATACCTGAACGGCAGGGACGGCCTGATCGGCAACGCCTTGCTCAGCCACTTCCAGGTTATCCTGGATTACCAGAATTCCCAGATTTGGCTCAAGCCCGGCCGCTCGTATCAGGAAGCCTACGTGTACGACCGGAGCGGACTGAGCATTGTGGCTGCCGGCCCAAATTTCACGGATTACGTGGTCCAGAATGTGCTGCCGAACTCGCCCGCCGCCGAGGCCGACATCCGGCACGACGACCAGATCATCCGGGTCAACCGGCTGCCGGTCGGGTTTTACAGTTTGACCGATATACAGCGAATCCTGCAAAAAAAGCCAGGGAAAAAAGTGCGCATCACGATCCGGCGCGGCGATCAAAAGATCAAAAAAATCATCGTCCTGCGCGAACTAATCTGACTCGGCCCAATCTCGTCGGTCATCGGCGGCAACCCCCAACCAGAAACCCCAAACCAGAAACCTCCAAACCAGAAACCCCCTAACCAGAACCCTCCAACCCGCTAACCAGCCACCGCCAGAAAGAGGTTTTGCCCGACTTTTTCGCTAAGGGTCAGCTCGCGGCCCTCTTGCATGCGCACGCGAACGGATTGGTCGAAAGGGATTCGTTCGAGCAGTTCGATCCTGATGCCGAGGGCAATGCCCAGTTGGTCGAGGTATTGGAGAAATGCGGCACTATGGTCGTTCACGCCGGTCACGGTGCCGGAGTCGCCGGGCCGCATGTTGCTAAGCAGTACTTGCGGTCGAAAGGCCCAGCGCCCTTGCGCATCGGGGATGGGATCGCCGTGCGGGTCGAACTTGGGGTAGCCAAGGAAAGCGTCGAGACGGTCAACCAAGCTATCGCCCTGCACATGTTCGAGTTGCTCGGCAAGGTCATGTACTTCATCCCAGGCGAACCCGAGTTTTTCCGTCAGGAAAACCTCCCACAGGCGGTGCTTGCGGATAAGCACGGTGGCGACGCGCCCTCCCTCCTCGGTAAGCTGCACGCCCCGGTATTTCTCATAGTCAATCAGGTTTTTTTCCGCCAGCCGCTTGAGCATGTCGGTGACCGAAGCTGCCGTGGTTTGCATTTCTGCTGCAATGGCATTGGTGCTGGCGGCCTTGGCTTCTTTTTCCGAAATCTTGAATATCGCCTTGAGGTAGTTTTCTTCTGCGTGTGAGTGCATGGTATCGTGTAGATAGCGTTATTTTTTGGTACAATCCCGAAAGTGGCGCGCAAAGTTTCAGAAAATTGAAAACACATTTTTAGATTAAACTAAAAATGTGTTTTAAACACGCTTCCTCGTACTGAACTGGATTTGTAAACCTGCGTCAGCATGTTGTTGAAACGGCGAATCCTGTATGTTTGCACGTCCATGATCAAACGCATCGTAAAAATGACTTTTCGCCCCGATGGGCGCGCCCCCTTTGTCGAGGAGGTATTCGAACAAAGCAAGGCGCAGATACGGGCCTTTCCGGGTTGCCGGCACATGGAACTGCTGCAATACACGGGCGACCCGAACGTGCTGTTCACCTTCAGCATCTGGGACGACGAGGCCGCCCTCAAGCGCTACCGGCAGTCGGAATTGTTTCAGGGCACCTGGGCCAAAACAAAGGCGCTGTTTGCCGAAAAAGCCGAGGCATGGTCGGTGGTAGTGCTGGACGAGCCGGGGTAAGAGGTTGAACGGGTTTACTGGTTGAGCGGGTTTAACGGGTTAGGCAGGTACTGCCACTATTGGCGTGCCCCGGTCCTCGTCGGACGAAGCGAAAGGCTGAAAACACGCTGGACTTACCATGTTAACAAATTGATTGAATGAACAAAAAAATCGTTTTCATCTGGGCATTTTGGGCTATTGCCGGTGCATCCACCGGAACAAGAATGCCTACTGGGGCGCCTTCGCACATGCCGACTTGCGGTTCATGGGTAAAGCTTCCTGGTTTTGAAAATCTGGAAGGATTGGGGGAACACGCACCGCTCTGGGGCTTTTTTGCCCACCGCCGCATCAACCGCCTCGCCGTGCTGACGCTGCCGCCGGAGATGATGGTGTTTTTCAAACCGAACATAGACTGGATCTCCGACCACGCCACCGACCCCGATATGCGGCGCTATGCCACGCCCTGGGAAGGCCCGCGCCATTTCATTGACCTCGACGAGCATGGCGAGCCGCCATTCGAAGGGCTGCCGCGAACTTTCACCGAAGCGCTGCTGCAGTACACCGACATTTGGGGGGTGACTCCCACGGGCGACACGGTGATGCTTTTTGGCGGCGAACGCGCGCAGCCGTATGTTCCCGCGGAGCATTGGCGCGGGTATTTTGCCCGGCATGTCGTGCCCTCCTTCACTGATCCCGAAAAACTGCTGAACCCGGATACGCTGGCCGCACACCTGCGCCTCGATGGGCTGGAGCCGCCCCTGCTGCGTGCGGCATTTTTTCAGGAAAGCCTGTCCGCCCACGGCATACTCCCCTGGCACCTGCAAAAAATGCAGCGCGACCTCACCGCCGCCTTCCGCCGCCGCGACTCCAAGCGCATCCTCCGCCTGTGCGCCGACATGGGCCACTACATCGGCGACGCGCACGTGCCGCTGCACACCACCAGCAACTACAACGGCCAAAAAACCGGCCAGATCGGCATCCACGGTTTCTGGGAAAGCCGCATCCCAGAGCTCTTCGCCGACGATCAGTACGACTACTTTGTGGGCAAACCCGACTACGTCGCCCGCACCTCGGACTACTTTTGGGACATGGTGCTCACCAGCAACAGCATGGTGGACAGCGTGCTCGGCATCGAACGCCAGATGCGCCTCAGTTTCCCGAAAGACCAGCAAATGTGTCCCGACATGCGCGGTAACGCGGTCATCATCACCCAATGCCGCGACTTTGCCGATGCCTACCAAACCGCCCTCGACGGCATGGTGGAACGCCAGTTGCGCGGCGCCATCCACGCCGTGGCCTGCGCCTGGTACACCGCCTGGGTGGATGCCGGCCAGCCCGATCTGGCGCAGATGGACCCGCCGGTTGCTTCAGAAGAAGAGCGGAAAGAGGAAGAAGAATTGAAAAAGAAATACGGGGAGGGAAGGATTTTGGGACGGGCGGAGGAGCATTGATGGGGGAGTAAAAAGGGATAACAGTAAGTCAAATTACCGCTTTCAAATCCAGATAACCATGTGGTAAAAAATTTTTTCCATAAAAATTTTTATTATATGTTCTTTTTGTAATTTTGAGCGTTCTTAAAATCTCGTGTTGGTTTTAAACTCCCATGCTTAATAATTTGTGTCAATAAACCATTTTTTAAACATTTTAAACTTTTCATGTTATGGCAAATCCTGGAAATGAACTCTCAACCCTTGATTTTAAAAACATCATTGGCGGGCCGTTGATCGCTGTTGTCGAGGCGCAGGCCATGGCCGCCCTGAGTACCGTCAACTACATCAAATCTGTAGGCTTTGACGCTGAAGGCAAAGTAGTAAACGTTTCTTTCAACTATCCGAAGGAAATTTACCCCTACCGCCCGGGGAATAAAGGGGAAGTTGTTGGGGTCAACATTACTGCTCCTGGTGGGGCGGGATATACCGATGGGGCAACGGTTACTTTTGCTGATCCTCCAGTAGCACAGGGAAACCGCAAAGCTACGGGTACTCTCATCATCTCAGGAGGCGTAGTAACAGGAGTTCAGATTACCGACCCCGGTGCCGGATACGCTACAGCCCCTGTAGTAACCATTAGTGCCCCAACTGGCCAAGGACCAGTACAAGCAACTGCAACTGCATCCATAGGAACACAAGAACCAACGCCAGCAGTTTTCCAGCAAATGGAGCTCAAAGTACCCATCTTGAGCATGCTGCCGATTCCTTATCTCAGGGTGGAAGAATTTAGTCTGAATTTTAATGTTAAGATCACTTCCATGGAAACGTACAACGTTTCTGATCAACTCGAAATCGGCGCCACGCTTGAGGTACAGCAACGGTGGGGCAGCGGTTCAGCAAAACTGAACGTCGCAGCCTCGTACAAGCGGTCAACCGCTGCGGGCACCAGCGTGGAAAGAACGTATGACATGGCAGTCCATGTCCGGGCCGTTCAGGATGAGATGCCCGGCGGGCTGGAAACTATTTTGGGAATTTTGGAACAAGCTGTGGTATCAACGCCTGTAAAAACCGTATAGGCCATGGTCACGTTAAGTGATTACCTCGGCTTTTTGATGAAAGAGATTTCGCATGCACGATTGTCATCGGACCTGGCTTCCATCGAGCTTGCCAAGATGTACGCCGAAAACGATCTGTTGAAAAACTTGTCCGTCCCGCGCGTTCGACTCTCTCGTATTGATGTCAGCGTGCCCCTGGTTGTCGAGTCGCTAAAGATGGATCAGGCATCCGACTTTCGAAGTTTGGGCAGTCCGCAAAATCAAGAGGCCCTAAATCGGATTCTGGCAGCTTTGTTTACCAAACATTTCGATGTCAAGTTTTCCAAGGAAGAGCAAAAAAACATTTCTGCCCGGATACGGCTCGGGACGGAAACAATAGCACGCAAGAATGCGTACCAAGAAGGAAAAAACGACTTCGAACGATTTACGGAAGACACGTTTATTTACGCTGTAAACTTGAAGGATGTCCGGAAACTACAGGATTTTGACAGGCGCTTTGACCAATCACTCCATGAACTAAGAAACCAGTTTATGGCACTTTTCGACGCGCAGGTACAGCCTGGCCCGACCAAGCTTGATGCCATGTTGGTGAATCCGGTAACGGCCGCAGTACGGGCCGCTCAACCCCCACAAGCGATATTTGTACTGAATCTTTCGCTCACCGAAGAAGGCATAGAATTGGTAACCGTACAGGACAGTGAAGGAAATACAAAAAAAGTCTTGGTTATCGAATAAATGCCATGCGGATCATAAGCCATTCGGTCAGTGCCGATTTAGAAAATTTGCTTTCTGAATATGCCAATTTGGCACATGAGTTCAGGGGGAAGTCACCCCAGTTCAGTACTGATGCAGAGGCTTGGCTACTCAAGGTAGAAGCAACATTCAAAAAGTACAATTTTCCTGAAGCGAGCAAGTTCGCCCGGCTCAGTAGTGCTGTAGTAGCCACGCGCCGGGGGCATACGCATAACGAAAAGAGCCGAAATCCGCGTAGCGAAAAGCAGTTCCTTTCTTGGCAATATTTGAATGAGGGCCAAGATGTCGTACACCGATATCTCTTAACGGAACGCGATAAAATTGAAAAAGCGGAGGGCCTTTTGTCCCAACTTGTCATCATCGCTTTTCAGAAAAAGGTTCTTGACCCTGAATCAATAAAAAATGGTGGTGCAAATGGGCCTGATCAGGTTTTGCAAATACTCCTGAAAGAACAGGATCTGTCCATTGGAATACTTCAGATGAAATCGTTGGTTTCGCAAGTAGATGTTCTAATATTGTTAGACAAAGTCCTACAAAAGTTGAGCGAGTAGATCACCTGTGAATGTCAGGCGCTTACATACGCTTTCAACGCACTCTCGAGTCCATCGTAGCCGACAGCACCAACTGGTCGTACCGCACGCCAAAGGGGCGATAGTACACCAAAACTTGGTACTCGTTGCCGGCTTCGTACCAGTTCCCTTCTACGCCGTCGCCGTCCACGGCCCCGGTTTCGCGGTTCACAACGACATACTGGTAATTGTAGTAGCCCTGCTTGAGGTAGGTTTCCATGACGTATGCGCCGACACTTTCCTCATATTTCATTTTGTACTCGGGGCGTAGTTGCCAGTCGGTGAACTGGCCGTACACGTACACATCTTGGTTGTCCAGTTCCTGGCCTTGTTTCAGGGAAAACAGCACGGCGGCGTAGTCGCACTGGTCCAGCCCTTGGTTTTGGTTGTTGTTTTCGATGCTGAAACGCCCGTTCAGGTCGTTGGTCTGGAGGTAGGTGCGGTTGGCGCGGCTTTCGTCCATGTTCAGCGTGACCTCGAAGTAGTTCGGCTGCATGCGGATGTCCCGGATGAACTCGCCCCGGTATAGGAAGGTGCGCATGTCGAAATAGCGCCATTCCTTGCCTGCCGGGAACACGATCTTGTCCTGATAGTCGAACACTAATTGTTCCTGCCGGACAAAAAAAGGCGGGAAAGGGCCGAGTGCGGTATCCCAGCGCCCGTTTTGCAGGACGTAGGCTTTCACTTCGCGTTCGGGGTATTGCACGCGCATGCCCTTGGTACCCACGGTGAAATCAATCTCGTGGTGGGTGTTCATTTTGTCCACGCGCACGGGCCGCACAAAGTCGGTGCTCACGTTCCAGCGGCGGTCCACGACGAGGAAACGCCGCACGAGCACCAACCGCCGTTCGCGGGTGTTGTCGTACACCTTGAGCAGGTAGTTGCCCGATTTGGTCCAGCGCATGTTGTTGTTGGGCAATGTCAAGGTATAATGGACGTACTGTTGGAGGGTGTTGAACGAGTTGTATATATCCAGAATCCGGTCTTCGGTGAACCCGTCTATGTACTCATTGTCGTCGAGGGCCGAGCGTTGCCAGTCGGCATTACAGTGTTCGAGGGTGTACAGATAATCGTGGACATCCGTTCCGAGGTGATCGAACTGGAGCACCAGCGCCCCCGGCGAAGCGTTCAGGTCTACCATCGGAAAGGTCATCGGTGCGTTGCGCAGGTGCAATTGCACGGAGAGAACGTCGGGGTCGTAATTGCGCTCTTCGTTGCGGGGGTTGTCGGGGATTTGGGCAAAGAGGGGGAAGGCGGTGAAAAGTATCAAAGCCAAGAGGAATGTGTTGAATCCAATGGACTCCCCGCGTAGATCAAGCCCACCCCCGACCCCTCCCCAAGGAGGAGGGGAGCCGTAGGTTATACCATAGAAAAAATCCAGGATTGCTCTATGTCTCCCCTCCCCCTTGGGGAGGGGTCGGGGGTGGGCTTGATCTACGCGGATTGTATTCTGAAAACGCATACCGTAATTTTTGTCCCGTCAAACGTTCGCGCTGTCCTGCCAATTGTCCGGCAGGGGCGCTTCGATCACCAACTGTTTGTCCATCCGGGGATGCCGGACGACCAAACGGGAAGCGTGCAGTTTGACGGAATGCTCCAGCCAGACCGGTCCGCCGTACCGCGTGTCGCCCACGACCGGGCAGCCGATGTGGGCCAGTTGGGCGCGGATTTGGTGGAAACGCCCGGTTTTGGGCACGATCTCCACGCGGGCGCCTGTTGCGGTTTTTTCTACGGTCCGATAATCGCATTCCGCGGGCTTACTGCCGTCGAACGAAGTATCCGATACGAGGGCGGATTTCCCGTCCGGTGATTTGGCAAGGTGGTGGCGCAGGGTGCCCGATTCCGCGGGCAACGTGCCAACTATTTCGGCTATGTATTTTTTTTCCACCGTCCGGTTCTCAAACTGGTCCATCAGATCGGTCAGCGCCGACTTGGATTTGGCCAGCAGCAGGACGCCGCTGGAGGCGCGGTCGAGCCGGTGTACGGCCCGCAGGTAAGGCGCGCGCTGAAAGGCGCCGACGGACTCCCGGCGTTGGTTGGAGGTGTATTCCTGCGCCCACTTTTCGGCAGAAGGGTGCTGTGCCATGCCGCTTTCGGAGGAGAGTCCTGCGGGCTTGTTGATGGCGAGCACAACATCGTCTTCGTAGATTATTTGCATATAATTTATTTCCAGGTCAGCGGATACCGTCCGGACAAGGTCAGTAACCTGCGCCTCAAGACACGCTCCAAAGCATTTAAATCAAGAATTTTTACAGTTGCCATTCCGATGTCAGTTTTGGGAAGGATACTCCCATCATTCAAGTCAAAATGTTCTGCCCACTTATCTTTTCTTGGGTTGAAAAAACGAACCAGTTTTTCCGAGGGGAGCAACATGGTCGCTACATCGCTCCCCTTGTTTACATTGCAAATCAAACAACTGTAAGCAAGGTTCTGAAGCGTCGAACTACCGCCGTGTTTAATGCTGATGATATGGTCAATATGCGCACCAACCACTAAGTCGGACTCGTGAATCAGGCAGTATTCGCAACGGAACCCGGCGCGTTCCGCTACAGCCAGACGAATTTTTTCGGGAGTCGAACGGCTCATGCGGCAGGTAGGAGAAGTTGGGATGCCTTGGCCTTAGCCAAGCCTATGAGGTTTTCCAGCCAGACAAAGTAATCCAGTTCGCGTTCCTCTTCTGCGGTCAATATGCCAGCGTTTTTTCTTGATACCAAATCTTGTACACGCTGGATGGTTTTTTTCGATGGTTTGAAAGCGATGAGGCGTTCAGGATTGCCATTGGCGATCAATTCCACCATTTCATCATAAGCAGGAACTGTCATAAGTGCTATGTTTTTTTGCAAAAATACTTGTTTTTCCTCACCCCGCCAGCGTCACATTCTTCACCTCCGTGAAAAACCGCATGGCTTCCCACCCCCCCTCGCGGCCCACGCCGGATTGCTTGACTCCGCCGAACGGCGTGCGCAGATCGCGCAGGAGCCAGCAATTGACCCATACAATGCCGGCCTGTACCTCGACGCTGAGGCGCTGGGTGCGGCGCAGGTTGTTGGTCCATACCGTGGCGCTGAGGCCGTAGGGCGAGCCGTTGGCCAGTGCCAGCGCTTCGTCATCGGTATCGAAGGGCTGGATGGTGACCACCGGCCCGAAAATCTCCTCCTGGTTGGTGCGGCATTCGAGCGGCAGGCCCTCGATGACGGTGGGCGCGATGTAGTAGCCGCCTGCCAAATGCCCGGGAAATTGCAAGGGGTGTCCGCCGCAGAGGATGCGTCCGCCCTCCTGTTTGGCCAATTCGATGTACGACAACACTTTTTCAAAATGCAGTTCGGATACCACGGCGCCGAGCCGGCTGGCCGGGTCGGCGGGGTCGCCCACGCGCATGGTCTGAACCCGCGCCACAAAATCGTATTTGAACCGCTCGTACAGCGGACGCTCCACGTAGATGCGCGAGCCGCAGAGGCAAATCTGCCCCTGGTTGTTGAACGACGAGGCGACGGTTGTTTCCAGCATCTGGTCGTAATCGCAGTCGGCGAAGATGAGGTTGGGATTTTTTCCGCCCAGTTCGAGCGACAGTTTTTTGAACATGGGCGCGGCGATGCGGGCGATTTCGGCGCCGGCGCGGGTGCTGCCGGTGAACGACACGGCTTTCACCAGCGGATGTCGTACGATGGCTTCGCCGGCGCGCGGCCCAAGGCCGTGCACGATGTTGAGCACGCCCGGCGGCAGTCCGGCGGCGGTACAGATTTCGCCGAGCAGGTAGGCGGTGTAGGGCGTCACCTCGGAGGGTTTGCCCACCACACAGTTGCCCGCTGCGAGCGCGGGCGCTATTTTCCAGGTGAACAGGTACAGTGGCAGGTTCCAAGGCGAAATGCCGCCGACCACGCCAAGCGGCTGGCGCAGGGTGTAGCTCAACGCGCCGGGCATGGCGTGGCTTTCGGAAGCGAAATGCAGGAGCGCCGTGGCGAAAAACTTGAAGTTGAGCGCCGCGCGCGGGATGTCCACGGTGCGGGCGGTGGTGATCGTTTTGCCGGAGTCCATACTTTCGGCTTCGGCCAAGCGGTCGAGGTTGGCGAGAATGCCGTCGCTGATGCCGCGCAGGATGTCGTGGCGCTGTTCGAGGGACATGGCCGCCCAAGCGGGGAATACGGCGGTGGCTGCCTGCACGGCCAATTCCACATCCTCGGGGCCGGAATCGGGTATCTGGCCGTACACCTCGCCGGTGGCCGGGGCGATGTTGTCGAGGTATTTCCCGCCGAGCGGGGGCATGAATTGGCCGTTGATGTAGTTTTGGATGATACGCATGGTCGAGAGCGTGGGTTTGTGTGGCGAAGGTAGGGCAATAGCGTTGTTTTGTGAAAAATTGGAAAATAGCCGGGCGCCGACATTGCCGATATTCTTTTTGCCGTTGAGGACAACAATGCCAACTTTGAGCGACTTCGACTCGTTAGACCGCCATTCATTCAGGCATATAAAATCTTAAACAACATGCGTATCACACATCTGATTGTTTTATTCCTGCTTGCTTCTGTCGGCGTCTATTCCCAAACTACTACAAAAGCCGTTTACAGCACCAGGGCCGGCGCGATCAAAGGTTATGATCCGGTGGCTTATTTTACTCAAAAGAAACCTGTTCAGGGAGGCGCAAACATCACGTATGACTGGCAAGGCGCAACCTGGCATTTTGCTTCGGCTGACAACCGGGAGTTGTTCAAACAGGATCCGGAAAAATATGCACCTCAATACGGAGGCTGGTGCGCATACGGCTGGGCGCAAGGGTACCCTGCCAAAATAGAACCAGAGGCCTGGAGTATTGTGGATGGCAAATTGTATCTCAACTACAGCAAGTCCATTCAAGCCGACTGGAAAAAAAAGCAGGCAGGGTTTATCAAAACAGCCGACAAGAATTGGGCAAATGCCCGCAAAAATTAGGTAATACTGCACCGAACGGGCGCTCCACCCGGCACGTTGACCGATCATATCGCTGGGAAAAAATGTTTTTTTCGACCTTTCGCCGATTAAAACTCAAATTGCCGGACAAAGCGCAAGACCTTGCCGCCCGTTAAACGAAAAATCCCGGTTATGATCCTTTCCATTCAAAACGTCGTCAAGCAGTACGGCAAGCACACTGCGGTGGACCACGTGAGTTTCGATGTGCCGAAAGGCAGCGTATTCGGCCTCCTGGGGCCGAACGGCGCCGGCAAAACCTCGCTGATCCGCATGATCACCACCATCACCGGTCCCGACGAGGGGGCCATTTACCTCGACGGCGAACAGCTCAACGAACGCACGCCCGAACAAATCGGCTACATGCCCGAAGAGCGCGGCCTGTACAAAAAAATGAAGGTCGGCGAACACCTGCTCTATCTCGCGCAGCTCAAAGGCCTGTCCAAAGCCGATGCAGACAGGGAAATCAAACACTGGTTCGACAAGTTCGAGATCAACGACTGGTGGGAAAAAAAGGTGGAGGAGCTCTCCAAAGGCATGCAGCAGAAAATCCAGTTCATCACCACGGTGGTGCACAAGCCCAAACTGCTCATCCTCGACGAGCCGTTCAGCGGCCTCGACCCGATCAACACCACGCTCATCAAGGACGAAATCCGCCAACTCAACGAAGCGGGTACCAGCATCATCTTCAGCACGCACCGCATGGAGCAGGTGGAGGAAATGTGCGACCACATCGTGCTCATCAACCAGGGCAAAAACGTGCTGTACGGCGAGGTGAAAACCATCAAAAACAAGTTCAAGGAAAACCTCTTCCGCATCGAGACAGCCGATACCCTGCCTGCCGATTTCGACAAGCACTTCCAAGTCGCCAGCAGGCCCGACGGCGCCGTGGTGGTCCAACTGAACGAAGAGTCCAGCCGGAGCAACGAACTGCTGCGCTACCTCGTCCAGCACAACATCCACATTACTCGGTACGAGGAAATCCTGCCCACCTTCAACGAAATCTTCATCCGCCGCGTCGAAGAAACTCAAAACTAGGTAAGAGGTTTGGAGGTTTCGGGTTGGAAGGTTTCGGGTTAACAATAACCTTCCAACCCGAAACCTTCCAACCCGAAACCTCCAAACCCGAAACCTTCAAACCTGCATCAACATGAGCAAATTGAACCTGATTATAAAGCGCGAGTACCTGACACGTGTCCGCAAAAAATCATTCATCATCGGCACCTTGCTGGCTCCCGTGGGTCTGCTGGTGTATTTCCTCGTCATTGTCGGCCTCACCAAGTACGAGGGCGGCAGCGAAGTGAAGGTGGCCGTTCTTGACGAGGGCGGCATTGTCGGCATCATCCCCGACGACCGGGGCGTGCGCTACATTCCGGCATCGGACAAAACCCTCGACCAGCTCAAGTCCGAAGTTCTGGAGGGCACCTACAACGGCGTCCTGCAGGTACCGGCACTCGGCACCCTGAAGCAGAAGGAACTGACCGTTTTTTACTACTCCGACGACAAACTCGCGCCGGAAAAGCGGCAGTACATCGAGAAGCGCATCGCCGATAAGGTGCGGGATTTCAAGATTGATTCCCTGCGCCTCGACCGGGCAAGCATCGAGAACCTCGACACCGACGTGTCCATAGACCCTGAGAGCATCGCCAAGGAAGGCGAGGACGAAAGCAAGTACACCATCGGCGTGGGCTTGGCCATCGGGGGCATCATGGCGTTTATCATGTTTTTTATGGTCATGATGTACGGCCAGATGGTGATGCGCTCGGTGATGGAGGAAAAAACCAACCGCATCGTGGAGGTGATGATGTCGAGCGTGCGGCCATTTCAGCTCATGCTGGGCAAGATTATCGGCGCTGGGGCCGTGGGTCTCACCCAGGTGCTGGCCTGGATTGTGCTCAGCGGCGCCGTCATGTTCCTGATGCCATTCCTGGTGGACATTGACCCGCAGGCCATGCAGCCACCTCCCGGTGCTGGGGCGGCTATTGATCCCGAAGTCGCACAGGGTGAAGCCTTCCGGCTGTTTCAGGAGCTCGGCAAGCAAAACTGGCCCATGATCGTAGGCTCCTTCCTAATCTTTTTCCTCGGCGGATATTTCATCTACTCCTCCATGTTCGCGGCCATCGGCTCTGCCATGGGCGACGACTACGGCGAGGGCCAGGCCCTCGTGCTGCCGGTGACCATCCCGATCATCCTGGCCTTCTACATCGTGGCCTTCGTGGGCATCCGAAACCCTGACAGCGGGCTGATGGTGTTCGCGTCCATGTTCCCGTTGTTTTCCCCCATCGTCATGCCGTTCCGAATGGCGTTCAGCCCGCCGGTGTGGCAGGTGGTGTTATCGCTGGCATTAGTGATCGGCTCGTCCTTTTTCTTCGTGTGGATGGCGGGCCGGATTTACCGCGTGGGTATTTTGCTGTACGGCAAGAAGGTAACGCTGAAGGAGATTGGGAAGTGGTTGTTTTACCGGTAGGGTAGGTTGTTGGAGGGGGCCTCATGTCCGCAACACCCGAGAATACCCAAATTACCAAAAGATTGGCTTTTTACGGGGTGACTTCGAGTTCGTAAGGCTTCGAGTCACCCCGTAAATTTATCAGTAATCGAATTTTCACAAACCACTTTCCGCCGGGTATACGCAGGTTCTACGAAGGAATCTGACTTAATCTGTAGAACCTGTGGCAAAAAATGCTCCATTGGAAAAAAGGTTAAGTGGGCTGCCCTAACTGTTATACAACCCAAGACTATGCTTCCCTCTCCCTACGGCCCCACCACCACCTTTTGCGTCTGCACCACGCCATTGGCTCGCAGCGTCACGAAGTACAGGCCAGGGGCAAGCGGTGCGGAATCCCAGTTCAGAATATGCTCGCCGCTCATGGTCAGGCGGTCGGGTTGCAGCGTAACCACCAGGCGGCCATACTGGTCGAACACGTTCACGCCCGCGGGCCCGGTTTCAGCCAGGGTATAACCCACCTTCACCAGGCCCCGAGCCGGGTTGGGCGTCACGGGGTACAGGCGCGTTTGGTTGAAATGGAAAATCGCGTCCTCCGTGCTTGTCGTGCTTCCTCCCAGGTCAATATTTTCATCACCTGCCTGATACGGCAGCCACAGCAAGGGCAGGTAATACATCTCGTCGGCGGTGCCTTCGCCCCAGGTGACGGTTTGGGGTGGGAAGTTAGGGTTGAACGGATTATCGGAGGTATTATCGTAGGTGGCAAAAGCGTGTATCTCCGAGTTTTTGGGTAGTATTTTCAGTTTCCGAAAATGGTAGGTTCCCTGCCAGTTGAAGTCCCAGTTTTCGATGTGAATGAGCGGGATCGTGTCGTTCTGCGGGGTGACGGCGAACACGCGCCAGTTTTTGCCCAGCAGGTGGCAGTGTGGCATTACGCCGAGCAGGCTTACGGCCAAAGGCGTTTTGAATACGCCGTGAAACTCCTTGACGGTGTTGGGTTCCATCACAAACGGGCCATTGACGAGGCTGGGCGGTAGCATGATATGGCTGTTTACAAATCGGCTGACCGGCTGATTGGAAAAGAACAGATTGATGGTGGAGGAATCCGTTTCATCTACGGGCGTGGGTGCATAGTGTACCTGCATGACCAGATCGCTTCCCTTTAAGACCCGTTGCGCCATACCGTGGGTGTACACATTCGGTTTGGCGCCGGGCACGTATGTGGGCAACTGCGGCCCGAAATTGGTCTGGCCACCGCCCTGCCCTTGGCCACCAACGAATCCGTACTCGGGCGTTTGCGCGTCGATGGCAGCGGCAGTACCGCTGGAGTCGGCCCAAAACAGCGCATGGTGCACGATTTTGGTATTGCCCGGACGCATTTCCAGCGCTACAAGGTTTTTGTTTTGGGTGAGGCCGGTAGGCAGCACGAAGTAGCGGTATTCGTCGTACCCGGTGCCTTTGTGTACGTAGGATTGGCTGAAGGAGAGCACCAGATCGGGCGTACCCACCTGCGAACCTGTGGGAAAAACCGGCATCGCCGGCTCCAGAGCAGGGTCGCCCTGCGGCGCGCCGCCATCCACCCAAGCCTTAATCGTGGAAATTTCATCTTCCGTCAGGTAGTTTTCGCCCAGATATTCCACGCCGAACTTTGCGTCGGCCTTCCAGGGCGGCATGTAGCGGATTTGGGTGACGTATCGCATCATGCCGGCCCAGTCGTAGGCTTCAGCGTAATTGGTGAGCGAAAATGGCGCGATCTCGCCGGGACGGTGGCAAGACGTGCAGTGCTTGTACACAATGGGCGCCACATGCTCGCTCCAGGTAATCGTCTGCGAAAATCCAGGCAGCGAAAGTCCGGCAGCGAGAAGGCTCAGAAAGAGTACGATACTTTTGTTCATAGGACGTGATGTTAATTTAAAAAACAACCTACCGCCTGCGTTCGCGGTATGGGTACATTTTTGTTGTGTTGGATGCAGTACAAGGCGGCTTCGAGTTCGTGCGAGGTCACTACCTGCCGCCGCTGGCCGACACGTTCAAAGAGATTGTCAATACGGCCCTGGTAATACACGGAATCGCGGCCTGCGTGGTATACCACGACTTCCGGTGTCACGGTTACGCCGAATTTTTTGGCGGCCTCATAGGCCCCGGTTCGCGTATAAGAGAACGGCAATTGGTGCTTTGCCACAAATGCCCGCATGGTGGAGTCTTCCGAAACCGGGTTGGGGAAAAAGCCGGTGAACCGGATGCTGTCGCAGGCAAACGTGCGGTGAAGATGCTGCAATTTATCCGTGTAAGCCTGCGTGATTTTACAATCTTCCAGTAGAAAAAGATACACTTCAAAAGTGGATGACAAAGGCGCCGCTTGCGCGCACAACACCAACCCCTTGGCGATCAACGCTATGATCAGGATAAATTTACGCATAGGAAAAACCACCGGTGAAATTCAGCCGCGTTGGACGGTGATTTCTCCGAATGGTTAAATGTCCCGGCAAGAAGAGCCGTATAAAAAAATGAGAAACCCTCACGCCGCCTTCAACCGCCCCACCCGCGAACGCTCCAACTTTTGCGCCGCATACTACCGGTCCACCGGGAGTTTATTGCTCTCTCCTTGTTGCTGGTGGGCAGGTCGAACATAGCGTCGGTGAGGATGGCCTCGCAATCGTGATGCCGTTCCGAATGGCGTTCAGCGGTGGTGTTATCGCCGGCATTAGTGATCGGGTCGTCCTTTTTCTTCGTATGGATGGAAGGCCGGATTTACTGCATGGGCATTTTGCTGTACGGCAAAAAGGTGACGCTGAAGGAGATCGGGAAGTGGTTGTTTTATAGGCAGTGCTCACTCCACCAGCACAAACCCCGCCCACTGGTACGGGTTGACAAACCGCTCCCGCAAGTCGCGCTGCGTCGCGCGGAAGGCATCGGGGATGGATTTTTTGCCCTCCAGCCAGTGGCGGTAAAACGCGGTCATAAAAACGGAAGTTTCCTGGTCGGGCACCTGCCACAGCGACATGATCAGGTATTTCGCTCCGGCGATTTTGAACGCCCGCTGCAGGCCGTACACGCCCTCGTTGCCCGAGATATCGCCCAGTCCGGTCTCGCAGGCGGAGAGCACGACAAGTTCGGTGTTGCTCAGGTTCATTTGGCTAATCTCGTAAGCGGTGAGGATGCCGTCTTCCATACCCTCGCGCAGGGGTTTGCCGGTGGCCCAGGCGTGGTTTCCGCCGGCCAGTATCAACCCGGAGCGGATCATTGGGTGGTCGGAGATTTCGAACGTCGGCGAGGTTTCAAACCTCGCCGACGTTGTTTTCGGGTCGGGGAAAAAGAAGCCGTGCGTGGCGAGGTGGAGAATCCGGGGCGACGCGTTTTCGGCAACAAGCGCGTGGAACGACTCTTCCGTAGCCTGCGATCCGGAAAGAACCTTGGAGTCAAACTTGTTTTTCTCAAGCAACTTGTTGATGTCGGCCACCTCCGTTTCTGTGCCTTGCAGGAAATTCCAAGGCTGTTTTTTTTGCAAAATCGCTTCGTCGGGCAATGCAAACGCCCCGCCGGGTTCGTGTACTGTCCCCTGCCCAACCGCCGTTTTTGGCATCTGGCCCTCGGCGATTGCTGCGGGTTCGTACCGGATTCCGCCGTAAAGCAAGGCCCGATTGGCCAAGTCGGGCTGGACTGTGGCCGGCACAACCAGCGTTCGGCTGCTGCCAAGGCGTACGAGGGCATATTTGTCGGACAATATCCGCCCGTCGTTCGTAGGGATGGCATCGAAATTCAGGCGGTGCAGCAAGCCGGACGCTGCAAAATAGACCGTTTGTGCCCCTGCAAGTGCTGTTTCCAAGGGTTGCCATATCAGGTCGAAGACGGGTTTGGTGGGCACTTGCCGGGCAACCGGTTCGGCCCCTCTGGTGGGGGGCACCGCTGCGGCCGCCAAAAGTCCGGACAAGGGCGTGTTGCTGGAAAAAAGCGGCTCCAGTTGCCGCTGCTCGCAGAGGTAAAACCAGCGGGGCGCTTCCCAGCCGGGCTGAATCATCAGGGCGGCGTACAACACGCTGTCGGTCGGGTGGGGATTGAGCCACCTGAAATCCACGAACTCGACAACGGCTTGCCCGGGCCGGAGCCTTTCCTGCACATCTTTCCAGTTGACCTGCCGCAATGCGCTGCCGTAAGCAGCCACCATACGGGTCAGGTCTTTTTCGAGCGCATTGGCTTGTTGTTCCAGTTCCGCCACCCTGCCGGGGTTCGGGGCGGCTTTGCCGTACTCCGCAGCAAGGCTGCGCCGAACAGCGTGCAGCGCCTCGTACTTCTCCGCGGCAACAGGGTTCGACCGGTTGCGGTTTCGGACGTGCAGGGCGGCATGCAGGGCAAACCCCTTGTTGAACAGGGTGTTGTCGAAGATCAGCCCTGCCAGGGGGGCAGATTGTCCGCCCACCTGGTTCATCAACGACAGCGTCACCCGGAAATATTGGTTGACGCTCCGCGAATAGTCGGCCATTTCCTGTTCGGTAAGGTAGTTGCAGGTCTGAACAAGATGTTTCTTTTTCAAATAACAGACGTGCATCAGGCGCGTACCGGCAGATTCGTAGCGCTCTTGTTTCCAGTCGAGAGTAGCCTGGTTTGCCATGACGGTAGTCACGTTGTCGTGTTCCGGCCCCTTGATTTTTTCAAGGGTCGCCAGCGCCAGCCGGTACAGGGAGTCGGCACTTCGGAATTGGCCCAAGTCTACGAGGGCTGCTGCCAGGTTCGATTGGCAGATCGCATACCGCTCGCTTTTTTTTCCAAAAATCTTTTCCAGCAAGGCGAGGGACTCCCGCAAAAGCGGTTCGGCATTTCGGTGCAGTCCGGCGCTGGAATACAGATTGGCCAGGTTTTCCACGTTCATGGCATAATCCGGATGCCCTGGCGGCAACAACTTTTTGCGCAATTCGAGGGCTTCCAAGTCAAAGGCTTCCGATTGATGAAAATCGTGTAGTTTGTAGTAAAGATTTGCCAGATTACCGCAGATGTCGGCGTAGTAGATTTCCTCTTTACCATAATTAATCGCAAACAGGTCCTTCGCTTTCAGGTAGAGCGCCTCCGCCTGTTTGTATCGTCCTACTGTGGCATAAAAGGCGGCCAGGTTGTTCAATCCGCTAATGTTATTCGGATGACTCTCGGGCAGATTGCGTTCCCGAATACCTTTTACTTTCAGAAACATATCCTCCGCTTTGTCATACTGCTCGAGTTCCTCGTACACCAGCCCGAGGCTCTCCAGTGTGCCGGCGTAGTCGCTATTTTCCTTGCCCAGCACCCGCCCCCGGATTGATTTTGCCTCCTCCAGCAAGGATGCTGCTTTTTCGTGTTTCCCTATGGAAAAATAAAAATTGGCCAGATTGTGCACGCTGGCGGCATAATCTGCGTGCTCTTTCCCAACGGCTTTTTCCCGAATGTCTTTCGATTCGATGTGCAGTTTCTCCACCTGGTCATACTGCCCCATATCGTTGTACAGCAGGGCAAGGTTGTTGAGGCTTTGGGCATAATCCGCGTGTGGTTTGCCCAGAACGGCCTCCCGGATGTTTTTGGCTTCGAGCAACAGGGCTTCTGCTTTTTCGAAGATGCCCTGGTACATGTATACCAGCCCCAGGTTGTTCAGGCAATAGGCATAATCCGCGTGCATCTTGCCCAAGGTCTTTTCCCGGATGCGCAGGGCTTCCTGATACTGTGATTCTGCTGCGCTGTAGTCGCCAGACGCGAAGAACGTCCTGCCGTGGTTGAAATGGCAGCTGGCGGAAAGGGCATGGTCTTTTCCAAGCGTTTGGGCTGCTTTCTCCTCTGCTGCGGTTATCGCCAGAAGGGCCTCGTCAAACCGTTGTTGTCCAACCAGGCTGCGGTTGAGTTGTATGAGGCTGTCTATCGCTGCGATTGCGGCATCCGTAGTTTGCCCAACGGCGTACGGCATAGCCGAAAAAAGCCAGATGGCCGAAAGCAGGAATCGTGTACAAAAAGTGTTCATCATCTTCTCCGTTTAGCCGGTGAATGACTGGATGGAAGATTCACATCTGGTTTTCGATGCACGGGCATGAGGCTGGAAGGACGGGCTACCGCGTCAGCAGCACAGAGCCCGTTTTGACAATTTCCTCCCTCGAATTGTCCACAACAATGCGGAGGAAATACACATAGACCCCGACGGGCAGGATGTCTCCGTGGAGGGTGCCGTCCCACCAGTAGGTATCGGACTCTACCGGGAGATTGCCCTTTTGGAACAACAGCCCGCCCCAGCGGTCGAAGATCAGAAACTCGGCGACCGTGCCCTTGAATCCCGGGTAAACGTATGCGCCGAACTGGTCGTTGACCCCGTCGAGGTTGGGAGAAAAAACATTCGGGATGTAGATGTCGCAGTTTTCCGCAACCTTGACGGACTTGGACACGGCGGTGCAGCCTGCTTCGTCCGTGACCGTCACGGAATACGTTCCCGAAGGCAGACTGTCGAGGCTGCCGGAGGGGAACACCAGGCCGGGGATGGCGGAATAGGTCAACACGCCCAATCCCCCGGAGGCGGTCACGGAAATCGTGCCGTCGAAATTTCCGCAGGAAGCCGTTGTGCCTACTGCATCCAGAACAGCCGGCTTGCCCCATTGCTGGACGCTCCGGTTGTCGGTAGCCGTACACCCAAGCGCGTCTTGTACGGTCACGGTGTAATCCCCGCCGGCCAAGTGTTCGAAAATATTTGCCGGCTGAAAAGCGGCGCCGTTGATCGAATACTGCAGCAAGCCCGTACCACCGGAAGCCGAAACGGTAAGCGCTCCGTTGTCTTTATCGCAGGTGGCATCCTCGACGAGCAAACCTGAAATCACCGGCGACTGAGACGGCAACACCGTTGCTCCCTGCGATACCGTGCAACCGAGCGCGTCCAGCACGGTTACGGAATAGGTGCCGCTGGCCAGTCCGGCGAACACGTTGTTACTCTGGTATGCCCCGCCGTTCAGGGCATATTGCAGCGGAGCTACGCCGGAACCCGCTGAAACACTTAGCATACCGTTGGCAAAGCCGCAAGTGGTGTGCACCACCGCCACATTCGCAATCTGGGGCGACAGGGAGGACTGCACCGTAGCGTTCTGCGTATTCGTGCAGCCGTTGGCATCCTGAATGCCCACTGTGAACGTTCCGCCCGGCAGTCCGCTGAACACATTGCCGGCTTGATAGGCGCCCCCATTCAGGGAATACTGCAAGGCCCCGACACCACCGCCCGCGCTGACGGTGAGGGAGCCGTCGGCGTTTCCGCAGCTGGTGTGCACCACGGCCACGTTCGATATTTGTGGTAGTTGGGATGCCTGCACCATCGCGGTTTGTGTTGCCGTGCAGCCGACAGCGTCCCGGGTGGTCACGGTGTAGGTTCCTCCCGCCAGCCCGCCAAACACATTGCCGGCCAGGTACGCTCCGCCGTTCAGGGCGAATTGCAGCGGTGCGGTACCGCTGCCGGCGCTCACGGTCAACGAGCCGTTGGGGTTTCCGCAGGTGGTGTGCACTACGGCGATGTTCGTGATTTGCGGCGGCTGAGAGGGCTGAATGGCAGCGGTCTGCACGGCTGTGCAGCCGATGGCATCCCGAATGGTCACGGTATAGGTGCCTGCCGCCAGTCCACCAAACATATTGCCGGCCTGATAAGTCCCTCCGTTCAGGGCGTATTGTAGCGGAGCGGTACCGCTGCCGGCGCTTATGGTCAGGGCGCCGTTGGGGTTTCCGCAGGTGGTGTGTACCACGGCCACATTGGTGATTTGCGGCGGCTGGGAGGGCTGAATGGTAGCGGTCTGTACGGCTGTGCAGCCGATAGCATCCCGAATGGTCACGAAATAGGCGCCCGCCGCCAGTCCGCTGAAAACGTTACCACCCTGAAATGTCCCGCCGTTCAGGGCGTACTGCAAGGGAGGGGTGCCGCTGCCGGCGCCGACATTCAGCGAACCGTTGGCATTTCCGCAAGTGGTGTGTACCACGGCCACATTGGTAATTTGTGGTGATTGGGATGCTTGGATCGTAGTGTTCTGCGATGCTTTGCAGCCGTTGGCATCCTGCACGGTCACGGAGTAGGCGCCTCCGACCAGTCCGCCAAATCCATTATTGCCCTGAAAAGGCCCGCCGTTCAGGGCGTATTGCAGGGCGCCGGTACCCCCGCTGGCGGCGATGGTCAGCGAGCCGTTGGCGTTTCCGCAACTGGTATGCACCACAGCGATGTTGGTGACTTGCGGCAACGGGGTTGTTTGCACCATAGCGGTCTGCACCGCCGTACAGCCGTTTGCGTCTTGCACGGTCACGGTGTAGGTGCCGATTGCCAGTCCTCCGAACACGTTGCTGCTCTGGTATATCCCGCCGTTCAGGGCGTATTGCAGGGCGCCGGTACCTCCGCCGGCGCTGATGGTCAGGGCGCCGCTGGGGTTGCTGCATGCGGTTTGCACCACTGCTATGTTTGTGATTTGGGGCGAGGGGGTTTGCTGCACGGTTGCGATCTGCGACGCCGTGCAGCCATTGGCATCCTGAGTGGTCACGGTGTAGGTTCCGGTTGTTAATCCCCCGAAGACGTTGCTGCTCTGGTACGCCCCGCCGTTCAGGGCGTATTGCAGCGCTCCGGTACCTCCGCCGGCGGTGACGGTTAGCGCAGCAATGGGACTGCTGCATCCGGTGTTTGCCGCAGTTATGTTTGTAATTTGTGGCGGCGGGGTTTGCAGCACGGTTGCGATCTGCGACGCCGTGCAGCCGTTGGCATCCTGCGTGGTCACGGTGTAGGTTCCGCCGGCCAGTCCTCCGAACACGTTGCTGCTCTGGTAGGCCCCGCCGTTCAGGGCGTATTGCAGGGGCGGCATGCCTCCGCCGGCGGCGACGGTCAGCGCGCCGTTGGGGCTGCTGCATCCTGTACTCACCACGGCAATATTCGCGATCTGCGGAGGCTGCGTGGCGGGCACCGTGACTGCAATCATGTCCTGGCATCCGAGAGTGTTTTTAACGGTCAATTGGTACGTCCCGCCTGCCAGATTGCTGTATTGCTTGTTCGACTGGAAGGTAGTGCCGTCAATAGAAAACTGTAACCCGCTCTCGGTGTCGTCGTTGATTGTGATGGTGCCTGTGGGGCTTCCGCACGACGACTGGGTGGTGGCAATGCTGTCGAGCCCGAACGAAACCGAGTCGGATACCAGTGTTGCCTCCAGCAGGAAGGACCGGCATCCATTTGGCGCTCCTGCGCTGACGGCGATGACATTGGCGCCGGTGAGCAGAAAAGCCGCAATGTTGCTTTGCAGAATTTCGCCCGGATCATTGCCGGTATCCTGATGCACGAGGTTTCCGTTCAGGTAAACAGCGTGGTCGTCGTTGGCAAACGAGCGGAGGGTAGCCGAGACAACGGAGGCCGCATCGGCGAGGGTGAAATTTTTCCTGAAATAGGAAGCGGCGGTAGCGCCGGCGTTCCAGGCGGCTTCGGCATCCCATGCACATTCGTTGGCGGGCAATCCGCACATACTGCCCTGCGTTGCGCCCGACCAACCGCTGTCGTCGAAACCGGGTTGATTCCAGCCGGGTTCGAACGAGTCGGTGCTCTTCCAGCTGCTGTCGCTGCGGATAATGTCAATTGTTCCTCCACAGAGGCTGGAGGCATTTGCGACGACGATATTGTCTATCTCCAGGTTGCCGCCGGAGCCGTCAATGGAAAATGTGACACGGGCGATACCTTCCGGCGAGTACGCGCCCATGAAGCCCGTGTAGCCTGTTTGGTTGCAGGTTTCGTTGAGGTAGAGCGTATCGTTTTGAGTGGTCACCACCGTCATCGTGATCTGGTTGGCTGCCGGGGTGCCGTCGCCGTCGTCGAACACATCGGCGCCGAAACCCGAGACGGGCGGGGAAAAAACAAATGTCAGTGGGGTGGTGGCGAATGATGGGATCGGGAGCAGCCCGGCTCCTTGGAATTTATTGGGCAGGCATCCCGGGAAACTGCTCCATCCTCCGTAAAATATCACCGGATCATTGGGGGCAAAGGTGACCTTGGTTTCGGAAAAAGCAACCTGGTTTACCGGACTGCTGGCGGCGTAGCCGGCAAAATCTTCCGTTTCGACGAGGCAATTGAAACAGTTGCTGCCGATGTAGTTCGAAAAAGCGGTGTCGCTGGAGAATGCGGTAGCAGACGTGCAGTCCGGGCGTTGAGCGATTCTCATGCGATCCAGTTCGACGGCTCCGAAGTCAATGGTGAAAATGATCTGCTTGATGCCTTCCGGCGAAGCGAAACCCATGAAACCGGTGTCGCCCGTGGAGTTGCAGGTTTCGTTGATAGTTTGAGTATTGTTTTTGGCCGTGGTTACGGTCAGGGAAATCACACCTGCCGGAGCGCCGTCGTCGTAGAACACTCCCCCAAAGGCGTACACCGGTTCGGAAAACGTGAGCACTGCGGGAAGTGAATTGTACGTAGATGTGGCCAGCATGGATCCACCGCTGAAGCTTGCCTGACAACCGGAGAACAAACCCCAACTGCCGTAAAACACCTGGATTAACGGCGAAAGCGTGATCGTGGTGTTGCTGTAATTGATCTGGGGAAGCGGAGCGCCGTTCCCATAACCTTCAAACCCCTCCACGACCACGGAGCAGTCCGGGCAGGAGCTTCCCACATAGTTGTCAAACCCGGTTTCCGAAAAAAAGGAAACGATTTGCGCGTAGGCAGGGGAAGTGGCGGTAAAAACGGCGAGAAAACACAACAGGGTTGCGGTACGGGAACAGCAAGTCGTCAGGTTGTCCATGACATACGATTTAGGTGTTTGTCAAATTTATCAACAAGTAACCGGCAGTTTCCGAAGGCGAATCTATTGGTTTTTGGGAAATGTAAAATTTTTTATTATTCCACCAGCACAAACCCTGCCCACTGGTACGGATTGACAAACCGCTCCCGCAAGTCCCGCTGCGTGGCGCGAAAGGCATCCGGGATGGATTTTTTACCCTCCAGCCAGTGGCGGTAAAAGGCGGTCATAAAAACGGAAGTCTCTTGGTCGGGCACCTGCCACAACGACATGATCAGGTATTTCGCCCCGGCGATCTTGAAGGCACGCTGTAGGCCGAACACGCCTTCGTTGCCCGAGATGTCACCGAGTCCGGTTTCGCAGGCGGAAAGCACCGCGAGTTCGGTGTTCGAGAGGTTCATTTGACTGATTTCGTATGCAGTGAGAATGCCGTCCTCCATGCCTTCGCGCAGGGGTTTGCCGGTGGCCCAGGCGTGGTTGCCGCCAGCCAATATCAAGCCGGAGCGGATCATGGGGTGGTCGCTTAACTTGAAGGTGCTCACCTGCTCACCGCTCACCCGCTCACTGCTCACCGCTGATTTCGGGTCGGGGAAAAAGAAGCCGTGCGTGGCGAGGTGCAGGACGCGCGGGGAGGGTTTGCCACCGGCGCCGATAGATTTGAAAATCTCCTCCGTGGCGGCGTATCCCTTGCGTGTCTCGGGTTGGAAACCGGCGGATTTCAGGGTTTTTTCCACATTGCCCACTTCGCGCTCGGTGAAAGGCAGGTTGCTCCAGGTGCCGACGCGCAGGGTCGAGTCGGTGTTGGCGAAACTCAATTCCCCGCGGCTGGCGATGGAGATGGAATCGAGTGCGGCATTGGCCTGGGACATGGCCGTGCTGTTGGAGCCGTACGAGATACCGCCAAACAGCACGGCGTCGTTGGCGGCGGGTTTGACGGTGGCCGGGACGACGAGTTGGCGGGTGCTGCCGAGTTCGACCAATTGGTAGCGGTCGCCCAGCACGGAGTCCAGGTTGATGGGTATGGCGGCGAGGTTGAGGCGATGGAGCAGACCGGACGGAGAAAAGTAAATTGTTTGTACGCCATCCAACTCTTTTTCGAGGGGCTTCCAGAGCAGTTCGTACAGTGTTTTCTGCGGCTTGCCGAGCGGTGTGGCACCGCGTTCGGCGAGGGAGTACAGGCGTTTCACGTACCCTTCGTTGCGGTCGGTGTTGCGTTGGAGCAGGGAGTCGAGGGATTTTTCTTCGAAGAGGGGAATGAAGCGGGGCTGGGAGTCGCCGGGCCGCAGGAGGAGCGCGGCGTACAGGGTGCTGTCGGTAATTATTGGGAAATGAACCCCAAAATAGACAAACTCGATGGCGGCCTCCTGTACTTTCAAACTTGTTTGCACCTCTTGCCATTTCACCTGCCGGACGGCTTCGGCGTACCCGGCGACCGTCCGGGCGAGTTCTTTTTCAACAGCGTTGGCTTTTTCTTCCAGTTCGGCTACGCCTTTTCGGTCGGCTATGGGTTTGGCGTATTCAACGGCAAGACGGCGGCGACACGCTTCGAGACGGGATCGGATTTCTCCCGATTCATCGGGAGCAGTGGAGCGGTTATTCAGTCGGGCGGCGGCGGTGAGCAGGAAGCCTTTGTGAAATAGGGCGTGGTCATACGTTAGCGCCGGGAGGATTCCTTTCGGGTTGCCACCCGTACTGCGAGCCATCATGTAGCTGCACAACCTGTCTCCTGTTTTAAAAAAAGTAGCGGTGTAGTTGGCAAGTTCTCGTTCGGAAAGATACATGGTGGATTTCAGCAGTTGGTTCTGTTGCAGGGCAAATGATTCTGCCAGCAAAGGCTCGGATAAAAAATACTTTTTTTGTTGCTCATAGGCCATAGCCAGGTTGTTCAGGCCCAGCGCGTATTCGCGATGCTCCTTGCCAAAGACTTTTTCCCAAATACTCTTGGCTTCGAGGAAAAGCGGTACTGCTTGCTCGTAATTGCCCCTTTCGCCATACAAATTTGCCAGGCCCAACAAGCTCATTGCATAGTCGGGGTGCTCCTTGCTGAAGATACTCGCTAAAATGGCTTGGGATTCCAGGTAGAGCAATTCTGCTTTTTTATAGTTTCCCAGGTCTTTGTATAAATTCGCGGTGTTGAGCAGGCTATGTGCATATTCAGGGTGTTCCTTGCCGTAAGTTTTTGCTCGAATAGCCATGGATTCCAGGCAAAGTGGTTCTGCTTTTTCATATTGGCCTATTGTCATGTACAGTACCGACAGGTTATTCAGGGTCATTGCATAGTCGGGGTGTTCCTTGCCGATGGTATTTTCCAGAATTGTTTTGGCTTCAAGGTAGAGCGGTTCTGCTTTTTTGTAGTTGCCCTTTTGAGAATATAACCTTGCCAGGTTGTTCAGACAATTCATATAATAAGGGTGATCGCGTTGGTTCAAGCGAACTTCAAAGATATCCTTGGCTACGAGCAGGAGCTGTTCTGCTTCTCCCTCCTCACCCATGTCGGAATATAAATTCGCCAGATTGATAAGGCTTCCGGCATAATCGGGATGCTCCTTGCCCAAGGTTTTTCCTTGAATGGCTATGTTTTCGAGGTAAAGCTGCTTTGCTTTTTCATTGTTTCTCATTTCATGATACAAAATCGCCAGGTTGTTCAGGCTCGAAGAATAGTCGGGGTGCTCCTTGCCCAAGGTTTTTCCCTGAATGGCTATTTTTTCTTGGTAAAGCGGTACTGCTTTTTCATAGTTTCCCATGTCATGATACAAAATCGCCAGGCTGTTCAGGTTCGAAGAATAGTCGGGGTGTTCTTTGCCCAGAGCCTTTTCCCGGATGGTCAACGCTTCGACATATAGTGGTTCGGCTTTCTTGTTGTTCCCTATCATGCCGTACAAAATCGCCAGGTTGGACAAAATATTGGCGTATTGGGGATGATCTTTTCCGAACACTTTTTCGCGGATGATTCTGGTCTCGAGCCACCATTTTTCGGCCTGTGAGTGATCGCCTTTTATTGCCAAAACTCTACCTCGGTTATTACAACAGCCGGCATAGCCCGCCGACTCCCGCCCAAACTTTTCCAAGGCAATTTTTTCAGCAGTGGCGCTGACTTCGAGGGCCTTGTCAAATTCCCGCTTCCCCGTGAACGCACGGGAACTGTCCACCTCCTTAGCCACGGTCAGCGAGTCCGTATCTTGGCAAAAAGCCGGAACAACAAAAAATGAAAAAGCAATCAGAAGCGCAGTTCTCATGGCACGACGACATTAAACGGTGAGCAAAAAGCGTGTCGCGGCAGTTTGGGGTTGGGGGATTACGCGCACCGAAGGTAGTGGGAAAAGTTTGTTTTCACTCCACCAGCACAAACCCCGCCCACTGGTATGGATTGACAAACCGCTCCCGCAAGTCCCGCTGCGTCGCGCGGAAGGCATCGGGGATGGTTTTTTTGCTATTCAGGGCAATATGAAAAAGCAAGTTTGTTACTCGTGTTTTTATGTAAATTTGCAACGTAATTGCAAAATAGCATAAAAATGATCAACCGAATTCTTTCCGCGGAGATTTCCGAACTGCTCCGTTACTACCCAATCGTTTCCATATCGGGCCCGAGGCAATCGGGAAAAACCACTTTGTTGCGACATCAGTTTCCGGACTTGCCCTATAACTCGATGGAAGACCCCGATCAACGCCGTTTCGCACTCACGGATCCAAGAGGGTTTTTGGATCAATTTCCGGGGGGGTGCATCATTGATGAGGCACAACTGGCGCCCGAGATTTTCTCGTACCTGCAAACCCGGGTAGATATCAACCGGGATTTGAAATTTTTAATCTCAGGCTCTCAAAATTTTTTGCTGATGGAAAAGGTAACCCAATCCTTAGCGGGACGCGTCGGACTGCTGACGCTGCTACCATTCAGCCGAGCGGAAATGCCCGTCGCTCTGCTGGATGAGTGGTTGTGGAAGGGCAGTTTTCCGGCCTTGTACGACAAAAAGACGCCTCCCCATATTTTTTTCCCCAACTATCTACGCACCTATCTGGAACGTGATGTCCGAACGCTTTTGAACGTAGGCAACTTGCTTGACTTTGAGCGCTTCATGCGCCTTTGTGCCGGCCGCGCCGGCCAGGTATTAAACCTTTCCTCCCTGGCTTCCGATACCGGCATTAGTGTAAATACGGCCAAGGCATGGATATCCGCGCTGGAAGCCTCTTTTACTGTTTTCCTGTTGCCGCCCTACTACAACAATTTCAACAAGCGCGTCATCAAAATGCCCAAGCTCTATTTTTGGGATACAGGCTTGCTGTCCTGGTTGCTGGGGGTTGTCGAGCCGACACAGATGCTCACGCATTATGCCGTCGGCGCTATTTTTGAGAACGCGATTATCGTTGAATTGGCCAAGCAGACCTACAACCGCGGCGAGCTACCGCGGCTTTATTTTTTCCGCGACAGCAACGGCAATGAGGTTGATCTTTTGATCGAAAAAGGCCCGGCCATTCATGCATTTGAAATGAAGTACGGGAAAACCGTAAATCCGGACTATTTCAAAGGATTGAACTTTTGGGCCCGACTGACCGGCACCCCTCTGGAGAATGGCATAGTGGTTTATGGCGGCGACACGGGATCAAGCCGACGGGAAGGGCGTGTTGTCCCGTGGAATTTGCTGGATGGAGTGCTATAAGCAGATGGAAAATCCCTTACGCCGCCTTCAACCGTCCCACCCGCGAGCGCTCCAGTTTGTCCGACGCATACTCCCGGTCAACAACCAGTTTTTTGCTGCCACTCGTGCTGGTGGGCAGGTCGAACATGGCATCGGTGAGGATGGCCTCGCAGAGGGAACGCAGGCCCCGGGCCCCCAACTGGTACTCGAGCGCTTTTTCGGCGATGAAATCAATGGCGTCGGGCCGGATGTCGAGCTCGATGCCTTCGAGGGCGAACAGTTTGTTGTACTGCCGGAGGAGGGCGTTGCGGGGCTTGGTGAGGATTTGCCGCAAAGCATCCAGATCGAGCGGGTCCAGGTGCACGACCACGGGCATGCGGCCCACGAGTTCGGGGATGAGGCCGTAGTGCTTCACGTCTTGGCTCGTGACGTACTGGAGCAGGTTGTCGCGGTCAAATTCGATGTCGCGGTTTTTGTTTCCGTACCCGATGACCTGGGTGTTCACCCGCCGGGCTATGACTTTGTCTATGCCGTCGAAGGCGCCGCCGCAGATGAACAGAATGTTTTGGGTATTGACCTTGACGAGTTTTTGCTCCGGGTGTTTGCGTCCGCCCTGCGGGGGTACGAGCACTTCGGCTCCTTCCAGCATTTTCAGCATGGCCTGCTGCACGCCCTCGCCCGACACGTCGCGGGTGATGGAGGGGTTGTCCTGCTTGCGGGCGATCTTGTCAATTTCGTCAATGTACACGATGCCGCGCTCGGCAGCGGTCACGTCGTAGTCGCACACCTGAAGCAGGCGCGCGAGGATGCTCTCCACGTCTTCGCCCACATAGCCGGCCTCCGTGAATACTGTGGCATCCACGATGGCGAATGGTACGTGGAGCAGTTTGGCGATGGTTTTGGCGAGCAGGGTTTTGCCGGTGCCGGTTTGGCCCACGAACAGGACGTTGGATTTTTCGATCTCCACATCGTCGTTTTCGGCTTTGCCCTTGGCCATCTCCTGCAGACGCTTGTAGTGGTTGTACACCGCCACGGCGAGCACTTTTTTTGCCTCGTCCTGGCCGATGATGTAGTCGTCGAGAAAGGTCTTGATGTCGCGCGGGGGGATGAGGTGTACCGGTCCGCTGTACTTCGTGCTTTTGGGCGCGCTTTTGTCTTCGCCCTCGGGCCGGTTGAGTTCCTGCTCGATGATCTCTTCGGCTTTTTCCACGCAGGTTTCGCAAATCTGCGCTTCCATACCGGAAATGAGGATCATCACGTCGTCTTTGCTGCGCCCGCAGAACGAGCAATGGTTGGCGGAAACTCGACCTTTGTTTTGCATAATTGAAAGGGTTTCGGGTTTGAGGGTTTCGGGTTAGAAGGTTTCGGGCTTGAGGGTTGTAGCGACCCGAAACCTTCTAACCCGAAACCTTCTAAACTTTTTTCTTAGGATTGTTCCGGTCCAGCACTTCGTCCACGAGGCCGTAGGCTTTGGCTTCTTCGCCGCTCATCCAGTTGTCGCGGTCGCAGTCTTCCTGAATTTTTTCGTAGGGCTGGCCGGTGTGGTGTGCAAGCACATCGTACAGCGACTTTTGCATCTTTTTGATGAGTTTGTACGTGATCTCGATGTCCGACACCTGGCCTTGGGCGCCGCCCATGGGCTGGTGGATCATGACGTGGCTGTGGTACAGGCAGCTGCGTTTGCCCTTGGTGCCGGCGGCGAGCAGCACGGCGCTCATGGAAGCGGCCAGGCCGGTGCAAATGGTGGCCACATCGGGCGCCACGTACTGCATGGTGTCGTAGATGCCGAGGCCGTCAATGACCGAACCGCCGGGGCTGTTGATGAACAACTGGATGTCGCGCTTGGGGTCGCTGGATTCGAGGAACAGCAACTGCGCCTGAATGACGTTGGCCACGTAGTCGTTGACGGGCACGCCCATGAAAATGATGCGGTCCATCATCAGGCGGCTGAATACGTCCATGGCGACCACGTTCATCTGCCGCTCTTCGATGACAGCGGGCGTGAACGCGCGAATGTCTGGCACGGTCACCGGCGTGGTGGCATTGATGTACTTGTCGAGGTGCATGCTGCTCATGCCGAGGTGCTTGGTAGCGTACTTCTGGAACTCATTTTTGTTGAACATAGACGTTTATTTTTTGCGGCAATGATAACAAGGATTTCGGGGAATGGTTATCCGCCGTTATTCGATCGTCTCGCGCAGGGAAGCGTCGGCCTCTTGTTCCTGTTGGGCTTTTTTGGTGATTTCATCCAGAATGCGGTGCAGCTCGTCGGAGTGAACGGCCTTATCGGTAATGGAAATTTCGACGCGGATGGCCTCGAAAATTTTGTCGGTTTCCAACTGGCGCGCGGTTTCCGACACGTCTTTTTCGTCCTGCATCAGGCGCTCGATGCTGCTGGTGATGATGTGGTCGGGAATGTCGGCCTGAAAGTAGTTGCGCACTCGGGCGGCGTATTCGGCGCGGAGGTCTTCGTCCGAAACCTCGATTCCGAAACGTTCTTTCAGCCGGTCGCGAAGTAATGACCAGCGCAGGTTTTCGGCGAACGCCGGGTATTCGGCTTCAATTTGCTCGGGCCGCAGGCTCTCGTTGTTGTACTGGAGCCAGCGCTTGAGGAAAGTGTCCGGCAGGTCGAAGCGGTTGAGGTCGAGCAGGCGGGTCTGGAACTCGCGCATGAGCAGGGCATTGGAGCGCACGTCGTAGAAGCCCCGGATGCGGGTTTTCAGTTGTTCGATCGCCTCCTCCGGAGTGGATACGCCGCCGCCGAAATAGCCGTTGAAAAACTCTTCGTCGAGATCGGCAGGCTCCAGGCGGGACACGGATTCGATAACACCCTCGAACCAGTCGCCCACGGTGCGGTCGTCGTCGGCGGGAATGTTGAGGATGAATTTCCGGTATTTTTCCTCGTCGTGGCCCGACTCCAGCAGCCGGGCGTTGAAACGCAGGGTGTCGCCTTTTTTCTTCGACAGGATTTCTTTTTTCAAACCCTCGTCGGTCACGGAGTTCACCAAAAACGATACGGTGGTTTCCCAGCCGCCGGCCTTGGCCTGGTCGCCATCCAGTTCGTGGGCGGCAATCTTGACCATGTCGCTTTCTACGATGTCGTTTTCCGGTTCGGTGCGTTTGCCCATACGTTTGCGGGCGTATTCCAGGTCCTGCTGGGCCAGTTCGTCGAGGTTGGACACGGTGAGGCGCTCATACATTTGATCTTTTCCAAGGCCTTGGACATCAAATGCCGGCACGAAGCCGACCTCGTATTCGACGGCGTATTCGTCCTCGATCTGGTCTACCTTGAACGAATAGCGCTGCTGGTTTTCGGAGGGAAGGGGTTGCCCGAGCACGTCGAGTTTGCTTTCGCGGAGGTAGTTGGTCAGTTGCTCGGAGAGCGCCTCCCCGAGAACTTCTCCAAAAACAGAAGAACCGTACATCCGCTTGATGTGCTCCACCGGCGCTTGCCCGGGGCGGAAGCCCTTGATGGCAGCCTTGTTGCGTATGCGCTTCAGTTCGGCACTAATTTTGGGCTGAAGATCGTCCTTGGTCACGGTTACCGTGACCAAGGCTGAAGTGTTGTCAATATCTTTTCGTTGAACGCTGGGCATGGAAAAAAAGGTTTCTGGTTGGAGGGTTAGAGGGTTTCGGGTTAGAGGGTTTCGGGTTAGAGGGTTTCGGGTTAGAGGGTTTCGGGTTAGAGGGTTTCGGGTTAGAGGGTTAGTATAGATGAAAGGTTGCAAACCCGAAACCTTCTAACCCGAAACCCTCAAACCATTTTGTGCGGGCGGAGGGACTCGAACCCCCATGCCTCTCGGCGCCAGATCCTAAGTCTGGTACGTCTACCAATTTCGCCACGCCCGCAGGTGAAAAATCAAGTTTTTGAAAAGGAGCGCAAAAGTAATCCTTTCTGCCATTTCACAAGGGTGGTTTTTGGTAAAACAGTTAACAAGCCTCAAACGTAGTTGGCTGTCCCGGCAGCAGCGGTAATTTTGTAACAAAACAGCAGGAGAAAAACATGACACAGGAAAACACGGCGGGGCAAGGGGACGGACAAGACACCGCGCTTATCCAGCGGGCTTACCGCAATCTTCTCAAATGCATGCCCGGCCCTTTGGACAAGGAGGACAAGCACAACATCCGCGCTGCCTTCGAACTGGCGGCGAAGGCCCATCATCAGCAGCGCCGCAAGTCGGGCGAGCCGTACATCCTGCATCCCATCGAAGTGGCCCGGATCTGCGTGGAAGAAATCGGCCTCGGACCCACCGCCGTCGTGTGCGCCCTGCTGCATGACGTGGTGGAGGACACCGATGTGACCCTCAAGGAAATACACAAACAGTTTGGCGAACGCGTCGCGCTCATCGTGGACGGCCTGACCAAACTCGACAGCCTGCACGATTCCGAAAGCCCGCAGGCCGAAAACCTGACCAAGGTGCTTCGTACCATGCTGTCCGACGTGCGCGTGGTGCTCATCAAAATGGCCGACCGCCTGCACAACCTGCGCACCATCAAGAGCATGGTGCACCACAAGCAGATCAAGATCGCCGCCGAAACGAGCTCCATTTACGCGCCCCTGGCGCACCGCCTGGGTCTGTACAAGATCAAAACCGAGTTTCAGGACATCTGCCTGAAAATTTCCCACCCCGACGAATACCACGACATCGCAGACAAACTCGCCCAAACCAAACGCGCCCGGGAGCAGTACATCGAGTCGTTCAAACAACCCCTGCAAAAAGCCCTCGAAGAACAACTGGGTTTGGGGGTGCGCATCATTGGGCGACCCAAGAGCATCCATTCGATCTGGACCAAGATCCGAACCAAACAGGTGGATTTCGAAGACATTTACGACTTGTTCGCCATCCGAATCATCCTCGATGTGCCACCAGAGCGCGAAAAAATCGCCTGCTGGCAAGCGTATGCCATCGTCACCGATTTTTATACCCCTGTACCGGAGCGGCTCAAGGACTGGATCACCAACCCAAAAGCCAACGGATACACCTCGTTGCACACCTCGGTGATGGGGCCGGAAGGCCGTTATGTGGAGGTGCAAATACGAACCGAGCGCATGGACGAAATTGCCGAGCGCGGCTTCGCGGCACACTGGAAATACAAGGGCATACGGCGGCTGCGCAACGACACCGATGTGTTCGACAACTGGCTGAACCAAGTGCGCGACACCCTCGAAAACGTGGGCGCAGCCAATGCAGTGGAGGTGCTCGTGGACTTGCAAAGCGACTTGTTTTCCGAAGAAGTGCACGTGTTCACGCCGAAAGGAGAAATGAAAATTTTGCCTGAAGGCGCCACGGCACTCGATTTTGCCTTCAGCATTCACTCCGACATTGGCTGCACCTGTCGGGTGGTGAAGGTGAACAACCGCATCGAACGGATCAGCTACGTGTTGAAGAACGGCGACCAGATTCAAATCATTACGGACAAAAACCAGCGCCCCAATGAGGATTGGATGAACTATGTTCACACCTCAAAGGCCAAGAATCGCATCCGTTCCGCGCTGAAAGAAGAAAAACGCCGCCTGGCCGCCATGGGCCGCGAAACCCTGGAACGCAAGTTGAACAACCTGCACAAGTGCCCGGTAGAGGAAAACGCCGATATGCTCGCAAAGTGGTTCGGCTACCCCAACCGGCTGGAATTTCTCAGCGCCATCGCCCTCGAGCAAGTGGACCTGTCGGGGCTGAAATCGTTCCGCGCCGACGGGCAACGCCTCGTCGAAATCGAGGGCGAAAAAGCGCCGGGGCTTCACGAGAACGAACCCCGTCCCGGCGACGCGACCCAACAGGCCAAACCCCTGAAAAACCAGGCTGCCAAAGCGGACGTGTACATCAATGGGGAACCAGGCACCTACTATGCCTACTCCTTCGCCACCTGCTGCAATCCTGTGCAGGGCGACCCGATCTTTGCGTATGTCAGCGCGAACAAGGAGGGTGCCAAGATCCACCGCACCACCTGCCCGAACGCCCCGTTTTTGTTGGCCAACTATGAGTACCGGGTGCTAAAGGCCGAATGGGGCGCCGCCGTGAAAGCCGATTTCGTGGCGGCCATCCTCGTGACCGGTATTGACGCCGGCCCAGGCGTCATCCAGCAGCTCACCGACCGCATATCCGGCCTTGGCATCAATATCCGCGCGTTCTCCATCACCGGCGAAGGCGGCTATTTCGAAGGCCGCATGTCGCTGGTGGTGTCCAACACCAACCAGCTGAACCAGGCGATTTTGGCGTTGAAGGCGTTCAAGTTCGTAGCGAATGTGAGTCGGATGGAGTGAGGGCGCTACAAATCAAACTTGATCCCCTGCGCCAGCGGCACCGTCTCCGAGTAGTTGATCGTGTTCGTTTGCCGGCGCATGTACGCTTTCCAGGAATCCGAGCCGGACTCGCGCCCGCCACCGGTTTCCTTTTCGCCGCCGAATGCCCCGCCGATCTCGGCGCCCGATGTGCCGATGTTCACGTTGGCGATGCCGCAGTCCGAACCGGCAACCGAGAGGAAACGCTCGGCTTCGCGCAGGTTGTTGGTCATAATGGCCGACGACAAGCCCTGCGGCACACCGTTTTGCAGCGCGATTGCCTCTTCGATGGTTTTGTATTTCAGCAAATAAAGCACGGGCGCGAAGGTCTCGTGCTGCACGATGGCCCAGTCGTTTTGCGCCTCGGCGATGCAAGGTTTCACATAGCAGCCGCTTTCATAACCTGCTCCGCTGAGTACGCCGCCGTCCACCACCATTTTGCCGCCGGCTTTTTTGATTTCCGAAATGGCGTGTAGGTAGTTTTCCACCGCCTGGGTGTCAATGAGCGGCCCGACGTGGTTGTTCGGGTCGAGCGGGTCGCCGATGCGGAGCTGGGCGTAGGCGCCCGCAAGGGCAGTCTTGGCCTGTTCGTACACGCTCTCATGGATGATGAGCCGGCGGGTGCTGGTGCAGCGCTGGCCGGCGGTGCCCACAGCGCCGAACACGGCGCCGGTCAGCACCACTTTCATGTCGGCGGAGGGCGTGATGATGATGGCGTTGTTGCCGCCGAGTTCGAGCAGGCTGCGGCCGAGGCGCTCGGCCACGGTACGGCCCACGATCTTGCCCATGCGTGTGCTGCCGGTGGCGCTCACGAGGGGCACGCGGCTGTCTTTGGTCATGTACTCGCCCACTTTGTAGTCGCCGTTGATGATGCAGGAAATGCCTTCGGGAAGGTTGTTGGCTTTCAGCACTTTCTGGAACAGGTTCTGGCAGGCGATGGCGCACAGGGGCGTTTTTTCGGAGGCTTTCCACACGCACACGTCGCCGCATACCCAGGCGATGCAGGCGTTCCAGGACCATACGGCCACCGGGAAATTGAACGCGGAAATGATACCCACGATGCCCAGCGGGTGCCACTGCTCGTACATGCGGTGGCCGGGGCGCTCGCTGTGCATGGTGAGGCCGTAGAGTTGGCGGGAAAGGCCCACAGCAAAATCGCAGATGTCAATCATCTCCTGCACCTCGCCAAGACCCTCTTGCAGGCTTTTGCCCATTTCGTAGCTCACGAGGCGGCCCAGCGGGTCTTTGTATTGGCGCAAGACCTCGCCGTACTGACGCACGATTTCGCCGCGCTTGGGGGCCGGCATTTCGCGCCATACCCGGAACGCCGCTTCGGCGCTGGCAATCACCTGCTCGTACTGTTCGCGGGTGGTGACGGTGACGGAACCGATATGCTCGCCGTCCACGGGCGAGTGGCTGTGCAGGCTGCGGGCGCTGCCGGTGAGGTGTTCCTGACCGGTCCAGGTGCCGGCGTTTTTGGTCTTGAGGCCGAGCTTGCGGAGGAAATCTTTTTGCATGGGTGCGGGTTGGAAGGTTTCTGGTTAGAAGGTTAGAAGGTTTCAGGTTGGAGAGTTGCGGGTTTCGGTACCGTAGGGGCGACCCTTGTGGTCGCCCTGCTGCGGGGTTGGGCGACCACAAGGGTCGCCCTTAAGGTTATGCCGGCAATTTTAGGGGCGGCAAAGGTAGAGACACCTGCTGTGCCGTCACTCCATTTTTGAAAAAAAATACCCGTGGCTCACGGCGTTTTCGGCTTCGGTATTGATCTGAAAAATCGGGTGAACCCGTACGCGGCGCAAGGCTTCGATATCGCCCGGACGCAGGAGTTCTTCTGTGATCGGCAGCCCGGCTTCGCGGTACAGGCGGCCGTAGTCGGGGATGCGCAGGCGGTTCAGGGGCTGCACACTGTTGTCAATCCGGGCCCAGGCGGTGGGGGAAAAGCGCAGGAAATGGTAGATATTGATGCTGGTGTCGAAGTGCGCAAAGTGGTCGGACAGGTCAATGAAATGCGATTGCACCCCACCGGGTCGCGCGACACGCCGGAACTCGTGCAGGATGCCCGACAGAATTTCCGGGTAAATATGCTCGAAGGTGTTGTTGGAATGCACCAAATCAATCGAGCCGTCGGGCAGGTTCAGGTGGCGGGCGTCCTGCACGAGGTACTGGATCTGCAGGGCTTGCGTCAATTGGTCAAAATGGAGGGCGGTATTGGTTGCCATGCCGCGCAGGTACTCAAGCCGGTCCGGGCGGGCATGGACGTATTTTTCCAGTTTCCCTTGGTCGGTGTATTCCAGAAATTTCCGGATGGTGGTGCGCAGGTGCCCGGCGTTGGTGAGCAGGCTGATGTCCGCTGTGCGGATTTCTTCGGCGCCGTACAAAAACATGGCGATAGGCACTACCGGATACCAGCCGGCGCCCAGTTCGAGCGTGCTGCGCAAGGGAGCGCCGTCGGAAAGGCGTTCCCAAGCGCCGATGTGGTGGCGGGCGTGTTCCAGGCGGTCTTCGAAGTAGGCATCGCTGAGGAAAACGCCCTTGGTCACGTACTTTTGGAAAAAGTAGTTGATGCGCTGGCTGTACGGCAGGAACGAGATGGCTTTTTGGACGATGGCCTTAAGCACCCACTTCTGGATCATGGTCGGGAGGTATCGTGTCGAGTTGGTTCAGGTACTGTTCCCGCAACAGGCGGTTGTGGCGGATGTGGTGGCCGATGAGCACAAAAAACAGCGCGCGCGGGGTGCATTTCAGGCCACTGGCCGTACCGAGGAAGGTGGACTGCTTTTCGGTGCATTGTTTCAGGAGAAAAAGGGTGTTGTCGCGCACGGCCTTCCATTCCTTCAGAAGGTCTTTGATCGTCCGGCCGGATACGTCCACTTCTTCCATCCAGAAATCCTGGTTGAACCCCGGCAGCCCGATACGGTCGGCCCGCATGAACGACAGGATTCGGTAGGCAAACACCCGCTCAAAATCAATGAGGTGCATGATGACCTGTTTCACGCTCCACTTTTCCGGAGCGTAGCGGAAATCGCCGGCGCTTTCCGGCAATTTGCCCAACAACTCCTGGCTCTCCCGAAATGTGTTGCGCAGCAACGCCAATGCGCTGCCACGCTTGGGCAGTTCGCTCAGGTAAGCCTCGTGAAAGGGCGCGTACTCGCCTTTTTTTGGTCGTTTCATAAATATAGGTTTCGGGTTGGCAGGTTTCGGGTTTCGGGTTGGGAGGTTTCAGGTTTCAGGTTGGAAGGTTTCGGGTTTCAGGTTGGAAGGTTTCGGGTTTCAGGTTGGAAGGTTTCGGGTTTCAGGTTGGAAGGTTTCGGGTTTCAGGTTGGAAGGTTTCGGGGCTTACAACCTACTGGTGTTCCAACCCGAAACCTCTTAACCCGAAACCTTCTAACCTTTTCTCGCCAGTACAGTCATAAACCACACCTCAAACACGGTGTAGACGGCATACACCAGGAGGAATAGCCCGACGAACCAGGAATTTTGAGGTTTTGCGGTTTGCTGGTAGGCAAACAAAACGGCTACGGCTATGAGCATTTTGGCAAATACCGAGACCGAGACCAAGTTGTTGAATGCCAACTTGCTCGTGCTGGCGGCGGCATTTTTTCCGGCAAAAAAAAGTCCGGAGCAGATCGCAGCAAAAAGCACAAGGGTGCCGGCGGCAAATCCCGCGTGGGGCTGTGCGAGCGGCATCAGGGCAAGTATGGCCGCCAATAACGCGGCAGCACCAAGGGTAATACCGCTCAAGTACAGGAAAAATGTTTTGTTGTTCATGGCAACTGTTGTCGCGCAAAGGTACACATAGGCATGCCGAAACAATGCCTACTTTAGTTGCCGATACAGGGAAACCAAGGAGGCCACCATGAACAAAACGGTGAGAAATACGGCCCAGAGGGGGCGTTCGAGTTGCATTTTGGCATCCAGCCAGCGCCCGATGAACACGCCGGCGAGGCAGGCTCCGAGCAGTTGGAAGGCAAGTCCGCTGTACTTGGCCCAGTCCTTAATTGCGGACTTCCGCTTTTCCTCCGGCGATTTTGGCTGTAGCATCGGTTCCGGTTGTGGCATCAGCAGTTTTCCCAATACCATTGGCGATGCCGGTTTCCATTTTGCAGGTCACGTTGAACTTGGCGCCGCTCTGCACCAGCAGTTTATTGGTGGTGATGTCACCTTCCACCTCGGCAGTTTCGCGCACGTTGAGCAGTTCGCTAACCTGGAGTTTGCCCTTGAATCGGCCCTCGATGACGGCGTTCGCACAATTGATTTCGCCCTCTACTGCGCCCGTAGGGCCGATGATGACTTTGGATTTGCAGGTCAGTTTGCCCTTGATGGTGCCGTCCACGCGCAGGTCGCTGTCGCAGCGAAGGGATCCGTCCACTACGGTGCCTTTAACGAGCGTGTTCAGGGAACTGGATGGTGAGGTGGTTTGAGTTTTGGGTTCTTCTGTGTTTTTATTGTTGCCGAACATAGCGTCTTGGTTTAGGTAGTTGCAAAAATGAAAAAGATTTCCGCAGGGCACAAACCTACGGAAATCTTTTTCAGCATCGCTCCGGGAAAACACCCAATATGGTGTGCCCCGTATTAGAAATTCGGGCAGTACACCCCGCGGCGTTCCGGGCCGCAAATCTTGTACAACAGCGAAAACTCGAATGCGCCGTTGCCGTTGGAGGCGGTGTACAGGCTGGACGTGTTGATGTCGTAGCTGAAGCCGATGGTAAATTGCTCGTAGTCGAACCGCGTGCTGAGGATGAACGCGTCTATGAGCTTGTCGTCCTCCAGTTTGTTGGCCATACGCGCCCACACGCCGAGCTGGAACGCCTGGTGGTAACGGCGGCTGTTGCCCAGCAGGAACTTGAACGAGTTGCCGGCATTCACCTGAAAGGACGGGCCTTGGAAGAAGGTCACCGCGCCGGGTATGAGGCCGAAGCGCTTGCCGACCATGAATTCACCACCTGCATGGAGGGTGAATTTGCCGTACAGTGGAATGTCCTGGTTGCCGAACGACTGGTTGGCACGGTTGAGGTGGCTGAACGCCGCGCCGAAGTAGAAGTTGTTGTCTTCGTCGAACACGCTGAACCACAACAGACCAGCCGACATGTCGAGGAACAGGAAGTTCGGGTCCTCGATCACTTCGCCCGGTTGGTTGGGGTCGTACTGGCCGGCGCCGTTGTTCTGGCTGGGCCAGCGGAGGGCTGCGCTGTTGATGCTGCGCTGGCTCACGCCGAAGTCGCCACCGAACACGAGGTAGTGGGCTTTGCGGCGGTAGCCGCCCATTTTTTTGGCATACGAACCCGAAATACGAGCCTGCATGGTGGCAAATTCGGATTCGCCGGCCTTATCGGCCCACAGCGTACCGCCGAGGCCGAAGTAGTCGTAGCGGCCCACGGCAATTTTTTGATCGTAGGAAGCCGAGTAGGTGTTGTAGGCGTTCGGACCGAGGATGGACGACCACTGGTTGCGGTAGTTGGCCACGAAACGGTGATTGCAGTTCATCACCCCGGTCATGGCCGGGTTGAGGTTCAGGGGACTCATGTAGAACTGCGAAAAGTGGATGTCCTGAGCTTGCATTGCCGTGACAGACAGAAACAGCACGAGACCGAGCAAACGAGCGTGTAGAGCAGTTTTTTTCATAGACAGGCAGACTATGTTGTTTGGTTGTGAACTTCTTGTGACAGCGAAAGAGAAGGCTTGAAACGATCTCTTTTACTTGTTAAGGTTGGCAAAGGTAGATTTTTCCCTTTTCGGAACGAAAGCTTTGCAATGTTTTGCTGGCGAATTTGAAAATTTTAACGCTCGCCCCCCGATCCGGCCATTTTGTCCCACCCCTCTCGGGGCGACAAAACGGCTTGTCTAACGCGGGCATTTTGCGGTGTATTTTGGCAAAGACGTTAAGGTTTTCGGTTGGGTAGATGTTTTAACAGGGCGAGACGCTGCCTGATGCGTGTTAAAAGTGTCACAGAGGCTCACAGAGTTTTAGAGGACACAGAGTTTTTTTATTTCTCTGTGTCCTCTAAAACTCTGTGAGCCTCTGTGACACTTTTACTCTACGGATGGAAAAAACTCTATCAGCCTCTGTGACACCCAAAAAATCACAAACGCCTGCTCACCTGCCGCACCATATGGTTTTTCCAGTCGGAGAACGTGCCCGCGAGGATGTGCTCCCGTGCCGTGCGCACGAGCCAGAGATAAAACCCGAGGTTCTGGAGCGACGCCAATTGCATGCCGAGAATTTCTTCGTTGACGAACAAATGGCGCAGATAAGCGCGGCTGTGCGTTTGGCTGGTGTGTACAGGACATTGGGCGTCAATGGGGTCGAAGCAGTCCTTCCACTTGGCGTTTTTGATGTTCACGATGCCCTCTGCGGTGTAGAGCATGCCGTGGCGGGCATTGCGGGTAGGCAACACGCAATCGAACATGTCAATGCCCCGGGCGATGCACTCCAAAATGTTTTCCGGGGTGCCCACGCCCATGAGGTAGCGCGGCTTGTCGGCGGGCAGTATTTCCGTCACCAGTTCCGTCATGGCGTACATGTCCTCCACGGGCTCGCCCACCGACAGCCCTCCGATGGCGTTGCCGTCGCGCCCGAAGGAGGCGATGGTCTCGGCAGAAGTTTTCCGCAGTTCGGGATAGGTACTGCCCTGCACGATGGGGAACAACGTTTGGGCATAGCCGTACAGCGGCTCGGTGGCATCGAAGCGTTCCGCGCAGCGCCCGAGCCAGCGGTGGGTGAGTTCCATCGAGTTTTTCGCGTAACGGAAATCGCATGGGTACGGCGTGCACTCGTCGAAGGCCATGACGATGTCGGCTCCGATTACGCGCTGGATGTCCATCACGCCCTCCGGGGTGAAGGTGTGTTTGGAGCCGTCAATGTGGCTCTGGAACGTGACACCCTCTTCTTTGATCTTGCGCCGGTGCGCGAGCGAGTACACCTGAAAGCCACCGCTATCGGTCAGGATCGGTTTGGCCCAGCCGTTGAACCGGTGCAGGCCGCCGGCCGTGCGCAGGGTGTCGAGGCCAGGACGCAGGTAAAGGTGGTAGGTGTTGCCGAGAATGATCTGCGCCCGGATGTCCCGCTCCAGTTCGTGCTGATGCACCGCCTTGACGGTGGCCGCCGTGCCCACGGGCATAAAAATCGGCGTCTCGATCCGGCCATGGCCGGTTTCGATCATGCCCGCCCGGGCGCGGGTGTTCGTATCGGTTTTTATCAGATCGAATTTCATTTTATCGGGTTTCGGGTTTGGCGGTTTCGGGTTTCGGGGTTTCGGGTTGGAGAGCTGTTCCAACCCGAAACCCCGAAACCCGAAACCCCCAAACCCCTTTTCAAGCCAAATTCCGCCGGCTGTCCAACTTCAGCAGCACGCCGATCATAAGTGTGCACCCGATGAGCGATGAACCGCCGGAGCTAATAAATGGCAAGGGAATTCCGATGATGGGAAAAAGCCCCATGGTCATACCTATATTGATTATGACGTGTACGAAAATAACGCCCGCCACGCCGTACGCGTAAATTCTCGAAAAGTTGGAACGTTGGCGCTCGGCGATCTGCGTGATCCGGTACAGCAGCACGAAGAACAGCCCCACCACGCCGAGCACGCCCACAAAGCCATGTTCCTCGCCGACGGTGCAAAAGATAAAGTCGGTGCTCTGCTCGGGCACATACTTGAGCTTGGTCATGTTGCCGTTCAGCGGGCCTTTGCCGAAAAACCCGCCGGAGCCGATGGCCATTTTGGAATGCAGCAGGTTGTAGGCCGACCCCCTCGCGTCAGAACTTGCCTCGGAAGGGTTCAGCCAGATGCGGATGCGCTGCTGCTGGTGCGGGGCCATGAGCGAGTAGCCGAATTCGGCCAGAAACACCATTCCGCAAGCAAGCCCAAGTACCAGACCGATCAATTGTAGCCGGCGTTGGATGAGGGTGTTCTTGCGGAGATAGCTCTTCAAAAAAACGGCGGTCAGAAAAACGAGCGGCAAGGCCATGATCCAAAGCGGGCCGATCTGATACGTTTCGGGTGGCGCGGAGGCAGCTTGTTTGCCAAGTCCATTATCTACAGCAAGTTTCCAGACCCAGGCGCTGATCTCGTCCCACCAATAGGTGATCGGTGCGAGCAGCAAGAGCGCGACCCACCAGGGGCGAGTGTTTTGGTGCTCCGAAACGATGCGCATGCTTGCCAACAGCATCAGTGCGGCGGCTACTTTGGGCGCGGGAAACATCAGGCCCAGAATGACCATCAGCGCCGTGCCAAACCCCAACGCATACCATCCAGAAGGCAGACCCTCGCGGTACATGACCAACACAAAGGAAAAAAACACCAGCGCCGACCCGGTGTCTTTTTGCAACAGGATGATCAGTGCCGGCAACAAAAAAAGAACGGCCGTGTATATGCGCGGCTTGGTGTCGCGCAGGGTCACCCCGGTGGCGCTGAGGTATCCGGCTATGGCCAAGCAGGTGCTGAACTTGACCACTTCCGAGGGCTGGAACGAAAATCCGCCGAACTGGTACCAGGCATTGGCGCCGTTTACCTCTCTGCCCAACACGATGGTGCCAGCCAGCAAAACCAATGAAGCAAGGTAAAATGGGATGGCCAGGGTGCGCCAAAAGGTCCAGTCGGACATTTGAATAAAAAAGAAAATAACCGCGCAGAGAACGATGAAAAACAGCTGCTTGCCGGCACTGTTTTCCAGGTTGAATATCTGACCCGAGGCGCCTGTGCCCGCGCTTACCGAATAAATCATTACCCACCCCACCATAACGAGTGCGATGTAGCAGGTAAGCAGGACATAGTCCAGCTCTTGTATGCCCGTAGCCGTGTTTTTGAAACCCTTCATTTCCGTATATGGTGGCCGCTTTGCATTACTCCAGAAAGTCGCGGGGGTGAATGTTGTTGTCCCGGGTCGGATAGGCGTCCGGGTAGGTGTCTTTCAATAGAATCAGGGTAGAAAGCGCCTCTTGACGTGTCAGAAATGCGCCAACACGCAGCTTGTAGTACGGTTTTTCGTGTACCCAGTCGGCAGACATTTCCGGGTGGAGGTTCAAAAATTGTGTTTTCCCAGCCTCCACGCGCTGCCGATCGGTGCTGGACATGATC
>Ga0268299_1001298_pt1 | contig 47336 bp, 35 predicted proteins | sample NOBtaG_FD_193484 | JGI IMG/M metagenome (GOLD analysis project Ga0268299, IMG submission 193484) | Activated sludge microbial communities from bioreactor in Nijmegen, Gelderland, Netherland - NOB reactor | ecosystem: Engineered > Bioreactor > Aerobic > Activated sludge | place: Netherlands... | reverse complement strand
TGTCAAGTCCAGGATAAGGTTCTTCGCGTAGCCTCGAATTAAGCCACATGCTCCACCGCTTGTGTGAGCCCCCGTCAATTCCTTTGAGTTTCAGCCTTGCGACCATACTCCCCAGGCGGGGTACTTAACACTTTTGCTTCGACTGTGAACCCATGTCCAGTCCACAATCTAGTACCCATCGTTTAGGGCCAGGACTACCGGGGTATCTAATCCCGTTTGCTCCCCTGGCTTTCGCGCCTCAGCGTCAGAAGGTGTCCAGCACGCCGCTTTCGCCACCGGCGTTCCTCAGGATATCTACGCATTTCACCGCTCCACCCTGAGTTCCGCATGCCCCTACACCCCTCGAGATCCGCAGTATCCATGGCAGTTCTCCGGTTAAGCCGGAGGATTTCACCACAGACTGGCGGACCCGCCTACGCGCCCTTTAAGCCCAGTGATTCCGAATAACGTTCGCACGGTTCGTCTTACCGCGGCTGCTGGCACGAACTTAGCCCGTGCTTCCTCCAGGGATCGGTCAAGCTTGCGCCTTCCTCCCCCTCGACAGTGCTTTACAACCCGAAGGCCTTCATCGCACACGCGGCGTCGCTCGGTCAGGCTTGCGCCCATTGCCGAAGATCCTCGACTGCAGCCTCCCGTAGGAGTCTGGCCAGTGTCACAGTGCCAGTGGCGCGGGTCGTGCTCTCACACCCGCTAGACATCTTGGCCTTGGTGAGCCGTTACCTCACCAACTAGCTAATATCACATGGGCCGCTCCTGAGGCGAAATTCATTTCGTAGCAAGAAGATGCCCCCTCGCTACATCGCCCGGTATTACCCTCTCGTTAGAGAGGCTATCCCAGTCCCCAGGGTACGTTACCCATGCCTTACTGCCCCTTTCGCCACTTCCCCCAGTATTGCTACCGGGATTCGTTCGACTTGCATGCCTAATCCACGCCGCCAACGTTCATTCTGAGCCAGGATCAAACCCTTCAAAAGGTATTCGCGTACTTGATCTTGCGACCAAGCTTGTGAACACAGAAGAATTTGAGTCGCCAATAGCTCGGACTCAAAGAACTCTGCTCGGATGACCTCGCTTGGTTTCCCAAGGGAGGGACCATCCGTCGCGAGGATGAGCCGGCTACCGGCACTACCACCCTCGCTGTGGCTTGAGGTCCATACCGTGTTGTCAAAGATCGTCGTTGCTTGACTTTCTCGCGTCCGTCTCGCACTCGACAAGGTGAATCATAAAGGGGGGGGGGGGGGTGGTCAAGGCTTCTTTGCGAAAAAAATGGGAACAGGCCCCGGACCCCGGCCGAGGTGGCTGCCGGGTCGCTGCGGCGACGCGGGGTTTCCCCGCTCTGGCGAAGGTGGCTTCTTGCCGCTACCATGTCCATTATCCCGCCGGGAATTTCGTGCCGTCAAGCACAAACCCGGCGTCCCGGCCCTCTTCCGAGGGATTTCATCGCCCGGGCCTCCTCCATCCGGAACTGCCATGCCGACGGTCCGCGTCCTTGTCCTGCGGTCCCCCGGGGCGAACTGCGACCACGAGACCCAGGCCGCCTTCGAGCGCGTCGGGGCCGTCGTCGAACGCCTCCACGTCAACCGCCTCCGCGAAAACGCCAAGGCCCTCGACCCGTTCCAGGTCCTCGTCGTCCCCGGCGGGTTCAGCTACGGCGACGACGTCGGGGCGGGGAAACTGCTCGCCGTCCAGCTGGCTCACTTCCTCGGCGATGCCCTGCTGCGGTTCCGGGCCCGCGAGAAGCTGATCCTCGGCATCTGCAACGGCTTCCAGGCCATCCTCAAGGCCGGCCTGCTCGTGCCGCCGGACGAGGACGGCGCGGTCGCCACCCTGTCGAACAACACGAGCGGCCGCTACGAGGACCGCTGGGTCCACCTCCAGGTGACGGCCGGCCACCGCTGCCCGTTCCTGACCGGGCTCGACCGGCTGTACGTGCCGATGGCCCACGGCGAGGGGCGGTTCCTGGTCCGGACGGAGTGGCAGCTCCAGGGCCTGGCCCAGGCGGGGCAGCTCGTCCTGCGCTACTGCGACGCCGACGGCCAGCGCGGCGGCGCGCTCCCCGGCGGTCGGCCGGCCAACCCGAACGGCTCCCAGGACGACGTGGCCGGGCTCTGCGACGCGACGGGCCGGGTGCTCGGCCTGATGCCGCACCCGGAGCGGCACATGCTCGCGACGCAGCACCCGCAATGGACGCGGAGGCCGACGCCGCCGGGGGAGGACGAGGAGGGGGACGGGCTGGCGATCTTCTGCAACGCGGTGCGGTTCTTTCAGTGAACGAGCCCCAGGACATCAATCGTCGGTTGCGGCCGGTTCCTCGGCCGCGTCGTTCGCCGGGTTCGCAAGCATTCGGAGGATGTGCCGGGCGAGCGGTTCCTTGATCTCGCGGTGGCGAGGGACCGGCTGGCTCACCCCGGTTTGCGGGTTGCGGTACCAGTCGTGCCGCCCGCCGTGGCGAACCAGGACGCACCCCAGCGCCTCGATCGCGCGAACAAGGTCGATCCGCTTCATGGGATGACCAACTCGTCCACTTTCCGAATGCCAGGAATCTCGCCGCTGGTCAGGTCGGCGTACAGGTCGCGCAGGTGGTCCTTGAGGTCCTCGAACGTCTCGCCCTGGGTCCAGTAATCGGGGTAGTCCACCAGGTAGCCGAACCAGGCCCCGTCCTGCTGCCAGTGGACGAACTTCAGGGTGGTCATTCGCGGCACCTCCGGTCGGGCTCCGACGCCATTCTATCACTCCGTCCCGTACCGATTCGCCGCCGCCTCGGCCGCCTCGCGGGCCATCCGTTCGCGCACCTCGCGAGCCCGCCGCTCTTTGTCGGCCGCCTCGCGGATGAGGCGTTGCCGCTCGACCGAATCGACCTGCGCGAAGCGATCCTCCGCGTCGGCCGGGCTCTCACCCGGCAGGCGACGGTCCAGGCACCGCAGCGCCCGCCGCACCAGTTCCTCGCGGCGTTCCTCGTCGAGGCGCAGCCGGTCGGCCGGGACGAGGGCGGCGACCGCGGCCAGCTCCTCCGTCAGCAGCCGACGCACCGCCCCGTCGGGATGCCGGCCTCGACGCAGCGACGGGTGCCACAGCAGGCGACACGCGGCCAGCACCCACAGCAGCCGGTTCCGTTCCGGCCGGGAGTCGTCCTTTGCCGCGAACACGGCCAGGAAGTCGGCCCCGGGCGGCTCGCCCTCCAGCGTGTCGAGCAGGTCGGCGACGACCGCCCCGACCGGCGTCCGGGCGTCGGCGAACTCGGCCGGCGTCTCGGCCAGCCAGCGGAGGAAGTCCGCCAGCGGCGGCAGGTCGTCGGGGGCGAGGGTCATGGAAGCCTCGGAGCCACGGCGATGCGAAGCAAGAAGACCGGAGTTGAACCACGAAATACACGAAATACACGAAAGGAAACCAAGGCCGTCTTTGTCTTCTTTCGTGTATTTCGTGTATTTCGTGGTTCTCAATCTGTCCTGCGACGTGCCGGGATGGTTACGTCGTCAGGTACTTCGCGAACAGGTCCCGCTCCGGCCAGGCCCGCACCTTCGCCGCCGTGTCGTTCAGCGGGCCTTCGATCAGGCCGGAGAGCACCTGGCCGTCCGGGGTGCGGTCGGTGTTGAACAGCACCGCCCAGCAGAGGTTGTCCGAGCGCCGGTAGAGCAGCGTCGAGGTGCCGGAGATCAGGCCGCCGTGCCAGGCGTTGCCGCGGCCGTCGGCGGCCGGGCGGAAGTTCCAGCCGCAGCCGTAGTACGCCGGCTTCGGCTTGCCGTCCGCCTCGTGGCCCGCCTCGCCGGCCGGCCGCTCCCACATCGTCGCGATCGTCGCCTCCTTCAGCAGCGGGCACGCCTTCGGGTCGTCGAACGCGGCGGCGAAGCGGACCAGATCGACCGCCGAGGCGATCCAGCCGCCGTGGGCCTCGTAGCCCTCGAAGTTCTCCGCCCCGTCCGGGATCGGCACCATCTTGCCGACGTGCGGCGGGTAGATGCATGCACCCTGGCGGCGCTTGTGGTCATAGTAGGTCACCTCGCCGGCGGCCCGGTTCTCCGGCAGGGCCCGGCCGAGTTGGGGAGCCGTCACGCCGAGCGGCGCGAACACCTCTTTCTGAACGAACGCCTCGTAGCCCTGGCCGGTCGCCTTCTCGATGGCCCGGCCGAGGAGCAGGTAGTCGAGGTTGGCGTAGGCGTAGCGAGCCCCCGGCTCGAAGTCGAACGGCTGGCCCAGCATGTAGCGGATGACCAGCTCCGGCGGCACGGGCGTCTTCGTGTCGAACGCCTTGGCGATGGCCGTGAATCGGCCGATCGGGTCGAACGACTTCGCCCGGTCCCAGCCGCCGGTGTGCTGGAGGCACATGCGGACGGTAACCTTCTTCCAGCGCGGGTCCATCTCGGTGCCGGCCGGCGGCGTCCAGGCCGGGATGCGGTCGAGGATCTTGTCGTCGAGGCCGAGCTTGCCCTGCTCGACGAGTTTCATCACCGCGACGGCGGTCAGCGGCTTGGAGACGCTGGCGATGCGGAACCGGGCGTTCGGCTCGACCGGCGTCTTGCGGTCGAGGTCGGCGAAGCCGTAGCCGCGGGCGTGGACGAGCTTGCCGTTGCGCGAGATGGCGAGGGCCGCCCCGGGGGCCTTGTGCTTATCGAGGAAGCCGAGGACGAGGTCGTCGAACGGCTTGAGGCCGTCGTCGGCCTCGCCGGTGGTCGGCGGGGCGTCGGCCGCGGCGAACGGCGACAGGGTCAGGGCGAGGCCGGCGGCGAGGACCTGGCGGCGGGACGGCTGCATGGCGGCTCCGGAGACGGGGATCGGGGGACGAGGACATGGTAAACCGGCCGGCCGCCCAACGCCAGGGGCCGGTTCGTGGCGGCCGAGGTCCGCCAGGTCCGCCAACGTTTTGCGCGCGCCTTGGGGTGCCTTTTTCCTGGCGGAGCGGACCGCTCCACGCCCCATCCCATCACGCCGATGCGGGTTTGGCCCAGTGAATTCCCGCCGGATTGTGGAAACCGCGTGGCGGAAGCTCAGGGTGCCTTGGGTACCGGGGAGGCGTGCTTCCGTAGGGCGTCGTCGCGGCGACGTTTCAGGTCGGCGTTGTCGGGGTCGTCGAGCAGGAGCCGGTTGAGGTGGAACGCCACGGCGAACCACTGCTTTTGCTGCTCGGCGCGGGCGGCCTGGTCGGTGTGGTAGCGCTTCCGCTCGGCGGCGTCGGGGAACGGCCAGGGCGAGCCGTCCGGGAGGAGCAGGTCGACGATTTGCACCCAGTTGCCGTTGGGTTTCGCGGCGAGTCGGCCGTCGGGGGAGGTGGCGGAGCCGGGGGCGGGCCGCGGCGGCGGATTGTCGGCGGCGGCGGGCTGGCCGGTGGCGGTGTCCCAGGCCAGGACCCTGCCGACGGCATCCCAGGCGAACACCTTCTTGCCGTCGGGACTCCAGGCTACGGTGGTCACAGTACAGGTGAGCCCTGTCAGGGCGCGGACTTCCCGGCCCGTCTCGGCATCCCACACCTTCGCCGTACTATCCGCGATTAGGAGGCGCTTGCCGTCGGGGCTCCACGCCACGCCGGCCACACCGGCGATGTGGCCCCTGAGGGCGCGGAGTTCCTGGCCCGTCGCGGCGTCCCAGACCTTCGCCGTGCGGTCTTCGCTCCCCGTAAGGAGGCGCTTGCCGTCGGGGCTCCAGGACACGCTTAGCACCCTGTTGGCGTGCCCCTTGAACGTGAGGACTTCCTGGCCCGTCTCGGCATCCCACACCTTCGCCGTACCGTCCGTGCTCCCCGTAAGGAGGCGCTTACCGTCGGGGCTCCACGCCACGCTCGTCACATTACGGGTGTGCCCCTTGAGGGCGCGGACTTCCTCACCCGTCTCCGCGTCCCAGACCTTCGCCGTGCGGTCCCAGCTCCCGGTGAGGAGGCGCTTGCCGTCAGGGCTCCACGCCACGCTCGTCACGGTGTTGGTGTGCCCCTTGAGGGCGCGGAGTTCCTGGCCCGTCGCGGCGTCCCACACCTTCGCCGTACCGTCCGCGCTCCCGGTAAGGAGGCGCTTGCCGTCGGGGCTCCACGCCACGCCGGTCACGGTGTTGGTGTGTCCCTTGAGGGTGAGGACTTCCTGGCCCGTCTCGGCATCCCACACCTTCGCCGTACCGTCCGCGCTCCCGGTAAGGAGGCGCTTGCCGTCGGGGTTCCACGCCACGCCGGTCCACACGTACGCGATGTCATCGAGCCGAATGAGGAAGCTCAAGACGTTCACCCGTGCGGTGAGCGCCTCGAGGGCGCGGACTTCCTGGCCCGTCGCGGCGTCCCACACCTTCGCCGTCCGGTCCCCGCCCCCCGTGAGGATGCGTTCGCCGTTGGGGCTCCACGCCACGCTGAACACACCGCCGGTGTGTCCCTTGAGGGTGAGGACTTCCAGGCCCGGCTCGGCATCCCACACCTTCGCCGTGCGGTCGCGGCTCCCGGTGAGGAGGCGCTTGCCGTCGGGGCTCCACGCCACGCTGGTTACCCGAGAGGTGTGCCCCTTGAGGGTGAGGACTTCCTGGCCCATCTCGGCGTCCCACACCTTCGCCTCACCGGGTTGGCCAAGAGAATCGCTCCCGGTGAGGAGGCGCTTGCCGTCGGGGCTCCAGGACACGCCGGTCACAAGGCTGGTGTGCCCCTTGAGGGCGCGGACTTCCACGCCCGTCTCGGCGTCCCAGACCTTCGCCATCTTGTCGTAGCTCCCGGTGAGGAGGCGTTTGCCGTCGGGGCTCCACGCCACGCTGGTCACATCGCTGGTGTGGCCCCTGAGGGCGCGGAGTTCCTGGCCCGTCTCGGCGTCCAACACCTTCGCCTCTCCGGGTTTGCCAGAATCTCCGCCCGCCGCGCCCCCCGTAAGGATGCGCATGCCGTCGGGGCTCCACGCCACGCTGGTTACCCGATAGGTGTGCCCCTTGAGGGGGAGGACTTCCTGGCCCGTCTCGGCATCCCATACCTTCGCCTCTCCGGGCATGTTAGAACCCAGAGTGGACCCTCCGCCCCCCGTGAGGAGGCGCTTGCCGTCGGGGCTCCACGCCACGCTGTATACCCCGCGGGTGTGCCCCTTAAGGGTGAGGACTTCCTGGCCCGTCTCGGCATCCCACACCTTCGCCGTCTGGTCCCCGCTCCCCGTAAGGATGCGCTTGCCGTCGGGGCTCCACGCCACGCCGGTCACATTGTTAGTGTGGCCCCTGAGGGCGCGGAGTTCCTGGCCCGTCGCGGCGTCCCAGACCTTCGCCGTGCGGTCAAAACTCCCGGTGAGGATGCGCTTGCCGTCGGGGCTCCAGGACACGCTGCTCACCTCGCCGGTGTGTCCCTTGAGGGGGAGGACCTCCTGGCCCGGCTCGGCATCCCACACCTTCGCCGTCTGGTCCCCGCTCCCCGTGAGGAGGCGTTTGCCGTCGGGGCTCCACGCCACGCTCGTCACAAGGCCGGTGTGCCCCTTGAGGGGGAGGACCTCCTGGCCCGGCTCGGCATCCCACACCTTCGCCTCTCCGGGTATGCTAGAACCCAGATTGAATCCTCCGCCCCCCGTAAGGATGCGCTTGCCGTCGGGGCTCCACGCCACGTCGGTCACAATGTTGGTGTGGCCCCTGAGGGCGCGGAGTTCCTGGCCCGTCTCGGCGTCCCACACCTTCGCCTCACCGGGTTTGCCAGAATCTCCGCCCCCCGTAAGGATGCGCTTGCCGTCGGGGCTCCACGCCACGCTGGTTACCCGATAGGTGTGCCCCTTGAGGGGGAGGACTTCCTGGCCCGTCTCGGCGTCCCAGACCTTCGCCTCTCCGGACTTGTATGGCTCCCCGCTTCCAGTGACGATGCGCTTGCCGTCGGGGCTCCACGCCACGCTGGTTACCCGAGAGGTGTGCCCATTGAAGGTGAGGACTTCCTGACCCATCTCGGCATCCCACACCTTCGCCGTCTGGTCCCCGCTCCCCGTGAGGAGGCGTTTGCCGTCGGGGCTCCACGCCACGCTGGTCACGGTGTTGGTGTGCCCCTGGAGGGCGCGGAGTTCCTGGCCCGTCTCGGCGTCCCAGACCTTCGCCTCTCCGGGTTTGCCAGAATCTCCGCCCCCCGTAAGGATGCGCTTGCCGTCGGGGCTCCACGCCACGCTCGTCACATAGTTGGTGTGCCCCTTGAGGGCGCGGACTTCCTCACCCGTCTCGGCGTCCCAGACCTTCGCCGTCTTGTCGTAGCTCCCGGTAAGGATGCGCTTGCCGTCGGGGCTCCACGCCACGCTCGTCACAGAGATGGTATGCCCCTGAAGTGTATACTTGCTGGAGTCGAAGCGCCGGCGGAGGTGGGCATGCTCCCAGCCGCGCAGGTCCCACTGGCATTCTTCCAGATGGCGGAAGGCATCCTCCGCGTTGTTCTCGTTGAAGGCGGCCTGCGCCAGCAGGAGCTTGCCGGCGTAGATCGACCCCTCGGCCCGACGCAACTGGTCCTTCGTATCGGCCTCCGCCTTTCGTGCCGCTTTGGCCTCCGCGTCGGCTTTGCCTTCCGCTGTCCGAGCTTCGCCCTCGGCCTTGCGGGCGGCCTTCGCTTCCGTGCCCGCCTTGCCTTCCGCTGTTCGCGCCTCGCCTTCGGCCTTGCGGGCTTCGCCTTCGGCTTTCCGCGCTGCCGTCGCCTCCTGCCCGGCCTGGTAGGCGAACCAGGCCGACACCCCCACGCCGGCCGTCAGCACCAGGAACACCGTCGCCACCAGGGCCGACACCACCGGATTCCGCCGTACCCATCTGGCCGCCCTCTCCAGCGAGCCGACCGGACGGGCCTTCACCGGCGCGCCGGCGAGGAAGCGCTCCAGGTCGGCGGCCAGATCCTCGGCGCTGGCGTAGCGCTTCCTGGCGTCCTTCTGCAGGCACTTGTGAACGATCGTCTCCAGGTCGATCGGCACCTGCGGGTTGAGCTGCCGCAACGGCACCGGCTCGTCCGCCAGGACCTGGATCAGCGTGTCGTGGAACGTCGCGGCCCGGAACGGTGGCCGGCCAGCCAGGCACTCGTAGAGGATCGCCCCCAGGGCGTACACGTCCGCCGACGGGCCGACGTCCTTCGATTCGCCGCGGGCCTGCTCCGGCGGCATGTACGACGGCGTCCCCAGGATCGTACCGCTGCGCGTCGCCCCCTCCTCGTCGAGCTTCTTCGCCAGGCCGAAGTCGGCGACCTTCGGCTGGCCGCCGGCACCGAGAAGGACGTTGGACGGCTTCAGGTCGCGATGGATCACCCGCGCCTCGTGCGCCGCGTGGACCGCCTCGGACAACCGCCGGACCAGGTCGGCCGCCTCGCGCGGCGGCAGCGGGTTCCGCGCCAGCTTGTCGTGTAGCGAGCCGCCCGGGCAGTATTCCAGGGCCATGAACGGCCGGCCGTCGTGCTCGCCGACCTCGAACACCTGGACGATGCCCGGGTGCTGCAACCGCGCGACCGCCTCCGCCTCGGCCTTGAACCGCACCGCCTCGGCGTCGTTGGCGTGGGCCCCGGCCAGGATCACCTTCAGGGCGCAGTGCCGCTTGAGCCGGAGGTCGCGCGCCAGGTAGACGATCCCCATGCCGCCGCGGCCCAGCACACGCTCGATCTCGTAGCCGGCCGGGGCCCGGACGTCGGCCGTCCCGGTCGGATACGGCGCTTCCGGCGGGATGGTGACGGGCTCGACGGCGTCCGAGAGGGGCGTGGTTTCGTCGGGGCGAGACATGGCCGGGCTCCGGGGAGGACGACGTCACTCGGCCGGGCATCGTACCACCGCCGGGATTGAGCGTCCATCGTGCAGCCCGTAAACTGCCCCGTATGGACAGCGACCTGCACATCCTGTTCGAGGACAACCACGTCCTGGCGGTCGCCAAGCCGGCCCCGCTGTTGACGCAGGCCCCGCCGCACGTCCCGTCGCTGGAGGCCCGCGTCAAGGACTACGTCAAGCGCAAGTACAACAAGCCGGGCAACGTCTACCTCGGCATCCCGCACCGGCTCGACCGGCCCGTGTCCGGCGTCGTCGTCTTCGCCCGCAACACCAAGGCGGCCCAGCGGCTCGCCGAGCAGTTCCAGTCGCGCCAGGTCGAGAAGGTGTACTGGGCCGTCGTCGAGGTCGTCCCCGGTGTCGAGCCGCCGGAGGAGGGCGTCTGGGAGGACTGGCTCCGCAAGGTCGGCGACGAGTCGCGCGCCGAGGTCGTCGAGGAAACCGCCGACGGGGCGAAGCGGGCCGAGACGGCGGTTCGGTGTCTGCGACGATGCGAGGACGCGGCCCTGCTTGAACTGCGACCGCGGACGGGGCGGATGCACCAGCTGCGCGTCCAGGCCGCCCGACGCGGCTGGCCGGTGCTCGGCGATGCGCTCTACGGCGCGTCCCGTTCCTTCGGGCCGGACGTAAGCGAATCGCGCGACCGGCTCATCGCCCTGCACGCGCAGGCGCTGACGTTCCTGCACCCGATCAGCTACGAGCCGGTCACGCTCACCGCCCCGCTGCCCGACGCCTGGGCCGGGTGGGAAGCGTAGGTCAGGCTTTCCAGCCTGACTCTTCGGCGTCGAACGTCAGGCTGGAAAGCCTGACCTACGAGGAGACCCATGGGCCAGAACACCGCGATCGAATGGACCGAGACGACCTGGAACCCGCTCACCGGCTGCACCAAGATTTCGCCAGGCTGTACCCACTGCTACGCGGAACGCATGTCGCTCCGCCTCCGGGCGATGGGCCAGGCGAACTACGCCAACGGCTTCGACCTGACGATGCACGACCACATGCTCGAACGGCCGCTCTCCTGGCGGCGGCCGCAGCGCGTCTTCGTCAACTCGATGAGCGACCTCTTCCACGCCGACGTGCCGGAGGACTTCATCCGCCGCGTCTTCGACGTGATGGAGCGCGCCCACTGGCACCGCTTCCAGGTGCTGACCAAGCGGGCCGAGCGCCTGGAAGAACTCGCCCCGCGGCTGCCGTGGCCGGGCAACGTCTGGATGGGCGTCAGCGTCGAGCGCGCCGACTACGCCTGGCGCATCGACCACCTGCGGACGGTGCCGGCCCGGGTGCGCTTCCTGTCGCTGGAGCCGCTGCTGGGGCCGCTTCCCGGCCTCGACTGGAGCGGCATCCACTGGGCGATCGTCGGCGGCGAGTCCGGCCCCGGAGCCCGGCCGCTCGACCTCGACTGGGTGCGCGACCTCCGCGACCAGTGCAACGCCGCGGGGGTGTGCTACTTCTTCAAGCAGGTCGGCGGCGTCGACAAGAGCAAGACCGGCCGGGAACTCGACGGCCGGACGTGGGACGAGATCCCCAACCCGACGTGACCCTACCGACCTGCCCGGGCCGCCGGCCGGGCGACTACAATGGCCCCGTTATCGGACAAGGAGCGTGCGATGTCGCAGGTGCTGTTCCTCTGTACGGGCAACTACTACCGCAGCCGGTACGCCGAGATCCTGTTCAACTCCCACGCGACCACCCTGGCCCTGCCGGTCCGGGCCGACTCGCGCGGCCTCATGGTCGACGTGTACGGCCACTACAACATCGGCCCGATGGCGGCCGAGGCGGCGGCCCGGCTCCGGGCGCGCGGCATCGACTGCCCGACGAAGGTGCGCCCGCCGCGCCAGCTCGCCGAGGACGACCTGACCCGGGCCGAGCTGATCGTCGCCCTGAAGGAACTGGAGCACCGGCCGATGGTGCTGGAGCGCTTCCCGGCGTGGCACCCGCGCATCGTCTACTGGCACGTCGATGACATCGGCGACTGCCCGGTCGAGGACGCCCTCTCGGCGATCGACCGCGAGATGGAGGCGTTGCTGACCCGGTGGAAATCTCCGACGTGAGGCGGCCATGACCGGCAAGACGTTCTGGCTCGATGGCAAGATCCGCCGCTACGAGCGCGACCTGCTCCGCCGCAAGATCGCGGCCCTGGGCGGCAGCGTCCAGGACGACGTCGATGCCGGGCTGGACTATCTCGTCCTGGCCGAGGCGCGGCGGGCGACGCCGGGTAAGTCGCAGGCGGAGAAGGCCGTCGCCAAGCTCGCCGGCGCGGCGGTGACGACGCTCTACGAAGGCGACCTGCACGCCCTGCTCGTCCCGGATCGGGCCGCCGCCCTCGCCCTGCTGCGGGCCGGGCCAGGCGGGCACGAGGCGTGGGTTCTCGCCCTGCCGCCGATGGGCTCGGGCGAGGTACTCGACCTGTCCGGGGCGGACCTCCGCAGCCTCGACCTGACCGGCTACCGCTTCTACAACTGCGACTTGGCCGGCGTCCGGCTCGACGGCACGAATCTGACCCAGGTCTGGCTCCGCGAGGTGGCCGGGGTCGATTTCCGTCCGATCGGCCCGCACGCCTCCCTGAACATCTGCCAGTCGGCCGACTGCCGCTTCGACGGCCTCGACCTGTCCGGGAGCAGCGTCTACGGCCGGCACGAGCGGAGCACGTTCCGCGACGCGACCCTGAAAGGCCTCTACCTCGGCAACACCCCCTGGCTCGCCTGCGACCTGACCGGGGCCGACCTGACCGAGGGGCGCTGCTCGGCCTGGCAGGCGACCGACCTCGTCGCCGAGCGGGCGAACTTCACCCGGGCCCACCTGGCCAGCGCCAAGTTGCCCGACGCCCGCCTCGCCGGGGCGGTGTTCGCCGAGGCGAACCTGGCCGAGGCGAAGGTCCCCGGGGCCGACCTGACCGGGGCCGACTTCCGCCGGGCTCTGCTGATGAAGGCCGACCTCACGAACGCGAACCTGAGCCGGGCCGACTTCCGCGGCGCGAACCTTGCCGAGGCGGACCTGACCGGCGCGAACCTCGACGGGGCCGACTTCACCGGCGCGAACCTGCGCGACGCCCGCGGCGTGCCGGCCACGGCCGGCCTGACGGCCGGGCCGCTGCTGGCGCAGCTGGCCGCCGCCCTGACCGGCCGATGGGAGGTGAACTTCGACCTGGACCGACCGACCGGACGGCTGCCGGTCGAGCTGAGCTGGGGCGACCGCGGCACGGCGTGCCTCCAGGTCAAGGACGGCCGGAGCGCCGTCGTGCGGATCAAGGACGCCGCGACGGCCCTGCTCGACCTGCGGGCGACGCTCCCCGACGCGGTGCCGGACGTCGGGTCGGTCGTCGTCAAGCCGGCCGGCCTGGGCAAGACGGTGCGGACACTCGCCTGCCAGGCCCTGTGCGAGACGTTCGGCCTGGCGGTCCCCGACGCGAAGGGCCTGGCGAAGGTGACGAAGGCGGCGAAGGCGAAGGCCGGCTCCGATCGCGACGCGCTGTTCGCTCGCTTCCGCGCCGGCGGTGCCGTCGAAGCCTGGAACACGGCCTGGCAGGCGACGCCGTGGCAGGAGCGGAAGGCCCTGGCCGACTTCAAGGGGGCCGACCTGAGCGGAGCCGACCTGCGCGAGATCCAGCTCTACGGAGCGACGCTCCGCAAGGCGAACCTGCGCGGGGTCGACTGCCGCAAGGCGTACCTGCGCAACGCCGGGGCCCAGGAGGCCGACGCGGAGGGGGCCGACTTCCGCGAGGCGGACCTGGCCCACTCCCGCTGGCAGCGGGCCAATCTGAAGAACGCCAAGCTCCGGGGCGCGAACCTCGACGACGCGAACTTCGAGGACGCCGACCTCACCGGGGCCGACCTGGCCGGCGTCAAGGGCGACCGGATCAAGTACAACATGGCGACGAAGTTCCCGGCCGGGTTCCAGCCCGGCCCCGAGTGGAAGTTCACCGGGCCGGGCACCTCGCCGATCGCCGCCCCGGTCGTCGCCCCGCCGAAGGAGGCCCTCAACTTCGGGACGTTCCTGGAGAAGATGCACGGGGCCACCGACCCGGGCCGGATCAAGAACGCCCTGTCGATGCTCAAGGCGGAGAGCTTCTCGCTGTTCGCCGAGACGACCGACGAGCAGGTCGTCGGCGTCGTCCGGTCGCAGTCGAGCGGCGAGAGCGTCTACGCGTGTCGGCTGACATCGGCCGGTCAGTTCGAGTGCGGCACGCAGAACTTGCGCATCTGCGGCGGCCTGCAAGGCAAGGTCTGCAAGCACCTGCTCGTGCTGCTGCTCGGCCTGACGCGGGCCGGGGCGCTCGACGCCGGGACGGCGTACCAGTGGGTGCAGATGACGGAGAAACAGTCGCCGACGTTCGACAAGGAGGCGATGACGGCGACGTTCCTGAAGTACAAGGGCGTCGAGGCCGGCACGGTCGACTGGCGGCCGACCGAGACCGTGCCGGAAGACTACTACGCCCTGTAACCATCACATAGCCGCCGGCGTGCCGGCGGTCTTCATCGCGAAACCCCGCCGGCACGCCGGCGGCAATATGGAGTGCGGCATGGCCCGCAAGAAGGTGGCCCCGCTTCCGCCGACACCGGCCCTGGGGAAGCGCTTCTGGTTCGAGCCCAACCGCCGGCCGTACCTCCACCACGTCCGGGAGCAGATCGCGGCCCAGGGTGGCACCGTCGTCGAGGAGGTCGCCGCCGACCTGGACTACCTCGTTCTGGCCCCGGCCCGCCGCGGCGCGAAGACGAAGCCGCCGCCGCTCCGTGCCGCCGAGCGACTCAACAAGGCCTGCGGCCGGATCGCCGTCCTGTACGAGGACGACCTGCACCGGATGCTGTGCCCGTCGCGCGAACTGGCCCTCGCCGTGTTCCGGGGTGGGGTCGCTCACCGCGACTTCTGGGCGAAGGTCCAGCCCGCCCGCTCGGGCGCGGTGCGCGTCGATCTCGCCGGAGCCGACCTTCGGGGTCTCGACCTGACCGGGTTCGACCTCCGCGGCTGTGACCTGGCCGGGGCATTGCTCGACGGAGCCACCATGAACGACACCTGGTTTTCCCACGTCTGCGATGTCGATTTCCGCCCAGCGGTCATCACCGGCGGGCTGAACTGGGACGTTGTCGAGCGGTGCCAGTTCGACGGAATGGTGTTGCCGGACTTTTTCTTCCCCGACGACCTCATCGCCTGCTCGTTTCGCGGGGCCCGACTGCGCGGCTGCAAGGGCCAGGATGACTTCTCCCGGGCGGGGTGTGACTTCACCGAGGCGGACCTGTCCGAGGGGGAGCTGGCGCGGTGGAAGGCAACCGGCCTCGTTGCGCTGCGGGCGGTCTTCGACCGGGCGAACCTCGCCACGGCCGATCTTTCCGGAGCGGACCTGGCCGGGGCCCGCCTCGTCGGGGCTGCCCTGGGCAGGGCGAACCTCACCCGGACGAACCTGACCGACGCCGACCTACGGGACGCCGACCTGAGCGGTGCCGACCTGACCGGAGCGACCCTGGATCGGGCCGACTTCACTGGGGCTAACCTGCGCGATGCCCGCTACGACCGCTCGGCTGTCCGCGTGGCAATCGGCCTGGGGGATGCGGCGCGGGCGGTCCGCAAGCCGGGGCCGCACCTCGCCCAGTTCCAGGCAGAACTCAAGCCGACCCGCGGCACGTCGTTCGGCTTCTGGCTCCTCAGCCCGAGCCGCGGCTACTGCTCCATTCACCTCTCCAATCTGGCCGGGCACGGCCCGCCGAGTGTCTATCTGTGCCACGGCGATCAGGCCACCAATCCACACAAGCCCTCGTGGGTGGCGGCACTGCTCGACCTGGCGGCGGAGTGGCCGGACGCCGTCCCGCTGCTGGATCGGGTCGATCTTCGGCTGTCCCGCCGGCCGAAGGCGACCGAGGCGCTCCTCTGCCAGGCGCTGTGCGAACTGTTCGGCCAGCCGGTGCCGGAGACGAAGGCCGTCCCGGCGGCACGCGAAGCCGCGACGGCGGCGACCCAGGCCCGGCGCGACGCGGCGGCCGCCGCCGTGCGCGAGCGCGGCGCGGCGGCCTGGAACGACCTGCCGGAAATCGCCCGTGACGGGCTGGACCACCTGGACGGGGTCGATCTCTCCGGGGCCGACCTGCGCGGCATCGATTTCGGGTTCGTCGGCCTCCGCCGGGCGAACCTCGCCGGGGCGGATTTGCGCGAGGCGAAACTACTGCATGCCTGGCTGAATGGGGCGAACCTGCGTGGGGCGGACCTTCGGGACGCCAACCTGGCCTCGGCCCAGGTCGTGGCCGCCGACGCCGAGGGGGCCGATCTCCGCGGCGCGCGTCTCGACAATTCAATCTGGACCAACGCCAACCTGCGCCGGGCCGACCTGCGCGGGGCCTCCGGCTCGGGGTTCGCCTTCGAGATGATCGACCTCCGCGGCGCAGACCTCTCCGGCGCGAAGCTCGCCGGCCTGGCCGGCACGGTCCGCTACGACGACGCGACGAAGCTGCCGGCCGGGTTCGTGCCGGGCGAGGGCTGGAAGAACCCGGACGCGCCGGCCGAACCGGGGCCGGCCCCGGTCCGCGAGGAACTCGACTTCGCCGCGTTCTACGACCGCCTGCCCGGCGTCGCCGAAGCCGGCCGGATCGCCAACGCGGTCGAGATGCTGAAGGCGGACACCTTCTCCCTGTTCGCCGAGACGACCGACGAACAGGTCGTCGGCGTCGTCCGGTCGCAATCGACGCCGGACCGCGTCTACGCCTGTCGGCTGACGTCGGCCGGTCAGTTCGAGTGCGGGACGCAGAACCTCCGGCCGTGCGGCGGCCTGCGCGGGGCGGTCTGCAAGCATCTGCTCGTCCTGCTTCTCGGCATGGCGAAGGCGGACGCCCTCGACCCCGGGACGGCCCTGCTCTGGCTCCAGGCGTCGCGTCGCCACCGGCCGGCGTTCGACAAGGAGGCGATGACAGCGACGTTCCTGAAGTACAAGGGCGTCGAGGCCGGCACCGTCGACTGGCGGCCGACCGAGACGGTGCCGGAAGACTACTACGCCCTGTGACGGAGGCCGCTAATGGCGCGCGAGAAAGCTGTGGAACTCCCCTTCACCGGCCAGGTGTTCTGGATCGATAAGAAGATCCCGAACCCGGAGCGGCACTGGCTCGCGATGCGCGTCGCGGCCGTCGGCGGGACCGTCCTCGGTGCCATCGACGCGACGGTCAACTACCTCCTCCTCGCCGAGGAACGCCGGGCCGACGGGGGAACCAGCACGCCCGAGCGGACGGCGGCCAAGGCCAGGGCGGCGGCGAAGGCCGTCTTCTACGACGACTCCCACGCTCTGCTCCGCCCGTCGCGCGAGGCGGCCCTGGCCCTCCTCCACGCCGACCGCCAGTCCGGCGACCAGTGGCGCTGGGCCCTGCCAATGGACGGTTCCGGCCTCCGGGTCGATCTCACCGGGGCCGACCTGTCCGGCCTCGACCTGACCTACATCGACTTCGGCACCTGCGACCTCGACGGCGTCCGGCTCGACGGGGCCCGGCTCTTCCTCACCACCTTCCGCCGGGCGAAGCACATCGACTTCCGGCCAGCGAAAGCAGAAAACCTCGACGTGCGCGACGCCGAGGATTGCACCTTCGACGGCATGACGATCCGCAGCCTCAACCTCGAAGGGCCGATCGTCCGCTGCTCGTTCCGCGACGTGTCCCTGCGGCGTCTCTGGGCCCCGGGGGCGGTGTTCGACGACTCCGACCTGAGCGGCGTCCAGGCGACCGAGGGCTACCTGGGCAATGTCAGCGGCAACGGCCTCCGGGCGCGCGGGCTGAAGCTGCCCCGCTTCGATCTGCGGGCCGCCCGCCTGCCGGGGGCCGACCTCGCCGACGCCGACCTGACCGAGGTCAAGGCCGAGCGGATCGACCTCGCCCGGGCCGGCCTGCGCGGCGGCCGCCTCGTCGGGGCCGACCTGCGTCAGGCGAACCTCGCCGGGGCCGACCTGACCGGCGCGGACCTACGCAGCGCCGATCTTAGCGACGCCGACCTGAGCGGGGCCGTCGTCGCCGGGGCCGACTTCACCGGGGCGAGCCTGCGCGGCGCGAACCTCGCCGGCGTCGCCGTCGAGACGGCGACCGGCCTGACCGACGCGGTCGCCGTCATCCCGACGGCGGGGCCGGTGCTGAAGACGTTCCTCGCTGGCGTCGTCGGGGCGAAGAAGGTCAAACTGACGCTCACCCTGGAGAGCCCGACGCGCGGCTTCCGCCAGGTCGAGGTCGAGCACGAGCCGGCGAAGGGCCGCACCAGCGTCGTCGTCGTCGATGCGGCCGGCCGGGTCCGCCTCGCGCCGCCGTCGCTGGAGCAGGCCCTGCTCGACCTGCGCGGCACCGGCTTCGACGCCGTGCCGCGCCTCGACACCGCGACCGCCCGGCGGACGCCGTCGGACAAGGCGTTCGGGCCGGCGTTCGTCCGGGCGCTGTGCGAACTGTTCGGCTTGCCCGTGCCGGAGGAGAAGGCGGTCGGCAAGGCGCGGAAGGCCGCGAAGGATGCCGGCCTCGCCCAGCGGAACGCCACGGCCGCCGAGCTGGCCGGCCCCGGCGGCGTCAAGGCGTGGAACGCCCGGCCGGCGGTCGAGCGCAAGTCGCTCGGCAAGTTCGACGGCGTCGACCTGGCGAAGGCGAAGCTCCGCGGCGTCGATCTGTCCGGCACGTCGGCCGCCGGGGCGAACCTTGCCGGGGCCGACCTGCGCGACGCGAAGCTGCGCGAGATCGACCTCCGCAAGGCGAACCTACGCGGTGCCGACCTGCGGAAGGCTGACCTCGGCCAGGCGCGGTGCGCCGGCCTCGACGCCGAGGGGGCCGACCTGCGCGGCGTCGAGACGTGGTCGTCGGACTGGACCGGGGCGAAGCTGATCGACGCGAACCTGGAGGGGGCCGACTTCCGCTTCGCCCACCTGAAGGGGGCCGACCTGACCGGGGCGAACCTCGACGGGCTCCGCGTCAGCCACACCGAGTACGACGAGGCGACGACGTTCCCGGCCGGCTACGTCCCCGGCGACGGCTGGCTCTACGCCGGCGAGACGCCGCTCGACGCCCCGGCCGAGGCGGCCGAAGCGATCGACTTCGACGCCTTCTTCCGCGCCCTGCCCGAGGCGGCCGACGGCGGCCGGATCCGCGACGCGGTCGCCATGCTCCGGAAGGAGCGGTTCCACCTCTTTACCGAGGTGGCCGACGACCACGTCGTCGGCGTCGTTCGGTCGCAGTCGACGCCGGACCGGGTCTACGCCTGCCGGCTGGCGGCCGATGGCCAGTACAGCTGCGGGACGCAGAACGTCCGGCCGTGCGGCGGCCTGTCCGGCAGCGTGTGCAAGCACCTGCTCGTCCTGCTGATCGGCCTGGCGAAGGCCGGGCCGCTCGAAGCCGGGACGGCGCTGGCCTGGCTGCGCCTCGCCCGGCGACAGAAGCCGACCTTCGACAAGGACGCCCTGACGGCGACGTTCCTCAAGTACAAGGGCGTCGCCGACGGCGACGTGGACTGGCGGCCGACCGAGACGGTGCCGGAGGACTACTACGCCCTGTGAAGATCGAGCCCCTCGCCCCCCCGCAAAGCCGGGGGGCGAGGGGAGGAAGAGGGCCTCGCTCAGTAATCCTCGTCGTCCGCCGGCGCGGCGGTCGGGTTGGCGGCCTGCTGGCGGGCGAGTTCCTCCTCCAGCAGGCGGATCTCCTGGCGCAGGTCGTCCATCTCCTCCTGCTTCGCCGCCTCCAACTCCCGCAGCTGGGCGAGCTGCTTCTCGATCGACGTCCCGAGCACTCGCTGGATCAGCTGCAACAGCAGGAACGCCCGCCACGCCCGCAGCGCGACGCCCTGCATGCGGTAGAGCCGGCCGAGACGAGCGATCTGGTCCAGCCGCAGCAGCTGGCCCAGGCGCAGGACGCGGAACAACGGCAGGAAGTGGACGAACGGCAAGAGGATGATCGCCAGGTCGATCCAGTGCGTGATCGCGTAGCGGAACCGGTGCTGCGCCACCGCCAGCATCAGGATGAACTCCAGCGCGAAGGCGAACCAGACCAGGGCGTTGCCGAACTCGAACGCGAACAGTAGCCAGAAGTTCGCCTTGATCGCGTCCTTGAAGAAGAACTCCGCGATCAGCAGCGGCAGGATCAAGAGCGCGATGCCGATCATCGGCCAGCCGAACGCCCGCTCCAGGTCGCGGCGCAGGAAGCGGTCCACCGTCCGCCAGCCGAAGCCGGGCAGCCAGAGCTGGTGGCCCGGGCCCTGGCTGCGCTGGGCCATCCGCCACGGCGGGATGAGCGACACGGCGACGAAGTCGCGCAGCGGCCGCCACCAGCCGCGGCCCGGCGGCGTCTGCCACAGGCGGAACAGGCCCTCCGCGACGAAGAACGGCCACATCGCCAGTAAGAGGCCGACCTGGATCTGGAGTTCGATGTTGACAGGGTCGAAGAGCGGCCCGTCCGCCGGGGCGACGACCGCGTCGCCGCCCGGCTGGACGAGCGCGTCCGGGTCGGGCAGCTTGTGGCGGTGCAGCAGCCCGCCCAGGACGATCAAGAAGCCGACCGCCAGGAAGAACATCGGCCGGGCGAGGGCCTCCTCCAGGAACAGGCGGGCGGGCGGGACGGCCGACATCAGACGACTCCCAGGCGGCGCGGCAGGTCGGCGAGGCGCGCCAGGGCGTCGCCCGTTCCGGCCGGGTCGAACGGCAGCGGCACCAGCCCGGCGTCGCGCGCCCCGGCCACGTCGTTGTACGGATCGTCGCCGACCAGGAGGATCTCGCCCGGCGCGAACCCGGTCCGGCGGACCAGCTCGCGGAAGAAGTACGGCGACGGCTTGCGGTGGCCGACCTCGGCGCTGACGACGACGTGTCGCAGGACGGCCAGCTCCGGGAAGCCGGCCCGGACGGCGTGCAGCCGGCCGTCGAAGTTCGACGCGAGACCCAGCACGTAGCCGGCCCGGTCGAGCGCCGCCAGGGCCGACCCGGCGTCCGGCTCCAGCCGCCAGGACGACGGCCGGGCGAAGTGGTCCCACAGGGCGGCGAAGCAGCCGACCGCGTCGGGTACGTCGTCGAGCACCTCGCCGACGATCGCCCGCCAGCGGGCCGCCTCGCGCGCCGGCGACGTGACGTGTCCGGCCGCGGTGTCGAGGGCCTCCTGCCGGGCGAAGCTCTCCGTGAAGCGACGGCGGATGTCCTCGGCCGCGTGGCGGGTGCCGAAGCGCCGGCCGACCGCGGCGTAGGCGACCCCGGCGGGCGGGTCCGGGTGCAGGAGCGTCCCGACGGCGTCGAAGAAGATGGCGCGGATGGTCACGCGGCGGTCCCGGGGTGGTTCGTGGCGGCCCACCCCATTCTACGTCAGAACACCCATTCGAGGCGCAGCACCGCACCGTGGGCGTTCCAGTCGAGGTTCGACTGCTGGAGCTGGCCGACGTCGATCCACGTCTCGTACTGGTACGCCGCCCGGATGCGGACCGTGTTCCACGCCGGCGGGACGTAGCTCAGGCCGAGCTGGAACTGGTACGACTGCAGCGCCTGCGAGCCGCGCTGCTCGACGAGTTCGCCGAACTCGCCCATCGGCGTCTGGAGCGTCGAGCGGAACTTCTGGTTCACCCGGCCGATGATGATCCCCGACTCCATGTTGCCGTACAGGGCGAGGCCCGGCACCCACTCGAACTCGCGCTCGATGTCGAACGACCCGAGCAGGCCGCCGCCGTAGAAGTAGTTGCTCGCCGACTGGGTGAAGTTGCCGTCGATGTTGCGCGTGTCGTAGAAGTTGCCGACGATCCGGCCGCCGATCCGGCCGTGGACGAACCAGTTCCCGAACGGCCGGATGCGCTCCGTCTGGTAGACGAGGTCGACCTGGTTGAGCGTCATGCGCGACCGGACGGCGAGGTCGCCGACGGTGCCGGTCCCCTCCGTGGACAGGTAGCGGTAGCCGACCAGGAACGCCCCGCCCGAGTCCGGCAGGCGGAAGCCGACCTCGAGCTTCGGCGAGACGGTCCAGTCGAGCGGCACCGTCACCAGGTTGGTGTAGTTGCCCATGATCGACGGCACGCCGTCGTTGACGCGCAGGCCGTAATCGACGTGCGGCTTGAGGACGACGAGGTCCCAGTTGACGAGCCAGGCGCACGGCGCGGAGCCGGGGCCGAAGATGCTCCAGCCCTCCGGGCCGGGGTCGCAGCCGTCGGTCGGGAACGGCTGCGGCGGCGCGACGTAGCCGGGCGGGCCGAGGTCGATCGGCGGCAGCGGCCGGACCGGCCCATCGACCGGCGGCGGCACGACCGGCGGCTGGGCCACGGCCGACAACGCCAGCAGGAGCAGCACCACGAGCGAGTAGCCGGCACGTCGAGGCATGATCCTCCTCCGATCGGGATTCCCCCACGACGGCCGGCATAGCGGGGGCGGCGGAGGGAATCAACCCGCCTTTTGGAGTGCGGCGATTCATCGCCGCTTTTGCCTTGGTCTTCCGTTTTAGCTTTGGTCCGCTCTGGCTCTTTTGGACTGCGGCGATGCTTCTTCGCCGCTCTTCCTTTTTGCCTGTATTCCTTCTCACTGCCGAGCCAGAAAGCCAGAGCGCCAAGTCAGAAAGGGAGAGCGGCGAAGGAATCGCCGCAGTCCAAAAGAGCCAGAGCGGACCAGGAAAAACGAAGCCAAAATCGAAGGCGGAAGACCAAAGCGGCGATGAATCGCCGCACTCCAAAATTACCGCGGCGTCCACCACGCGTCGAGGGCCTTGCGCAGCGCGGCGATCCGGTCCGCCTCCTTGTCGGCGAGGTTCGCCTTCTCGTGCGGGTCGGCCGCCAGGTCGAATAGCTCGACCGGCTTGTCGGCCGCCGCCGGGACGATGAGCTTCCACTTCCCCTCGCGCACCCAGCGGTGGGTCAGGCTCAGCTGCGGCTTGCCCAGCTCGACGCAGTCGTGCAGGAAGATCTCGCCGAAGACGCGCGGCCGCTCCAGCTTCGCCGCCCCGGTCGCGACGCGGTACAGATCGACGCCGGGCAGGTCGGCCGGCGGCGCGACGCCGCACGCCGACAGGACCGTCGGCAGCAGGTCGATCGTCGAGACCGCGTCGTCGAACTTGCCGGGGCGGACCTTGCCGGGCCAGTTCAGGACGATCGGCGTCCGCACCCCGCCGTCGTAGGGCGTGTTCTTGCTGCGGGTCGCGAACTGCTCCCCGGCCATCGGCGCGCCGGTCGACTGGATCCAGCCGTTGTCGGTGACGTAGAGGACGAGCGTGTTTTCGCGGAGCTTCTTCCTGTCGAGGTGGTCGAGCAGCTGGCCGCAGGTGTCGTCGAACCACTCGCACATGGCGTAGTACTTCGCGAGGCGCTCGTTCAGGCCGGCCTTCGTGTAGCGGTCGAGGTACTTCGCCGGCGGGTTGTGCGGCGTGTGCGGCATCATCGGCGCGTACCAGACGAACCACGGCTTGTCGCCGGCCTTGTCGAGGAAGTCGTAGATCGGCTGGAGCGTCTGCCGGCCGATGACGAGGCCCTCCTCGCCGTGGCGGCCCGTCTTCGTCATGCCGTCGGTGAAGCCGCCGTTGGAGAAGTGGCCCTCCCAGAACTTGCCGGTCTGGAAGCTGACATAGCCCCCCTTCTCGCCGAGCCAGCGCGGGATGGTCGGGGCGTGCTTGAGGAACGGCAGCATCTGGGTGCGATCGACGCCCTTCGGCGGGTCGTTGCAGCAGATCTTGTGCTGGTGGGCGTACAGGCCGGTCAGCAGCGTCGCCAGGCTGGCCCGGCACAGGGACGTCGGCACGGTGCCGTGCGGAAAGACGGCCCCGCCCTGGGCAAGTTTGTCCAGGTTCGGCGTCTTGACGTGCTCGTGGCCGAGGAAGCCGAAGTCGGTCCAGGCCATGTCGTCGCCGACGATCATGAGGACGTTCGGCCGATTCGGGTCGGCGGCGGCCGGCGTGGCGGCGAGCAGTGTCGCGACGACCACGAACAGGCATCGAAGAGGAAGGGACATGGTTCGACCTCAGAACCGGGGAGAGAAGAAACTTGTCGTGGGCGAGCTTGCTCGCCGGTACGGCCCGCCTTCCGGGAGTGCGATACGGCCACCCCGCGGGAAGTGTACCTGGGACCGGCACAGTCAACTGTTCGACCTCGACGCGAAGCAGTATACGTGCGGGGCCCGTGCACGACCTTCGCGTCCGGCAAGCAGAAGTCAGAAGGAACAAGGCAACCGGCTCGCATCCCGGGGCCGACGCCGCAGTTGCGAGCAACTTGACAACGGCGCGGCGGCCTCGATAATGAGCGCGTCACCTCGCACGATTCAGGACGTACGCCCATGACCTCGTCCGATGCGCAGCGCCAGCTCCGGAGCCTCGCGGAACAGAAACCGGGCGAGACCCGTACGGTTCGCCGTGCTGACATCGAGGAACTCTGTGCCGCCGCGGTTGGCCTGCTCGACTCTCACGGCCGGGCCACACCACCGCTCCAGGAGGCCCTGTACGCCATCGAGGCCGCACTTCGTCCCCGGTTCACACCAGGAGCCGCGGCCGCTTTCCAGAGCTGGGTCGCCGCGGTCGGTGCCCGGATGCACGGCCCGATCGACCTGCCCGAGGACGATACGCCGTACTGGCAGCTCCAGCCCAACCCCCTCGCCGCGTTTCGCTCGACGCCACAAATCCCCGACCGGCTCGACCTGGCCATCATCGGCGCGGGGCTGACCGGGGCCTCGGCGGCCTATCACGCCCTCGATCTCGTGCGTGCCGGCCAGCGCGTCGCCGTCTTCGACATGGGCGATCCGTGCAGCCAGGCGAGCGGGCGCAACGGCGGCAACTTCGAGCTGATCCCGGAGAATTTCCTTGGCCCGTACGAAGGGCTGGTCCGGGAGCGCTACAAGTACCTCCAGGCGGTCTACCCCGGCCTCGATGAGGCGACCCTCATCACGCAGGCCGCTCGCCAGGCCTCCCTCGTCATCGGGTTCGGCACCCGCAACTGCGGGCGCTTCGATCGGATCGTCCGGAGCGGGGACATCGACTGCGACTATTCTCCCCACGGCTGGCTGCGCATCGCCGAAACCCGCGAGGAGGAGGACGCCCTCCGGGGCGAGGTCGAGCTGATGGGAGATCCGGGGGCGCTCGTATTCTGGAGCGCCGACAAGATCTTCGCGGAGCTGGGGCTGCGGACCTACTTCGGCGGCCGTTGCGCGCCCCGGAGCGGCAACTATCACCCGCGCAAGTTCGCCAGCGCGATCCTCCAGAAGGCGATCGCGGGCGGCGTCGGGCTCTACACCCGGTTGCGCATCGAAACCGTGGTGACCGGCGCGGGGCCCTCTCCCATCGTCTGCACCGCCGAGGGCGACGTCGTGGCCCGCCGGGTGATCGTGGCGACCAATGCGTTCACGTCGCAGCTCTTCCCCGAGCTGGGCAAGGTCGAGTGCTACCAGAGCCAGATCATGAACCTGGAACACGTCGCCAACAACCTGCGCGGGATGACCGTCACCGAGAAGAAGGGCGACCTCTATTACAACTTCCCCCAGGCGGGCCAGTACCTCGACGACCAGAACGTCCGCCGCGGGATGCTGCACGTCGGCGGAGGCCTCGACCGGCCCGCGCCGGAGCCGGAGGACCTGGAGCGCTCCGCGTCCGTCCTGGGGCTCGTGAAGGCGGGCATTGATCGGCGCTATCCGGACACGCGCGGCCAGCCCCCGTCACGCGTCTGGACCGGGCCCATGGCCTTCACGCCGGATCGACTCCCCGCAATCGGCTTTCTGCGCCGCGGAGCCGACCCGCGCAGCCTCGTCCTCGCGGTCGGGTTCAACGGCTACGGGGGGAGCTACTGCGTCGAGGCCGGGTACACCGCCGTCGAGATGATCAAACGGGGCGAGGCCCTCGCGGAGGTGCCGGAGGACGTCTTCTCTCCGCACCGGTTCCTGGTGTCCGAACCGCTTTTCTCCCTGTCCGCGTCGTGACGCAGGTGAACCATGCCCGATCCGGATCGGATCGCCCTCTTCGTCGGGGCCGGCGCTTCGAAGCCGTTCAGGTTCCCACTGACCCGGGAAATCCTGCCGCGCATCGTCGAGAAGCTCGACGACCGCTCCCTCTTCGGCCCGAAGGAGGACGAAGGTGCGCAGCGGTATCGCGACCAGCTGATGCGCTTCCTGGGACAGGTGTTGCCCGGCCTCAACAAGCAGCGGGCGCACCACATCCTGATCACGGAGATACTCTCGCTGTTGGATCTCATGATCCAGCACGGGACGGTGCCCTTTGTGAACACCGATACGATGCAGATCGCGGTCGTGCGGGGCCTCCTGGAGCGGGCCATCTTCGAGGCGATCGAGTGGCCCTACGACCCGGCCAACGTGGACGAGGTGCCCGCCGAGTTACGGACGCTGGCCGGCTGGTTCTGCGACGGGCAACGCCACTCACACAGCGCGATCATCTCGACGAACTACGACGAGTGCATCGAGACAGAAGTATACCGCCACCTCGGCTACCCGGGTGCCAACGAGCTCATCGATTTCGGCCTGGACTGGCGGGTCTGCCGGAGCGTCGGCCTGTGCTACTCGCAGGCCGACGCCCCTCACGGGGTCTACAAACTGCACGGCTCGGTGAGCTGGCTGCGCTGCGAGCTGTGCCACTGGGTCACCTGCAACGACGAGTACACGTTCGGGAAGACGGCCTATTCCGCGACCGCCTTTTTCAAGGAATACTCGGAGCTCGCGACGTGCGCGTGCGGTCACTGGCCGCTGCGGTCCGTGATGGTGGCTCCCTCGACCGTGCGCGACATCCGCGACCCCAACCTGTTGTCGGTCTGGAAGTCGGCGCTGGAGGCCCTGCGCACGGCCGACCGCTGGTACATCATCGGCTACTCCTTGCCCGTGGAGGATGTGGGAATCCGCTCGCTCCTGCTGCGCGCATACAACGGCCGCGAGAACAAGCCGCACATCGAGGTGGTGCAGCACGGTACTGATGAATCGACGCGGGATCGCTACGAGGGCTACTTCCCCTCGTGCGTCTACCATACCCGAGGGATGGAGGACTTCATCGCCCGGATTCAGCGAGGGGATCTTTGACCTCGGAAAAGGGATGTCCCCGCGTGGAACGATCCTGACGGATGACTCCTGCCTGGAGGGTGACTTATCCCGGGAACACCGCCTGCACGAGCGGGTGCCGGTACGCCCCGAGGCCGTCCAGCGCCCGCAGCACCTCGACCTCGCTCAGGCGGTGCGTCCGGCCGTCCGGCAGCACCGCCTCCAGGTCGCCGGCCCGGGCCATGCCGGCCACCGACTCCAGGGCGTCGAGTTCCGCGTAGCGCGCGAAGCTCAGCACCACCTCGGTCAGGTTCCGTGCCCGCAGCTGCTCCAGGTAGTGCTGGCCGCGCTCGCCGAGCTTCGGCGGCTGGCGCTCGTCGGCGAGCAGGATGATCCGCTCCGGCAGGCGCGGGGCCTGGAGGAGCTTGCGTAGCCGGGCCGCCGCCGCGACGGCGCTGCTCGTCACCAGGGCGACGAGGCCGACCCGGCCGCGGCCCTCGCCGTCGCGCAGGAGCAGCTCGCAGCCCTCCGCCTTCTCGTTCGGGGCCGGGTCGAGCGTCAGCGCCTCGCCGGACGGGGCCGGGTTCGGGTGCAGCGTCAGCCACTGTTGCACGACCGCCCCGGCCAGGCCGATCAGGTTCTCGCCGCTCGGCGGCAGGGCGTGCGGCCGCTCGTCGAGCAGGCCCTTGAACTCGTCGAGCTTCTCCTGCACCTTCGTCGCCAGGAACGCCGGCAGCGGCGCGGGCGTCCCGGCCGGCGGCGGCGCGTCCTCCAGGCCGGCCCAGCCCGTCAGCCACGCCTCGCCGGACGCCGCGGCGTCGAGCGACTCCTGCTGCTGGCGGAACCGCCGGTACGCCCAGGTGATCGCGTCGCGCGGTCGGATCTGCGCCAGGTGGGCCGTCCGCTGGCCGAACCAGTCGCCGCCGAGCGGGAAGAGCGGGTCGTCCTTCCGCAGCGCCACGAGCGCCGCCTCGGACGCATACGGCGCGAAGAAGCGGTCGAGCCGGGCCCCGAGGATCGCCCGGGCCTGGTCCGCCGTCACGCGCGACAGCGTCACCGTCTCCATCGCCAGCCGGTCCCACGACGACCGAGCGATGACGCCCTGGTCGAGCAGGTCGAGCAGGCGGTCCTGCACGCCGGAGAAGACGACGAGCAGGTTGCCGCAGCTGTCGAGCAGCGCGTGCAGGAACCGGCACAGGGCGTCGAGCCGCTCGGCGTCGAGGTTCTCGACCTGGTCGAAGCAGAGCACGAACGGCTGCCGGCAGTACAGGGCCATCTGGGTCAGGACGCAGAACACCTGCTTGATGTGCTGGTCGTCGCCGAGGCGGATCGCCTCGTCCTCGCTGCCGCCGGGGCGCAGGCCGAGCTTGCGTGCCTCGCTCGGGTCGAGGTACTCGCCGCCGAGCCACTGGACCGCGAGCCAGGCGAGTTCCTGGGCCGCGGCGAGCGGGGCCGCCTGCCAGAAGCGGAACAGCACCTGGAACACGGTCCGGTCGAGCAGGCCGAGCCGGGCCGGGTTCTGCTCCAGCAGCCGGTCGATCAGGGCGTTGTACGCCGGCTCGATCGACGGCGGCGCGCCGGGCACGCGGCGGGCCGCCTCGACGAAGGCGTGGACGAGCGAGTAGAGCGGCGTGAGGTGGAGGTTGCTGCGCTTCGCCCGGGTGAGGAAGCCGACGACGCAGCGCAGGACGTAGCGCGGCAGTGACGCCGCGGCGGGGGACAGGTTATGCAGGTAGACGAAGCACGCCTGATGGCCGCCGGGGGCGTCGGGGCTCATGCCGGGCCGCGGGCTGTCGGCCCACTGCCAGAGGCGGAGCAGGAGATGGCTCTTACCGACGCCGGCCTCGCCGCCGACGATGACGCCGAGGCCGTGGTTCTGGTCGCGGGCCAGCTCAGCCATGCGCACCAGGGCGGCGAAGTCCCGGCCGTGGATCTGCTGGACGTCGACCTCCGGCAGGGCGAGGCCGTCGACGCGGTTGATCAGGAACGGGTTCGCCGAGCGGATCCAGGCGAGCCAGGCGTCGGGGGCGGTCGTCATCGGGGCTCCTCCGTCGGGAGATGGCCGTGCGCTTCGGGTTAGTTTAGCGAATCGCGACCGCACCCGACCGCCCGATCCGATCGCGGCTTGACAGAGAGGCGGTCGCCGGGTGACATGCACGGTGAGTTCTCCGCCGAGGGAGACCGAGCCCGTGAGCGAGTTGTACGAAGGGGAAAGGCCGGCATGAACCAAACGATCGACGTCAGCGGCCTGTCGGAGGAGGCGATCGCCGCCGTGGAGCGACTCGTTGCCGTGCTGAAGAAGCAGACGGCTCCGCGGGAGGAGCGTCTCCCCGTCCCGTTCGCGAGCCGCGAGGAATGGTGGGAGGCCATCCGGGCCTGGGCAGAGAGCCACCCGCCGAGCACGGCGGAGGTGAACTGGGACCGAGGCGAAATCTACGACGGGCGTGGCGAATGAACGTCCTGCTCGACACGAACGTCTTGTTGCGCATGTTCCAGGTCGGGCACGCTCAGCACCTGACCGCCATGGCCGCACTCGCTGCCCTGACCGCACGCGGCGATGCGCCGTGCCTGGTGCCGCAGGTCCTCTACGAGTTCTGGGTGGTGATGACGCGCCCCCTGGCGAGCAATGGCCTGGGCCTCTCGGCGACCGCCGCGGCCGCCGAATTGGTCCGCCTCCAAGGCATCTTCCCACTCCTGCCCGACACCCCGGCGGTCTTTCCTGCCTGGGAACGACTCGTCACCAAGCACGGCGTGCTTGGCAAGCCGGCCCACGACGACCGGCTGGTCGCGGCGATGGCCGTCCATCAGGTGACGCACCTGCTCACCTTCAACGTCGCCGACTTCTCCCGTTATTCTGGCGTGACCGCCCTCGACCCGGCGACCGTCCCTCCGGTCGTCCCCTGACGTCAAGGCCCGACCGCCCGGTACACCGCATCGACGAGCGACTGCCCCCGGTCGTTGAGCAGAACGCCGTGGCCCTGCTTGTTCATCGTGTAGCCGAACGCCAGCCGGGCCGCCGGGTCGGCGAAGCCGAGCGAGCCGCCCATGCCGGCGTGGCCGAACGCCGCCGGCGGCAACAGCAGGCTGTCGCGCTGCCCCTCCGGACGGGCGCGGTTGTCGCAGCCCTTCATGAAGCCACGCGCGAACGCCATGCCGACGAGCAGCGTCGCGTCCTCGTCGGCCCGCGTCGTCGGCGCGCCGAATCGCTCCAGCGAGCGCGGATCGAGCGCCAGCGGCGTGTACAGCCCGGCGAGGCCGCGGCCGTTTGTCAGGCCGCCGGAACTCGGCAGGCACGCCGCGTGGGCCTCCCGGCTGTCGGCGTCGCCGGTACGCCGGCCGGTGTTCTGGATCATGCGGCCCTGGATGGTGCCCGCGTCGGCCAACCCCACGCTGAGGAACTTCCACGGCATCTGGCCGCGCGGCACCGGGTCCGGCTTGATCGTCGGCGCGACGCGGCCCTCCTCGCTCTCCGGCAGGCCGCCGAGGTGGAAGTCGAGGCCGAGCGGCCCGGCGATCTCGTCGCGGAAGAAAGCGTCGATCCGCTTGCCGGTGACGCGCCGGACGACCTCGCCGACGAGGTGCCCGAACGTCGGGGCGTGGTAGCCCTGTCGGCTGCCCGGCGGCCACCACGGCGGCTCGGCCGCGAGCAGGCCGACGTAGTAGTCCCAGTCGTAGACGCCGCCGACGCGGATCGGCGTCCGCAGGACCGGCAGCCCGGCCTGGTGGTCGAGCAGGTGACGGACCGTCGTCGCCTCCTTGCCGGCCTGGCCGTACTCCGGCCAGTAGCGCGTCACCGGGGCGTCGAGGTCGAGCTGGCCCTGCTCGACCAACGCGTTAGCGCAGACGGCGACCGCCCCCTTCGTGCAGGACCAGACGACGCCGATCGTGTCGCGCTGCCACGGCGTCTCGGCCCGGCGGTCGGCAAGGCCGCCCCACAGGTCGACGACCGTACTCCCATCAAGGACGACGCAGACCGACGCGCCGACCTCGCCGCGCTCGGCGAAGTTGCGGGCGAACTCGTCGCGCACGCCGGCGAAGCGCTCGTCGCAGGTGCCGTGGATGGCGGCCATCGCGAACTCCTCGCCGGGTCACGGCCCGTGCTGGTGGACCGCCTCGGCGAGCTTGCCGAGCTGCTTGCCCTCGCGGCTCGTCTCGACGCCCTTGTTCAGGTGGACGTCGTTGACGAAGAACGCGAAGGCCAGCTCGGTCCCCTTCGCCGTCGTCAGGTAGCCGGCCAGGGCCTTGCTCCGCAGGTGGCGGCGGTCGTTGAGGTAGTCCAGATCGACGTACGTCCCCGTCTTGGCGAAGACGTGGCCGCTTGCCGGGCTCGACTTCTCGACGACGGTCGCCAGGGTGCCATCGACGCCGAGGATCGGCATCATGGCCTTGTACGCCTCGTAGTCGGCCCGCTCGCGCATCTTGAGCAGGAGCTGGACCGTCGCCCGCGGCGAGACGCGGTCGCCGTCGCCGCCGCCGGCCCCGCTCGACAGCGAGATCGATTTCACATCGACGCCGAGCGACGACAGCACCTCGCCCTGGCGCTTCAGGCCCGCCTCGACCGTCGGCACGCCGTCCTTGACCAAAAGCAGCGGCAGCGTGCTGGCGTAGAGGTTGTGGCTCACCTTGAGGACGACCTTGAGCAGTTCCTTCATCGCGGCCGACTTCAGCGAGCCAACCTTCTCCAGGGCCTTGTAGCCGTCGCGCGGCGGCAGGTCGGCGCGCGGCGGGCCGAGCGGGTTGGCCGCCACCTGGACGCCCTCGGCGCGCAGACAGTCGATGAACAGCGCCCGGGCGAAGGCGACCGGGTCATCGACGGCGATAATACCCACGCGCGGCTCGCCGCCGGCCGGCACCTCGCCGCGCACTTCGAAGCGCTCCGGGCCGACCCGGCGGACCGTCAGGCGCGGCTTGCCCTTCGCGTCGATCGTGCGGACGAAGGCGTCCACCTGGGCGTAGCTCGTCGCCGGGACGAGCTTCACCGCGGCCGGGTCGCCCTCGGCCTTGCCCGGTGTCACCACGACGTCAATGAGGCTGTCGTTGATCTGGAACGGCGTCACGGTGCGCGGCCCGCTCCCGGTGGCCGGCTGCGGGCCGAACAGGCGGTCGTCGAGGAGCACCTCGCCGTTGACGCGGGTGATGCCCTTCTCCTTGACCTGGCGGGCGAGCTGCCGCAGGCCCTGGAGCGGGTCGATGTCCACCAGGTACGCCTCGCCGAGGAACGAAGCATAGGTGTGGTCGCTGTCGCGGAAGGCGAGCTTGCCGTCCGGCGTGGTCCGACCGCCGAGGATCGTGTCGCCGGTCGCGACGAGGATGAGGTCGCCAGACAGGACGCCCTTCTCGACCTTGCCGCGCTGGTAGAGCGGCGTCTCGAAGGTGTGGTCCGCGCCGAAGTGGGCCAGGGCGGCGGCGCAGCTGTAGAGCTTCGTCGTCGAGGCGGGGGCGAACAGCTCGTCGGCGTTCTGGGCGTAGACGACCTTGCCGGTCTTCGCCTCGACGACGAGCAGGCCCCAGCGCGAGCCCTGGTAGTCGGGACCGGTCGTCAGGGCCTCGATCTGTTTGGCGAGGGCGTCCTGGGCCCAGGCCGGGCCGGCGGGGAGGAGGAGCAGGCCGACCACGAGCAATCCGCGCGGCATCGACGGGTCTCCTTCATGCGACCAACCCGGAGGGCGGGCGACGGCAACCGGCCGTCGCCCGCCCTCCGGGTTGGTGTGCGGTTGTCAGTTCTCGCTGAAGAGGAACTTCGGGGCGTGGTCCTTGTTGAGCGGGTCGTGGGTGAACTTCTTGTGGCAGGCGGGGCAGAGGTCGTAGCGGAACGCGCGCGTCGCCGGGGCGGGGTCGTCGAGTTCGTCGTCGTCGAGTTCGCTGAGCATCTGGCCGACCGCCTCCAGGTGGTCCTCGTCGAGGTCGGCCTCGGTCAGCCGCGGCGTGTCGGCCGAGGCGAAGACCTCGATCTTCACCACGAAGTGATCCTCGCCGGCCTGCAGCGCCTTGCCGCACAGGTCACAGCTGAAGTGAACCATGTACCACCCTTCCCAGCAGCCTCCGGGGGGTCGCCAACCGCGCGTCCCGGCGTCGGTGCCGCGTCGCGCTGGGCGGTCGTTCCCTCGACCTCGACGACCACGAACCGGCCTTCTTGCCCTCTCCTTCCATCCGTCGCAGTTTTCGCCGTGGAAGTCAAGCTGAATCCCGGCGTTGTCTTCTCCCAATCGCTCACAGCGCCGCCCCGAACCCGGCCGGCTGGGAAACCGTCCTGGTCCTGATAGGATACCCGCTGCGGAATCCGCCAGCCTCCTTCGGGACCGACCATGCCGAACTACAACCCCGCGGCCATCGAGCCGCGTTGGCAGGCCCACTGGGAACGGAACAAGACCTTCCGTACGCCGGACTCGTCGGACCGGCCGAAGTTCTACATCCTTGACATGTTCCCCTACCCGAGCGGGGCTGGCCTTCACGTCGGCCACCCGGAAGGCTACACCGCGACGGACATCCTCGCCCGCTACCGCCGCATGCGCGGCGACGTCGTCCTGCACCCGATGGGCTGGGACGCGTTCGGCCTGCCGGCCGAGCAGTACGCCGTCAAGACGAACAAGCACCCGCGCGCGACGACGGAAGAGAACATCGCCAACTTCCGCCGCCAGATCAAGAGCCTCGGCTTCAGCTACGACTGGGACCGCGAGGTCGACACGACCGACCCGGCCTACTACCGCTGGACGCAGTGGATCTTCCTCGTCCTGTACGACACCTGGTACGACGCCGACCAGGACAAGGGCCGGCCGATCGCCGAGCTGCCCGTCCCGGAGGGCATCCGCCTGCGCGGCGAGGCGGCCGTCCGCAAGTATCAGGACACGCACCGCCTGGCGTACCTGCACGAGGCCCCGGTCAACTGGTGCCCGGAGCTGGGCACCGTCCTGGCGAACGAGGAGGTCATCGACGGCCGGTCCGAGGTCGGCGGCTTCCCGGTCGTGCGCATGCCGCTCAAGCAGTGGATGCTGCGCATCACCGCCTACGCCGAGCGGCTGCTGGCCGACCTGGAGACGCTCGACTGGTCGCCGGCGATCAAGAAGATGCAGTCCGACTGGATCGGCAAGAGCGTCGGGGCCGAGGTCGACTTCGACGTCGCCGGGGAGTACACCGTCCGGGTCTTCACCACCCGGCCGGACACGCTCTTCGGCGCGACGTACATGGTCCTGTCGCCCGAGCACGAACACGTCGCGAAGATCACGACGCCGGACCGGCGCGCGGCCGTGGAGAAGTACCGCGACGAGGCCGGCCGCAAGAGCGAGCGCGACCGGACCGAGGCGAAGAAGAAGACCGGCGTCTTTACCGGGGCGTACGCCACCAACCCGGTCAACGGCGAGAAGATCCCGATCTGGATCGCCGACTACGTCCTGGCGACGTACGGCACTGGGGCGATCATGGCCGTGCCGGCCCACGACGAGCGCGACTTCGCCTTCGCCAGGACGTACCAGCTGCCGATCCGCCTGGTCGTGCAGCCGCCGGCGGCGTGGTTCGCGGAGACGAAATCGACGGCGGAGAACCTGACCGAGGCGTTCGTCGACGACGGCGTCGCGGTGAACTCCGGCCGGATCGACGGCCTGGCGACCGACGCGGCGATCGCGAAGATCACCGCCTGGCTGGAGGGTCGTGGCTGCGGCGTCGGCAAGGTGAACTACAAGCTGCGCGACTGGCTCTTTAGCCGGCAGCGCTACTGGGGAGAGCCGTTCCCGCTGCTGCACGAACTGGACGACGCCGGCAACCCGACGGGAGTGATCGAGCCGCTGTCGCCGGACGAGCTGCCGCTCGTGCTGCCGGAGATGGCGGACTTCAAGCCGTCCGGCCGGCCGGAGCCGCCGCTGGGCAAGGCGACGGCGTGGGTCGAGGTGACGCGCAACGGGAAGCGCTACCGGCGCGAGACGAACACGATGCCGCAGTGGGCCGGGTCGTGCTGGTACTACCTGCGCTTCATCGATGCCCGCAATGACGCCGCGTTCGCAGACCCGGCGAAGCTGAAGGACTGGCTGCCGGTCGATCTGTACGTCGGCGGTGCGGAGCACGCGGTGCTCCACCTGTTGTACAGCCGGTTCTGGCACAAGGTGCTGTTCGACCGGGGCCATGTGCCGACGGTGGAGCCGTTCCAGCGGCTGGTCAACCAGGGGCTCATCCTGGGCGACATCGATTTCCACACCTCCCCCGAGGTGTACGAGGCGAACCGCGAGTTGATCGAGGGGCAACTCGGCCTGGTGACGCGGCGCGTCAAGGACGACGACAAGGAGATCGTCATCCTCCGCAATCCGTCGAAGGAGGGAGAATCCCAGGAGAAGTTCAACCCGCTGACGGACGAGCAGGTCGAGAAGATCGACGGCGAGACGTTCGCCTTGAAGGGGACGAACATCCGCCTCGTTGGCCGGTCGGACAAGATGTCGAAGTCGCGCGGCAACGTCGTCAACCCGGACGACATCATCAAGCAGTACGGCGCGGACAGCCTGCGCCTGTACGAGATGTTCATGGGGCCGCTCGAGGCGGTCAAGCCGTGGAGCACGCGCAGCATCGACGGCGTGTACCGCTTCCTGAGCAGGACCTGGCGGCTGCTGATCGACGACCGGGCCGAAGAGGTTCGCCTCAACTCGACCGTGCAGGACGTCGAGCCGGACCGCGACACGCAGCGGAAGCTGCACCAGACGATCCGCAAGGTGACGACCGACCTCGACGCGATGCAGTTCAACACCGCCATCGCGGCGATGATGGAGCTGACAAACCACCTGACGCCGCTGGCGGTCCGGCCGCGGCAGGTGCTGGAGACGTTCGTGCTGCTGCTCGCGCCGTTCGCGCCGCACGTCGCCGAGGAGCTGTGGGCCGCCCTCGGCCACGGCGAGAGCCTGGCGTACGCGCCGTGGCCGACGTTCGACCCGGCGCTGTGCGCCGAGGACAGCATCGAGGTGCCGGTGCAGATCAACGGCAAAGTGAAGGCGCGCATCCAGGTGTCGCCGGACGCGGACAACGCGACGCTGGAGAAAGCGGCGATGGAGGACGGCTACATCCAGGGCCAGCTCGCCGGCAAGACGGTCAAGAAAGTGATCGTCGTGCCGAAGAAGCTGGTCAACATCGTCGTGGGTTGAGTCCCCTCACGGGCTCGTGCGGATCAGCCCACAGAAATGGGCGTTGAGGGCCCACGCCGTAAGGAACTCGCTGTGCGGGGCGCACTGTGGTGCCTGGGCGAAGAAGGGATCGTTCAGCGCCACCGTGGCGTCGTCGATACCGACCACGACGGCGACATGGGAACAGGTCGTCGTCCAATACGCGAGTGGCCCAGTATCGATGAACACGATCGGCGGCACCGAGGCCGTCAGGGCGTCTCGCAGTTGCGCGAGGCTGGCCGAGTTGAGCTGGACGCCGAAACCGAGCGCACCGAGTCGATACAACCCGCGGGCGGGGGTGCCGTGTGGACCGGTACCCAGCAACTGGCGGAGTTCGGCTTCCGGGCGGACCTGGCCGTGATACGCGAGCACCATCCGCGCGCAGGCGGCGACGCAGGAGAACGGGAACTCCTGCTCAAAGTGGGGAACGCTGAGCGAGATGCTGGGCATCGTCGGTCATCCTCGCGACGGTTTCCGCATCGGCCAGGATCTCGCCGGTGGTCGCATCGACCCGGATCTCGCCAACCCGTCCGATCGCGCCGCGTCCCGGCGAGGTGAGCGCGACCGGCACCGACCAGCATAGGCGTTCGCCGACGTGGAGCGTCGGGGGCTCGGTCAGGAGCTGGCTGCTGATCTCGGCGATGACGAAGCGCGCGACGGCCTGCCGGGCGACGTAGGCCGTCACGTTGACGCGGGCGGTCAGTTCGATCCGGACGGTCAGTTCGGCCCCGGCGGGGACTTCCATCCCCGGGATCTGGACGGTCATGGGACGTTCTCCACGTCGGGTCGGCGCCCAAACGGCTGGATGGATTATGACCTTCCCTTTGGCCGTGTCAATGGGCGGGACCGGCCGAGCGTCCCGCACCCCGGCGAACGCTACTCTCTCTGGGCGGACGTCTTCCTATTCGGAGTGGATGCCATGAATCGGTGCATTCCTTGTCTCGCGGCGCTGATTTTGGCCTGTCAAGCAGCCGGCCAGGCCCCGCCGGTCGGCGAGCTGATCGTCAGCCCGAACGTCCGCCACTTCGACCCGGACGGGGCCGACGCGAAGAAGCAGCAGGCCCTCGTCGGCAAGAGCGTCATGGTCACGCTCCTGCGCGACGGCCAGGTCGTCAAGCAGCGCGAGATGGACGCCGAGAAGGACACCCTGTTCACCTTCACGTTCCCCGACGTGCCGCACGGCAGCTACACGGTCCGGTTCGAAGCGGCCGGGGCGACGACGACGGTCAAGGCCGGCCTCGTCGTCAACGCGACGAGTTCGCCGAAGGTCCACGCCGACCTCGTCGCCGGGACCGGCGTGCGCATGGTCGTCTTCGGCAGCGACGCCGACCCGCTCGCCGAACTGCTCCAGCGCGTCAAGAAGCTGGAGGAGGCCGCCGGCAAGGGGAAGTGACCGGAGCGGTTCCGGCCGGGTCGTGGTATAATAACCGCGACCGACGGAGGAACCTCGATGACCGTCTCCCTCGACGCCGTCCGCGACGCCCGCGAGCGCCTGGCCGGCCACGCCCACGTCACGCCGGTCGTGACGTGCGCCACCCTCGACCGCCTCGCCGGCCGGTCGCTCTTCTTCAAGTGCGAGCACCTCCAGAAAGGCGGCGCGTTCAAGTTCCGCGGCGCGTGGAACGCCGTCCGCCAGCTCCCCGGCGACGTCGCCCGGCGCGGCGTCGTCACGCACAGCTCCGGCAACCACGCCGGGGCGCTCGCCCTGGCGGCGAAGCGGCTCGGCATCACCGCCTGGATCGTCATGCCGCGAACGGCGTCGCCGGTCAAGCGCGCCGCCGTCGAGGAGTACGGCGGCCTCGTCGTCCCGTGCGAGCCGAACCAGCAGGCCCGCGAGGAGACGGCCGCCAAGATCCAGGCCGAGACCGGGGCGACGCTCATCCCGCCCTACGACCACCCCGACATCATCGCCGGCCAGGGGACGATCGCCCTGGAGCTGCTGGAGCAGGTGCCCGACCTCGACGCGATCATCGCCCCGGTCGGCGGCGGCGGCATGGTCGCCGGCCTGTGCGTCGCGGCGCACGGCGTCAACCCGCGCGTGCGCGTCCTGGCCGCCGAGCCGAAGGAGGCCGACGACGCCTGGCGGTCGCTCACGTCCGGCACCTGGACGCCGCAAGCGCCGCCGAAGACGATCGCCGACGGCCTGATGACAAGCCTCGGTCAGCTGAACTGGGCCATCCTCCGCGAGCACCTCGACCGGGTCATCACCGTACGCGAGGACGAGATCGTCGCAGCGATGCGCCTGGCGTGGGAGCGGGCGAAGCTGCTCATCGAGCCGTCGTCGGCCGTGCCGCTGGCGGCGCTGCTCGGCGACGAGGCCCGGGCGCTGCCGGGGCTGCGGCGCGTCGGCGTCGTGCTGAGCGGCGGCAACGTCAACCTCGACGCCCTGCCGTGGAAGTGACCCAGGAGCCCGCCGTGTCCAGCGAGCATTTCGACGTCCTCGTCGTCGGGGCCGGCCTGTCCGGCATCGGGGCCGGCTACCACCTCCAGAGGCACTGCCGCACGAAGCGCTACGCCATCCTCGAAGGCCGCGACGACCTCGGCGGCACGTGGGACCTGTTCCGCTACCCCGGCATCCGGTCCGACTCGGACATGTTCACCCTCGGCTACTACTTCCGGCCGTGGACCGAGGCGAAGGCCATCGCCGACGGCCCGGCCATCCTGAAGTACCTGCGCGAGACGGCCCGGCACTACGGCATCGACCGCCACATCCGCTTCCGGCACCGGGTGCGCTCCGCGGCGTGGTCGTCGGCCGACGCGCGCTGGACGGTCGAGTGCGACGCCGGCACCTACACGTGCGACTTCCTCTACCTGTGCAGCGGCTACTACGACTACGCGCACGGCCACGAGCCGACGTTCCCCGGCGTCGCCGACTTCCGGGGCCGGGTCGTCCATCCGCAGCACTGGCCGGACGACCTCGACTACGCCGGCAAGCGCGTCGTCGTCATCGGCAGCGGCGCGACGGCGGTGACGCTCGTCCCGGCGATGGCCGAGACGGCGGCCCACGTGACGATGCTCCAGCGCTCGCCGTCGTACGTCCTCGCCCTGCCGGCGGAAGACCGCATCGCGGACGGCCTCCGCCGGATGCTGCCCGAGCGGGTCGCCCACTGGCTCATCCGCTGGAAGAACGTCCTGTTCGGCATGTACTTCTACCGCGTCTGCCGCCGGACGCCGGAGCGGGCGAAGAAGTGGCTGCTCGACCGCCTCGCCCAGCAGCTGCCCCCGGGCTTCGACGTGGCGCGGCACTTCACGCCGACGTACGACCCGTGGGACCAGCGGCTGTGCGTCGTGCCGGACGCCGACCTGTTCCGGGCGATCCGCGACGGCCGGGTGTCGGTCGTCACCGACACGATCGACACCTTCACGCGCGACGGCATCCGGCTCGCCTCCGGCGAGGAGCTGCCGGCCGACGTCATCGTGACGGCGACCGGCCTGAAGATGCTCGCCCTGGGCGGCATCCGGCTGACGGTGGACGGGGCGCTGGTCGACCCGGGCCAGAAGCTGGCGTACAAGGGGCTGATGCTGAGCGACGTGCCGAACCTGGCCCTGTGCGTCGGCTACACGAACGCGTCGTGGACGCTGCGGGCCGACCTGGCGTCGCTGTACGTCTGCCGGCTGCTCAACCACATGGACCGGCGCGGCTACCGTCAGGTGGTGCCGCGCTACACCGGCGACCCGGGCGAGACGCGGCCGCTGCTCGACCTGACGTCGGGGTATGTGCGGCGCGGGGCGGGCGGGTTCCCGAAGCAGGGCGGCAAGGCCCCGTGGGTGCTGGTGCAGAACTACGTCGCCGATTTGATGAGCCTCTACTACGGCGCGGTGGATGACGGGGCGCTGGCGTTCTCGCGCGCTTGAAGAGCGTCGGTGGTTTCTTGCACAGAAAGTCGCCGTAACGGCGTAGAGTCAGAGGAGGCCGTTCCGGAAGAGGTCGCCATGACGCCCTACGAAGAAGCCCAGGCCCGCATCCGCCACGCGAAGGCGACGAAAGCCGAGATCCTCGATCTGGGGGATCTCCAGTTGAAGACGCTGCCGCCGGAACTGGGTGAATTGGCGGCGCTGCGGGTGCTGGCGCTGGGGGTGATTCGGTTAGCCACAGACGAATCAGGGCAACTGTCCTGTTCCACAGACTTCAAACGATCCAAGCAGCCGCTCACGGACCTTACACTGTTGGGGCGACTCCCCGGCTTGATCTCCCTCAGCTTGCATCAATGCGTTTCGCTAAGGGATGTCTCGGGGCTGGCCGGGCTGCCCGCTCTTACCTCTCTCGATCTGTGCGGGTGCGGCTCGCTAAGGGACGTCTCGGGGCTGGCCGGGCTGCCCGCCCTTACCTCTCTCGATCTCAGTTGGTGCCATGCCCTGACGGGCATCGGAGGACTGACACCGCTCCCCGTCTTGACTCGACTCGACCTGAGCTTTTGCGACGCGCTTACAGACCTGTCGGGGCTGGTCGGGCTTACTGCCCTGATCAGCCTCGACCTGAGCGGGTGCGGCGCACTGACGAATGTATCGGGGCTCGCGAATCTGCCCAACCTGACCACCCTGGGCCTGCAAAGGTGCGGATACCTTGGTAGTTTCGACCCGATCCAGGCCCTCCTTTCGTCGTTGGAGGTATTGTACCTCCACGGATCGACCTTCGACGGCTTGCCAGTCGAACTTTACGGCGACAAACTGGAGAACGTCGCACCGAAGGTCCGCGCTCATTTCGCCGACTTGGCCTACGACCCGCAGGACGACACCGAGCTGAAGGTCTTCCTCCTCGGCAACGGCGGCGTCGGTAAGTCGTTCCTCGGCAATCGCCTCCTGCCGCGCGAACGGCAGGCCGATCCGGCCACCATCGCCAGCACGCACGGCATCCAGGTCCACGAGTTCCCGCTCGACCTCGACGGCGTCGCCGAGCCGGCGCGTGTTAACCTCTGGGACTTCGGCGGCCAGGAGATCTACCACGGCTCACACGCCCTCTTCTTGCAACGGCGGGCCGTCTTCCTCCTGCTCTGGACCCCCGACCACGAGCAGGGCTCGTGCGTCGAGGGCGGCGTCACTATCCGGCACCGGCCCCTGGCGTACTGGCTCGACTACATCCGCCACGTCGCCGGGACCGACGCCCCCGTGATCGTCGTCCAGAGCCAGGTCGATCGCCACGGCAAGCGGAAGCCGCCCGTCGAGCTGCCGGCCGACTTCGTCTCGCTGGAGACGCACGCCGTTAGCTCGACCACCGGCACGGGCCTGAACGGCCTGCGCGGCATGCTCGCCGACGCCGTCACCCACCTACTTACCACACCGCCCCGGATCGGCGGAGGCCGCGTCGAACTGCGCCGACAGCTGCGCGAGATGGCGAGCGAGAAGCGTCTCCTGACCGTCCCAGAGTTCCGCGACCTGTGCCGGGCCAACGGCAAGATCTCCGACCCGGACGCCGTGCTGTCGTTTTTCCACGAGTGCGGCGTCGTCTTCTACCACCACGAAATGTTCGACGGCCGGATCGTCCTCGATCAGAACTGGGCCCTCGACGCGATCTACACCCTGCTCGACCGCGGCAAGACCCTGCCGCTACTGAACCGGCACGGCCGGTTCACCCGCGATCGGCTCCGCGAACTCGTCTGGCAGGACAAGGACGGCGCCGAGTGCGACACGCTCCTGGGCATGATGCTCAGCTGCGGCATCTGCTTCGCCGTGGGCGGCGGCGAATTCGTCGCCCCGGAGTTGTTGCCGGCGTACTCCGACGCCCTCGACCCGATGCTCGCCTCGCTGCGGAACGACCCGGGCTACCTCGGCTTCACGATCGACTACCCGTTCCTCCACGACGGCATCCTGCGCGACATCCTCTCGGGCCTGGGCCGCGAGGCCAGCGACCACGCCATCTACTGGAAATACGGCTGCTGGTTCCACGAGGCGCACCGCGACTGCGACGTGCTCGTCGAGAGCGTCCCGGGCGACCCCGGCGGCCAGGTGACCGTCCGGGCCTGGGGACGCGACCCGGCGTCCGTCTTGCGAAACGTCCACGGCACGCTCGCCGGCCACCGCCTCGTCGTCGCGCCGACGACGACGTTCCTGAACTTCGACGGCTTCGACGAACGCCGCGAGGAGCCGGCCGCCCCGCTGACCGTCGGCCCGCCCCCGGTAGACGCCCGCCAGGTCTACCTCTCCTACGCCTGGGGCGAGGACACGACCGAACTCGGCCGACGCCGCGAGGCCGCCGCCCGGTGCGTCATCGACCGACTGACCGCCGAGGGCTACCACGTCACCTACGACAAGAAGGACCTGCGCCCCGGCGACCTCATCTCGGCGTTCATCCGCCGCATCGGCCGGGCCGACAACGTCGTCGCCATCCTCAGCCGGAAGTACCTCGAATCGGAATACTGCGTCAAGGAGCTGTACCTCGCCTTCTGCCACCACCAGCAGGAGCCGGCCGAGTTCCGCCGCGCCGTCCTGCCCGTCGTCCTGCCGGACGCCGGCCTGCTCGACGACGCGGCCCTGGACGGCTACCTCGCCCACTGGCGGGACCGCCGCGAGCGCAACAACCGCCGCCACGGCCACAACCCGGCCGGCCGCGTCCTCGAGGACCACCAGGTCGGCCACTGGATCGCCATCCTGCCGATGGTCCTCGGCCTCCTCGCCGACAAGGTCTCCTCCCCGGTCGGCGACGACGCCCTCGACGCGATGGTGGACCGCGTCCTCGCCCAGCTCGCCAACCGCGCCGGTTCGCCCTTCCCGGGCTTCCCGGGCGGGGCGATTCGTCGTTGACTCGCCGGTCGGCCCGGCCGATAATTCTCTCATCCGCCTTGCTCTCCCTCCGGGCTCCGCCATGCTACCCGCCTTGCTCGTCCTCCTCGTGCCCGCCGCCGAGCCGACCCGTCCGGTGACGTTCGAGCGCGACGTGCTGCCGATCCTGACGCGCGCCGGCTGCAACGCCGGGGCCTGCCACGGCAAGGCGCGCGGCCAGGGCGGCTTCCAGCTGTCGCTGCTCGGCTTCGACCCGGCCTTCGACCACGCCGCCATCCTCAAGGAGGGCCGCGGCCGGCGGGTGATGCCGAGTTCGCCGGAGAACAGCCTCTTCCTGCTCAAGCCGACCGGCCAGGTGCCGCACGGCGGCGGCAAGCGCCTCGACCCGAACGACCCGTACTACGCCGTCCTGTTGCGCTGGCTCGAAGCCGGCGCGCCGCGCGATTCGGCCACGACGCCGAAGGTCGTCAAGATCACGCTTTCGGCGACGGAGCAGACGCTCGACAACCTGGCCGAGTGTCGGCTCGCCGTCACCGGCCACTACTCCGACGGCAGCACGGGCGACGTGACGCACCTGGCGACGTTCCAGTCGAGCGAGGCCGTCGTCGCGGCGGTCGATGCGAACGGTAAGGTCAAGGCCGGGCCGCTGCCCGGCGAGGCGGCGGTCATGGCCCGCTTCGCGGAGAAGTTCGCCGTCTGCAACGTCAGCATCCCGCTCAAAGGCGACGTGCCGGCCGAGGTCTACGCCCGGCTGCCGCGGAACAACTTCATCGACGGCCACGTCTGGGACAAGCTCCAGAAGCTGCGCATCACGCCGTCGGAGCCGTGCGGCGATGCGACGTTCCTGCGGCGGGCCCACCTCGATGTCATCGGCCGGCTGCCGACCGCCGACGAGGCGCGGGCGTTCCTCGATGACAAGGCCGCCGACAAGCGGGCGAAGCTGGTCGATCGCCTGCTTGCCCGGCCGGAGTACGCCGACCACTGGGCGAATAAGTGGGCCGACCTGCTCCGGCCAAACCCGTACCGGGCCGGCATCAAGGCGACGTACAACCTCGACGCCTGGCTGCGGCAGGCGTTCCGCGAGAACATGCCGTACGACCGCTTCGTACGCGAGGTCGTCACCGCGAAGGGGAGCACGTTCCGCCACGGCCCGGCCGTCGTCTTCCGCGACCGGCGCGAGCCGGACGAGATCACGACGATGCTGAGCCAGCTCTTCCTCGGCATTCGGCTCGACTGCGCCCGCTGCCACCACCACCCGTTCGAGGTCTACGGCCAGGACGACTTCTACAGCTTCGCGGCGTACTTCGCGAAGGTCGCCCGGAAGGGGCAGGGCGTCTCGCCGCCGATCTCCGGCGGCGAGGAGGTCATCTACCCCGGCACGCGCGGCGAGGTGAAGCATCCGGTGACGGGCCAGGTGCTGCCGCCTCGGCCGCTGTTCGGCACCGCGCCGCCGGTCGAGCCGGACGGCGACCCGCGCGACGCCCTCGCCGACTGGATGACGTCGCCGGAGAACCCGTACTTCGCGAAGGTGATCGTCAACCGCGTCTGGGCCGACCTGATGGGCCGCGGCATCGTCGATCCGGTCGATGACCTGCGGGCGACCAACCCGCCGAGCAACGGCCCGCTCCTCGACGCGCTGGCGACAGACTTCCGCGAACAAGGCTACGACCTGAAGAAGCTGCTGCGGACGATCCTGACCTCGCACGTCTATAGCCTGTCGTCGAAGCCGAACGATCGGAACGTGGCCGACACGCGCAACTACTCGCGGCACTACCGCGAACGGCTCCGGGCCGAGGTGCTGCTCGACGCCTGCTGCGACGCGACTGGCGCGCCGGAGTCGTTCGCGGCGATGCCGGCCGGTTCGCGGGCCAGCCAGCTGTGGACGTATCGGTCGCAGTCGGTCTTCCTCGACAGCTTCGGCCGGCCGGACCCGAACCAGGACCCGCCGTGCGAGCGGACGAGCGAGACGACCGTCGTCCAGGCGCTGCACCTGATGAACTCGCCGGGCCTGCACCGCAAGGTGACCAGCGACGCCGGCCGGGCGGCGACTTTGGCTTCGCGGGAGAAGTCCGACGATGCTATCATCGAGCAGCTTTACCTGACCTGCTACAGCCGGCTTCCGGACGAGACGGAGCGGGCGGCGTGCCGCAAGGTGTTCGCGAGGCCGGGCACGACCCGGCGGCAGGCGGCGGAAGACATCCTCTGGGCGCTGGTGAACACGCCGGAGTTTTTCGTGAAGGATTGACGCATGGCGACGCGCACGAACTGCACCGGCCCCAGCCGCCGCGACTGCCTCAAGCTCGGCCTGACGGCCGCCCTCGGCACCGGCCTCGTCCCGCTGCTGCGCCTGCGGGCGTCCGACGCTGGCAAGCTCACGCCGACGGCGAACGGCTGCATCCTCGTCTGGCTCGACGGCGGGCCGACCCACTACGAGACGTTCGACCCGAAGCCGGACGCGCCGAAGGAGATCCGCGGCGAGTTCGCCACCGTCGCGACGCGCAGCCCGGGCGTCTTCTTCTCGCAGCACCTGCCGAAGCTGGCCGGCATGAGTGACAAGCTCGCCGTCGTCCGGTCGATCCGCCACGACCAGGGCAACCACGGCGCGGGCAACCACTACATGATGACCGGCGCGCCGCCGCGCATCCCGGTCGGCTGCGGGGCGTTCGTCAGCTTCCACCCGAGCCTCGGCTCGGTGACCGCCCACGAGCGCGGCGCGCCGGCCGGCCTGCCGGCGTACTTCTCGATGCCGAGCATGTCGCGCTCCGGCGGGCCGAACTTCCTCGGGGCGAAGTACGCCCCGTTCGTCGTGTCGGACAACCCGAACCAGGCCGACTTCCGCGTCCGCGACGTCGCCCTGCCGGCCGGCCTCGACGGCGACCGGTTCGCGTCGCGCCAGGAGGTGCGGGCCGAGCTGGACCGGATGGTGCGCTTCCACGACAAGGCGTCCGGCGACCCGGCCGTGGCGGCGGACGAGCATTATCAGCAGGGCTTCCAGCTCATGGCGTCGAAGCAGGCCCAGGCGGCGTTCGACGTCAACCGCGAGCCGGATCGCGTGCGGGATGCGTACGGCCGGGACGGCTTCGGCCAGCGGGCGCTGCTCGCCCGGCGGCTCGTCGAGGCGGGGGTGCCGTTCGTGACGCTGTACGAGGGCGGCTGGGACCACCACACGAAGCTGTTCGAGTCGTGCGCGAAGCGGCTGCCGACGCTCGACGCGACGCTGGCGGCCCTGATCGGCGACCTGGACCAGCGTGGTCTGCTGGCGACGACGCTGGTCGTCGTCCTGGGCGAGTTCGGCCGGACGCCGCAGATCAACAAGGACGCCGGCCGCGACCACTGGTCGTCGGCGATGTCGGTCCTGTTCGCCGGCGGCGGCACGCCGGGCGGCCAGGTCGTCGGCGCGACGGACAAGAAGGGCTACGCGGCGGTGGAGCGCATCCTGTCGCCGGAGAACTTCGCGTCGACGATCTACCAGAAGCTCGGCATCGACCCGGGCAAGGTGCTCTACGCCCCGAACGGCCGGCCGTCGCACCTGGTCAGCGACCCGACGCCGATCCGGGAGCTGATGGGGTGACGGTCGTCACTTCGCAGCAGAGGATCACGAAAGCACGAAAGGACGAAAGCACGAAAAGGACCAATCTTCTTTCGTGCTTTCGTCCTTTCGTGCTTTCGTGACGATGGTTGCGGTTCATCCCGCCCCGTCGACCGCGGCGAGCAGGCGGCGCATCGCGTCGAGGTACGCCGCGAACGCCTTCTTCCCGGCGGCCGTCAGCCGGTAGGTCGTCCGCGGCCGCCGGCCGTGCAGCACGGTCTGGGCGGCGAGGTAGCCGGCGGCCTCCAGCTTCCCCAGGTGGAGGCCGAGGGTGCCGTCGGCGACATCCAACCGCTTCTTCAGCGTCGTGAAGTCGGACGGCCCGTCGAGCGACAGCACCGTCAGCACGCCGAGCCGCACCGGGCCGTGGACCGCCGTGTCCAGGCCGTTGAAGTCGATCGGCGGCTCGCTCATGCCGCCCTCGCGGCACGCAGCTGCGACGCCATGACCGCCGCCGCGACGAGGCCGGCGATCGCGACCGCCAGGCCGCCGGCCGCCGCGACCAGGTGCTGGCCGCCACACAGCGGGACGACCAGCCCGAACGGGACCAGCGCCGCCGCCCCGGCGAGGTAGACCCGACGCGTCCGGCTCGACAGGCCGACGACGGCGCACAGCAGCCCGAGGAAGAAGCACGCCACCGCGCCCGGCGACCCGTTCACCAGGCCGAACTGCCGGGCCCAGAGGACGTAGACCGCCAGGCCCGCCACGACGACGAGCGTGCTGGCGGCGTCGAAAGCCCGTTCCCGGCGGCCCTCGTCGCGACGGTTCCAGAGCTGCCGCACGCCGGCCGCCACGGCGACGAGCAGCAGCGGCACCAGGCCGAAGGCGAGGTAGTCGGCTGGCCCGAAGTACGCCCAGGCGGACAGGGCCGCCCCCGCCGGGACGAGGCCGAGCGTCAGCGTGACGTCCGGCCATTGGAACGGCGGGGCCAGGCCGGCCGCCTGCTGGATGGTGTCGAGATCCTCCCGCGCCCGGCTCAGGTCCGCGTCGCTCATGGCCGCCTCCGTGGTCGGTTACTCAGAACATCGGATTACTCGTATTATTTGAGTATAAGGCGACGCGAGCGTCAAGAAGAATGTCGGTCAGCCCGTCGGCGTCTCGCTCCTCGCCGGCGCGACTTCGCGACCGAGCCGGCGGGCCAGGCCGTCCACCAGGGCCAGGACGGCGTCGAGATGCTTGCATTCGCCGTCGGTGGCGAACCCCGGGCAGGAACACGTCGTCGCCCCGGACTCGTCGCACGTCAGCTCGTACCAGACGCGCCCGGCGGCGTAGGCGACCCGGACGGCCCCCTCCCGGAAGATCAACTTGTA